>Ga0209611_10002581_pt1 | contig 31826 bp, 21 predicted proteins | sample S1TSphgellanicum_3_FD_187693 | JGI IMG/M metagenome (GOLD analysis project Ga0209611, IMG submission 187693) | Host-associated microbial communities from peat moss isolated from Minnesota, USA - S1T2_Fc - Sphagnum magellanicum MG (SPAdes) (version 2) | ecosystem: Host-associated > Plants > Peat... | reverse complement strand
CAAAATCAGAACCAAGGGTTTTTTGGTTTAGAAATATTTTAAAATTGGAATCAACGATTCTTTGATAAATTCAAATAATTGCATAACATTGATGCACAATGTTTAGTGGGCCCTACGTGGTGATTAATCAATTAATAAAGTCCATATGAAAGGTTGTCCATTTTTAAAAAAATTATTATACATGTTAGGAGAAAAAAAAATCTATCCAACAAAACATGATCGAGATTGGGACTTTTGAAAATAAAATAAATTCATATTTGATTTTACATCATATATCATATATTGAGTCCCTATAAATATTATTGAAATGAAATCATAACAAAAAAATGCATTTGAATGTTAATGCAGAACCCATATTATAGTCCATATGTCCACTTTAAAAGTCCATTGTTATATGATTAGTATATATTTATTGAATTTTTCCCCTTATTAAATATATTCAAGTTGGCAATCTTAATTCATAAATATTTTTGTCAAATTGATGATTTTACAATGCATTTGTGGCATTTGAATAGAGACACTCTATAAAAAATCCATAAGGTTGTAAAAAGTGAGCCATTGTAGCTTGCATCTACCCTATGAGATTTAATTTGCAAACTTAATACTTGAGCTTTTGTGGTGCTACACTTCTTCATCACTAAAATGAGATTGTGAATTGTTTTTTAAACTAGTACTTCCCTGTAACTCCTCATTCATTCATTTAAACTTTTAATTACCTTTTGAAATTTGTTGGAATGAATTTTTTTGGTGGTGTTTTCGTATTTGGAAAAAAATTGAAATTGAAGTTTTCTTGTTTTGTTATAAGAAGAGAATAGTAATAGAAAAAATTTAGATGAAGAAGGTAATAGTGGTATTAAGGTTTAGGTATATTTAATGTCTAGAATCAACAATTTTTTTAAAGTTTGTGTAGTGTGTTTTTGTTGTTGGAGATGGTGGGTGAAGTGGGGGTGAAGACATGAAGAAGAAGTTGAGTGCATGATTTTTTGTGTTGGGAAATGTGAATATTATAGGTCTTTTATTCTTTTTCCTTGTTCATTACAACAATGTTTCATTCATCTTTGCCTCTTACAACAAAAATGATGTGTTTGTATGTATTTGTACTTTATCTTGACACATATTTGTTTCAATTTCCTTCATGGTGAAAAAAAATTGGTTGTTGGTGGTACAAATGTTATGACCCATGTCAAGTGCATGGCAACTAAATGCAAATTACCAAGTTTTCTTCGAACAAAAGTAGTGAACACATATAATACTTGGTGAACATTAGGCTTATAAGAACTAATAGTAGAACAATGCCTTATGAAAAATTATGGACTAAGAAACCAAATGTAAGCAATTTAAAAATCTTTGGCAACATTATATATGTACCAAAATAAGAAAGGAAGAAACTTGATAGAAAAACACAAATATGTTTATTCATGGGGTATGATAATGTGAGTAAAACTTACAGTATGTACAACCCTGAGAAAAGAAAGATTGTCATTTCTCAAAACATGATTTTTTATGAAAGTAAAATAGGGTATGATTTGATCAGTGTAAAAGGTTTCTTAGATGAGGATATTTTTCTTGTTGAACCTATTGATAATGCACTACAATAGCAACCATGAATAAAAAGTATCAACAATGAGCTACCAACCATGCCAAGAACCAGTGAATCACATGATAGAAGAGCAAATCAAAAAAAGGAATTAAGTCAGCATCCATTGATTTAAACCAACAAAAAAATCAATTGCATTGAATGCACCTACAAGAAGAACATTAACCAAAATGAAGGAACCATCAACCATGTTACATGATCATTATACATTTTCAATTCAAAATAGAGAAATCGATGACCCACTACATACAAGGAGGCTATATAACACCCAAGATGGAGAAAGGTGATGAATCAAGAAATTCAATCCGTCATGAAGATTGAGATATGCCAGATTGTCAATTTACATTCAAGGAAGGTCTTAATTTTGGCAAAATGGATATAAAAAACTAAGCTTGGAACATTTGGGGAGATTCAAAAGTTAAAAGCTTTAAAAGTATTGAAAGGGAACAAGCAGATTGAAGGGTTGGATTATTCTAATATGTTTGCCCCAACGCATAAGCATGGTAAAGTAGACAATTAAACCTCCTTGACAATCTACTTGATAAGTAAATAGAAAATAAAAACAAAATGCATCATAAACCATTTGTACATGGAATATTTTTACTTGAACGATCAAAGACAAAATAATTTTTCACTATTATGCATTAATTTCAAATTCCACATTGCAATAAATAGGTTGAAAGCAAAAATCTAATAATACAAGTAGATTTTGTAATCTATTTTTTGCATTGTGAACTTTTGTAGAGTACATGGTAAGTAGGTTCTAACAAATAAAAAGTAGAATACATTTTTAATTTGGACATTAAGAATACAATGATCTTTATACCTTTACCTAATATCAATATGTGTCATTGAACTAGATATGTTGAGAATTCTCCAATCACAAATTTACCATGCAATAAATGGGTATACTTTTTGACTATTTAAGAAACTTATTTGTTCATAGTCTTTTGGAAGTAGATTCTTACAAATGTAATCTGGTCAAAATGAACAGGCTTGGAGATGCATGACTATACATGGGAACTAAGATTGAATAGGTCATAAAGATGGGATCCATTTGCACCGATGCAATTTCATCAAGAAGATTCTAAAGTAGTTTAGCATGGAAAATTGTATTCTAGTACATGCACCTGTGAAGGTAAGAGTTCACTTACAAAAGGGGACAAATATTCCAAAGGTAAATGCTAGTGCGTTCCGCTCAGTGGTTGGTTATTTACTCTTTGTGGCAATGATGTCAAAAATATATATTAACTACATAGTTTATTATGTTTACAAGTATACGTAAGAACCAAAGGAAGCACATTGGATAGAGACAAAGAACATTCTACATTATTTGAAATGAACAATTGATTGGGGCTACATTCTTCATCAAATGGAGCTTTCAAGTGTCTTACATTTGGAGATTTTGATTGTGGGAGGGACTTGGATACTCAACATTCAACTTGGTAGTAGCAACACCAATTGGAGGAGCAAATTATAATCGATTATGACCTTGTCAACCACTAAAGCCGAAAGTTGTGCAATGTTGAAAGCTACAAAAAAACATCATATATTTGAGAAGACTTTTATAAGAATTAAATTTCTGTGGTGATATGCTTATTTGTTTAGTTAGTGAAATCCAATCAATCATAAAACTAGTTCATAATCTAGTTTTACATGCCAAAACATAACATAATATTATATCATTTTATTAGAGAGCAAGTTAAAGTTAGTGATGTAAGTGTAAACTATGTCCCAACAACCATGTAGCAAGTAGATTATTTAACAAATCCACCAGATAACATTCAATTTTGTTCCAAAATTAAACTTGTGCTTGCCTTCCCTTTGGTCTTGGTTTTGAAATTTTTTTGTTAAATTTTAATTAAACCTCTAGTTCAATCTTGAGACTACTTTTGTAAATTCCAAAATCTTTATTTTGATCTCTTTCATGAATTTAAAGTGGTTCCATGTCCATTACATACAATTAAACCAATTTTTTTGGTGTAATATTAGTTTGTTCAATTAGTGCACATAGTTCAAGATAAAAAATTATGTGATATTAATTATGTACAACCAATCAAATTCAATAACTTGAGTAAAATATAAGGCCATGTTCATATTTTAAAATAAAATTATACTCATATACCTAGAGAATTTGAACCTTTTGAAAATGAGGTAACACCCTTGGTTCAAGTTCTAATTTAATTTTGAAAAAAGTTCAGTTCTTTAATTATGTTCCAATGGTGGTTCCAAGAAAACTTGGAGCTTACAATTCGGAGCTGTAAAACCTCACTTATAACTTGGACTTGAACTTGTTGTCATTCAAAAACCTCCCAACATTGGTCCAAACCAATGTGGTTGGGACTTGGTTTTTCCTTTTTAAGAAAACCTCCAGTCCTAGTTTTAATTTTTTTAAAAATCTGAAGGGACTTTTGGTTCTATTTTAAGGACTATTTTTTTTTTGAAAAAACTTTTAGTTTGGTTTCATTTTCAGTTTTTCGCATTTCAAGACTGCTAATTTTGGGTTTTAAAAATAAAAATCTAAGGTGAGTTTGGTTCCAAATTGAATATGGTTTTATCCATTTACACATAGCCCAAAACATTTTCTTTTTCTTTTCACTAGCATCGTACCACCAATAAAATGTGATTACATATATCAATTACATGCTTAAAACCACAAATTAATTTTTTTAATTAAAAGAAATTGCATACTTGAGACATGTTCCAAAAGCAAGAACTATATGCCTAATCCCCAACCCACCCCACCCCACCCCACCCCCAAATTACTATTCACAAAAAAATCTCTTTGTTATTATTCACAACCTTGATTTTTTTCCCTCAAAATAACATGTCTAACCTTAGTAAAAATACGTCATTTTCAAAAAAGAACTTTAAGAATTGAAATTTTGATTAGAAAAGATTTAGAATTGAAATACAAATAAACTGGGTTTTGCAATTGCTTTTTGTTTTGGGTTTAGTTGTAGTTAGAGGTTGGTTGTTTGTTCCAGTTCTTGTTTTGATTTTTGGCCAATTCCCAGTTCTAGTTCTAGTGTAACCAAAAGAAAGGTGAATAAAAATAATCTCTTGTGCATAAGAAACTCATAATAGAAACACAACCCTAGGAATTCTAAAACACCATCAATTCCAACAACTTACATTGTCGAGATTGCAAACCCAATGCTACTAGAAATTCCATTGGTGCTACTAATTTGTTAGAGTAAGGTTCAATGTTCTATGTGTGAATTACCAATTGATACATGGTGATTTCTCATTAACTTCTCATAGTGGCAGCAAATAGTTTGTTGCCATGTACACAACTATATGTTAAAAGTCTAAAATCTATTGAGGTATGGCTTGAGGTTAGAACCCTCAGTGTTTTTTTGGTCCATGTGAGTTGGTAACCCTTCTTCAACAAATGCAACAATGCAAAGGAACATTAAATTCCTTATTTGATAAATTTTAATTTTAGAGACATTTTGATTTCCATGCCCAAACCAAAATATGAGTGACATATACTAGGTTGATTTAAACACACTCAGGAAAGACGCTTTTTTTTTTGCAGGTATGGGTTGTAGATATATCTTTATTAACTTCCCATTTTTGTCTTCATTTCTTTCATTCTACCCAACCCAAGGACACCCCACAAAGGGTTCGAGTATTCACTTAGATACCTACCCTACGACATGGATTAAAGAGAGATTCAACAAAGGTCCCCATTCAAAATGCATACTTATCCTTCTACATGCCCCTTCTCTATAGCTCAAACTTCCCTATTTTCGTCATCAATTTTCAACATCAACCCTTTGTAAAATCTATTCCTATCAAGGACGTATTGTTTGCCATAGAGTATTCACTAGTGTAGCGGAAATCAGATATAACAATTACAAATCACAACAAGTCAAACCTACCATCTTTTGAAACTAATGATGAAAGAACAAAAACCTGCTTGCATTGCTTTCGAATTTTCCTTTTTATTCTGCCTTCCACCGTCCTACTCTCCAAACCTCCATTCAATGTTGTAGCTTCTTCAACCATCCATAGCTCGATGCCAATCAATTTAACATAATACACAAACAAACAAGACTTCCTACCCATGTTCAGAAGTTTTCTTGAAACAATAATTGTTGCAGTTAATAAACAATGATGGAATAATTTTTGTCATTAACATGCAAAAAGTTGAGGACCACTGAAAACAAAAACCAAAACACTAAAAACTTGTTATGTTCACATGAGAACATTATTCGATTGCTTTGTCTGGTCACACCAGTTTTAATTATTTCTCAAAATTTTGAATCAGGGGGTTTCGGTACTTGATAGTTGGACCGAAAACTAGAACCAAAACCAGCCAATGTTAGTCCAGATTCCAAACTCCATATGTTGTTGAAAATTCAAGCTCAACTAGTTAGGTTTCATTGTTACTGCAGTAGGAAAGTAATTAGGTTACTTTCACAAGGTTGAATTACTTTCTTTACTTATATTAGTTTGGTTATTTGTGGTTTGGTCTTTTAGTTAAATACCTTGGTGTTGATGGTTTGGCTTTCTTTTTTTCATTACACAAGTTTGTGTATTTCATGTGATAAGAACCTTGGAGAGTTCTTGATGTTATGTTTCTTGTTGTGAACATCATGTTTTAATTTCCTTTCAATAAAGATTTATGTTTGCATTTGAATAGATCTCCTATTTGTTAACATGGTATCAGAGCTTAGGTTGTTGAATGAAAAAGTTGAAAGAGATTTAGAGCTAAAAAGTCTCTAGAACTAGAGTTTGAGAGTTTCTAGTAATATCATAGGAGTTTTTCAAGTGCAAAAGAGAAATGGGGAAAGGAAAGAATCTGAAGAGAAAAAAAAGAAAAGAAAAGAAATGAAATGAAAGGAGATTAACATATCAAGGGTTGCGAAAGTTAGATCTTTAAATCTAGATCTATATCTACTGTGAGAAAATCTTGGAATGAAACTTGGAGAGATTATAGAAGACTATAAGAAACTTTTATTCTTTAATTTTCAAAAGAAAAGGATATGGTTTGTGAGAGATGAACTTTTAAAGACTCTGTGCCAAATCTGATTTTTTTATCATATTTCCTTTGTTTGAGCTTTTATGGATTTGCAGCTTTGGGATCCTATAGATCATAAATGACTATATATGTGAGAGAAATTTCAAGTCATTTGGATTTGTATTGAGAGAGATCCAAGTATCTAAAGTTTCAGTTTCAATTTTGAAGTCAATTTCTTTTGAAAGTGATAACTCTTTGTGCTCATCATCAATAGAGCTAAAATTTTGAACAAATATAGAAAACATATATTTAATGTGTTCCCAAAATCTCAAGGAGTTTGAAGTTGTTGAGAGGGAGCTATAAGCCATTTTGTGTTCATGTCCTAGTTTGAGGTGATTTCAAGGAAATAGCAAGATCTCTCATTTTATGAAGTTAAATGAGCTGAAATTTTGAAAGATGGTATTAGACATAGTTTTTTATGTTTCATCAAAATTTTAGATCAATCCAAGGTCATATGTGAATGGTGTAGTTTTGTAAAGTTGTTATGACAAAAGTTTATTTTGAGAAGACATCAAAACAAATTTTTGAAATGGAGCAAATACAACTTGGGAAAACTTGAAGTAAGGAGTTTGAAGATTGGGAAACAAAAATACATTATCAAGACCTTCATACAAAAATGTGGATCACAAGAAAGTGCTTTCTACTCAAATATTAATAAAGGTAGAGGTAGAGGTGGTAAAACTTCATTTCGAGGTCAACACAAAAGCTCACATTGTGCACATCATCAACATGAAAGTCAAGTTCATGGAGGTGGATGAAGAAACCTTGGGGGAAGAGGAAGTCGAGGAAATCGTGAAGGTCGTGGTGAAAGTCATCAAGGTCAACAACCATATAGCGACTCAAGTTGCTACTATCGTGGGAAACCTGGGCACATGGCAAAAACTTGTTATCAAAAGGAGCATGATGCATGAAATGGAAAGTTGCAACAAGGGAATTATGCATCAACTAACAATCAAGGTGATGAGCAATTGTTTGTGATGCAGGACATGGCAAATTCAATGATAGGAGGTGTATTAGATAACAATGTCTGGTATGTGGATTCTGGAGCTTCAAACCACATGACTAGTCATGGAGAATGGTTTAGAAACACAAAGGATTTGAAGACACCAGGGTTTGTGGAAACTAGTGATGACACTACACATCCCATCACACAAATTGGCAAGGTGCCATTGTCCACACAAAATGGGTAAACAAAGTACTTGAAAGATGTATTTCATGTTCTAACCATAACAAAAAATTTGGTCTTCGTAGGCCAAATGGTGGAACAAGGTTTATAAGTGACATTCAACCCAAATTGATGTTTTGTGGAAGACATGAAGAACCAAGGAAAATTGATTATAAAAGGGTAAGGAATGGACAAATGTTCACCTTGGATGTGAACATGCTTGAGGTGAATTCCATGTTATTCAAACATGGAAAAGGAGCTAGAGACATTGGAATACGACACAAGCGGGTTGGCCATGTTAATCTCCAACATCTTTAGTTAATGGAGAAACAAAATCTTGTTGGAGGTCTTCCCAAATTTGGAATAGAAGAGGTGACGTCAAAAATTTATGAAGCATGCCAATTGGGAAAGCAAGCTAGGCATCCATTCCCAACTCAAACAATTCATGTAAGTTCCAAACATTTGGAAATGATCCACTTAGATGTGTGGACTACGAAGACAAAATCCATTGAAGGATGCAAGTAATACGTGACTTTCGTTGATGACCACACAAAGAAGGTGTGGGTTTATTTCATGAAACACAAAGGTGAAGTGTTTCAACATTTTTTGAATTTCAAAACAGTGGTGGAAAAGGAGAAGGGTGTGAGCATCAAGTGCCTAAGGTTTGATGGAGGGGGAAAGTATTTTTCAAATGAATTCAATGAATATTTGAAGGAGCATGGAATTCAAAAAAAATACTCATGTAGTTATTCCCCACAGCAGAATGGAGTTGCTAAAAGGAAAAATAGGCACATTGTAGAAATAGCATGTGCCATGTTGAATGAAAAGAATTTGCCAAATTACTTTTGGGCTGAAGTGGTAACAACTGCAGTCTATATCATGAATCGAACACCCACAGCGGCAGTTCATGGCATGACACCTGAAGAAAAATTCACAAGCAAGAAACCCGATGTTTCACACCTCAGAGTGTTTGGTTGCATTACATACGTGCATGTTCCTGATGAGAAGAGATCAAAACTAGACCAAAAGCTAAGAAGTGTATTTTCATTGGATATTCCTTAAAACAAAAAGGATATAGATGTTTCAATCCTTCCGCTCAGAAGTTACAAGTGAGTAGAGATGTTGTGTTTGATGAAATGGTTTGCTAATATTCACCATTGAAGGTAGCAAAAGATGGAGAGGCTAGAAATGGTGATGTTTCATCAAATGTGGAACAAAAATCACAATTAATTAATGGACCACAAGAGTCTTCAATTAGTGGGTCCAGTAGCATTCCATGGAAAGGAAGATTAAAATCTTCAAACATTGTACATGGTAATTCTCAAACATCATTTATAAATTCTCATGTAAATGGTGAATCAAGTGATTCAGAAAAAAGTGAGGGTGAAGAATCAATAATCACTTTAGTTACTACTCTTGGAGCTTGGATGGCCAAGAAAGCTTTGAAAACACCTGACATCAACAATGGAATACAAAGATCCACACGAGTCAAGTACCCTGTACAAAGACCCACATATGATGGCTTTATAGCTCATCATTACGCATACATGGTGAGAGTTATATAGGAGGTTGAACCCACTTATTTTGAACAAGCAGTTGGAAACCCTAAGTCGGACAATGCCATGGATGAAAAGATGGTGGCTTTGGATGTTAATGCTACTTGGGAATTAGTAGCTTTACCAGAGGACAACAAAGCAATTGGGTTCAAATGGGTGTACAAAATCAAACACAATGCAAATGGATTTGTGAACAGATACAAAGCAAGATTGGTTGCCAAAGGTTATGCCCAAACTTATGGCATAAACTATGAGGAGACCTATAGTCCAATTGCTAAAATGACAACTGTAAGAACAATCATTATTATGGCAGCAACAAAAGGATGGTCTTTACATCAAATGGATGTAAAGAATGTTTTTTTTCATGGAGATTTATAGGAAGAAGTGTACATGGAGCAACCACCAGGTTGTGTGGACCAAACACATCCTAATTTGGTTTGTAGGTTGAAGAAAACTTTATACGGCTTGAAGCAAGCACTTAAAGCTTGGTTAGATAAGATACGTCAATATCTTATCACAAGTGGATTTCAAACATCCAATGCAGATTTTTCATTATATGTGAAAAAGACAGATCATGGGATTTTAGTCATAGTCATCTATGTTGATGACTTGATTATCACAGGAGATAGTGATGGAGACATCTCTGATTTGAAGAATCTTTTGAAGCAAAAGTTTGAAATGAAGGATTTGGGAGAGTTGCGTTACTTCCTCAGCATTGAGGTAATCTAGTTCCTTAAAGGGATATGGTTACTACAAAGGCAATATGCCTTGAACAAATTATCCGAATATGGGATGACAAGTTGCAAACCCATTTTAATTCCATTGGAGCAAAATGTGAAGTTAAATGCAGATGAAGGAAGCCTTGTGGAGGATACCACTATGTACAGACGCATAGTGGGGAGTTTGATTTACATGACCATCACAAGGCCACATTTGAGTTATGCAGTTAGAATGGTAAATTAATTCATGTAAACACCACAAAAGCCACATTTGGATATAGTGAGGCGCACATTGAGGTACATAAAACATATTTTATAGTGTGGAATTTTTTATGAAGCCAAAAGCTAGTTACAAGTACATGGATACACAAATGTTGATTGGGCTGGCAATGTTTCAGATAGAAGATCGACCAGTGGTTTCATGTTTTCTTTTGGAAGTGGTGATGTTAGTTGGAATAGTAAGAAACAACCAACAATTGCATTATTAAGCACGGAAGCAGAATACAGAGGTGCAACAATTGTTACATGTGGAGTAGTTTGGTTACAAAAACTACTCTCAGATTTGGGACAGTTAGTGGATGTTCCTGTTGTCATTTATTGTGATAACATCAGTAACATACTACTTGCTAACAACCTGATCTATCATGCTAGGACAAAGCACATTGAGGTGCACTACCACTTTATTAAAGAAAAAATTCTAGCAAAAGAAATTGACCTTATTCATGTTAGTACTTAAGATCAATTTGTTGACATTTTCACAAAGGCTTTAGGTACAAACAAGCTAAGGAAGTTTAGAAAAATGCTTGGTGTACTAGAAGTGGATTTGAGCTTGAGGGGGAAGTGTTGAGAATTCAAGTTCAACTAGTTAGGTTTCATTGTTACTACAATAGGAAAGTAATTAGGTTACTTTCACAAGGTTGTATCACTTCTTTTACTTATATTAGTTTGGTTATTTGTGGTTTGGTCTTTTAGTTAAATACCTTGGTGTTGATGGTTTGGCTCTCTTTTCTTCATTACACAAGTTTATGTATTTCATGTGACAAGAACCTTGGAGAGTTATTGATGTTATGTTTCGTGTTGTGAACATCATGTTTTAGTTTCCTTTCAATAAATATTTATGTTTGCATTTGAATAGATCTCCTATTTATTAACATATGCAAGGGTTGTCCATTGCATTTTAGACTTAAATATTTTAAAAACTTATTAGATATTAAACTAAATAAAGTTGGTTGGTCCCATGCTGATTTTTGAACATGTATCGGCTATCCTAATGATATGTCCTTCATAAAACTTGGATTCCAGCTAAAAATTGGTATCAAACCTTTTTATAAAGCATCAAACCAATTTAGTATGTATGTTGATCAATAGTTTTCTTTTTTCCCAACAAGGAAGTAAAATTTCCAAAGTTTTCCACAAACATTCATCACCAAAGAGGCAAAATATTGCCACCAAAAAAGCCCTAGTAGCATGTTGGAATATTGGGCTTAAGTCATAAAAGACCCAGACAGGTATTACCTCCAAACCTTTGAGCTTAATATTGTGTTATGTCACTCCCAAGTTAGATGGTTCCTTCACACCAAGTCATATGTACACTAATGTTGGGCAATTCTTAGAATGAGGACAGATTATACATCAGTTATCACTGGGGTATAGATCACTTACATGATAGTTCTAAAAAGTTTCAAAAGAACCATTTTAGTACATAATTATGGTTCTCAAAAAAAAAAACATTCAAAGAACCAGTTAGAGAACCATTGGTTTTTTTATCGGTTCTTTCATGAAAATTGCCAGTTCTTTGAGGTTTTTGAAATAACAAGAATTGTGATTTTTTGATTTTGAAATATTTACAGAACTAGAATTGGCAGCTCTTCAAAGAACCGCCCAACACTAATAGACACCCATACTATGTACCATCCCTCATTACGTATTAAACCAACCTAGTGCCTTTTAATTCAGTTACCCATTGGCCTGGGGCTCAACTAATGCCTAAACTGGGTACTGGAAAGGGCAACCCCTGCCCCTTAGCTGGGGTTAAATAACATGTACCTCTTTTGGGTGCTTCTGCAATCAGAACAAGCCCAGTCCAATTCTGCATCATAAAATAAGTACCTACTTGAAGTATCAAGAAAAAATCCTCAAAAATGGAGCCTCGTTGAGTGTGTTTTCACAGAAACCTAGAAATCCTTTCCAACACATTTTGGAATTCATACTTAAGCCCCTTCAAATCCAAAATCACATGGTAGATATTTTTCAGTTTTCTAGAACATGCCATGGGTTTTAGAGGACCAGAGTGAACCAATGGTGCCTAGATGGTGGGTGCACCTTTTTCGTCCCTTCCTGTCCCTGTGTTAATTAGGGTGGTTAGTGTAGTTTGATTTTTTTTTTCTTTCTTTAGCCTTGGCCTTAGTTTTTTTTTTTGGGTATATATTTTTCACTTCAATTGACCTAATCAGCCCCCACTAACCTACAAAATTCCAAAGAGGATGTCACCTAAAAAAGAAGGGGAATACTTTTTGCAATGTGCACATCCCCATTGTTGGACATCGATGGACTGAAGTATGATTTTGATACTTTTACTGAAGCATGACAATTCTGATTCAAATATTCTTTTTCTTCAAGATCCTAACAAACATTTAAGTTCTATGGCCTTAATTCTATGGACCACAAAGGATCAGACATTCATCTTGATATCCTTTCTAGGAGTCAACAAGTTGTTTTATGTGGCTGTGAGCTCATACCCAACAACAAAATCCCCACAAAATATTAACTCTACTACTTCAACATGGTTTAGTCTCAAAGATTAGACAGAAATTCAGGGTAGAGTCACCCAATCCAACTATCACTATTTCCTAGCATCCCCACCTTAGTCCCGAAAACCTCCAAAGCTCCCACAACACAGCAAGTACTTTTCTAAGGACAAAACACATTCCATACCCAGTTTAAAATCCCTAGTAGTCATGCATGAGTTACCACACAACCACTCCAAAAATCCTAGACACGCTCATCCTCTCTTTTGTGTTGGTCCCTATAAAAACACATGTAACAACTTTGGACCTTTTCCTGACATTCTTAGCACAACGGAAGTCTTCATGTTAGGATTCTTTTCATTCAATCTTCTTGATCGAATTCTACTTCTACCTATTTACAACAATCCCAAAATCAAAATCAAACCACATTTTTTAGTCCTCCTTATAAGTCCAGTCACTTAGCTTCCCTTTTATCACACCACAGCCCCCTGCCTTCCTTCCTCAACTTGCCTCAAAATCTTCCTCCTCATATCATCTCTTTGCCTCCCCAAAATCCCGTTGCCAATCTCCTTCCACAAATCTAATCCATAGATCTCCTGAAGTGTTTTCATTGGGTTGTAGAGATTGCATTCCATTTCAGCAGCTAACTCCCTTTGTCATGACCTACAGAGCAACAAAAACACACTAAAAATATAAACATATTAGGAGTATATTTTATTATTATTATTATTATTGTTGAAGCGTTGTGCCACCAGTATTCCAGCTGTAGTCTAAAATAAGGTTTGTAGACTTCATCCATAGAAAAACAGATGACACTATTTTTAGGTTACAAGGCCCTATATGTAAGAAGTTCGTAAAAATGAGAGTTTTGGTTCCAGCCCGGGGGCAAATCATGAAAGATTCCCTTGGCTAAGGTCCTTGACATGAAAAATGTCCTATCAATGTTTTATCTTGGGCCTTTGACCATTTTGTCTTGGGCCCCACATTACTTAGTTCTTTGGGAACACATAATGAGAACGAGTTTATAATTTTAATCTGTATTGTTTACATGAACATATTTTACATCCAAAACAATCATCAATGAAGGCATGGCAACATTATGAATTTTGTCCTAGGCTTGGGGTAGGTCATAAAATATTCTCATGGCTTGAATTCCTGGGACATGTTCGATACATCAGGCATGTTGCACGATGGACCCTATGCCACCATGTCCAAGCCCTCAAGTAGTCAAAGGTCATTTGGTTTGATCCCCATGCCACCCATGGCCATAATATCCTAGATCCCATGCTATCACATCCCACCCCTTGGCAACCTACTATGGGCCACTTTCTCCTAGCCCCTGAAGAAACCTAGGGTCCATTCCATTTTGTCATGGCCCCATGGTGTGCAATGTCCTAGAGCATAGACCACTTTGTCCTAATTGTTAAAAGGTTTAATTTATCATTTTTCATGGCGATATATAGGCCGCTTGTCCTAGGCTAGAAGCAAGCTATGGGAGCCTCAAGGCACCTGTTTTTGGGTCCAGGCACCCAAGGGTTTATTTTTGTCATGGTCTTAGGGCACCCTATTTTGGCCCCCAAATTGAATGGTTAGAATATTGATTTTTTAACCAATATTGTGTTCAATGATCTAATGTTTCTTTTCGATTGTTCTTGACTTGGCATGATATGGTAGAGGGATTCATGTTCAGTAATTCTGTTAGCATTTGGGACGCTCGCAAAAATGAAAGGGTTAAGATTGGTGTCGGAATGTGCAAAGATTTGTCAATAGTTCTTATATATGGACCTTGTGGAGTGGATAGTTGCATAATGGTTTTAATTGGAATTGTGCATGAGGATTGTGAACAATGGAAGCTATTCTATATAGTTCCAACTGCAAGATACTGTGGGTCAACAATAGTAATGGAGGTGTTTTGGCCCTGCAAGGATCTATCAATGAATGATGAAGTTGTTGACACAATGTTAGAGTAGGGTCATGTGACAATGGATGGGGTGAATAATCTCGTGAAGAAGTGAGTTTCATGGAGGGATGATTCTTTGCCAGATAGTTTTCGGCTTGAAAACATCATTGATTTTGGAATATGGGCAATACAATTGATGACTCACGTAATAAAGAATTACATGGAAAAAAAAGTTTTATTTCTGAGGATGGAAAGGAAGGATCCATTCAGCACTTTGGGTCTGATTCCATTAATGAAAAAGGAATTGAAGAGGATATTGTAGAAGGCGATGAAGAAGTTAATGTCAAAGAAAATTTAGAACGAAATAAAGAAGACTATTACCAAGGGAATGTGCATGGGAATGATGACGCAGTATATGGCAATGGAATGAGGAGAACAAATTTAAATATAATGGGAAGATGTAGGTTTGAGCAGTGAGAAGTTAAATGTGATCTTGTAGATGATGGTGGCATCTTCATTGCAAAAGGTCGAGTGGTTGCATGTGACCCATAGGAAGCAGTTCTTGATGATCAACTTGGGGAAGACCATGTTGGGCTTTGCATCTTGTATTATCCTGCGACTATGTCAGTAGTGATGACCATTTAGAAATGGCCATTGGCTTAAATGATTCTTGATGGGTATTCCTTAAAAGAACATCTCATCGCATTTAATGAAACCCACATATTCTAGATGTTGATGATGTGGGAGCAATTGGTGTGAAGAAAAAGAAATATTCCTTTCATAAGAGGAAGCAAAGTGTTGCTAACTCTTAAGGTTCAATTTCAAGAATTGAGAAGGTGTTATTAAAAAAATCTATGCATAATGTGTGTGTGGCAAGGTGTTGCATTATGAATTGTTGTGAACATTTTCCTCATGAAACACTAGTAGAAAAAACTTCATTTGCGACTATCAATTGTAATTAAATTTTAGTTGTAATTGAAACAAAGACTAAAAATTAACATAGTAACAAACGACAAGTTGTAGACGACCATTAATCGCAAATGACAAATGAAATATTTTTTTGTAGAATAAGAATATGGAGATTTTATATGTGTTTAGAGATGAGTTCTTGCAATTACACTTGTAATTACATTTGCAACTATAGTGCACACCAATATGTTCACATGTGGTAGCCTAAAAATGTGACACGTGGCATCATTTGGATTTTTCAAAATATTTTGCCAAATAAATAAATAAATAAATAAATTTTCAACCATCTGATTTAAAGCAATTAGATTGTGCCACATGGTGGCCTAAAATTCTACCATGTGGCAACTTAAGATTGCCTTATAATCATTTAGGGTTAGTTTAGGGTTGGACCACTTATGATAAACCACATGGCACTTAGGCTAGGCATAGGTTAAAGGCCTACGTTAAGGCACCTCTAACCTCGTTAGGTGTTTAAGATACTTAACCTAGTTTCGGGTTAGGTCATTTACAATAAGCCATGTGGCACTTAGGTTAAGCCTAGGGCACCTAGCCATAGGTTTAGCCTAGGTAGGTAGGTAGGTTTAAGTTTAAAACTTTTACAACAAAATCTTGTATTATTTTAAGTTTAGCCTTTTGGATGGAGCCTATGTGATAAGCTCTTACCATATGATAATTGAAAAAATTGAATGTGTTCACTCCACCAGACCAACCTACTTATATAGTTTGTAAACTTGAAAGGGAAGACAAACAATAACGGATAAAATTTTAGTTGTAACCTCATCACATAATTGTAACCTAGTTACAACTATTCCCTAGCACATACCATTACATAGCCTACTTACTAAATAACATAAATTCTTACTAAGTACCTATTTAGATAGTATTTATTTCCAGAACATATTTAAATAGCCTATACATAATTATTTATTTTAAAAACCTATTTAAACAGACTCTAAAAATATATTTATAATTAAATAACCTATTAGGTAGCTAAAGGGTATGTAGGTATACATGTATGTAGGTACTTAGTAAATAATACATAGGTAGGTAGGTAGGTAGGTAGCTAGGGTGTATGGGTAGTTGCAAACTAAAGTGTTCATAAAATCATGTAATAGGCCAATTGTTTTGCACCTCAATGGGTTCAAATGTATGGTGCATGTATTTGTTATAATAATTATTTTAAAGGGATTCAATTTAATGATTCTAATTACATTTACTTATGAAAGGAAAAAAACAATCAAAACAATATAAACATTTCAAATGAGGAACTTTTAAATTTGACCCCTTGAAATGTAATAATACACAAAGGGTGTGCATATGGACTCAAAACTTCCAAATTTTGCATTGATGGAGTCATTTATTAGTCTTTACACCTCATAAATGTCATGAGAAACTCAAAATAAGGGTTTCCAAACCATTTTCAAGATGACATGGAAATATAAAATTTTTATAGAATCTTTTTATGAAATAGTTCTATGAAGTACTTTTGGACATGATTTTTGTGGAATTTATATATTTTTTTTCACAAACGTTAAATTTTAGGATGTTTAAAAGGTGCTCATGTAATTACCTTTAAGATAAAATGATTATAAAATGGTGTTACATTTTGGTCACAATCAAAATACATTACAAAAATGTACTATTAAGGACACTGCATGTGCCCTTTTTGGTCCACCCTAGAGTGCTTTTACCCATATGTACCTAGTAAATAAGTAGGTAGGTATGTAATAATTATGTAGGTAGGTGTGTAGGTTGTACATATGTAAGTACATAGTAGGTAGGTAAATGGTAGGTAGGTAGGTATTTAATAGGTAGGTATATACATATAGGTATGTATGTATTATAAAACAGTCTATATATGTAGCTATTAGGTAGCATATGTACCTTATTCAACTATAATGTGACTACTTTGGTTGCATGTGCAACTAAATGTATATATGATGTTGTAAAAAATACAAAGACATCATGAAAAATCAACCTATTGGAATGATGAAATAGGTCATAGTTACAACTAGTTGAAAGGAAGACCAAAGTCAATCGAAATTTGAAAAATAATCACATAGGCAACCATTTATAATCGTAAGTGACATTTAGTTGCACAAAAACTGGTTGCAAACAACAAGATTTCTACTAGTGAAAAAACCTTGTTGTTGAAACAAAAGTTTTGGAGTTTATCCTTTGAAAATCGTAGAACATATGGTTTAAATATTCCAAGAAGGTTGCATACAAGGGGAGACGAAAGGCAATGAAATTTTATCATTATTCTAGGTTTAGATATCTATGAAATTGTTTGGTACCAAATTGTTGGTCTCTCAAGGTCAACATACATGTTGTACAAGTCAAATAGTAAGTGAGGTTATTAGTTTCTACCTCATGGGAACAAAGGTACACATAATTTACATATGTCAACCTGGCAAGCAAAGTCCAATGTTTAATCATTGATTGATTTGTTTGTAGATACAATGTTGCATGAAATGAAAGGGATTAGAAATGATAAACAATATGTGCAACGTTTTTTGCCTAAAACATGGAAAAGTCTACAGGAACACAATGATAAGGTGAATTGTAGTGAGTGATTAGAACTTTTCATGTTAATCTAGCAAAAAACGCCTTGCAACTACCTGGTGTTTATCATGCAAGTTTATTTTTCCAAAAATTGAAATGGATTTTTGAGTTTATATTTGGCAACATCTATTTATTGTTGACAAGTTAATTTTTTTTGTTTCATATTTGTTGGTTGGTAGATAAGCAAGGAATTAAATAATAGAGGTATTTTTCAATTTGCTATGAATAGGTTGAGGAAAAGACACCGTCTAAATGTCGATGTGTGAAAGTGTGGGTTTGTGTTTGCAAAGTGCATTGTTTGTGAATCCCTCAAGGATTTGATATCCAAATTGGGAAAGAATAACAATGAGGTTCTAGAATACGAGGCAAAGATAAGAAAACATATCTTGCAACAAGAATCATGTAGAAATTTATACCATACTCGGATGACAAAGTTAGTGCGATCAAAAGATGAATTCTTTTACATTATTCATGACAAGATGGACCACGCAAAAATTGCACTTCCAAGGTTGCAAGTGTGCAACAAGATGATATTTGGGCTTGGACAATCACCCATTACCTTCATGGGTATGATTGCGCATGGTCACGGGGATGAAAGATATGCACAATACTCTAATGAATTGTGGCCACCCAATTTCATAATTGGGTCCTTATTGAAGCTCTTTCGGACTTTGGAGGTGGCTTTAGTTTTAAAGTGGAAATTATCACTTGAACACCCCTTATAGAATTCATTCTTTGCACGTTTGTTGCAAGGGAAATCGTGTTGCATACGTGCATTATGTAGCACATATCAAATTGTTGGTGTGAAACCTTTGTCAAAAAAATTGTTGCTTCAAATGGATAATTACATGAAAGACAATTTAAGAATCAACATTTGTTAGCATTTTTATCATTGTTCATGGCAAGGGATGTGCTTGAAGAGGTGAAATTGGGATTCCTTGTAGTTGGCCATACACATGAAGATATAGATGGATGTTTTGGCTATTTGTCAAAAAAGTTGAGGGAGGAAAACAATTAAATTTTAGTAGATTTGATGAGGGTTTTCATGATTTCATAGGAAAGACCGTTCACTCCTCAATTGATTAAAGAGATTCCAAATTTTAAATCATGGGTTTTAGGTTGTTTGAAAGATGGCCCTAAATTGTTGGTAGGGCGTACTGATATGCATTTAAATTTTTTTTTTATTGATTTGTTAGGTTGGCTTATGATGCAATACAAAGTTTCCCCCATAGATTATGTTTGGAGTTCAATAGATGGGCCATCGATTAGATTGTGGAAAGCTAATGCAGATGGTTCACCAAAATTCCTTACTAAAGTCCCAAGCCTTGTTTCATACCGCCCAATTTGGGGCGATGATGCATTGAGGTCAATGGAGAGAGATAAGTTTATAAGTTTTGGATTATCCAAATGCAAGGATTTTTGGAAGGTGGGCGTTGTGCAAAATTCCACATATGAAATGAAAATGAAGCCGTACCTAGAGTATTGGGAAGGTATCTTGTTGTATTTGTCAAAATTGTTACCCCCTCAAAGTATGATTCTTTTGGAGGGCTTTTAGCATTCAAACAATTAGAAGTTAAATTATGCTAGGGCTTCATTGTCAATTGTGATGGATGTTGTTGACCCAAAAGATTTGATTTGAGTTCTTTATTGTGAGCCAAAAAACATGAGACCTTTAATTACATACATCCCTTTTAGAGACCTTAATGCTAGAGATTGTGTGTTTGTGTGTTTGTGAAACCACATGACCCTGATCTTGTTCCTTTCTGGATGGGAAGAATGGAAGGTGATGTTGTTAAGGATGAAGAGAGTGAATATTTTAAAATGGTGAGAGTTCAGTGGTGGGTTCTCGTGAAAAAAAAATCAAATTTGGATGAACAACATTTGTATGAAGATTGTTGGAATGGCAAGTGGAAATGTAATTTAGCAGATCCAAAACAATGGGTTGACATTTTATCTATTCTATTCTCTTTTCTTGTTTGAAAAAAAAGAGAAAAAGAAGTCAAATTAATATTCCTACTATTTATGTTGGTAGAGTTAAAATTAATCTTAATGCTGCTAATGCGTCAAGTAATTTGTGAAGGATGTGGATGAAATTGATGAAATTATATTCGTAATTTTTTGATGTCTTTTATATCATTGTATTGATTGGATTGTCGTTTTAATTTTTAATTTTTTTTGGTATTGTATGGTTTATTTATTCTTTGCCAAAATTAGTTAATAATTTAGTTTCTTCCACCTTAACCTTAATCCCTAGTGGCCAGAATGCGTCAACTTCCTTCTTGCTTGGTATGTAAAGCCCCAAAAATATTGGATTTGGTATAACATAAACAATAAATTTGCATGCATAGTCATTGTTGCCATTGGTATGTTGTGCCTTGTTTGTATTTTAGAAAATTGAATTTTTATTTCTATTTAATTGGAGGATTGACTTGTGATTTCCTTATTTGGTAATCGATTATTTGCTAGGCACTAGGAGAAATACTACTTTAATTATATAAGGAATTTGAAATGTAATATATTTGTTGCAATACGATCAACATGGATAGATTAAGTTGCCATTGTTATAAATCTAGCATGTTGTCAATCAATGTATTATATTCAAGTGATTGAGTTTCTTTTTCTCACTTTAAATGGGAGTTGTGTCATTTGGTTTTAATAATTTATAATTTTTATATTTCATTTAGTGCTGACTAATCATTCAATTTTATTTAAATTTTTTTAATGATGTATATATATTTGAAAATATTAGTAAAATTTGTGTGATAATATGATGTTGTAGTTTTGCCAATTTGGCCTTTTTCCTTATTTCAAATTCAAAGGGTTGAAATTTTTGATGTCACCAATGGGAGCATTAACATTTGGTTTTCAATCACTCATGAAAGTTCATAGTTTTGTTTTAGATTTGATATGAATTTTTTTTACACAATGTGTAAATGGATGTTATTTTTAACATAATTGAAAAAATTACAATATGATATTCATATTTGAACATTAATTTGTTAAGTTTGGTGGGCGTTAAGTGGAGTTCATTGTATACTCAAAGTTATATAAAGTCTTAAATTAAAAATTTAGTCTTAAATTAATTAAATATGTGTTCAATTTTTCAATATTTAAGTTAGTTATTGATCTACTAAATGTAGTCTTCTACACATTGAAAGATATATATACATTGGATGCCACTTTGTTTCCTATAATTTTCAATTTTCAATAATTCCTTTTTGTTGTTTTATCAATTGGAGCTAATAAGAGGATTCCAAAATTAGCTAATTTATTGAAGTTTTATTTATCATATATATATCCCATAAATGTCTCTATTTTACAGATATTTAATTTTTAAAAATAATTACATTTGGATTAGGTTAATTTGTGATTAAACTATTTACTTTTTAATTTTTAAATAGCTAATGTAATGCATCTATTTTGAATTTCATGTGGTTTATGAAGGTATTGTATAAGTTTTAGCAATTGTCATTTTTAATAATATCCATGTTTTTTATTTTAAAAAAAATTTCACATTCAATATTTTATTGTTTAGAAACCCTTCATATTTGAACTTGTAAATGCTAACCCTTTGTAAAAGATCTAGTGTATATTTTTGAAATTTAATTGGTTGATAAGTTGTTATGGATGATTTAGTAAACATTTTCACATATTTATCTTTAACCTACTCATATCTATTCAGTTACATCCATTTGAACAAAAATCTACTATAGATGAATATATATTTTAAAATAAATTTCAAAAATGAAAATCCAGCGTATATTTTTAGAATTCCATTTATTTTATGGAAGTGTTAAGTAAGATCTCTTAAACAATATTCCATCAATAATCATTACAAGCCTCTAAATTTTTAAAGCTTGCCCTTTTTCATTAATTACGTTATGTTGCTTTTGGAACTAAAATTTTATTTTTATGGATTATGATTTTTTCTCAATCCCATGTGGTTAAATTTGCACATTTTAATTTATTAAATAAGTATCCCAAACTTCCTTCTTGATATATTTTATTTGTAATATTTTAAAATATTAATATTTAGGTCAATTTTATTTTGACCTGATAAGTTTTTCCCAAATGATTTTCCCCAATGTGAAATTTACTATATGCATAATAATTTGTTTCTTGATTATTTGGAAAAAAATTTAGGATATGCATTTTAAATATATTTATTGAATCATTAGTAAAATTAATGCCAATCAGACACCATTAGATATCCATCTTGTATAGTTTATATTATCCTACATCTTCTTTAATTTAGAATTTCTAAAGAACCATCTCCCAATTTAGTAAGAATCGGAATTTTTTTCTTGTGAATCACATTTCTACACATTGTTTGAAAAATCTATGGATATTATTGAAGAAGGATTTCATGTTGAACTTTCAATTGTAAACAAATATTTTTTCTTTTCTATTATGATTTATTTAATAAATGCCCTACTATGTGATGAAAATAATCGTTTTTTGGGAATACAACTATGTTATAAGGATACATATTATGTTCTTGGGTTTTCCTATTATTCCAAATTATATAGCATCTTGTCATTATGAATGCCATATATTGTGGGATATTGAATGAAAATTGGACTATTGTGCCTATTATTTATTTCTTAAATTTCATTATTTTAGGAGAAGCAACAATGAATTGAAATCACATGGAGAGCTATTGATAGCTTGCAAAATATGCTACTATGTTTTCCAAGGTGAATGGTTATTTGCATTTGTCAAATTTTGTCAAGAAATTAATTGAGTGTGGTATGCCCTTTCTATTGTTATCCCCATCGTAAACATAATAATGTGTATTTGACATGATGTCCATTTATGTAATCATTTTCTGAAGTTTTCTTGTATGCAACAATATTCCTTTATTCGATACCATCAATTGATAGCAATAAGTTCAACTAACCTTTTCTATGTTTTGCCATACTTCTCATCTTTTTCCCAAATCAAATGAGTATCTTCCATCCTATGTGAAAATTGAAGTTTATTTTCCACTGAACATTCCTCTCATTCTTTTTGTTGCTTTAGCATTTTCCACAAGGCTAACATATAGTTTATACTTTCTTAACCAACATCATTATTTTTTATTTGTCATCTATTTTCATGTTGAACATTGTTGTTTTTACAGTGTCTCCACCTCATTTTTTGGTTTGTTTGATTTCTAGTAAAATGGGAACTTTTCATGCTAAGGGTAAAGTTGAGCTCATTGTTCCCATTGATGACTTTGGAATCTCGCATGTCATAGAGAAATGCTTGTGTGCTATGTTTGGTTTCCATCTCAGAAATATTCAGGTTTCCAAGGATGAAACGTTTGATGACAACAACAATGTTATTAGATCCAACTATCAAATTCTAGTCTTTGGTGATTTTGGTTTGGTATGGAGGGTGAATGTTGGAAGGTTCAAGACCGTTGCGGAAAATCTTCCGAAAAGTTCTCAAAATATTGTTTTGATGTTAGAAATTGCAGCATCTATTGTAAATGTTATCTCGCATCTTGTGGAAATCAAATAAGAAGTTGTCCATCCTCAATTTTCGTTCATAGATTTGAACAATTCTTTTAATGTGGATGGAATACCTTCAATCTCTTTTTGCCCATTGACCTTTTCTCTACACATGAACCATTCTGTTTTGGTTTCTACTTATTCCCAATATTCCATTCGAAACATTCCCTCTATGTTGAGTGTAGTAGATTGTTTCCGAGTAATGTCATTTGCCACACATGCTAGCTCCAAGTTGAAAGATTTGAATTATGACAAGTTTTGCATTAAGAATGTTCATTGCATTTCAATCAAATTTAATGATGATGATTTGTTTGAACTTCCCCCTGTTGTTAGTCCCAACGGTCACTTTGGGTAGATGCAAGGCATGGACAAGAAACATGATGGCCATGCATGGTGCAAGGTCAAGACGATTAACATCAAGAACGATTTCAACCTTACTTTCCGAAAAGTTCATTGCTTGGGCCATTTATAATGCTGAAATGATGGTTGCAATTTTTTTCTTCTTAACAAATGTAGAATTGAAATAGCTTGGATTGGCAACATTGTTCATGAATCAAGGAGGTTGTTTTGTTCTTAATCCACCATTTTGCAAAATCTATAATAGTGTTCCCTTTTGTGTTAAATTGTGTGCAGTTCACATCTATTATGTCGTGCACAAGCAGGAGAATTTGATTTGGGTAGCTATTCATTTATGTACACATGATCATTTAGTGGCGGAAGGTCACTTTAAAGAAGTTGTTGACCAAGTTAAATCCCTAGTTGAGGAGGAGGTGTTTTACACAATGGGGGTACCACGTCGACCATTACATTGGTTGCAAGTAAGACCTTTCTCTTCGAGCATTTGTTGAATGAGGATGGATAATGGTTAATGGAAGTTCTAAAAGGCAAAAAGTTGCACCAAGTGATGGATAAGTTCATAGCATTGTCTTCCCCCAACATTTGGAATTTAGTTGCATCCTTTAAGCATCGACTATGAAACATAATGTATTTTTTAACATTCTTGCCCTCAAAATAAAAATGGTTATTGTTTTATTTAGGATGGTTGTTTTCCAAGGCAACAAATTGGAAAGAAAATGTTTCTATTTAAGATGTTTATGCATGGAGATGGTAGTGGTTGTGATTTAGTCAAGCATATGTAGCCCAAGGGTGACCTCCAAACTGCTTGGATCATGTTTGATAACGTAAAGCATGTTGAGGGTTGGATGACATTTGCTTGCCATGTGTATGATTATTTCTATTGTAAGGTGAAGACCATCGTGATATGTGATATGCAATATGAAGACATGAAGGTTTAGTGTGTAATGTGGTAGAATTTAAACAAGGTCATGGTGAATAATGGTGTTCCCAATCTAAACTTTAAAGGATTTATGGTTGACAACATTTAGGCCAATTGGAACACAATTTAAATTGTTTATGGTAATGGAGATCCAAGTGAACTGATGGTTGATAGAGAACAAACTTGTTTTTTTCATTGGAATTAATGCATGGATAGACACACAAAATAGCAGATCAAGCCAGAATTGCAAGAAAAAATAGGACATTGTGCTATAATAGTAACATGCCATTTTTTTCGGAGGCTGATGCTCGGTATGTATTATTGGTGGTATTATTTAGGTGCCACTAATGAAGTTTAACTTTAAGAGTTAGAGAATTGGTTTAGTTTTTGGCACTTTCGCGTGAGACAATGAGGAGGATTTATTAGACATGTACTATTTTCAACCCTCCCACACATCTTTTCTCTCACCCCACCTTCTTGAAAAGTTCAAATATATGAAACTAGTCATTTAAAATTTGCTTGACAAGCCCATGTGCAACTTTTCAAAGATAATGCACGATGTATGGCTTCAATAGTCTAGCAAAAGGGGAGCCTGTTAAGGTAGATGCAAGCTACAATGGTTCAATATCAGTAGAAATTACATTCGTTACAAGTCCATACAAGATTCTTTAAAATGATTCAAATGGACATGGTTGTTACTTTAAAAAATGTTCTTATTTAATCTTTGAATAATACATGTTCGATCACCTACAAACCTTCCCAAATCTACATGAAAACTTGTATTTAATGTAGTTTATGTCATTTTTTAATTTGGAAGTCCTAAAAGGTAAACCCATAAAGTCCATAGGAATAATGCCCCATCTAAAACTTTCAAAAAATATGCTTTTGGGATAAAGAAATTGAAAAACAAACAAAAATTGCAACTTGTATGGACTTATGAAAATATGGTCAAATTTTAACCATTCAAAAGTCCTTAACTATTAAATGGTTAAGGTTTTCAAAAAAATGATTCCTCATATGACTTTATTATTTTGAATTACTTTTTATATTGTCCCAATAATAATTTTGGAATGTGAATCAATATAATATTTTCCATTTTGTGATGTTCCATTTAAATGACAAATCCATATTTTTCAACTTCAAAAGTCCATTACTACTAATAAATGAATTTTTTATCAATAAATAACCACATAGTTCTCTTCATAATGAAATTATTAATCTTGATCAAAGTCTCAATTAGTAGATCTATGGATATAGTAATCACCACATGCATTTGAATAAAGGGTACATAGGGAAAAAACACCATTTTGTCACAAAAATGAGCCATCGTAACTTACATCTACTTGTTTGTATGTTGTGACATCAGATGACTACATTCAAACTTTCAAAAAATTAACATTGTATTCTCATTTCAAGCAAGGTGATTGATTAGGTTAAGGGCCTAATAAGAATGAATTGCTTTTGTGTAGAGCAACCTAATTTGGAAATCCAAAGCAACTATGTAGTTTTGAAATATTCTTTAGGATTGACTTACATAGTTAGAATTGCACATATGGAAGGTGAACAGATCTTTGGTTCTTGCAAATGGAAGGTGAACCTAACCCTTGAATTAGAATGCGATTCACATAGGGATGACCATGTGAATTTTTCTCATCCTCATGTAAACCATATAATTGTTAGATTAGGTGTGGAAATTGAACAACCTGGGGCGAATCAAATTCAAGGAGATGTTGAGGTCCTTGAGGGTCCATGTGGAGATGGAGTTTGGCATAGAGAAAGATGCCCCCTTACGTTGCATGTTCAATGTTCCACATTGCAAAAATCCACCAAACATTCTTGTGTTACAAAAATAATTGCCAAGCAGACTTTTATTAGTGTCCCCACCTTGATTTATTTAAGGTTGTGGTCTTAGTTCCCTTGTGCACCCTTAAAGCAACACAAATTCTGATTTTTGTGCAGATGATATGAATCATTGTGTTGGTGGTACAAAGTACATGTTTTGGAAATTTGGCTTGTTCAAGCTAAAACTAATCTCACCCAAAATGAAATCAAATCTACTGAAGGAGCGAGATTTGTTCTGAATAAATGACAACCCATTTTCCTCTAAGTTTATTTGGAAGGGAAAATTCCATTCCTATGAATAGGCCAATGGATGACATGTCGTGGCCAACATCATGTAATGGTAAGGCTATTTGTCGGATAGTGCCATTCAATATGTCAAATTTACATTATAATCAATGGGAGGTTGGTCGAATTCTTGAATCGATTATAGATTCACCATTGGGGGCTCCCCTTCTTAGACAAATTTATAAAATTCTATTTAGCCAAAGTCCAAACAAGAAACAATATGAAATTATAACATGGAACTTCCCAACTTGCACTTGTTTGGATTTTGTAGCAATGATGTTTAGTTTGTTAGGTTGGCAAGGGAAGTGGGTGCCCTGTAAACACATTTACTATGTACTGTAGCATGTCATGGTTTGTGGGCAATTTAAAATTTCATCCATTTTCCAACTTGAAGTTGTGATGAAGTTTGTCATTTGTTGATTTGCAATGTAACTATTGTGTAGGTAGGAGTACACTTTTAGGTGCGAATGAGCTCAAACGAGCCAAAATTGATGTCAAAATGTCAACTTTTCTACAACTCTTGTTACATTTATCTATGTGTTGCCACTTTAATGGCATGTGAATTATGAAAAGTTGTGCTTATTGAATAATATGGATATTGAAAAATTTAAAATGAATCAAACAAAATTCCAATATCAAAGTTTGGTTTGAATAAAAGATGTTTAACAATTTCATTCAATGACACCACTTTCATAAAGGGCCTTTTAATTTTCCTAATACAATTTATTTCATCCTCAATTTTTTATAGTAATAGGTTATTATTAGACACATCAAAAAAACATTCAAATTTTCATATTTTTTTGATTTTTTGTTTATAAAAAATTAAGGTTTAAAAAAAGTTCATGAGTCCTTTTCGACATGTAAATGTGATTGCAATGTACATGTTGTTTAAAGAAAACTTGTAGCATGTAACATAAAAAATTAAAATTGAAAGTGGTTACATGTTTTAGTACAATTTGGAATTATGACAAATTTTCAAGATGAAACACAAAATCTGGCAAAATCTATGCACTTTCAAAAAAAAAAATTCTCCAAATTTGATTGTAAAAAAACATATGACATATTGGGACAATTATAAATATAATATATAAAAAGTTTCAAAACATTCCATTTGAAAATTCCTCTTTAAGAAAACATGTTTTTTGGGAAAAAGGACCCCAAAAAGGACAATAATCCTAAATGCAAAGTAAACACATTGGTTCATTATATGTCATTTGGACCCTTTTGAATTGTTATAAAAAACAAGCACAATGAACATTGCCAATTTTAACGCTTGTGATGATGCTATGTGTTTGGCTTTTATATTAGAACTTACAAATGATGTTAGCACTCTGGTTTTATAAATGTTTTGATAATTGTTCATTCAACATTTTTGCATACATGAATGATGTTTGACGGTTAGATAAAAATGAGTTATTAGATTAAATTAAATGTTCACTAGTTATTTAAAAGATTATTAAAAGATTATGGAAAATAATTCCTTAATGTCAAATTCACCATTCTGTATATTTGGATGAATATTTTGTATCATTCAAAGAATATTTTTTGCCACGTCACTAAAATATTTTATCCACATGGACAGAATATTTTTGTTTAAGTGGAAAATAATTGGCTTATATGGCAAGAATATTCTTCAAAATTTTTGCGTTCTTTACAAAAGTTCTGCTCACATGGTTCTTGCTCACCACTAACAAGCTCACTGTTCACACTCACATGGTAGTTGTGTTGTTTTGCCCACTCAAAATTCAACCCTTTTGGAACGTTTTTGGCCTTCCAAAAATTGGAGGTTTAATCATGTGTGAGGTGCCATTCCTCCGATTGTTGATGTTGATCCTGAGACCTCGTTATCGCTCCATATTATGGTTCTAAGAACATGCAACCTTCCTTGAAAATAACCACTTACACTTCATTTCAAGACTTGGGCCTTAGCAATTTCATTCTAGTGAAGCTTGCAAATTTGAAATTATATCTTGTGTGGATGGGAAAGGTGGAGATTAAGGTTGTGAAGGATGAACATTGTAAAATTTTTAAACATCTTCATATTGAATGGTGGGCGCTAGTGAAAAAAGGAGCAAGGAATGATAGAGAATTGTATTGGGATTGTTGGATGAACAAATGGAAATGCAATTTGGCGGATCCAAAATAGTTTGTTGACATCTCATTTGTTTTATTCTCATTTCATGTTAGAAACCATGTCATAATTAGTAGCATTATAGTTTTATTAGTGCTAATCATGCAACCAAGGCCAAACAAAACCTTGATGTAGTTAATGCGGTTATAGGATTGCAATTATTATTTTGGTTTTTACTCATTCATTTTTTAAATGCAAGTTGGTTATTAGTTAATTCGAAAGAAAAGTATTGTTGTTATTGGAATTCGTTCATCTTTCCTTAGTATGTTGGCATTTCATATGAATATGGATCTATGCCATGTGATAGTAATTTATAGTCTTTCATTATTTTATTTTATTTCATATATAATTATGACTTGGTGCCCACTAGCTGTTTTAGTCCTCTCCTTTTATTAAGTCCACATTGTATTGTCTCTTTATTTTAAAATAAAGTGCAGCCTTCTACTAGGTGGCCACCAAGTAATCCCATCAAATGTATGAAAATTGCTTTTAAATGTTTAGATTTTAAAGTTGCATGTTTTAGTCCTCTTCTTTTACTAAGTCCACATTGTGTTATCTTTTAATGTTTTGATGAATTGCAGCCTTCTACCAAGTGGCCATTAGGTAATTTCATGAAACATATGAATTTTTTTTTCAAATGTCCAAAATTTTAAGTTACAAGTTTTGGTGCTTTCTTTTTACTAAGTGCACATTGTGTTATCTCTTAATGTTTTAATAAATTATAGCCTTCCACTTGGTGGCCACCAAGTGATCCCATCAAATGTATGAAAATTGCTTTCAAATGTTTAAATTTTAAAGTTGCAAGTTTTAGTCCTCTACTTTTATTAAATCCACAATGTGTTATCTCTTAATGTTTTGATAAATTACAACCTTTTACCAAGTGGTCACCAAGTAATCTCACAAAACGTATGAAATTTGCTTTCAAATGTCCAAAATTTTAAATTACAAGTTTTATGTTGTTAGTTCTGTATTTGTTTTCATTTTGCATATTTTGAATATTTATGTTAGACCAACATTGTATACTGATAATATTTTTGTTATATATGTGATTATATTGTGGTTGGCATTAACATACACCTCAAGTCCTTAAACTTTCCCAATGTAGCATATAAAATTAGAGAGAATAAAAAAAATGACAAAAAATTTACAAGTTTTATTCAAAAATTGTTTACATCTGGTGGCCACCAGGTGGCCCTCCTTGTATTCACAATGTTAAGTTAAGTCCAAAATTAACATTTTAGTCTAGAATTAATTAAATACATGTTCTTACCTCAGTTAGATTTTTTAGATTTCATTATATATATGTATTCTCCCAATTAATGATTTATAGAATTAGACTCTTTCAAACATTTGTATATTATTTTTTCTTTTTTACATCAATTGTATACTTCTACTAAAGGGCCCTTTAAACTTGTTTATTCCATTTGGCCTTCAAGTTGAACATTCCTCTACCAAATGCACTGTTTTTTTTTTAGAATTTAAAAAATCTTAAAAAATGGCAATGTGATTGCCATCGCTGTGGTGCACACTAAAAACATGGATTAAAAAAAGGGAAAAAAAGAAAATAGAAGTCTAGAGCTTGGCGATGGCAGTTGAGGTTTGAAAACAGGAGGAGGGGAGGGCAAAGGAGTATAGGAAGCAGGTAGGTAGTGATGGTAGGTCATTAGATTAGCGGCAGCAAAGATGATAAAGGGAAAAGGAAAAATCAAAGGTCAACAAAGATGAGAAAGGGGAAAGGAGGAAAAAAAACCTGGTTGGGTCAGGGTGAGGCTCAATGAACCAGATGGGGTGCAGATGGGAAAACGGGATCGGTGCATTGGTGGGTGCTGGGTCACTTTGGCCCTTTACAATAGTATTGCCTCCTAGAAGTGGGGAATTTCATGTGGGGTAATGCCAGAGGCTGTGGGCATTACTGGAATAAGGGCCTGTGAAAGGTGGAGTTGAGGGGGGCCCTGATTCTGGAAATGTACACAGCCAAGGGCATTACACTATTGCATTGACAGATTTTATTATTTTTCTTTTTTCCCATGATATCTGGTGGATACCTATCAGACACTTGCAGGGTATCATGAGGAAAATAAAAACTAACATGAGAATTTTGAAAAGTGAAATGCCTATGTCTGGTGGCATTTTGCTTTTCAAAATGTCCTGTAAGCTTTTACGCTCTGTAAGAGTATAATACACGACAAGAAATGAAATGCCTACTGTGAGTGTGGGGAATGGAGACCACTAATTTTTGATCATGGGTCTAGTAAACTCCATCGTCTGAACTTGACTGAAGCACGAAGATGGTTCATCCACATTTCCAAACCAATCGTCTCTCTCTCTCCCCTCTCACAGAGTGTCTAGAACTCATAAGAAGATACCAACAAGAAGATGTTCAAAGAGACATGAATAACTAATTTAATGAGTTGCCAAACTAGATGGGTATATGATCCCTTAATTGATTTCTGGCTTCCACATATCCTACCTAGGCAAATATGGGATCCAATGGATTGACGAATCTGACTGATTCATGAAGGCAAATTAATACCTATATATGTGGGCTTA
>Ga0209611_10002578_pt1 | contig 31867 bp, 37 predicted proteins | sample S1TSphgellanicum_3_FD_187693 | JGI IMG/M metagenome (GOLD analysis project Ga0209611, IMG submission 187693) | Host-associated microbial communities from peat moss isolated from Minnesota, USA - S1T2_Fc - Sphagnum magellanicum MG (SPAdes) (version 2) | ecosystem: Host-associated > Plants > Peat... | reverse complement strand
ACCATAGGCCAAAGTGCTCAAAAAATTCTAATCCCAGGCCAAAGTGTCCAAAAAAGATTTTAACTTTAAGCCACATTCTCTAAATATATTCCAACCTTGAGCCAATATGCATATGCAAAATTTAGTTTTGTCTTGGGGTAAACTTTCTTGACATGAGGTCTAACAATAAGCCAATATACGTGTATTATTATTATTTAAAATGTGTATTTGCATCAAATACACAAAAAATCTTGGTCCAATGGCTTGGGGTTGTTACAATTTGACCCAAGGTCATTGTCTTAAGGGCATAAGACAATTGTCTTAAGGGTGTAGGACATTTACCTTAAGGGCGTGGGACATTTGTTTTGAAAATGGATGACATTTGGCTTAAGAGAGTAAGACATTTGTCCTAGGGGTGTGAAACATTTGTCTTAAGGGTGCCAAGACATTTGTCCTAATGTTGGTCTACCCAACATACTAACTTTCATGTGAGAAGAGCACCCGGGATGGTGGGCAGTGACAAAAAAAAGTTTTTTCACCTTCATAATCTGCTCGAACTTACTAGACAAAAAAAATTCTCAAACTGCCCAAATTTTTTAAAGCATGAGAACATTTTCAGAATGCCCCAAAAATTTGGGCATAAATGAAAACTATCTTCAACATTTATAAGGTGCCGGTTATTATTGAGCAAAATGAGAATTCCCAAAATGCCAATAAATTTCAAGCATCCAGATTTTTCAGAGTGCCCAATATATTTTGGGCAGAAATGATAAAAATCAGCATTTATAACTTTCCCAAGCAAGCTAAAATTTCCAAAATTGCCTGAAATTTTTTCAAGCATCTTAGAAAAAAAAATCTCATGAATATTTCCGAGCATAGGATTTGTTGATTTCCCAAATTTTTCAGCAAAAATGAAAATAAATCAACCTATATAATCTGCCCAAAATATATTGGGCAGAATAAAGATTCTCAAACTAATGAATATTTTTCAAGCATTTTGAGAAATGTTTTTCAAGAATTTTTTAGAATGCCCAATTTTAAACCTAAATGTAAGCCTCAATGCTAAATTTTTGTTAATCTTAAGTCAAAACAATAAAAAGATTCTAACCCAAGCCAAAATGGTAATTTTTTAAAATCCTAAGTCAAAATAATAAAAAAATTCTAATCCTTAGGCCTAAATAGATTTTAACCTTTAGGCCCAAATAGATTTATTTTTAGGCCTAAAAAGATTTTAAACTTAAGCCAAAATATTAAAAACCTTCTAACTTTAAGCTTAACTATTAAAAAAATTCCAACCTTAAGCTTAAACATTAAAAATATTTTAATCCTAAACCAAAGTATTGATAATTTTTTAAACTATAGGTTAAATTATTTAAAAAATAATTAACGTTAAGTCATAATTCTCACAGGAACAGGGCGAGCCTTTTCACCTGGAGTGGTTTTCTCTCAACACTCTTGTTTTCAATTTCATTGAAACTTTTAGGGTTTAAAATAACTTCCAAGTTTGTCTGCACATCCTGTCATTGTGGATTCTTCTTTTTCACCCAAATTCTCATATAGGAGTGGTATTTTGTTTTCTTAGGATTAAAAAAATGAAAATAAGAAAATCCTGCTATACATGATGATGATGACTCCATGAAAGTTCAAAGTCTTGAAACAACCAATTTTCTCAATTGGATTTTTCAGGTTTGTGATAATGGATGATGATGAGTTAAACTCACTTGGAGCATATCGTGAAAAATGAATTTCAGGAGCCACATCGCCAGCTGCTAGAAGTCATAACGCTGAGATCCTACTGCCCTCTGTTTGGCATTAGCTAATGCCCCTGCTGCAGTTGTTTCTGCCACCTCCCCCCTATCGTCAGCGCTAATGGCATCAGCACTTGGATTGGTCTAGCTCTCTGTGACTCGCGTACGAAGAAGAACATTTGGAGGGTCTTGTGAAGTGCACCAACAGAAGAAGAAGGATGGGAGATGTTGCTGAATAACCGGTAGGAAATGCAAAAGCCACCTTCCATTGGAGATGCAAGGGCTAAAATCCGACCCAACACCACAGCCTCCCTTCTTAGCTCCTCCACTCCTGTCTAACATGATGATTTCACCACCGCTCAGTTGTTGGGAGCTACTCGGATTAGCTCTTCGTTTCATAGCACATCATCCCTGCAACGGCAGCAACAATAGTTTTCCTCCCTCTTCGCAATGCACATAGAGAAGAAGCTCCTCCTCTGATCAAAACTCTCTCTCTCTCTCTCTCTCTCCCTCTCTCTCTCTCAATGCGACGCTTTTGGTACACACCCAACTCTAGATTTCTGTTCAGTTCTCTCTCTCTCTTTCTCTCTTTCTCTCAACAAACTAGAACCCAACAATACACAAAAATTGGATCGACGGCAGCAACAAAGGAGCGAGGAATGGAAGGGCCCAGTGCAGCAGCAAGCAGCAATAGGGACTTAGAGTATATGGGACCACCACCACCCACAATGCAAAATGTCCCTATCTGATCCTCCTATGAAAGACTACTGTAAAATGTGCACCACACCATGTGCCCCACAACCCACAACAATAACAACAGCAAAAGCAATCAACGACATCAATCAGCAACACCAAACACCAGCACCAACATCATCATCACAACCACCTGCAAAACAATAACAACAACAATCTAGACTGCTGCTGTTCCTCATTTTCTTCTTCTGTGTCATTACCAAAACACTGTAATCCGCCATCCTCATGCTCCTTTTCCTACTACTACAGCTTTTGCTGCTGCTGCTACTGTTGGTTATGCTATTGCTAGTTCTACTACTATTGCTTGTCTTGTCCATTGCCATGATGATTATATTGATGTCTTCCATTGCAAACAAAAAAAAGATCAACAGGAGCATCATCATCAGTTCTCCTCCTCCTTTGCTGATATAATACAGTTTGCAGCTGTTGCTACTTGGTTGCTTGAGTCTTCTTCTTCTTCTTCTTCTTCTTCTTCTAGTTTCTTCTTCTGCTGCCGCAAGTGAGGGCTAGCAGAAGAAGAAGAAGAAGAGGTGCAAGAATGGGTAAAGCAACAGGGAAGAACCACACGTTCTGAATGTGGACACAATGGCCGTCATCGAGACGGATGATGGGACGGATGACAACGGATGACGGGACGGATGGATGGAAAGGACGACTGGACACCACCACAAGCGGACAAAACCAAGGATATTATATAAGTAGATATATACCTATATTTAGGTATGGAACTAATATCGATTACCGATTGGTTCATGGCAATAAAAATATTTTTAGCAACTTGGAAAAAAATGTCCTTCCATGTTTATTATGAAAAAAAAATTATATGTGTTTGTAGAAACCTTCTAAAATTTCTCTTGTATATATGAGAGTAAGGGATAAAAAAAAGAAAAATTCATCATCATTTTTTTTCTTTTTTTCCCGTGGTATTTGTTGAGTCTTGAGGTTTCTTTTTTTAAAAAAAAACTATCAATTTTTACACTTCATAACACCCTTAGAACAATGGGGTTCATGAAGTATGTGCCCCTTGGGTCCACCTTGGGCAAATGCTTAGGTTCAAAACTACTCATTTTTCAAGCATTATCCTACATTTAAAATTCACTCATGCGTAGTACGTATGTAGAGAGGGAATGTTTAATTTTGTTTAAAAATATGTTTAGATTTGCATCATTAACATGCATTTGATCCTCCCCACGTTATACAAAAAACAAAACACACTGACTAAAACTTCTTTCCTCCTTCAAATTAAAAGCCAACAATACTCAATAGGAAAAGATCCTCAAAACAAAGCTCAATTGAGCTTGTTCCCAAAGCAAAATAAAAAATCAAAGGATCAGAAGATAAATAAATAAAAACTATTTATAATTCTTCTATCAAAGAAAGGGACAAAAACTAAAACAAATTAAAAAAAATTACAAAAACATTATTGAAACCTTGGTTCAAAAATTGACACTGGCAAATGAAGCACAATCACATGAAAACACATGATCAACAAATGACAACAACCCAACACAAGATGTCAAAAAGCTTAACAAATGCAATACAAGAATGGGAGGATGAAGAAGGATCATAGTGATAAAAAAAGAATGAGCACTTGCAAAAAAGGCTTAAAGAATGTGTGTTTGTAGCTTTGTTTTTGAAAGAGTTACTTTGAAAGCAATTTGAATTCATGTCCTTTATTCAATCTATGTTAGTACCTATTAGAGTTGGGCAAGTATCAAAAAATGATTTAAAATCAAATAAGGTTTTAAACTAGGTTTCAAGTTGAATACTTATAGCGATTACCTAAGTCATGCCTTGTCCAAAATTCGTTCATCAATTTTCATATTAGACTAAGAATTGGTCACTTGAAATCTTATCTTTATTTTTTAAAAATTGATATCCTATCATGGTATCAAAAAATACCAAGGTTAAGATTTTAAATTTTGCCCAATATTTCAACAATCATTTAATGTTAGGTAAAATTTAAAGTTAGGTTTAGGATTTAAGAGGCGTTGTTGGATTGCAGTTACTTTTTATATTTATGTTTTTCTTTAAAAGTTGGTTATAATACAAAAACATTACAACTTGTTTTTTGAAAGGTTTTGTGCATTGTGTTTTTTGGTTGGCTTTTGTTTTTACTCTTTGGTTCATTTGCACCTTTCCTTGTTTGTAAATTTTTTTTTGAATTTTTTTTTGGGTTTGTGGTGTAGGGTCAAGAAAGACGTCCATTACAAAAAATATTAATTCATATATTCCAAACCTAAGGACATGTCATCTACCATTATATAATGTAGAAAAACTAATTTTGGTTAGAAAAATGGCTAATTGATCTTAGAGATGCTTATAAACCACCTTCCAATTTGGTGGATTTAATAGAAAAGGATTAAAATTTTTGAAGAGTTAAAAAAAGTTTGAAAGTTCATTTGAATATGATGAAATTGTGAACATATAAAATGTTGAAAGAACTTTTTCATTTTTCCACGTTTTTGTGTAATTTTTAAATTAAAAACAAAATTACAAGTTTGAAACAAAATAAGTTTTGAAAACTGTATGTGAAAACTACCTTCAAATATTTATCCTCCTTGAAAAGTAATTTTAAATTAAAAAAAAAAATTAAGGCAAGTCTTATAAACTTTTTAAAAACTTGGACCCAATGGGGTTCTAAAAAACTTGATAACCACCCAACATTGGTACTTACCTACACCTTATTTATTTAAGGTTTGTTCATGTTTAGGGATATGTTAACTATGTGATAAATAATAATTATAATGATAACCCTATTTGATCCCCTTTCACACTATCAACCTACAAAAATTACAACAATAACAAATAGAAGAAAGTTGAACTAAAGGCACAACACACATTTGATAAACTATGAATCACAATTAACAACAATGCCAAACCAAAAGTCATATTAATACCAACATTTAACACATGACACCACCTTCTTCACCCCTTACAAACATAAGTTATTTCTAGTTTATCTTTAAACAACTAGTAATAAGCTTTGGAAAGCCATTTTGATCTCTTGAAGAAACAACAAAACCTTGGGAAAAGTATTAGCCAACATTGCCATTTTCTTAACAATTTTAATAATTTTTGCATATTTTTTTTTCAAACTTCAATGCAAGCTCTAAACTTAGCATTTTTTTACTATGATCTAGTAAGTAATTATAATAGAATAATTTTAATTTTAATGTCCTAGATTTTAATTTATTTATATCAATTTTGTTGCAAAAATTGCAATAAAATGAGCACAACCATCCTCTTTTTAAATGTTATAATTCTTACCTCATTAGTTCAATCTTTTCCTTGAACCATAGGTATAAGGTTTCATTATTTGTACTTTCAATCCCCTTTTTTTCGTGGGCCCCTTTCCACATTAAAATTTTAATGACCTTTAGGTTTTATTGTTTTATCAAATTTGTCATAAAAAATCATAATAAGATGAATATAACCATCTTTTTTCCCAATGCTCCAACTCCTATTTCATTGATTTAGTCACATTTCCATGAACTTGAGGTGCATGGTATCACCCTTGTATTTTTGGTTTTCCTTCTTTCATGTGCCCTTTGTCCCATTTGCTATGCATAACCACATCAATGTTTATAACTATTGTTGTCTACAAACACATGACAAATGACATAAATCACCTTAATGGTGCATCATCTCCAAACCAAAAATCTCCATGCTGAAATCTATGAGCTTAAGGCCAATAACCCCTTCTTCAAATAATGGCATAATGTAAAATACCTTGGTGTTGAACAATTGCCAACTTTTCCATAGCTATCAACATTGCATGTCAAAACAAAAAAATTTCTTATTCAAACCACACATAAATGGATATTTCGAATTAATTATTTTCATCACATTACATTGGATTACGGCTGGTAATTTGGGTTCACAACCAAACAATATGGAATATGGTGAAAATGATGCAAAATAAACTTGATACTTCAATTTATATCCAAATATTAATCGTGGTAACTATAGTTCCCAATCTTTAGTATGGCCCTTTTGGACCCCATGTTTTTATAAACATCATTTCATTGTTTACACCATCCATTTAGCTAATATATTTATGTTAGGATGGTCTCGTGAAATCATATAATGATTAATGAACGTGTTCTCACACATTTTTTGGAGAATTCTTCACACAATTTCATACTTTGGTTAATGAGTATTGTGGTCGAAATCCCAAATCTATTAAATACTTTGTCCATAAATGCATAGGTAGCACCTTCATTGCTATAATTTGACAATGGCACTAACTTTAGCCATTTCAAAAAATGTTCAATCATAACCAAAACATATTGGTTATGTCACACTATTAAGTTTACTAGTTGACATAATCCAAATTCCATTGATAACCAATCCCTAGGATGGTTAACGGTTGTAAATGAGGTGTAGGTGCATTGAATGACATTTGCATTTGATCACACATTGCACATTGAAAAACAAACTATTGAACATGTGGTTGTATTTCCACCATTAATATTGTGCTTGAAGCAAATTATAGGTTCGACAAACCCCAAAATGATTCAACTTTTCATGAACATATTGCATAAGGCCTTCATGTTGTTATGGGCAGAACACAATTTGTATTTGTCAATTCGTCCACACCCATAGGAGAAAATGTCTTCCCACTTGAATCACATGGCCCTATGCACAACCCATCCATGTTCTTTGGGTGTCAACCTAATCAAGACTTCACTTGCTTGCAAATATGCAATGACATGTGCATTTTCATGTATATCCAATTATCTCACCTAGGGTTTGAAGGAAATTAAATATAAGATCTTCATTACTTGAATCCAAATTGTTGGTAGTGGCCATGAAGGTTTTTGGTTCCGATAATGAAATTGTCCCAATTATGAACAAATATGGTTCAATTAAAAAAAAAACACCTTCATTTTCATTAGTAACACCATCAACAAATCATAGTAGAAAAGGATTTCTAGTCATTTGGTGTTGCTATCTACATGTTTAATTATAATTATCATATGAATCTTTTGTTGTCCAATGGCGATTAAATTATTATTCCAATTATGGGTAACCTCAGCATCTTGCAACCACAAATGGCCAAACAACATGGAGTAGTTAGCATCCAAGATATTATTTTCCATGTAACAGTGAAAATAATAATGTATGGAATATTGTGAATATGGATTTTGAGGTTTTGATTGGCCCTATTAGTTTCATAAATGTTTAATTTGTCATTATAAGAATATTAAGAATTAGTCTAGGCATAGGCAACTTTAGTTTATTCCTTAGGTCATAAGTGATAATGTTTATTCCAAACCTTCCATCCAACATCACATCTTCAACTCAAATTTTCCCCACACGTATTTGTATGATAGCCATGTGAAGATTTATGGCTATGAAAGTTACTAAGGGAATGGATTCTAAGGAAATAATAGGTTTCCTAATAGGGGCAAGTTTAACAATAATATATTGTTTTAAATTTAGAACCAAATGATCATATCAACCTATCTCCATACCCCAACTTGCCTATATACCCCTAGATACATTATAAAAGGCTACACACCTACATGCCTAGGCACACCAAATTATAAAAATAACATTACCCATGATTGAAAATTAACAAATGTTATATGCCACCGTTCATAATGCTAGTAATAATGATTTATATAAATCATTATACCTACATGTACTTACACCACACATGCATAAAAATGTCACCTGTAAATGGTGTCATGGGCACAAAAATTATTAAAAGAAACGACAAAATGATAGGTCTAAGTTTAAATCTAAAACACAAAACAAATGGAACAAGACAAAAACACAAAAGGTTAAAACTAAGAACACAAAGTGTGCAAGACTCGAGTATAAATATATTTTTATTGCAATGAAATAAACACATCTAAACTTTAAAAAAACAAAACAAGGTTGTAGAATAAGGTCATACCTTAGACTGATGTTGAACAAACTTAAGGTAATAAAAGGTCCTACTTTTGTTTATATTTTTTTGGAGACATAGCGTAAATAAACTTCCAAGAAAGTTTTCAATGTGTTCGTTGATTAAGGAAACTTCTTGAGAGGCTTCATAATTACAAGTGAACTATGAATTAACTAAAACTTAATTAATAATGAATTAAAAGTTAATTATGAAACAACTATAAATTAATTGAAAGTGGATTAAAACTGAATTGGAAGTGGATTAGAAGTGAATTATAAATAAACTATGAGTTAACTAAAAATGAACTAATAATTAAGTAATAGTGAACTATGAGTTAATTAAAAATGAATTGGAAGCTAGTTAAAATTGAACTAATAATTAATTATGAATTATAGATGAACATTCATATGAATGAATTCCATTCATCATGTGAAAGTGATGTTTGTAACAAGTGGTAACATATATTTCAACTAAAAAAATAAATCATCAAAATGATTTTAGACATACCTAGTTTTGAAGAAGGCAAAAAGGACAAAAATCAATAGGTTTAGTCATGTTGAATATGTAGTTTAGCCACATTTGTCATTTTAATCACAATGTTAAAGGCATAAAAAACATGTTTTTGTAATAATGGATGTAATCAATTTTGGAAAGTTGGAAACTATGAACGTCAATCTATTCTTGTTAAGTAGGTTACTACATATTTTCTTTTCATTGATGTGTTGTCTTTTTGAGCTCTTCATGTTTTTTTGTTTAAGTTGTTTATCAACTTCAACGTTTTTATTCAAACATCAAAATTGTTGGGAATCATCAACTTTAGAGAAAAGTAATGTATGTATATCAATGCATTTGAAATTTGACTAACAATTTCTTTTGATGTAAGGGAATTAATCATGTTCATGTGCACCCAATTTTCTTACATTTGAATGCAATCAATTGTAGGTGGGCATTGGAAGGTATGTAGGTCTGCATGCCATGGATTGGTAATGGATAACCAACTCAAACGTTGGAAGAGAAATTGAGTAACCAACAACTTTGAAGGATTGTTACTTACAACAAAATTTTCTTTCTCTTTCTTGTAGTTGAAACGTCCAACATGGATTTGGCATTGTTTCTTTTTTGGTTGTTTTTGGATTAATGCCATTCTTTTCTATGTTATTTTTGTAAGGTTTAAGATTGGGATCATTTGAGAGGAATTAACTAACCATGGTGTTTTTGGGGTCTAACCACACCTATAATATATGGGTGGTTGAATAATTAATTAAATTTGAAGATTCCATCTTGAAAAACAATATTCCAAAATATTTCAAAAGATTTTTCAATTTCCTCCACAACAAATTGATTTTTTTGAATATATATATATATATGAAAATTTCAGCATTTAAAAATGTATAATTTGTGCTAAAGTTGCCAAGTTATTATGAGAATAGAATGCAATAACATTGTGTAGTACTTGAAATTAAAATTTATTATGTAAATTCCAAAATTGAGGTGACAATTGAAATGACACGAGTTCATCCAAATCTCAATATCTTGTTCGAAAATTCAAATGCTACCAAGTGACTTGACCTCACCATCATCTAATATTTTAAAAGTGTGTTCATAGGGTTTAGGGTTTAACAAAGTAACCCTAAACCCTTAACCAAAAAAAAAGAAAAAGAAAAAGAAAAAAGTGCACAAATAATGTGTGAAAAATAACAATTACACATCAAATTGTTGGTTCACTCAAGGTAACTCAAAAATAAATAAATAAAACCATCAAATCTAGCATTTTTGTTGGCCTAAAAACAATCTTTAAACCTACACACAATCCTATTAATTTGAACAATGAAAATAATGATCCATTTCCACCATTTCCATTGATATTTTAAAATTCACACAATCCTACAAGACCTTATCAACATTTTTTATTTTTTATTTTTCCTTTCAATTTTGTGTTGTTGCCATATTGGCAATCAACCATTAAGAGATTTAGCCATATTTGGCTAGAAACCATCTACAAAAGTAGAAATTTATTAAAATCCTTTTATATTGTATGATTATTAGCTTGAACAATGTAGAAAAACATGGCCATTTTTAAGAACCTTTTTTCAAATTTTGACGGTTTAAAAAAGGGGATATTCAACAAAATAAATAAAACATGTTAAGTTAACATTCATTTAATATTAAAACAATAACCGATTTAACATTGGGTGCCACCTAAGATGCCACCTAGATTTTCACTTAACACTGAAAGTTAACATTAGGTGTGAATGCACCCTAATAGTAGAACCCTTGTCTTTATACAGACAGAGTTAAAAAAAAAAAAAAACAGAAATAATAAGGGGGACTAACTAACTAACTAACTAACTAACTGGACTCACTAGCGGGACTCACTAACTAACCGGACCCTTTTCATTGGCTGAGTTGGGAGAACGCAGGGATGCATCACGCGGATCAATTTTAGGGTTTCCACTTGTGCGGGGATCCTTGTTCGCTACAGTTGCAGCTATTGCAGAAGCTTCGTCGAGAAGAAGAGAGAGAGATTATGAGAAAGCATGTCATAATCATAATAATAATAATAAATTTTGAATGTTGTTCGTCCTCTTCTTTTCCCTATTTCGGATTCCCAACGTCTTTGACAATTTGTAGAAATTTTCTTGGCTTTTTTGCTTGGCAGTTTTGGTGATCTAGTTGTTGTGTTAAGGGTAAAATCTCTTCTTCTTCTTCGTCTTCTTCTTCTTCATTCGGCGAAGGTTTTGGTTCTGCAGTTTCGGGAAAAGCAAGTGTGCCCTGGGAGAGTCAGCAGCCGCCAAAAGACGAGCATGCAATAATCAAGGTGAGGTTGATTTTATGTCTTTCTGATCGTCGGGAGTTCATCGAGTTAGAAAAAATGGCAGGGATTTGTGTACGGCTTGAATCTGTGTGGGTGACTGTTTGTTGTAAAAGAAAATGCTGAACACGTGAAGAAGAAGCAGCAATTTCTTTTGCACTCTCATCACTAGCTTAGCTTTTTTTTTTTTTTTTGGGCAGTGTTGTCAAAGGGAATATTGAGTGATGCCTGCATGTTGAAAAAGATTTATAGCCTTCATCAGCATCATCAGAATTGGCCACTTTTTTTGCATGTGTGAATATTCAGTTGATGCCCCCCCAGTCCCTTGTCTGTTTCAGTTGATCTGAAAGAGAGGATGAATCAGATTCAGGATTAGGGTTGCTCTAGGGTCTTGCTTCTGGGAAAGAGAGGATGAATCACATTCAGGATTAGGGTTGTTCTAGGGTCTTGCTTCCAGCCAACTAGATTATTGACTTTCTAATCAGAATCAGAAACAATAGTTTTTTCAGTTATTGTCTCTGCTTCTTGTAGTCTTGGAATAGAGTGAGGGATAAGCAGCAAAATATTTTGCATAGCAAATCTGCATGTCAACTCTCCATTTATTGAGATTGAAATGGATATTGTCAATCAAATGGATGTTTCTTTGAAATGTTAAGATGATTGTGTCTTTGCTGAGTAATTTGTTCCCCCTTGACTTGGGCACTACTGGTTCATGCAAATTGTAGCTGTTCATCACTTCCTCTTGTTAAGTGAGTTGAGGTGTTTACTGACTTTATTTTGCATTTTTTGCCATTTGTTGATTTTTCTGCAGATCACAACCTCTTCAATTGACAAGCATGCGCTTCATGCATGCTTACAAACTGGACCAGAGTTTGCGGTCAGCTCTGTCGCACTTGTGGGGGAAATCGAGCTCAATTGGCCTTATAGAAACAAATAGCAGGAAGCAATCATTGACATCAAGCAAATATGGTGGGAAATTCAAAATGGATGCAAGAAATATGTTGCATTTTCAATGTGTTTGTGGTGAAGTTGTACAGGCAGCAAGATGGAGGAACTTTTCACTCATGGGTCAGAGATATATGGGAACAGTAGTAGAAGTACCAAGGTGGGGTCTTGCGGGTCTACTCATTTGCCCTAGACAGAAAGGAGTTGCTGTTTCTGAGACTCTGTTTCAAGCTTGGAAAGCATGGAGAAGGCAGAAGGATTTTGCCAACTTGTACAAAGAAATGCGTGAACTTTCTGAGAGGAAGTGTGAGTCAGGTGTTCCATGGTGGCCTGCAATTTCTGTTGGCATGACTGACAAAAGTGGTCAGGTATTATTACCTGCAAGAACCTGCTGTCAGCTAAACCACACTTCACACAAAGCCTCAGTGGTGAAAAGGGTGGTGGTAGTATTGTTGTGTTCAATGGTTAGGGGTGACATCTTATTCCTTTTGGCAGTTCTTTGTTTGACAGGTGTTGATCCACTTGCTTGTGCTGCTGGTGGGAGAGTTGTTTTGGCATCATGACAAACCAACAGCTGTTGCAGAGCAGCTGCATAGCTTCAGGGAGTTGACCAGTCAGCAGCAGGCAATGAGCTTCACATCTGTTTACCATGAGGTATGTGTGTGTGATTCTGCTGTGTAATAGTGTACACAGTACAGAGTGTCCAGGAAATATATCATGTACATGTGATATGCTTCTGATGTGCTTGACTATTCAGATGTGAAAAAGTTGCATTTGGAAATTCGTCTCATGTTGTAAATTAAACTGATATCGGTGCTCATTGTTGCTGTTGGCTCTTGATGGGAAAGACAGTTGAAGCAGTGAAACTGATGTTGAGGGCAATGTATTTGGTGGCCCTTTTCAGCCCATGCCTCATCATGGGTGCTTTTGTAGAGGAGAATAGTCACTTTCGAACTCTGTGGATGCACATGCTTTTGAGAACCCTTGAACTTGCAGGCAAGAATCATCTACAGTGGAGACCTCTGTGATGGAAATGCTGCACTGCTGTATTGCACTTTGGGGGTGTTTTCAGCTGTTTTTTTTTGTCATTTTGTAGAGATCTTTTGTTGACTGTCTCCACTCTGCAAGGTCCTTACTCTACTTACCTGGAAATTTTTCTGGTGGTTATTATATTGGCCAGGTCCAGCTTTCATCAAATGGGGACAATGGGCATCCACTCGCCCTGACATTTTTCCTGTGGATATTTGTGATGAGCTTGCAAAGCTACACATGCAGGTTGGGTGCAGGTTCTTACTAAGCACTTGTCTTTTGTGGTCCTCAAAGCCCCCTAAGCTGGCAAATTACAGGATAGCTTCAAGCAGTGGAGGAGTAGATAAAGTTACAGCAACTAGTTCATGAACTTTTTTTCTTGTATATTTATGTGTAGTGCGCAACTCTCATAAGGTTTTGACCTCTTGCTCACCTTCAATGGCTCACAGATGTGTTCATTGCATTTCCTTGTGGTGAACACCCTACTCCACTTGGCACAGGCAATCAGATTTCCAGGATTCAAGGTTCTGCAATTTGCTTACAATTTTTGTGGGTGACAGGCTCCTAGACACAGCTATGCAGAAACTAGAGAGATTGTGGAGAATGCATTTAGGGTTCCAATTGAAGACATTTTTGATGACTTTGAGGAGGAGCCTGTGGCATCTGGTAGTATTGCCCAGGTTTGTCTTATGAATTTTCCACATTGGTGTTTCTTTTTCAATGAATTCTTGGCGATTGTAAAATTTTGAATAGCACCTCTGTTTTTCATTAGCCATGTTTCAGGTTCTAAGCAAGGTGGATATACTTGGGTCCTGGGCAGATCCACCGGGCTGTGTTGAGGACACCCCCTGGAAATGGGCCCCCCTTGCTTGTTGCTGTCAAGGTATCTGTTTCATCTCAGATATATGAATCATTGGTGTAAATGTCTGTCCAAAGGTCAGGGTGTCTTCAAATATGTGTAGCAGATGCTGGTAGCTCAAAGAAAACTCAGTTCTATACTGTCCAAATTGCTTCTTTTCAGTAGGACTTTGCTTGAGCTGCTGTTCTCACGTTCTAGAATGTTGAACATGGATATGGTCAGGGAGGACTGAAATATGTAGTACCTGCATACTTACTTACATGCATAAGTATATGTGTTTCACTTTATCATAGCCTCTTTTCAGACTCAGAGGTGGCTTGCAGGCCATGAGGTCATGCTTTGATGGTCAGATTTAGCAGGTTGTGAATGCATGAACTGGATACAGGTTCGACATCCAAGAGTTAGCAAGCTTATACAAAGAGATTTTGTCATAATCAAGACCTTAGCCAAGTTCTCAACATCAGTGCCAGGTCTACAGCACCTGCAACTGGACAAGAGTGTGCAGCACTTTGCATCTTTCATGACTAGGCAGGTGTGTAGTAGAAAGGAGAGATAGTGAGATGGGTGGTCTCAAGGAATTATTCCTGATTTCATTTGAAGCCATTCCAGTTGATGTGATAGACATTCCAACTACAGTTTTCATCTGCTGAGGTGGTTAAGTATTCTTTTGTTTATTGATTCTTCTATACAGATGATGAATTGATGGTAATCTACTGTGGTCAGGTGGATTTGACATTGGAGGCAGCACATCTGCAGAGATTTATCTACAATTTTAGAAGATGGAAGAATGTGTCATTCCCTGTGCCAATCTATCCATTTGTGCATCCAACAGTTTTGGTAGAGGTGATTTTCTCCTTGTACTCTCACTCTACTCTCTCACCTCTTCATAAAGAAAATAGAGGTCCTCATTCTAAGGTTGATGTGATGTAATCTCCTGGATATCATGATTACATTAAACCTGAAGTCTTTTGCACAGAATGGGGACACACTGCCTCTGTCTTCTTTCATGTCTTTCTCCAAGATGTTTCCTCTCACTGGCATTGGTTGCTGTGATTTCAATGGAGTATCTAAGGCAGGGTGGGGACATTGCTTGCTTCAGACATTTGAAGAGGGACAAACGATAGCAAACTTTGTGGATACAGGGTCCCTGTCTAGTGTTCATTCACGACTTGCATATATTGGGAGTAGTTGCCTGTTGAAGATGCTACTGGTAAGCACAAGCATTGTGTTTGAAGATTCACTCTTTTTTCCTGCTTGACCATACTTTGGTGAAGAGGAGCAGGTGAAGACTGATGATTGCGTGTTCAGTCTGCCAGAGAGGTGACCAGGTTGTTCAGGATGGGTTGGACATACATTCAGCTGTGAGGGGGTTTGAGCTTTTTGTCTGCCAACAATAAATAAGTAAATTTGTGGCTGCGGAATATTGTCAGAAAGAGGAATTTGAGAAATCATTGAATTGGAGTGTGTTAGGAGGATAATTTTGTTCATGGAGACCTACATCCGGGCAACATCTTCGTCAGATTCAACAACAACTTGCCAGAAGTTGTCCTGTTGGATGTAGGCATGACAGCAGAACTAAATCCTCGCAGCCGTGGCATCATGCTGGAAGTTTTCAAGGTGCTGCCTGTCTTCCAATCTGCATTCTTGGCATTTCCTTGCCCAAATAGCTACTGCTATACCTTAAAAGCACTCCAGATCTTCAAGTGATCCTCAAGCAATTCTGAAGCTGGGTAAACCTGAGGATAATGCCCACTTACTAGCTATGAAATACCAAGAAACCTTGGCCCCTGGGTCCTGCCTCATGTATAGACAAATTATGTTTTGGAGATCTGGTAATTTGTGAGCAACTCTCAAAAGGTTATGACCACACTCATTGTCGTATTACCTTGCTATGGAGATTTCTCACAATTTCGTAGATATATATATTGCAGATCGGTTTGTTACATGGACATTGTTTGTGTGGTGCAGGCAGTGGCAAAGAAAGACGGTTATGCTGTGGCTGACTGGACATTGCAATTTGCTGAGGACCAGACTTGTCCTGACCCAGAGGTATGGCCGGCTCCTTCCATAACTTTCAAGACTAAGGTTGCTTTCAAAGCAGTGCCGTCTGTCCATGATGATTTGTGAAAGATTTTTCTTGAACATATGTTGTTCATACCTGAGTGATTGAACAGAATTTCAAGCGGGATGTCAATGCAAAGTTCAAAGAGTATTTGTCTGTGCGGGGAACTGCAAGCAACACAGGCGAGTGCATGACGGAATTGTTTGATCAGATCAGAAAGCATCGAGTAAACATGGATGGGGATGTCTGCACTGTCATGGTCACAACTCTTATCCTTGAGGTTGTCTTTTCTCACCATTCCTGTCTCCCTTTTTTGTCCCAGATGCATTTTCGAATGTGCTTTGGAGATGATCATACTCATCAGTAAATTGCCAAAAATAAATTCCCAGATGTACAGCAAGCTTGTTCTGTTCTCCTTTGTAAAAGTGCAGTAGAAGGTAAAAGAGCCACTTTCTGCAAGTTCTCACCTGAAGGTAGGTGGTGGGTGGGAATGACAGGGATGGCAAAGGAAATTGGACCCCGACCTCGATGTTTTTCAAATGCTGGGGGATCTGCTCTTGAAAGCAGAATGGGCTGTTTCCATGCAGTACATCATGAGTGCTATTGCAGCCCCATAGGATTTAGGGTGGCTTTAGCTAGCTGCAAATAGCAGCCCCGAAGGGTTTAGGGTGGCTTTAGCTAGCTGCAAAAAATACCTTTTTTTGTCAATGTTAGAAATTGGACTGGTGGAATATCCCAATTTTTGAGTGCAACATCAACAACAGTGTTGTACAGAAAAAAATACCGCATGTTGCAAGTTTCATTCAGTAAAATTGCTCATTTTGAGAGGACAAAAACAAGTATGATTTTTGTATTTAATGTATGGCTGCTCTGGGCTTCTATCTAGCCATCCCTGCTGCTGGGTCCAAAATTGCTGGCAGCACTGTTGTTCTGATGACCTCCTTACTTGATCTTCATTGCCATAGGTAGTTTGGTTGGCTTGGATTTCCAAACCTTCTCCATGCAGTGCCCCCCAGCTTTCCCCACCTCTCAAAACCCTAAACCCTACACCCACTCATTCCTGCGCTAGTCCTCCCTTTGCTTGAACTTCAAGAGATGAAAACATGCATGATCATCATAGCGCTCTCAAATCCTGCAAGAGATAACATGCATGACCATCAAGCAAGCGCTCAAATCCTTACGGGAGATGCGAAGATCCTGCGAGAGAGAGAGAGAGCGAAGCCCGACTGGTGCAGTTCTTGCAAGGAGCTCGAAAGAACCGGGGGGTATATGAGGGTGGCGGATTGCCTACCAAAAATGTCAGTGGACGAGGAGAACGACCGTGGACGACGCGTTGCTGCGGAGCTTATAGAGAACCGCCGGATTTTTTCAGTTCTTTCGAGGAGCCCTGAAGAACTGGTGGGTATATTAGGGTGGCGGATTGCTGCAGCAAATGGCATTTCTGGCGACCTTATAGAGAACCTCCGGATCTATTCCGGTTCCTCCGGCACTCTGCCCAACGGCACTCTTCCTCCTCCTGTTCACAACGGTCGTTCCTCTTCTGTCGCTGTGCCGCTGCCAGTGACAGTAATGACGAGAACTGACAGAATTTTCTTCTCGATTGTTCAACAGCAAATGCTTTCAATGAAGTTCCTGCAGTTGTTTGTTCAACAGCAAAGCTTTCAGCAAAGTAAGTTCACAAATTGTGTTCTGCGGTGGTCTTTGGTTTCCTGAGAAGAGACTGCATGAAGAGAGAGATTTAGCACGGGCTTCTGTGCGGTTACACTGCTCATGTTTTTTCGCTAACAGATCCCTCGGTTCCTTGCCTGCGTTGCGCGCCGAGTGCTGTTGTTGCTCAGTGGCCGGGAAACCGTGTAGTTGTTATTATGCTCGGGAATTGGAAATTCATTACCTCGTATTCTTTGTACTCGGATAGCTCTCGTTAGTATCTCTGCTTTGAGTAAGAGCAAGAATGGAAGCTTTCGACACAGGCGGTGAGGAGTTTGCGGAAATCTTCGTGAAGGATGAATTCTATGAGAGCTTTGAAGCGCCGAAATTCCACGACTTCACTGCACCAGAAGAGGAAGCAGGCGATCCCGATGCCTGGTTCAGTGAGACGTCAGGTAATCTCTCAAATTGCGATGGCTTTTCCTCTTGTTCTCTCAAATCGCGATGGATCTTCCTCTGCTGCTGCTTTCTCGCACCTGCATCATCAAGGAAGTAACTCTGTAGAACTGTCTTCTCCCGGGAGATAGGATTGCACTCGTCGTCACCTCTGAAAAGGATCTGCAGCAGCATGCATGCGTGAAACGGAAGAAGAAGAAAGCAAGCTTGTGAGCATCCCCTCGTTTTTTGTTCATGTGCGCAAAGTGTGAATAATGAAAGGCTTTGATTGACAGATCCACGTGCAGGAGGAATGACCACGAAAGAAACCGCCGGAGCTCAAGAGAATTCGAGCTTATTGCAAATTCCTCCTAAGACTCAGCAGGTATGTAGAGTTTCTGCTACGTACATGCCTGCATCCTTCTGTTTCTGTGCATAGTCTTTCATGCCGTGCACTATTTTGATAGTTCTAGACAACAGATTGTTGCTTCATCTTTAGGCTTCTCACACAGCTTTTGTGTGGGCAGATTTTGGTGCTAGAACAAAAGAAAGCGGTGATCACAGATGCTCACAAGAGTGCACCTGTAAGCAGCAATCTCCTGTTGAGCCAAACTTCCGGCAACTTTTCAGCAGCTAAGAAAATGGATGTGAGCTCTTCTTCCAGCAGCAGCAGCCCATGGTGTTTGCTGGCATTCATCAATTCCAGTCTCAAAATCCTGCAAACTGCCCACCCCTTCACTTCCTGTTGGACAACAACCAGCCTTGGCAGCAAGTTCTGATGTGATTTGAAGCAGACCAGCAGCCCAGCAGACCAGCAGCAGCACATTAGGTATTTACTCTAGAAAATGAGCAGCACCAGTTGCAATTCTGCTTCCATTATACATATAAGCATCACAGATCAAAAATTGGCACAACACCAAGTTTTCTACCTGAATCTGTCACTCAATAAGCTCAGTCTTTCCATCTAGCAGGTGACAAAGAGAGTAGTAGCAGAAGAGGCCCACCAGTGCAGCAGCAGGATGCTTTTATTTACAGTGGCAACCACCATTATGAATACAGTTTTTTGATGTGCTTCAAATAACCCTGATGACAGTCTGGAGAATGGGCGGAGGATTCTCTTGGTGAAGAAGGTATTGTAGTGTTGAACAGTGTTAGGAGGAGGCAAAAGCATGCCATGCAGAGTGCAGATGGCAAGATATAAATATTTGGAACAAGGGGGAGGCTGCACTTCTCCTATCACTTGGATAGGGATACCGGAGTGCAATGCAGATGTAGAGGAATTGAAGGACTCAGTAATTGGAGATTGCTGTCAAGCGGATTTGGCACAGGTGAGCAGGTCCACTTTGTACAGGCAGGATGGAGAGATTTTTCTGCATGCTGGATGGTCTAAAGTTCATCAACTCAAGCAAGTTGGACTTGAGAGAGTATCCAAGAACTTCTTTTTTACCTATAGGACTCCATTGGAGTCTCCATGGATGTTGGTCTGTTTCACAGTGATTTGCTGAAGAGGAATTGTCTGGAGACATCATCCATGAATTGAACAATTCTAGATAGATGCTGGTTGATGGGTTTGGTGAAGATTCATGATCATCCTCCTCATTAGAGATCCTGAAGACTCTTGTGGTCTCTCATTTGGAGCTTGGGAAGAAGTGTCATGCTGATTTTTGAAGGGTAAAATGAGAAATGCTTTAGTGACTGAAAACAGAGCATCTTCTTCTCTTCTGAAGAATAATTGGACAAGGAAGTTTGCATTTGGTGATGCATAGAGAACAGCAATGAAGATGGTTTTGGAGGAGATATGACTTTTGAGGAGAACAAAAAAGGATTCTCCGAACTTTGGAAGAGTAAATGGGACATGTACCAGTTTCATGCTGTTTATAGTGGCATTTACTTCCGTAGATTTGTTGGATTATTCAATCTAACAGCAGATCTAATTAATTGAGTAGACTAGTTTTGGCAATGTTGAACAGATCGTTCATGTGGAGGGTACAGCGGAAAGAAGGTGGAGATCATGTTCATGATGCAGCCAGCAGATTCATGCAAGTTTTTGTGAGTTTGGTGATACTGCAACAAAGTGATCCGGTGATTTTCTATAGATGTGGCAAGCTCACTCACTCCTCTCTCTTGTACTTCTTCCCCCAATTTTAATTGCATTGATGATGATCATATCTCTTCATCTTCATTCATGTCAAGTAGTACTATATTGGCAATAATAATACCCATGGCAACAACATGCGCAAAAGGGGATTCATCTTCATTTGTTTGTAAAAGGATGCACATTCATCTTATGACATTTTGTTTTTTCCTATCACGGTCTAAATTGCACATGCATCCCCAAAATGACTTTGTCGCCTATCCATAACTTACCCAAATTTATGTATATCTCTAATACTACCTTCTCCACCAAAAATGATTGAGGCATCCATCATACACAGAAATTCATAAAATTCTTTCAAGATGTGACAATGATTCGAAACATTCAAATTTGCATGTCATGACAAGTTCCTAGATTCTAATGTACTCACATTCTTTTCTGTGATAACCATAGCTTGTTGCAAAGATAGCATAAAACTGTGCTTTCATGTAAATAAATCTTGTGTAATCGTTTTAGTCATAGTGCTAATCGTCAATCATTCCAATTGGATGAGTTGGGCTACAGGAGAGAGAAAATCTTACATTTAAATTGTCCAATTAAGTTCCTCATTTTATCCCAAAATTTTGAAAACTACCATCCACATTTCTACAAGACCGAATGTTTCCAAAAAAGAACCTGTTTACATTATTCATTTGATACCCATATTACAAATAGGCAAGGCTTGTATGTATGACATCTTGTTTGATCTTGGGTCAAAATCATCAAATCTCATTTTACCATCAAATACCATTGCACGCATTTCATCCCTTAGAATCACACACTTTAGTTTGAACATTTGTCTCTCACCATGTCACCACCACTCCATGGGTGTGTACATGGTTAGATGGAGCTCAATTCCATGTGTTTTGTGCCAAACTTCCGCATCACAAGCACATCTCCCATCACCATTTGATGGGAGCTAAAAGGATCTGCCTACCCATTCAAAGAGATGAGGTGATGGGAGTTTGTCCATAAGGTAAAGAAGAGATACTCTTTGCAAATGTAAAACACTCCTGGCTAATTACAGAGACACATTTAACCTACTCCTTGCTTGCCCCACATCTCTTGAATGGGTAAGCCAAATAAGCTAAGATCACCCCACTGTAGATATGTGTACAAGGCTGAGAACATCCTACATTGTGTGTGGATCCAACAGCATCAACTAACTAACTAACTAACAATCAATTCTATTCATGACTAAACAACAATCTTCAAAGGAATTCAAAGTTTTGAATATCTTCAAAGTTCCAAGTTTTGCACCTGGAAAAAATAGGTGATTTGCATGCCCAGAAGAACCACATGAATACCTAGCAGCAGCAATCCCTGATCTAACAGTTTTCTAAAGGGATTCAAAGTTTCAAGCAATTTGAACAAATTAGGGCATCATCCAAGATTGAGAAGCAAGCAAGCAAGCAAGCAAGATGGGGGAAGAGTTACATGTTATGGTGAAGTACTATGTGCAAATGGGTTATGGACATCACATTCAAACTTACTGCAAGCACCATCTTCTCAAGTGTCCTCAGGATCCCACTCTTCTCTTCTGGCATGTGAGGGACCTAACCCCACTTTGAAAACTACACAACTTATGCCACCTGATGTATGTTTTTATCTGCTTGTCGTTTAAGTTTTTCTGTAGTTAGGGTTTGTGGGTTTGTTCCACTCTTGCATTTGCAAGTTTCAGATTTATGTGCAATTGTTGAGATCGTTTGATCTCCTCAAAGCTTTGATTGTTTTATTGTTCTTTGGGGTCTGATTATTCTCAAATACCTCATCCCACCAGGAGTTGTTTCGCATGTCAAGCCCATCCAAGTTTCAACAGTTTGTGGATTCGAAGCCCAATTTGCCATCTTGCAAAGGAAATCACATTTATCTGTGAAGTATGATGCATGGAGGGGATCATAGTGAATACTGCAATCCTCATAGCATAGAATAACCATTGTAATCTTCAATGGTGCTTCGTGCCGTGAGTAATTTTCTTAGATTTGGGGTGCTTGTGTGTGAGGGAGCAGGCTTATGGATTGTTGCTAGAGGAGGCATATGTAGAGGCATTGAAATGCTTGGAAAGTCTGAAGCAGTATAGGGAGCTGGAAGTTGCAGTTCTGGCAGCTATGATATATGCTCACCAGCATTGCAAGGTGGTTGATGAGGATCAAGTCCATAACTTGGGTCAATGTCTTGAGCTTGCAGAGAAAAATATCAATGAAAAAGGACTTCTATTTGCAGCCACTCTCTATTGGCATCTTGGAGGTCATGGAAATCTGCAAAAGGCTCAAGAATTTGTTGGCAGGTGAGGAGTCTTTGAGTGAAAACAAATTTTTACACGTTGCCTTCATGTTCAAGCTCCAACTCAAGTAAGAGAAGTTGGCACATATAGTGGTACAATCTGACTGGTGTAATTTTGTTGGGGGCAGAGTGTTGAGGGTGCAGCCACAGTATGTGCATGCTAAGTGTTTGCATGCATGGTTAGGTTTGGAAGGGATCTCCATGAGTCATAGTCAAGGAGAGCAGGAAAAGCATGCCACTGATGTGGAGTGGAACATTGCTGAATCGTCTCTCCAAACTTTTGATGAAGTGCTTGCTAGAGGAAGCAACATTGATGCTCTTTTGGGAAGAGCTTATTTTTATGAGCTCAAACAGGATTATGCAAAAGCTCTTGGAGAATTGAATCAGGTGATCATTATGAGATCTCTTTATTAAAGACCCAACTGGTTGCAGATGTCAGGATTAAAGAGCCATGAAATCAAACCTTTGATCTGGATTGCATTTACCGCCAGTCCAACAATTGTAGGGGTGTATTGGTGGCATCATGGGTGCCAGGTAATTGTGTTGCATTCATGGTTTCTGCCAGCTTTATGTCAGAAAGCTCGCATAGCAATGTTGATGCAGGACTGGGATCTTGTTCAGGAAACGGCACATGTCATCCTTCAAAAGGTCTGTTTGTGTCTCTCTTGTTAAAGGCATGAAAAAGTTCTTCATTTCTTCTGTGTATATTGACAACACTGCGTGGACTTCTTGAGCATTTCAATGATTGACATCTCTTCATGTGTGGCAACAGGATCCAAGCAACATTGAAGGGATGCGCATGAAAGTCCAAGTGATGTTGTGCTTTGAAAATAAAATGTCAGAAGCAGCCTCAGTTCTTGCTGATATGCTGAAAAGCATTGAGCAACTTGAAACCCGAAATGCAAATCTCTGCCTTCAAGGTAACCCTGGGAGGAAAACGATAATCTATGGAAACAGATGTGCATTAGACTCCTCCAATGATATTTTCTCACTACCTTCAAAGGTGGCATTGTTCTTTTCCTTTTATGTCATCAAGTGTGCATTGCTATCCAGTTCATGATGGGATTCATAGGTGAAATAGAAAGTTGGGTTCATGTTTTAGTGTGTAACTGTGAGAATGGCAGTGGCACAGCCATTTGCAAGACTAGCTGGAAGAGGAGGAATAACTGTACTCCAAAAGACATTGATGTTTATTGAACGTGCTCAAAGACTAAAGCCCAAGGAAGCTGTGTTTGCCGTGGAGCTGGCTGACCAGCAGTTTCTTCTTGGGGATTACAAAGCAGCTCTGTCTACCTACAAGTAAAGCAACAATGCACAAGACATCAGCACATTGTTAACCAAAGATAGGATGAAGGCCTTGTTTGTGATCAATGCAAGAAGGGTTTTGTTTGATGTGTTTCTTCTTCTTCTTCTTCTTCATGTGAAGTATTTTCAGTAACATCAAAATGTGGCAGCAGGATGGCAGCAGGACTGAATGAATTGAACATGGAGGCCATGTATGGCATCATTCAATGCCTGCTTGTCCTTGGTGAAGTCAAAGAAGCCGAGCAAGAGCTAGAGTTTCTGGTGGAGGTTTCTGTGTCCATGGGAAAGTCGGGCATGCTTTCCTACCTATTGGCACAGCTGACATGGTGGAAGCAACAAGAGCATCATCATTGTCGTGACCTTCTTGATGAGTCTTATGATGTCCAGATGGGAGTATGCACACAATCTTTTTCCCATCTTAACATACATTTTGCAATGAAAATGTAAAGTTGCACTAGAGTACAGTAGTCAATAAATTGGAAGCTACTCATGTAGAATGAAAAGAAAAACGTTTGTGATTAAGATGAACCCTTTTTTGTCAGCTACTACTCATCAGGCCAAGAATCTACTAAGACCGCCTTTCCACATGTTTTCTCCTTGAATTCATGCCTGCAGATGATGAGATCAAAACAGGGTTTTGAGATGTACACGGAACTGAATCCAGATAGGCTACTGGGTATTGTGCATCTATACATGTGTCTATCAAGGTACGAGTGCAAAGGACCCCATGTTGAGAAAAGTTACTCACTCCAGCACTCCTTGCATATACTCGAGCACCTACTGACTTCTGTACCAGGCCTTGTGGCTGCTCACCTCATGCTAGCTCGTGTCTTGAGTCACTTGGATGATTTTGAGGCTGCTCACCAGCCCCTTCAGTCTGTCCTGGTCCTTGACCCTGCCAATGCCAGCGCACAGCTTCTTCTTGCTAAGGTACATCTTCCTAGGTACTGAACATTGGTGGAATCCTCATATTTGTTTCTTGCATTGTGTTCTGGTCAATGATGATTCCATTTGCTGGGCTGCAAGCTCCTTAGTGTTAATTTTTGTTGCAAGTTTTGAATTATGGATTGTCTTCATTGGCTGAATTTGGAAAAATTGTTGCGCTGGATTTAGGTTGTGAAGTTTTGATTCTGGGGCAAATGCAAGCAGGTGTTTGTGAATCAAGGCAACTTTGCAATAGCAAAACAGAGCTTGGAGCAAGCACTCAGTAAAGATTTCATTGTTCGGGAGACTGTAGTATATCATGTCCTGCAAGCACAAATCCTTGTCAACTGCTTGCAGTTTGAAGAAGCATTGAAGGTTTCAACTCTGTTTCATTCCTACAGTTCCACCCAGCAAATAGTGAAGTATTTTTCATTCATACCAAAGCTGTGAGTTTGAGCTGAACTTTGGGAGGGTGAATTGGACTATCCCAGGTTCTCGAAGCTGCAATGTGTTTGCCAGGAATGTGGCAAGCGACCATAGACTCAAAGTCATCATATTTCAATTGCAAAAAGCACATGGAGATGACAACTGATGCAGACCGCATTATGGTTTTCTTGCTGCTTGCTGAGGTACATGTGCAGTTCAACCATTTCCCTGAAGCCACAAAGACAATTCAGGAGGCGATGAATGAGTTCTCTGGCTGTCCAGAGGAGGTAATACACAATCTCTGACTTCCCTTCTCATCACAAAAGGAGCAAGAGAGAGAGAGGAAAAGCTCAAGACTTGGGATGATGATGTCAACTACATGTCAAGAGGCTCAACAAAATCTGTGGACAATTTCAGGTGCAAGTTGTTATAGCAAACTGTGATCTTGCATTAGGAAGAGGGGATGTGGATGCTGCCATTGCCATTCTGAGTCAGGTATTGTCTCCTGCATGCCACTATCAGATCCAAATCTACACCTCCTGATCTTAAATCAACATACATATTCATACACATACTCTGCAAATCTATACTTTCTGGAAGTTGCAAGTAGCACCTGCAATTTGAATACCAACTTCTCGCAGTAGGAAGGTGCGCTTTCAACAGAAATTTAGCTGCAGGAAACCAACCATCACATCCCAAGAAACATTATGTGCCCAGCATAATCAAGATTTCAATTCCAGACCATATGTTTGGCAGAGGAATTGAGTCTCAGGGCTGGCTGTGTGATCATGTTCAGGTTTCACAAGGCAGCAACTACTATGTGCCAGCAAAAGTAGCATTGGCAGATATCTACATGAAGCACCAACATGATAAAGCTCGCTTTTCAAAGTGCTACATGGACATTGTGCAGTTGTTTCCCAATTCCAAGGTTAGGAGGTCCTAAACCTGATCTTTCTTCTACGTAAACTCTCACATGAAGCTCTATTGTGCTAAACCTAGAAATAGCCAACAATGATGTCATCAGAAAGAATGCCCAATTCTTTTATACATCTCTTTGAATCCAGTTTTGCAAGAGAGTTTTTTGTTCCTTGAGTTTGCAGACATACTTGATGTTGGGGGAGGCATTCATGAAAATTGATGAGTCTGAGCAAGCAATGAAGGCATATGCGGCAGCTAGCAAGGAAAGTCCACAAGATGCATCAGTGGCAAGCCAAGTGGGACATGCACTAGTGGCCACTCATAACTATGGGAAGGCTATGGAACACTATGAGAGTGCTCTCCCAATTGTTGAAGATGGCCTTGCAAAGCTTGATCTATGCTATGATGTTGCAGGTACATACTACTTATACCTTCTTCTGCACTTGAATGTCATATACTCCATTTTCTTCTTAACAAGAGCCATCATGTTAACATTGTTGTGTCATTTTGGAAACAAACATGTGCGAATTTTTTTGGTTGTCTGTAGAGCTGTATTTCAAGCTCAAAAACTACGAGAGAGCAGAAGAGCTGTTGAACAAATTGCTTGCCAATGTAGAGGATGGTTGTCTTCTCCAAGAGAATTTGAAAAGCACAAAAACACTCATGTTGTGTCTCAGGGCTTCATTGCTACTCTCCAAAGTGCAAAACATACAGCGAAAGCAGGGCTCTACCACACAGGTTGCTATGTACAACCATTTGACAATTTTGCTTCACTCGCAGGTTTCTGCATGTCTGGCAGGAGCCAAAAGTGCTAATCTTTTTGTTTTATGGAGAAAACAATGTTGCATGAAATTGTTGTCGAGCTCAATAGATCCGTCTTGCACAAGCCTGTAAAAACTAGCTCTCTTGTTTTCTGGCTTGTCTTCTTCCTTTCATCATTCTGATTTTTGATAAGAAAGCATGCAGGTTGCACCCAGGACGTCAGACCCTGCACCCAAATACTTGCATCATTACCGGGTACATACAAAGCCCCCCTTTTGCAACTTTTGTTCATGTGTTGATGAAAAGATTAGATTTATGCTGCAAATGTTACATGCTGTATTATGAGTTGGTGATAGCAGGTGATGTTAAATGCAAGAGATCTTCACAACAACTATCCACTAGAGCTCCATGGGCATCATTTGGATGCAATCCGGGATCAGAAGCATGTTGCTGCTGACATTTACTTCCAATTTGCTCAGGTGTCTCTCCACTTCTGTAACCATAACCAACCAATGCCCACAAACTCTTGTGCTTTTGTTTTGAGCTCAAACATTCCTCTTGTGATGATGGTGAGGATGAGTGAAATTATGAAATAACCAAAAACAATATCAGGAGCGCAGGAATGTGAAGTGCAGAAGGATGTTCAAAAGGCAATAGCACTGTTGAATGAGGCTCTGAAATGCAATCCTGCACACAGTGCAGCATCACTAACCCTTGCTAAAATCCATCTTTCAAGGTGCAGATCCTTACTTTCTTCATCTAATCACACTTAACCTTGCTTTATTTTCTTCTCTTCTTTGCACACTCCTAAAACCACAAAGTGCGCAATCTTCAATTACAACCTGAAAGTCTTGTTGTTTTGCTTTCTGGTAAAATAGTAATGTTGAGTGCGATGTGGTGTGGGATGTCAGGGGAGAAGTGACTGATTGTGAGCAGAAGTGTTCCGCTCTTCTGCGTGCTGACCCATTCAATGAAGAAGCTGGAGAGATTTTAGTAAATCTTATGCTCCATAGGGAGCTCTATGACTCAGCCATCTTGCATTTCCAACAAATCCTGGAGCACAACCCAAATCACTACACAGCTCTTGCCCAAGTATACAATTTCCCATGTCACACTCTACCAAGAATCAAAGCTAATTTTGTTGGAATTTGACAAAAGCAGAGTTGTCAAAAAATGCACAAAACTTCCTAGACTCTTATCCCATGAAGGCAATCTGTCGGCAGCTTATTCAACTCTTGCGGAGAGCAGCAAGAAGTGAAGAAGTAGAACCATACATACAACGTGCTGAGAAAGGAACACCAACAGCAAGTTCACATGCAGGACTCAACTTCTGCAAAGGCTTGCTTGCATGCTACTCCAACAATCCTTGTGAGGCTCACCAGGTTTTGACTCTACAATTCCAGACTCAAGTTCTTTGTATTGTACAATGCTCAGAAAATTGAGAAAGAGCGGATCGCCAAACTATGTATTCCCAAATGATTTTTGTATTGTGACACATCTGTGTTATGTATGTATCTATTGAGCACTGGGGTTGATGATCTATATTCAGATGCTGAACAATGCTCGAGCAGATCTTGAGTGGGGGAAAAAAGCCATTTTCATTATGGTTGAGATATATCTCAACATTGACAATGAGCTGGGTTGGGAAGAATCCAATCTGGATGGTCCCACAGTTGTCAATGAAGATGCAATCAGAGCTGCGCACAAACTTCTAAGTGAAAATAGGTATGCGATTGCCAGTGAAGAGATGCTTGCAATCAGAGCTGCTCACAAACTTCTAGTGAAAACACATAGGTAGATATCAGTGGCAACATGAACTCCATTGTCAACTCCAGCACAATTTGGTCATGCTGGAAGACAAAACAACCATGTGAAATTCATTTGCAGTACTTAACTGCAGAACAGTTTGTGCATGTGACATGATTGTTGTTGTGGAGATTTTCTTTGCAATTTCATAGATATGTGTAACACCATATGAATTGAGAGATGTTAACAAGAAACAAAACTCTTCAACCTTGACCAGAACTAGTCTAGACTCACTCACAAGGTACAAGAGTTATTCAATATATCAAACATGAAAATGATAAAATTTTGTCTCTTTGGATGCATTGAAGCAGTTGTAGAGACTTAGAACCACCAAGGTCCACGAGGCAAGCTGTGCTGGAGTGTTATGCAACAATGGCAACACGACAAAAGCATGACATTGAGAGTGCATTGATGCGACTGCAGAAGATAGCTAGAGAAGATACAATCGGGCTAGAGAAGGAGAAAATAAGCAACATGTTGGCAATGGCCACAGGACTCACCATGCTGAAGCAAGTAGCCAAGGCCAAGAACCAGCTTCGTGCAATTGATCGCATGCCATTCAAATGGGATGATGCAGATGCTTTCGAACGTGCCTGGCTCATGCTTGCCAACATCCACATGCAGGTGAGAGCAAGTATAAAAACCTTCTATTCAAGATCCAAAAGAGGATTGATAGTGGATCTCACTAAATAGATCAGTCTCCTCTCTCTGTGGGTCTTCATCTTGTTCAACTAATCTGTGTCTTGTCTTGTCTTGTCTTGCAGGCAGGGAAACAGGAAGCAGTTGAGGAGCTGTGCAAAAAATGCATCAAGTACAACAAAGCTTGCTCCAAGGCATGGGAGCTTCTGGGATTGATGACGGAGAAAAATCACATGTATACAGAAGCAATCAACTTCTACAAGAATGCATGGAAGTGTCAGAAACAGAGATCTCCAGCAATTGGCTACCGACTTGCATTCGCATACCTGAAGGACAAGCAATACATAAAGGTCATATGCGTGTGCCATAAAGTCCTTCAAGCTTGCCCACATTATCCCAAGATCCGAAAGGAAGTCCTGGATAAAGCTCGTGTGCATGTGCGGCCTTGAAGGTTTTTCATTAGCTCATCTTCTATCATGATTTTGTAAGCGTCTAGGGTTTAGGGTTTAGGGCAAGCATTTCATTTTTCAAAATGCCTGCCTCTTGCACACGAAAGATTATGCTATGAAATACACTACAAATACACTAGAAATTTTCGCATAGGTCTTTTTGGTATGTTAGGCTCATGCTTATGATATTGTGATATGGTGTGGGATATATTGTGATATTGTGATATGGTGATAGGGTTTATGATATGGTATGCATTTTGCACCATGCAAACAATATCATAACAATGTCAAGTAGGTGGACTGGTGATCATCCACAAGAGGGATGAGTCACATTTGGCTTGAGGTCAGAGAGTAAAGTAGATCTTATGCCTACTATTTACGGAGCAGGAAGGACCATATACCTATAGGCACCTTATGCCTATATGCCTCCCAAATAGGCGGAAGAAATAGGTCCTGCTTCCCAAATAGTAGTCGTAAGATCCCTTCCATCTACTCTTCCATCTCATGATCAACATATGTTTAGGGCTTATGAGAAGGTTTGGCTTGCGCTTTATTTTGAATAAGTCCCCATTTATGGGACCCCCCGAATTCTTGGGCTTTAACCCTAGACTAAATCGGAGTGTTGGATCTTAAACACAGAAGCACCATGTTGCTCAGCCACTTCGCATTTGATGGTTTCTGGGATTGAGCAAGAAAAAGAGGATGAGAAGCCCATTGGAGCAACAGTCTGTCCATGGAGTGTACATTCCAACTTGCACAAGCAAACAAGGAAACGATAGATGAAATTAACTATTTTGGCTCTTTTTTCTTGTTGCAATTCAACCTTTTACAAAGCTTGATTTGCCCCCAAAGTCTCCAATAGGGAGATTGTCAACATTTGAGGAATGCTCAAGTTCAGGAGCAGTTGAAAGATCATAAACATATAGTTACCATCTTTGAACTTGGATCATAAATGATCTAAGTCAGGTTTGCCTAAAACCCCTAATTTGTGTGACACTATGTGGCAATGATCAACCTTAGTGCATCGGCATCCAGAGAATGCCAACAATGCCCCAATTCACAAAAGTTCAAATCAACTATTTGTCGAATGACAAACTAGCAAAAGTCCTATTTGTTGATCACCCTTTCTTTCACACATGCATCACAGAGAATCACATTAGAACTGTGTAAGACAATGAAATTCATATAAGCCGACTTCACATCATGTCATGTGCTATGTGCAAATGACTCTCTGCATCTAGCCACATCACATACTAGAGACCAAAATTTGCACTCTTTATTGATCTTGTCTGGGTGTGAATGTTTCACTAGCCCAGTCTTCACTTGCAAGCTTTCCTACAAGAGTAGAAACATATGAGTACGTTTATGGTATGTACTTAGGTTTTTTCATCTAGTTGGAATCATCAACAAAACATTGAAGAAAATACCTGAATCTTCTACTTCGAAAGCATATATCCTTTCATCTGAGGATAGAGAAGGTGGTTTGGAGTCCTTAGGGCATGTACTGCTGGGAGTCCTGCTCTATGGAGTTTTTTACAGGTGATTGGTGTTATATGCAATTCTCCTGGCCTCCAGCAATTGCAGATGTAGGTGATGATGTGAGCCAGCTTGCAGCTTTTCTTGGACATGACAATTGCAATTCTATCTCCTTTTTGTTTGAGTCATGTGCATTTTACATGTTTGGAAATGAACCATACTATTGTTGGAAACATTGTTGGAAATGAACCATACTATTTTTGTAGAGCTTTTCTAAAATTTTGAATATTTTAACAAATACATTGTTGCATCGAAAAAACTATCACCAACACCACAATGGAAGTTGATAATTCTTTGCAAGCCAATTTTATTTCATTCTTTATCAATATCCATCTATTATAATAAAATGGGTGTTTTGGGGGTTTACTATCAAATCAGTTTTATATTATTTAAATGTATTTTAATATATGTAATCATCTTTATTCACTTGAAATTTTTAACTAAGAAAATTATATATATATATATATATATATATATATATATATATATATATAATTTATTTATTTATTTTTTTATT
>Ga0209611_10002576_pt1 | contig 31881 bp, 26 predicted proteins | sample S1TSphgellanicum_3_FD_187693 | JGI IMG/M metagenome (GOLD analysis project Ga0209611, IMG submission 187693) | Host-associated microbial communities from peat moss isolated from Minnesota, USA - S1T2_Fc - Sphagnum magellanicum MG (SPAdes) (version 2) | ecosystem: Host-associated > Plants > Peat... | reverse complement strand
CCCGCCACGCCGAACGCCACGCCTCCCGCCACGCCGAACGCCACGCCTCTCGCCACCCCAAACGCCACGCCTCTCGCCACCCCAAACGCCACGCCTCCCGCCACGCCGAACGCCACGCCTCCCGCCACGCCGAATGCCACGCCGAACCAGTCAATCGCAAAACCTAAATAATCAAGCACAAAGCAGATGATGTAGGGAGTAATAATTGTTAACAATATCCCTTGAATCCAGAGTTGTAATTGCTGGGGATTTTGGCGAATGAAGTGCCATCTTTCTGGCCAAGTTGTTAATTTTCTGAAGCCTTTCCCCCCATATTTATTCTCATACAAAATTAAGGCTTGGGGAAAGAAAAAGACCCAATATAAAAGCAACAGATAATCTAGGGGATTCCAGAGTGAAAGCGGACGATTTAATTTAGGAGCGAGGTCTAGTTTGGGTACGGTTCTATCCATATTTTTTATACGTTTCATAACAAAAAACCATTAATTTTTGGAGATTTCCTTGACTATTTTTGATGGCTTCTTCAATGTCTGACTCACTGAAATGAATATTTGTGTCAGCTAAACGATGTTTAATAAAATGGCGGATTGTTGTTTCATTCCAAGGCTCAAGCTTAACTTCTATACAGACATTTTCAAAAGGAGAATCTGCACCACTATCATTAAAAAGCTGGGTTAAAGGTTGATCTGCTGCTACTATCAAACGTAACGGTGCATCAGATCCTGTATTGGCTAGACTTCTGAGTTGATTTCTTACTGCATTTGTAAATCCTTCCCAGATCATATCTTTCCTGAGTCCATCTAATAAAAGGAGTAAGCGATGTTTTTCTAACTCCTGCTTGAGACGAAAACCTCTGATGGGATGATCATAATCACAATTAATGCCAGCTTGAAAACAAAGCCCATAGTAAAAATCATTATCATTAATGATATTGCCAAAATCCAAATAAATCGGTTTACGCGGTGATCTTAATTGGGTTGCTGCCTGAACTTTTATCAGGTTTAATAAAGAAGATTTACCACTCCCTGACTCGCCAATCAGAGCAACTCCACTGCTACTATTTAAAAGTTCAAATATTCTTTTAATTTCTAATTCTCTATCAAAAACTAAATTAATATCTTCGATCTTCCCATTCAGAGGGATAAAAGGATTCTCTTGTTTAGAAAAAGATTGCTGAAATTCTTTGACTTCAGGAAAATGCTCAAAAATTATCTTTGTGGGAATTCCTCTACCACCTAAATCTTGATTCCGATCTAAAGTAGTTGTCACCAGACCACAAACTTTTTTAGTGGCTAAATTTAATAAAGGTGAACCACTCAATCCGGGACGGACAACACCGTCCTTAAACTTAAACAATTTTCTGCCATCAAGTCCCACATATTCAAAACTCCCCACATCGCCTTGAGGATAGTTATCGGGATAGCCAAAATTAAAGAATTTAGCCCCAATTGCAATGGGTTTATCATCTAAATGGACATGGGGGTGTTGGATCTGAGAATCTACTAATTCCAGAAGGGTGAGATCGGTGATTTCAACATCATTATAACAAGATTTAATCCTGACAAGATAAGGATTTCCCTGCCAGTGAATGTAGATCGGTTTTACCCCCGCTTTTTGACAAACATGAGCGCAAGTTACAATTAATTGAGGAGAGACAAAAAATCCTGAACCATCGTGGTTTTGCCCTCCTTCGTGACTAATTCTAACTGTACAATCTTTTAAATCCTCTGGCGAAGTTTCGGGCATGATTTCCCCTATATATAGAAGCGGGTAGCTATTTATACTTACTCACCCCATTCTAGAGTGATTTTCAAATTACCTTCTCCTGTTCCTTTGACCAATAAACTTGTCAATTTACCGGATTCTACCCCAATTTTGAGGCTAAATTCGACACTGGCTTTTTTCGGTTTAACTTTAGCTAAAGTCCCCGTAATTGAAGTACTGATCGCCTCGATAGCATCGGTTATACCTTCAAAGTCTAAGATTTCACCAACACTTACTTGTTCCTCCCCACCGAGGGAAGTCGCTTCTGCCATAATGGTGACACGATCCGAAACCTTTAGGGAAACAATCTCAGTGTGTTCTTCCATATTTATGCCTCTACTTTAACACTCCTATACTTTCGCAGAAAATGACCCACAAATCAGCAAGGCATTAAGCAGATGTCCTTGTAAAATCATGTAAGATAGTCTAGAAATCCTTGTTATATCTAGTTTTCAGCAATTTACGAAACCAACTAATACATACATAAATCAACATTTACGGTTGACAATTTTTTATGTATCTGGGTACGGGATACCAACTTACGAAGGGACAGCTTATACAGCCAGGGTTTTAGTAGAATCACTGTTACATCTGAATCCAGACTGGCAATAACTGTCCTAACACCAGTCACTCATGGGGGTGAAAGAAGGAGGGGAGGGGGACGCTTCTCATCTAAAATCCAAAACCCCCTGACTTCTACCCCTCCACCTTCTCTGGTAATTGAGGCGGTTTAGCGTTAAACCATTTTCGATAAATTTGCTCATACTTCCCATTAGATAGCAGTGTAGCTATACCCTGGTTAATTGCCTCTAAATGCGATGAATCTTGGGGTGTAGCAATACCGTAGTATTCCCGTGTGAGCAACTGGGAAACAACTTTGATCCCAGTCAGATTACCCTTTTTAATGGCATACAGGGTAGCAAAGCCATCACTAATAACAGCATCAACGTTGCCATTGAGTAGGTCCTGAAAAAATTCTGGTGCTGAATTGAAAGTAATAATATTAGCATTAGGAATAGTCTTAGCAAAATCTGCCCCTGTGGAGCCAATTTGCACAGCAATTTTTTTCCCTTTGAGACTGTTGATATCTTGAATATCTTGATTATTTTCCCTCACGGTAATAGCTAAACCAGCCTGAAAATAAGGTCGAGAAAAAGACACTGTTTGTTGACGTTTAGATGTAATTGTGATACCACTAATAGCTGCATCCACTCTTTTAGCTTGTAAAGTTGAGAGCATCCCATCAAAAGGGAGGCTTTCAAAGTGAACCGTGAATCCAGCTACACTCGCGATCGCCCTCATCAAGTCAATATCAAACCCTTCTAAATTACCATCAGCTGTTTGCATTTCAAATGGGATAAAAGTAGGATCTGTGGCGACAGTTAAGACCTTACCACTGCTTGGTACGGAACTACTACAGCCAAAGATTAAAATTAAACAACTGAAGCTAGCAATTATGATATTTTGCAGATAAATCAATTTACGCATAGATCCCTCAGAGATGACCTTTCAGGAGACAGTTCTTGCTTCAATCCCACTCTTTTCAGGGTGGGATTGAAGCAAGGACGCTTTGGATCTCGCTGCAAGCAGTATCGATCCAATTCTTTTTTTGAACTAAGCTCTAGACCCAGAACTAAAGTTTTTATCTATACTTTTTTTTCACTCCTGCCCTGGAGCCTTTCTTTGTACCGGAAATGGGGGGACTAGGGGGGAGAAATGACAATCCCTCCAAGTAGCAGACAAACAGGGGTGAGATGGATCTGTTTTACCCGAGTCCCCTAATCTAAAATTAACAATCTGTATTTATTTCCCAGTTCTGTGAACCCTTTCCCCAAAAAGCGAGAGGGTACACCTCGGTTTTTACTACTCCCCATAAGTATCTCCAACGACTTTACCGCGAAACACCACATAGTTATAGATGTTGTAAGCCAGGACAATGGGAATCAAAAAGCCAATAAAACTGAGCATAAAGACCAAAGCACTAGGAGATGCCGCAGCCTGATAAATGGTAATACTGGGAGGAATAATCTTGGGAAAGACCACAAACCCCAAGCCAATAAATGATGTAGCAAAGAGTAGGAATGTCCAGATCAAGGGTGTATTCTCCTCCCGTCGTTTCAGACTTTGGAGCAGTAGCCACACCAGTAGGAGACCGGAGAGGGGAATCAGCCCAAAAATATAGACAAGGGGTGCCGTAAACAGCAAGGTTCGTGCCTGCTGGGACAGGATTGGTGTGGTGACAGTAATAAATATAGCCCCAGCTAAGGTTGTCCAGGTGGCAATTGTTGCAGTTTTATAATGGGTATCCTGTAACTCCCCAGAGGTCTTGAGAATGAGATAGGTGGAGCCGATAAGGACATAGCCCTGAATCAGGGTGAGCGCAACAATAATTGAACGCCAGGTCAACCAATCCCAGATGCCTCCAACAAAATGTCCTGCCGCATCCACCTTAATCCCTTCAAACACACTACCTAGGGCAAAACCTTGACCCAGTGCTGCTAGAAAACTACCCACGCCAAAGGTGATATTCCAGATAAACTTGCGATCAGCATTTTCCCGAAATTCAAAGGAAACTGATCGCAGGATCAGGCCTACGACCATAACTACCGCAGGTAAATAGAGGGCATTCAAAATTGTGGCATAGGCTAGGGGAAAGGCTCCAAAGAGTGATCCACCCATCAAAATCAACCAGGTTTCATTGGCATCCCAAACGTTGCCCAAACTAGTCATCAAAATGCTGCGGCGTTCTTCGTTGGAGGTGGTGAGGGACAGGATGCCAACTCCCAGATCAAACCCATCCAACAGAACATAGAGAAACAGGAACAACCCCAGAATAAAAAACCAGACCTGAGGCAAAAACTGTTGCAAGGGTTCCATACTTACCTCCTACTGTTGGGCTTCCACTGGACGATGATCGGGTTCATGTTGAGCCAGTCTAATTCCTAGCCGTACAGGGGCAGACAGTTCCAGATTCGGTCCTTTGCGGATAATCCGACTGCCAAAAAACAGTGCCGCTACGAAAAATACTAGGTACATACTGGTCAGTCCCACCAGGGAAAATAGGACTTCCCCTGCGGGTAGATTTGATGCCGACTCAACAGTCCGCAGCTTTCCGTAGACAATCCAGGGTTGCCGTCCGACACAGCGGACAATCCAACCCGTTTCCACAGCTAGGTAGCCTAAGGGAGCCGCGAAAATCCAGCCTCGCATGAGCCATTTTTGCTGGACGATGGCGCCTGGGGTCAGTTTGCCACGTAGCCATTGCAGGACACTGACTCCCATCAGGGCAGCAAAAAAGATGCCAATCCCGGACATAATTCGGAAGGAATAGTAAATTAAACCAATCATGTGTGGACGATTAGCAGGTTCCCATGCCTTCAAACCTTTGACGGGTTGGTCTAATGTAGGTTTGAGTTCCAATAAATAGCTCAATGCCGCAGGAACTTTAATTTGCCACTCATTTCGCTCTCCCTTATCGTTAGGGATTGCTAACAAGCTCCAATCTGCCCTAGCTCCCACAGGAATTGTTTCCCACAGAGATTCCATTGCTGCCAGTTTCGCAGGTTGGTAGTGATAAACCTGCTCCGCACTGAGGTGTCCCATGAACACCTGTAGGGGAGCGATGGCGATCGCCACTGCCAGTACAACCTTCAAGGACTTAGAAAAGAATTCAGGATGACGCTGGTTCAGTATATACCAGGCACTAATGCCACCAATTACAAATAGAGAAGTTTCCAGGGTGGCAAAGAACATATGCAAAAAGCTATTGACCATGAAAGGATTGGCAATAGCTCGGAAGTAGTCCTGCACCACAAATTTCCCATTGATAAACTCCCCTCCAGCAGGTGTTTGTAACCAGGAATTTGCGGACAGAATCCAGAATGTGGAAAGGTTTGCCCCAAATGCCACTAGGATGGTAGAGATGAAGTGAATCACAGGTGGCACCCGTTCCCAACCAAATAGCATAATGCCGAGGAAACTTGCCTCTAACATAAATGCCATAGTGCTTTCAAAACCCAGGACCGTCCCGAAGAAATCACCCACTGATTCGGAAAAGGGCGCCCAGTTTAAACCAAACTGAAATGCCATTGGCAGTCCTGATGCTACCCCAATGCCAAAGTTAAGGACATACAACTTTGACCAGAACCGGGCATGGCGATAGTAATCCAGATTGCGGGTCTTTAACCACAATCCTTCAATGATGATCAGATAGATAGCCATGCCTGTTGTTAAGACAGGCCACAGCATATGGAAAATTGCCGTCAGCGCAAACTGCATCCGTGACAGCGCCACGGTATCAGAAAAAAATTGCATGGATTTGCCTAAAGATAGTAGGATTTGCAGAAATAGACTCCCTGATTCAGGTTACTAAATATCTGAATTTAACTATGGAAATCCGGGTTCGTGGGAGTAGGGGTGTACTGAGTTTTTTCAAACATCAAATACCATTCCTATACGTTTTTTATTATATTATGTATGCTGATTACGTGGTTAAGTTAAAAATCTAACTTTGTAAAGATTGGGTTCAATGCTATACTACAAGCGGTCATAACTTGATGTTACGGTGTCAGGAGTTCAGGGTTAATTCCAATACCCGTGAATGAGATTGTTAAATCGCTGGCGGGGGAAGAATTTCCAAGTCTTTTTCTAGATCTCTAATTTCAGATTTATGGTCAGAGTTTCTGCGCTTGAATTTGGACACAGGGATTAATCCGTTTTCGTCGGGGGCGATTGATTTGGGACTGGGAGATTAAGGAAACCAGAATTTACTATTCCCCTTCATTCTTAGTTGTTATCACTCAGTAAGGAAGTTATCTATCAAAATAATTGGATAACTAATCATAAAATTACTGAAAATAATGTTGAAGAAATTGTCAAAGCTGGGCGCAGCAGATGGAAAATTGAGAATGAGGGGAATAACGTTCTTAAAAATCACGGTTATAATTTAGAGCATAACTTTGGTCACTCAATTTTGGATTTTGGATTTTAGATTTTGGATTGGTGATGAATTAGTTAGGAGCAGGTGTTAGGTGTTTGTTTAGAGTTCTTCCTAATCTAAAATTGGCTCGGTCATGGTCAAAATCATTTGTGCGAGTTATTATTGTCTTTGAATTTATTAGCTTTTTTATTTCATACCGTTTTAGACTTAGTTAATTATACCTATCAAAAAATTCGTGAACTATTAGTAACTCGAACTACTTTCTTTAAGGATATTCGTACTTTATTAAAATATTTATGGTTTAAAGATTGGTCGCATTTATTCTCATTCATTCTCACAGAGCATATCCCATTTAAAAAGGTAAATTCTAGTTAAAAAATGTCAATATATTGAAAGAGGAGGGGAAAGTTTTTGAGAATTTCATCTGGATTTATCAGTTGAAATCGATTTCTCATGGAGAAATTTCTTAAAACCTGTCTACCTCCAACGTTGGATGATAATTATCTGTCAAAAAATGATGCTTCGACACAAGTTCTCTATTTAAATAACAGAATTTTCTCTGATTTTTTTCAAAATGAGAATTGCTGAATTGTTTGAATTGGGTATGTTCACTCAGACAACCCAATTGCCGCAGCTACCGCCTGAATTTCTGCGGGAATACCTTGTTTAAATTGAGAGTGATTGTGTTTAATAGCTGTATCTGGGTCTTTGAGACCGTTGCCTGTAAGGATACAAACCACTTTGGCACCGGTGGGAACTTGATCTTTCACCTGCAATAGTCCGGCGACGGAAGCAGCGCTGGCAGGTTCGCAGAATATCCCTTCCGATGCAGCCAGTAGTCGATAGGCATCTAAAATTTCTGCATCTGTGACAGCGTGGAAACTTCCCATACTGGCTGATTGGGCAGCGATGGCTTTTTCCCAGCTAGCGGGGTTGCCTATGCGAATCGCTGTGGCTATGGTCTCCGGGTTGGCTACTGGTTGACCTATAACTAGGGGAGCTGCCCCTGCTGCTTGGAAACCCATCATCCGAGGTAAGCGATCGCACTTTCCAACTTGGTGATATTGACAAAATCCCATCCAGTATGCGGTGATATTCCCCGCATTTCCCACCGGAATACACAACCAATCCGGAGCGTCCCCTAGGACATCGACAATTTCAAAAGCGCCTGTTTTCTGCCCTTCCAGGCGGTAGGGATTGACAGAATTTACCAACGTAATAGGGTAGGTATGTGCCATTTCCCGAACAATTTCTAATGCCCGGTCAAAATTACCTTGCACTGCCAGAACCTCTGCCCCATAGACCAAAGCCTGCGCCAATTTTCCCAGGGCCACATAACCATCGGGAATTAACACAAAAGCACTTAAGCCCCCCCGCCGAGCGTAGGCAGCAGCAGAGGCTGAGGTGTTACCTGTGCTGGCACAAATGACTGCCTTTGCACCAGTTTCCTTGGCCTTGGAAATGGCCATTGTCATCCCCCGATCTTTGAAGCTACCCGTGGGGTTAAGACCATCATATTTCACAAACACCTGGACTTTTCTGCCAATCAGCTCCGCGATCGCAGGCACTGGAATCAGCGGGGTGTTACCTTCTAACAGAGTGACAACTGGGGTTTCTTCACTCACAGGCAAGTATTGGCGATAGGCTTCAATTAATCCCGGCCAGGGTTGGCGCTGAGATACGGCAGCAGATAAGCTCAAAGTCACGGTGTTTTTGGGATTTGGGTATCAGCGATTGGTGTTGAGAAAAATTTCCCAGTCCTCACCTTATCATAACTGCCATCAAATAGGAGCAGTGTTGGATTCGTCCCCGTCCACTTCCTAGCTGACGATCATGGATTTAAACCCTTTCCCTCCCCTAACCAAATCCGAGTAAAATTTATATTTTTTTAATAAACCTTAAAATTCCACTATTATAATATTTCTAGTGGTGTGAGTTAATGGACGTAATTAAATGATGTCTAGTATTTCCCAGTACGAATCCCAAGCAAGTCTAGTCAGCAAGTTAACCAAGGCTTACTACCAGGACGACCAACAAGCCAAATTTATGAACTTACAAGCGGAGGTAGATTCTTTGTTACAGCAGTTACAAAAATTGAAGAGTCAACGGCTAGAAACAACTAACCAAGGCGAATAATATCAGCTTAAAAGGCTGATTCATGTTTAGAAAATTCAAAATTTAACCAGCTAAAGCTATAATATTCAATTTTTACAAGTCGGGCTAACACCCCTAAAAATGCGGGAGTGTTAGCGGAATCAGTTATGAACCCATAGCCGGAAATGGTTTTGATGTACTCCCATGGTGCATATCCATGAGAAGATCAAATGACGGTACGGAACCAAAAAAGATGTCAGAAAACATAAGAAGCCAAGTTGTAACGCAGGGAGTGCAGCGATCGCCTAATCGAGCTATGCTGCGTGCAGTTGGTTTTCAGGATGAGGATTTTACTAAAGCTATCGTCGGTGTAGCCAATGGTTACAGCACCATCACTCCCTGCAACATGGGGATTAATCAGCTGGCACAAAGGGCAGAAGTTAGTCTGAAAAACGCCGGGGCCATGCCCCAAATCTTTGGCACCATTACCATTAGTGACGGCATTTCCATGGGGACTGAAGGGATGAAATACTCCCTGGTGTCGCGAGAGGTGATTGCTGATGCTATTGAAACCGCATGCATGGGACAAAGCATGGATGGTGTAATTGCCATTGGTGGATGCGATAAAAATTTGCCAGGGGCAATTATTGCCATTGCCCGGATGAATATCCCTGCTATCTTTGTCTACGGCGGTACCATCAAGCCTGGACATTACGACGGTCGGGACTTGACCATCGTCAGTTCCTTTGAAGCTGTCGGCCAATACAGCGCGGGTAAAATCGATGCTGAGGAACTAACAGCAATTGAACGCCATGCCTGTCCAGGAGCGGGTTCCTGCGGCGGGATGTTCACAGCGAATACCATGTCCTCAGCAATTGAGGCTATGGGGCTGAGCCTACCCTATTCGTCCACTATGGCAGCAGAAGACGCCGAGAAAGCCGACAGTACGGAAAAATCAGCCTTTGTCCTAGTTGAAGCTATTCGGCGGCAAATCCTACCCCGACAAATTATTACCCGCAAATCTATAGAAAATGCTATTTCCGTGATTATGGCAATAGGTGGTTCCACCAATGGGGTGCTACATTTTCTGGCCATCGCCAATGCGGCAGGGGTAGAGCTAACAATAGACGACTTTGAAACTATCCGCGCCCGTGTACCTGTACTCTGCGATCTCAAACCCAGTGGTAAGTATGTAGCGACAGATCTACACAAAGCTGGGGGAATTCCCCAAGTGATGAAAATCCTCTTGGTGCATGGCTTATTACACCCAGATGCCTTAACCATCAGCGGTGAAACCATTGCCGAAGTTTTGGCGGATGTCCCCCCAGAACCACCAGCTAATCAAGATGTAATCCACCCCTGGGATCATCCCATCTACCCCCAAGGTCACTTAGCCATCTTGAAGGGGAATCTAGCTACGGAAGGGGCAGTTGCAAAAATCACAGGAATCAAGAAGTCCACAATTACCGGACCAGCGCGGGTGTTTGAATCGGAAGAATCATGTTTAGAGGCAATTCTGGCAGGTAAAATCCAAGGTGGGGACATCATCGTCATCCGCTACGAAGGTCCCAGAGGTGCACCAGGAATGAGGGAAATGCTAGCCCCCACCTCAGCAATTATTGGGGCCGGCTTAGGTGATGCAGTGGGATTAATCACCGACGGCCGATTTTCTGGGGGCACCTACGGCATGGTAGTAGGACATGTAGCCCCAGAAGCAGCTGTAGGGGGAGCGATCGCCCTAGTCCAAGAAGGTGATAGCATCACTATCGATGCCCCATCACGCCTATTGCAGTTAAATATTTCTGATAGTGAATTAGCCCAACGCCGTGCTCAATGGCAACCTCCCGTACCTCGTTATACTAAGGGTGTACTGGCAAAGTATGCCAAACTGGTGTCTTCTAGCAGTGTGGGTGCAGTTACAGATCTAGACTTATTTGGTGACTAGTTTTGAGGCGGAGATAGGGCATGAATTTGACCTATCTCCAGTTTATCAAAAACCTGGGCTTTATAAAGCAGGCGTTGTCTCTACGCAACGCTTAGCTCACTTCCCGCAGAGTAAGCCATGCAGAAACTGCGGCTTCGCCAACGCATCAAGTATCTGACTTTTACCGTTATCGTTTCGTGGAGGTTTTGAGGCAGGAGGAAATAAAAGAGAGAAGGATTAAAAATCATATAAGGGACTTCCAGAAATTAAATTATCCCAATTTATGGACTCAACACGACTCTTACTCCCCTGGGAATTCGGTATTTTTTTAGTTGGAAGTCCCTAATGCGGTTTATTACATTTGTACCGAAGTCGAAAACCCTGATTAAATTGTTCGACTTTTTTGTAACTTGAGTTAAAATCGGCGAACCAAGAGTAATCAAAGTTTAGAGTCGGTACAGGTCCCCACTAATCACCCGCAAGATGGGTTGCGAGTGAGATTTGAGACTGGATAAATTAGACCTTATCTAGGGGATTAAGTTATTGAGAATAAGGTATAATGTGAAACCTTTGCTATTTCGATGTTTCACGACTGAATGGGAAAAGTCAGATATGAAATCAAAGATTTGATATCTACTTTGAGAACTAAAAGTATTAAGTTTGATTTCCACCCTTAGATTTATGAATTCCTAGTGAATAGTCTTTATAGTTGAGTTCTCAGGTGGGCAACCACCTCGTGTTACGTAAGTGAGGCTAACAATCATAGAAACACACGGTAAGTGGGAAACGAGCGCGGCTTCAGAGAAAGAGAGGGAAACGACGCGGTGACTTTAGTCGCAGTGAATCTTTCTTATTAACCCATTACCGCCTTGGGGCTGTTCGATTTGGTGTACTAATGCAATTGCACTTTCAATGGGACAATTACCATTCCAAATCTCACAACCCTGTACGCATAATGGTTCGCTCCGAGGAGCCTCCCTTTCGGGGTAATGTGAGCCATGTGCAAAGCACACGCTTCGCGAACGACCTGTTATCAGAGCTTGTTAGGGCCAGCAGCACTGTCTCAGTGACCGAGCCAATTTTAGATTTTAGATGCAAGGATTTTGGATTGGTGATGAGTTAGTTAGGAGCAGGTGTTAGGTGTTTGTTTAGAGTTCCTCCTAATCTAAAATCCAAAATCCAAAATTCAGTGACCTTAAGACTGTTTAACCACCAGCGACAGAGCAGGGGATAGCTTGGCATCCCAGGGTGTCGTGACTCAAATAACGTTTACCTATTACTAGGTGGTCTGGTCAACACAGCTTGCTTGATTTCTCTTACAGAGCTTCAGCCCTTTCAGGGCTGGGTTGCTGACGTCAAATCTAATAATTTCGGCGTTGCTGAATCATAGGATGATTTTGCCCTGTATGAAACCAAACCTCAATTGTTCCAGCCGTCAATTCATCCCGCAAATATGCAACGCCCTATTTTTATATCACAGATGGATGGTCGGTCTATCCTAGTTTTATTCCCGGTGGTGATCAGATTGTAAGCAAAACTTATATGACCAGAGTTGAGGGGGAAAACACTAGATTGCGGCATTATTTAGCCCGACTGCATCGGAAGACTTTGTGTTATTCTAAATCAGTGTAAATGCTGAGGTATTTGCTTCAGGATTTTAGGCTCTTCCGGTAATTTTATGGTAGAGCCACTTACATTATTATCAAATAATGCATTGAAAACGATGAAAGCCTTATTATGTAAGGGTTTAAAGCTATCAGGCAACAAGCCTTTGGTATTGGGTTCCATAAAAGAGACCGAAGAGCCGGATTTTAAAGAAACAGAGGGAGAAGGATTTGAATTAATCAGCAATCCAAAATTCCAAAATCCTCCAACACTCATTCAATCTTTTTCCACCCCTAAAGCCGGGAGGGAGTAAGAATTCAGACTCCCGAATTCTTACACAAATGTTCATCTTTCTGTTTTCCTCTTTTTGAGAGCAGAAGATTAAAAGAGGGTAATAATTATGTCACATCACATCATTACAGCAGAGTGGTTGGTTGTACTATCTGAACAGCAGCAGGAGCTTCTATTGGGGGGACAGGACTCTTCGAGTTATCTTATGATGATTAATTCGATGATTTGGGAGTTGTGAAGTTAGGAGGAGAATCGTATCTGGTTAATTCATAAATCAAGTCAGAGTCCCATAGCTTCTAAGATAAATGCATCACATCACATACCAGAATCCTTTATCCAAATTAAAAAAAGGGGAGAGGAGATGGTTGCTACTCGCTCAACATAAGTGAGGACTTTGAGGGAGTTTGAGCGTTCTCCTCAGTCATCTCTAAGTGTTGCCCACAATAGAGATCCTGAGAAAGGAATTACCTTTCTCTTCCCCCATTACTAAACTATAAACCATTATAAACCATGAGGTTTGCTACTGTTATGATTACCTCAAATTATTTGCAGTTTTTTTGATCCGGTGTACCATAATCCTGATCAGCTAAGGATTTTGATTATTTCATCAATAGGGAGGCAAACCTGGTAAATTTTTATCCTAACTCATCGCCCACCAAAATTTATCTAGCAAGATGAACAAAGCAGCTAATTTCTTAATATTTCCAGAGACTTATAACCGTAGACAGTGATTTTTCTGGGGCAGGCGATTTGCAATCAAGTTATGTGGAGTTATCTGACAAAATTTTGATAACCCCAATTTTCGTTGATGTCTCAATCCCAAACAAAAGGTGTAAGACAGTGAACTCCTTACAACGTGAGGAAAACCATTTTTGGAATCGGTTTCAAGAACCGATTCCAGAGCAGTTGCGGTTAGTAGAAGCTAATGAGTTTCTCCCCCAAATCAGTAAATGGACTCACATCGGCTCAGGTGTGATGCTGAGTATTTTTGTAATTGGACTAACTCTGACAACGGTGCTACACTACCATGTCACAGTCAAAGTTCCTGCCAGTATTAGACCTGTGGGGGAATTGCGGATTGTGCAGGCCGACATTGGTGGCATGATCAAAAAAGTTAATATCCAGGAAAATCAACTGGTATCTCAGGGGCAGGCGATCGCATACGTTGATGACTCCCACCTGCAAACGCAAAAGAGCCAACTAGAAAACAGTATTCAACAGGGTAAACAACAACTCGGTGGAATTGATGTTCAATTAGCTCAAATCAATACCCAAATTGTGGCTCAGACAAATTTAATCAACCAGACAATTATCGCAGCCCAAGCTGAACTGAAGGGCACAAAACGCAACTATCAGGACGAGGAAATTAAAGGTAATGCAGATATGACTCAAGCCGAGGGTGCTTTGACATTAGCCAAGGTGCAACTGCTGCGATTACGGCGGGAGCGAGTGTTAAAGGCGACTTTAGAAGAAGCTCAAGCTGCCTTAACCCTGGCCAAGGTGCAACGAGAACGACTCCGTCCCGTGGTCTCCTCAGGAGCCGTTTCCCGCAATCTATATGAAGAAAAAGAACAAGAGGTCAAATCAGCCGTAGCCAAGCTAGAACAGGCTAAAGCTAACACTAAAGACCTGCTCGAAGACAAAGAACAAGCCCTCGAAACTGCCCAAACGAACCTAGAAAAGGCGAAAACAGCAGTTACTCCTAGTGATGCAGCAGTAACTGTGGCAGTCCAGAAGATTAAACAACAACAGGCCCAAGGTGAAGCTACCCTAGCTAGTTTGCAAAAAGAGCGAGAAACCTTATTACAACAACGTCTAGAACTGCAATCCCAAGTGGTTCGCAATCGTCAGGAATTGCAACAAGTCGAATCTGACTTAAACAAGAGTGTAATTCGATCGCCAATGACTGGCACAGTATTGCAATTAAGTCTCCGCAACCCAGGACAGGTGGTGCAATCTAGTCAAGCTATTGCTCAGATTTCCCCCTACCAGGCTCCTCTACAAATTAAAGCTTACGTCACATCTCAGGATATTGACAAAGTCAAAGCAGGTCAAAAAGTTCAAATGCGGGTTTCTGCCTGTCCATACCCAGACTACGGCACCCTCAAGGGGACGGTGACAACCGTTGCCCCCGATGCCCTCCCAGTGGGTAAAAACAGTTCAACTACTGCCTATGAAGTTACAATTCATCCCCAAAGCATCTACGTAGGCAAAGATAATCACCGATGTTACTTACAGTCTGGAATGCAGGGTCGAGCTGACATTATCTCCCGTGAGGAAAGTGTACTTCAGTTCATCCTCAGAAAAGGCAGATTAATTACAGATTTATAATCCCAAATTGGACTTTCAGATGAAAAACTATGTTTGAGCTATTCAAACTCCCTAAAAACTATCAATGTGTTTTTCAATCCAGTGAAGAAGACTGTGGTGCTGCCTGTCTGGTCACTATGTGTAAGCACTACGGACGTTTTTTAAGCATCACCAAAAGCCGAGAATCAGTAGGTACCGGACAGTTAGGAACAACCCTACTCGGCTTAAAACGTGGAGCTGAGACCCTGGGTTTTAATGCCAGGGCAGTGAAAGCCTCACCTATGCTCATAGACAGAATTACAGAAATCCAGCTACCAACAATTATTCATTGGCAGGGCTACCACTGGGTAATTTTATACGGCAAGCGGGGTAAACACTTTGTCATTGCCGATCCGGCCGTAGGTGTCCGCTATCTGAATCGAGAGGAATTAGCAGCGGCTTGGAACGGGGTGATGCTCCTACTAGAGCCAGATCCAGAGCGATTTCCCTTGCAACACCAAGAGAAATCTCAAGGTGGCTTCGGACGCTTTATTCAGCGCATCTTCCCCTATCGAGGGTTGCTAACTCAGGTTCTGATGATCAATATTGTCCTGGGTCTATTGGCCCTTGGTACTCCCATCTTCATCCAATTGCTAACGGATGATGTATTAGTAAGGGGAGATACTCAGTTACTTACCGTAGTTATCTCCGCTGTGGTGGTGATGGGCCTGTTTAGTAGCTGTCTACAAGTATTACAAGCCACGATGATCGCCCACTTTGGGCAGCGGCTGCAACTGGGGCTAGTTTTGGAATTTGGCCACCGAATTCTCCAACTACCTTTGACTTATTACGAATCCCGCCGCAGTGGTGAAATTACCAGCCGACTGGGGGACATCAATGAAATCAATCAGTTAGTATCACAGTTTGTGGTGCTTCTACCCAGCCAGTTTTTTATCGCCTTGATTTCCTTTTGCTTGATGCTATTTTATAGCTGGCTGTTGACACTAGCAGTGATTGCCATTGCTGGGTTGATCACCCTCTCCACCCTCCCCTTTCTACCCCTACTCCAACAAAGAACCCGCAGTCTCCTGGTTTTAGGGGCAGAAAATCAAGGGGTATTGGTGGAAACCTTCAAAGGCGCACAGGTGATCAAAACCACAAACGCCGCTCCCCAATTTTGGGATGAATTTCAAAGTCGTTTTGGTCGCCTGGCTAATCTCACCTTTACCACCATCCAACTGGGAATTATCAACGGTACCGTGGCCAAACTCCTCTCCAATATTGGTGGTGTAATCCTACTGGGACTTGGAAGTATCTTGGTAATTCATGGGCAATTAACCATCGGACAAATACTGGCTTTTAACTTCCTCCAGATGAATGTTCTCTCTCTAATTAACTCCCTAGTTAGCTTTGTCGATAGCTATTTTCGTTCCCAAACAGCAATCACCCGTCTATTGGAAGTTATTGATGCCACACCAGAGGTAGTTGGAGGTAGTAAGAAGCCTGTAGCCCAGATTTCCGGTGATGCAGATATTAGGTGTTCCCATCTAACATTTCACCACGCAGGGAGGGTAGATCTATTAGAGGAATTTTCTCTCAAGCTACCTGGAGGAAAGGTGACAGCTTTAATTGGTGAGTCAGGCTGTGGTAAGAGTACTCTGGCAAAACTTATCGGTGGTTTGTATGAGACGAACTCCGGGAATATCCGGATCGGTTTTTTTAACATCCAAGACATTTCTCTGGATTGCCTGCGTCAACAGGTAGTCTATGTACCCCAAGAACCTCATTTCTGGAGTCGCTCGATTTTAGAGAATTTCCGCTTAGGAATGCCCTATATTGCCTTTGAAGACATTGTCAAAGCCTGCCAAATTGCTGATGCAGATAGTTTCATCAGTCAACTGCCGAATAAGTATCAAACTGTATTGGGGGAATTCGGGGCTAACCTCTCTGGAGGACAAAGACAACGATTAGCGATCGCCAGAGGTATTCTCAATAATCCACCTGTGCTAATTTTAGATGAGGCAACGGCAGGATTAGACCCGGTAAGTGAAGCGCACGTACTAGATCGGCTTTTGGAATACCGACAGGGCAAAACCACTATTTTGATCACCCATCGTCCCAGTGTCGTTAATCGGGCTGACTGGATTGTTCTCCTAGATAAAGGTCAGGTAAAACTACAGGGTAGTCTAGAGACTTTTTTGGCTCAAAAAGGAGACCATTTAAAGTTTTTATCTCTGTAACGTTTTCTTGATCTCAGAGGATACATAGTATGGAAGAAACTGAATTATTCCGAGAACTATCAGAATTAGAACAAGCCAGCTTAGCTGCTGGACAACTAAGTAGTAATAATTGTTCCTTGCAATTCACTTTTTCTGGCTAATCTCTTGGGCAGTTTATTTTCCTAGAGAGGGTATGGGAGTTCGGGATTTACTACACTCCCTATCTTATCAGGAAAAAATCGAGTTTTTTCCCTGACCAAAAGAGGTAAATTCAAATAATTAGTTTCTAACTTTAGAGTAATTAAAACTAGGGGATATTCACCAATGATAAAAACTATAGATGTTCACGCATCTATGTAACTGATTCAGGACAATAATTATGTCAGAGCAAATCATTACTAATTCTGATTTGGTTGAGGAAGTATCCACAGAGCAGCAACAAGAGACTCACATCTTGCATCAATAAAATCTGATGTAGTTTAATCACACAGTATGAATCACAAACTCTTGATTTAGTGAGAAAAACCTATAAAAATAAGGTAGCCTTATCGCGATTTTTCAGCGACTGAGATGGTCTTGGTGGCTTAATTTAATCAACTGCGAGTGCTGAAGTCTAAACTTTGAGATGACAAAGGTAAAATAACATAGCCATAAAACAACTTATTTTAAACGAGCTTTGGCAATATTTGATGCTTATTCTGTCTACTATAGCAGTCGCCATCAGTCTTGGGACATGGAAGGACCTAGCCATAAGAATGCCAACCTAATTTTTGTCCTAACTATCGTGGGGACTGCTATAATCTCGACTACAGTGAAAATTTTAATCTAGATGTCTTTTGCTAGAGCCGCTTTTTATCAACCTAAAGAGGTAAATTTAATTCATTAGTTTCTAACTTGAGATCAATTTAAATTAGATAATATTGCCTAATAATGGAAGTATAGATGTGTAAGCATCTATTTAACCAATTTAGGACAATAATTATGTCAGATACAATCATTACTAATTCTGATTTGGTTGAAGAATTATCCACCGAACAACAACAAATATTCTCTGGAGGACATTTCCACGGTGGCTATGGTAGGGGCTACGGTGGCTATGGTAGGGGCTACGGTGGCTATGGTAGGGGCTATGGTGGCTATGGTGGGGGCTACGGTGGCTATGGTGGGGGCTATGGTGGGAATCCTGGCTATAGCTACGGTACCTATAGTAGCTATAGTAGCTATGGCTCAATTTAATTAACCGCCAGTGCTGAGAAAGGTGAAATAGGGTCTGCTGAAAAACTCCACTAAGCGAATCTAGATGCCACACAGTGTAAAAAATGGGAGCAACGGAAGTTATTTCTCCGATTCAACCCCAGATTTTCCACCCAAGTGCAGGCATTTTGGGCATCCATTTGCCTGGGGGTTGCACTTGTTTGGGCTAAAAACGGTTTTATCCTTATTCAGCAAGCCCTAAAATAACACAGCCATAAATAAAACTCGCTCAAAACTCAACTTATTTTGAGTGAGTTTTAGCAATCTTTAATGTTTTATTTAGTCTAGTAATCTGGACTACGGTACAGTTAGTAGCTAATAATCAGAGAGCAAAACAGTTTGAGGTTTCATATTTCTGAAAACTGAGCTTTTTTAACCTACTTGAGGAGAATATCCCTTGAGTAATTATTCTTAGGAAAAGAATTTATATTAACCCAGAACTATAAATTTATTTAGATTATTTCTAACTTGATAATTATTTTATTTTTGCTTGAAAAAGATTATTAATAATTACATAGGTTTAAGAAACTTATATTTGTAAGTGAGGTGAACTGTCATGTCAAAATTCTGAAATTCCCATCGTAAGTCAGACCAATAATTATGTTAAATCAAATCATGCTATCGGAGTTACTGGTGGAGTTATCTACAGAAGCACAACAACAACTAGCAGGTGGACAACTATTTACAGTTCCAGCCTTACCTGTTGTCAATCCCGTAGAAGTAACGGGACTGATAAATGCTAACAGTTACTTAGGTAACGGAATAGGGGGACTTGGGAGTGGATTTGGTGAACCTGCGGGAGGTGGAGATATCGACTAGCTTAGCTGAGGATTGATTTTGGGGTGGAAATGCTGATCGCTCGTTATCCAATCCAGTAAAATTGAATTGACCAACTCTGGTGCCTCATCTTGAGGACAGTGACCCACCCCTTCTAAGGGAATGAACTTTTGGACCTGGGGATAGTTGGCTAACTCCCTACCTAACTCCACTGGTTCCCAAGGATCGGCTGTCCCCCAAAGGATAATTGCTGGACAAGGGAGCAAAGGTAATAAGTCCTCTGGTAGGGGACCTGTGGAATAATTTGTAAAAGCTAAGAAGACAGCCACAGCACCAGGATCACTAGCAGGTACTGTGAGAATATCTACCAATTCCTCTGTCACTGCCTCAGCATTAGCATAAGCTTGGAGCAAAATTCGCCGGACTGTTTTTGGTCTAGCGACTTGCTGAAAAAAGAATCGACCTATGGGTTTAATTGATAATACCCACTGGAGCAGTGGCGCACCAAACCGACGATGCCAGGGTAGAGTTACCCGTTTGCGATCATGTAATAGTCTGAGGGAACAATTAAGTAAGGCTACTCCTAAAGCAATCTCAGTGTTGCTGACCACCGCTTGCATGACTACAATACAGCCAATAGAATTTCCTACGAAAAAGGCTGGCCCACCTACCACTTCCCGGCAAAAATCAGCTACTTGCTGTCCCCAGGTTTCCAGGGTGTAAGTAATTTTCTCCCCTGGTTCGGGTTTAGCTGAAGCACCAAAGCCAATCAAATCGATAGCATAGACACGGAATGTTTCTGCTAGCTGGGGAATGTTTTTGCGCCAGTGCCACGAGGAAGCACCAAAGCCATGCACTAACACTACGGCTTGTCCTTGAGTTCCTTGGGTTTGATAGGAAATGGGGAAACCTTGCCAAATCCAGGTTTTTGGGGAGGTAGGGGTTGTCATAGGAAATATCGGGTAAGTGGCGATGGCAGACTGTTTATTTTATTTTGGAAAAACTCAGTAATTAAACAGTTTACTAGGACTATAGTTAGTGTATACTCCCCTACGGGAGTTGTTTGCAATTGGGAAGCAATGCCAATTTTCATAAATCCTTTCTCTAGTTCCTTCAGGACCGGGAAGATGACAAACCTTGAAATAATTAGTACTCCTGTTGGGAGCTATGCACCGGATTTTGAATTACTGGGAATTGACGGTCAAGTACACCATCTCAGTCGTTATTTAGAAAAGTTCTGCCTAGTCTGTGTCATTTTTCTATGTGACAACTGTCCTTTCGTCAAATTGTACATAGATAGACTCAAAAAGCTCCAAGGGGAATTTACCCCCAGCGGTTTCACACTGATGGGGATGAACAGCACAGATACTATGGATAAGATAAAGGCTTTTGCCCAGCACCATGAGCTAAACTTCCCCTATCTGTGCGACTCTACCCAAGATGTGAGCCGGAGTTTTGGTGCAGATCGCACAACAACAGCTTTTTTAATTGATAATAGCGGCGTGTTACGCTACCGAGGACAGATCGATAATCATCCCCACGACCCCTCAGCAGTAGGAAAAGATTATCTAATTGAGGCAATTGCCTCACTGCTAAAGGGAGAAGCCGTCAAAATCCCAGAGACAGAACCAGTAGGTAATCCCTTGATCTGGCGGAACTAGTTAAAATAAAAGTTGCACCTAGATAGTCATAGTACTGCTATCTTAAATTGGAGGCAATTGCAACTTTTTTGAGAAAGCGTGACTTCATGGGAACGAATTACCGACGGGTTTTACTCAAACTGAGCGGTGAAGCCTTAATGGGCGACATGGGCTATGGAATTGATCCAGAAGTGGTCAAAGAGATAGCCCAAGAAGTAGCAGAAGTGGCAGCCAGTGGCATTCAGCTCGCTATTGTGGTAGGTGGCGGCAACATATTTCGCGGCGTAAAAGCTGCATCAGCGGGGATGGATCGGGCAACTGCTGACTACGTAGGGATGATTGCCACAGTAATGAACGCCATGACACTACAAGATTCGCTAGAGAGAATAGGGGTACAGACGCGAGTGCAAACAGCGATCGCCATGCAAGAAGTAGCAGAACCCTATATTCGTCGTCGTGCCATCCGCCATCTTGAAAAAGGACGGGTGGTAATTTTTGGGGCTGGTTCTGGAAATCCTTTCTTTACCACGGACACCACTGCGGCCCTAAGGGCAGCAGAAATTGATGCAGAAGTAATTTTCAAAGCCACCAAAGTAGACGGAATCTATGACGCTGATCCCCATATTTATCCTGATGCCAAGCGTTTTACCAGCCTCACCTACGCCCACGTGCTAGCCCATGACTTGCGGGTGATGGACAGTACAGCAATTGCCTTGTGTAAAGAAAATAATATTCCCATACTTGTATTTGACTTAACGGTGCGAGGTAACATCCGCCGAGCAGTCATGGGAGAATCTATCGGCACCCTTGTGGGAGGTTCTTGTGAAATTAGCTGAAGCTGAGAGTACGATGCAAAAAACCGTTGAGTCTACTCAACGAGCTTTTAATACAATTCGCACTGGTCGCGCCAATGCGAGTTTACTAGATAAGGTATTGGTAGACTACTACGGTTCGCCTACACCCCTAAAATCACTGGCAAACATTAGCACTCCAGATGCCTCAACAATTCTTATTCAACCCTATGATCGCAGTTCTTTAAACATAGTAGAAAAGGCAATTTCCTTGTCCGATGTGGGTTTAACCCCCAGCAACGACGGTAGCCTCATCCGGTTGAACATTCCCCCGCTAACAAGCGATCGCCGGAAAGAACTCGTTAAACTTGCTGCCAAGTATGCTGAAGAAGGTCGAGTAGGTATCCGCAACATCCGCCGTGATGCCCTAGACTCAATTCGCAAACAGGAAAAAAATGCGGAAATCCCTGAAGATGAAGCACGGGATCAGCAAGACAAACTCCAAAAGCTGACAAATAAGTACACTGCTAAAATCGATGAATTACTAGCAGAAAAGGAAAAGGACATCACCACCGTCTAAGATATCCAGGGTAGAAAGGGGACAGGTGGAATATTCCCACCTCCCCTAATTTACTAAAAATTTATAAAAATTTGTAACCGCTTATATATACTACTGGAAAGTCGATTAATTATAGGAGCTATAACTTAACCCTATGTACGATAGCATCATCGTCGGCGCTGGTCCAGCTGGTAGCACAGCAGCTTATCATCTAGCCAAACAGGGACGTTCAGTACTAATTATAGACAAAGAGTCCCTACCAAGATATAAGCCCTGTGGTGGTGGTGTGTCTCCAGCGATCGCCCAGTGGTTTGACTTTGATTTCAGCCCAGCAATTTCTGTCAAAGTAGATTCTATTCGCTCCACCTGGAAATTGGGTGACATTGTAGAAGCTCAACTGGTGGGAATAAAAGAACCAATTTGGATGGTACGGCGAGAGATATTTGACCATTTCCTGGTTCAGCAAGCGCAAAAGCAAGGTGCTGAACTCCAAGCCAACACAGAAGCCACAGGAATTGAATTTAAAAGTAATTCTTGGCAAGTTAACACCGCTAATGGCTCATTTACAGGTCGCTACCTCATTGCTGCTGACGGTGCTAAAGGTTCCATGGCTAAATGGCTTGGCTTCAAAGACCGCAAACGCCGCCTCGCTGGAGCTTTAGAAGCAGAGGTAAGCACCCAAGTCAAGAATTTAAACACGGCTCACTTCGAGTTTGGTCTCATCAAAAACGGCTACGTCTGGAACTTTCCCAAAGCCGATGGTTATTCAATTGGTGTTGGTACATTCATCGGCGGCCAACCCCAAGATTTCAAAAAGATTTTGGATGAATACGCCCAGTCCTTTAACGTAAATGTGAAAAGCAGCAAACAGTATGGTCATCCCCTATGTATCTGGGACGGTAATCAAAAGCTACATACCGAAAATGCAGTTTTAGCTGGAGAAGCGGCTTGTGTAGTTGATCCCTTTACAGCAGAGGGAATTCGCCCTGCCATTTTTAGTGGCTTACTAGCAGCAGGGGCAATTAACCAAGCCCTAGCTGGAGATAGTGATGCCCTCCAAAACTACAGCAATGCCATCAATGAACAATGGGGTAGTGAGATGGCTTGGGCGCAGAAATTAGCTGGAGCATTTTATCGGTTCCCTGGCATTGGTTATAAAGTCGGGGTCAAGCATCCCTCCGGAATGCAGATCATGGGTAAGGTGTTGTGCGGTGAACTGCGTTATAGTGATGTGGTTAATCGTGCTATTAAGCGGTTAATACCTGGTTTTGGAGGTTAGAGACTAGGGGGCAGGACAGAGATTGATTTGTTCTCCCCTAATCTAAAATCCTCTACGGATAAGTACTTGAGCAGAATTAATTACACAAACTCTCTTGCTGGAATCCTTTATCCAGTCTAGATAAGACTAGATATTAATTTGTAAATATTTCTGTTCGGTCACTTATCTCCTTGTCCTTCTCCCTAGGAGACGCTACGCGTAGCTTGCTTCCCGTAAGGGTACGGCAGTCGCTCATGGGGAGCCACTACTCAGCTAGTCTGTGCCAACTTGAAGCAAGTGGCGTGGAAACCCCCATGACCCCACTGCTTCAGAAAATCTAAAATTTGTTGTCCCCTCATCCAAAATCTAAAATCCAAGTTTCTTCTTTTCCCTCCAGTAAGAACTGCTTTGGAGCCTCCTACTTCAAAACCTCCAGGATGAAAAGATAACGGCAAAAGTCAGATCCCGGTGGATGTTTAATGGCGCTTGCTACTGCCAAAGCCATTACCCAAGGTGCTGATCCAAAGAAATGAACCATAAGTGCGGCAATAAAGTTTCTACCAATATTACCGAAGAAAGGCTCCGGGGCAGGAGGCAGGAGGAAGAAAATAGATTTTTGCCCTCTGCCAAGCGCGTTTAAAGCCCCTAAATTTATTTATGAAAAACCAAAAAACATATGTAAGTAACCGAATATGGGGTTGAATCGGAGAAATAACCTCCTAAGCCATGATTTTTAGGTCTGTGTGGGATCTAGATTCGCAATAGGAGAGTTTTTCAGCAGACCCTATCTAGACTGGGTAAAGGGTTCTAGCCTAGATTTTTGTGTAATTAATTCTGTTCAAGTACTTATTTGGAGACGCGCAGCACCAGAAATACAGCGTCCTTATTAAATCCCCTAAATTTATTTATGGGGATTCCTCATGCCTTCTAACTTGAAAGAGGGGTGCAAGGGTTTAGAGTGTAGGAAAGGAACCTCTTTCATGCTTGGCGATGAAAATTTTTTCATTGGGACTGCCTCCTGTCTCCTGCTTGGCTATTTCCCCGAGTTAGGGAAAATTCCATCCAGTTTGAAGATATTGTTCTAAATTGAGGGTGGGGATATAAGTTTGGACCAGAACAAATCCAGTCAAATTGGGAGACTTTAGGTCAAAATAGTCTAGATAGGGAGGAATTGAAGGATGGGAGAGAGATTTTTAAGTATTTGCTTCTCGCTCAAACAGTTTGAGTTCATCCCAGACAAAATCACTACCTAAAGAGAGAACTTAACTGCCACCAATTCATCAGTCACCAAATTACCAGCGAGTAGAGTCCACCGTCCAGCTTCTTTCCCCAGTTGCTGCCAATCAAAATTTTTTCCTCTATTCCTTTTGCCTATGCCCTCCCAACTTTGGCCCTATCTTACTCCTGGTATACCCGACGAACTGTTCGAGCACTTACCGGGAATCCCTCTTAGCCAGCGGGAAGTACGGTTGCTTTTGATTGCCCAACTACGGCTAAAACCTGATTCCGTCTTGTGGGATATTGGGTCGGGCACAGGAACAATTCCCGTAGAAGTTGGGTTGCTATCTCCTAGCAGTCGGATCATCGCCATCGAACGAGATGAGGAAGTAGCTAGTTTAATCAAGCGCAACTGCGATCGCTTTGAGGTGAAAAATGTAGATGTCATCGAAGGTTCTGCCCCAGAGTGTTTGTATCAAATTCAGTCTCCACCTCACCGCATCTGCATCGAAGGGGGACGACCCATTCAGGATATCCTCCAAGCTGCGTGGCATTATTTACCTCCATCCGGTCGAGTGGTGACAACAGCTGCTAATCTAGAGAGTCTGTATGCTATTTCCCAGAGTTTTTCCCAATTAAGGGCGAGAAATATTGAAGTTGTACAATCTGCAGTCAATCGTCTGGAAACACGGGGCTTTTCCCAAACCTTTGTTGCTGCTGATCCCATTTTTATTCTTAGTGGGGAAAAACTAGATTAAGATTTATCCTATTTTTGAATCCTCAGTCAGAACTATTTTTAATTGTTGATTATGCCTTTGTCTCGGATTATTAGTGGAGTTATTGCCATCGCCATAGCTTTGTTTTCCACTCTGTTGGGGGGGTGGTACTTTACCATAGTGATCGCTGTTATGGTTTTTTTCGGTCAACTAGAATATTTCAATTTAGTCCGCTCCAGAGGTATTGCTCCTGCTGCGAAAACAACAATCTTTTTCAGCCAAGTTCTTTTAGCTATTTGTACCCTTGATGGTAGTCTAGCTGATGCGGTCATGCCCATAGCTGGTACACTCATTTGTTTTTACCTGCTGTTTCAGCCGCAAATGGCAACAATAGCTGATATTTCAGCTTCCATTATGGGACTATTTTATGTCGGTTACTTACCAAGTTACTGGGTGCGGCTGCGAAACATCGAAAGTGCTGTAGTAAGCAATTTGCCCTTAGGCGGTTATTGGCCTGAATCTGGAGCAGATTTCTCAGTAGATTCAATCCCCCAAGGTTTAACAGCTACATTACTAACATTTCTCTGTATTTGGTCCGCTGATATTGGTGCTTATACTTTTGGTAAACTATTCGGTAAAATCCGGTTATCTGACATTAGTCCGAAAAAAACTGTAGAAGGTGCAGTTTTCGGCATTACTGCCAGTGTTGCTGTCTCTATAGTGGGCACCTATTATCTTCACTTACCTAAATACCCTTTCATCGGTTTAGCTTTAGGTTTGCTGATTGGAATTGCTGGACTTTTTGGTGATCTGACTGAATCATTGCTCAAACGGGATGCTGGAGTCAAAGATTCAGGACAATTAATTCCTGGTCATGGAGGCATTTTAGATCGTACTGACAGCTACATTTTTACCGCTCCTCTAGTCTACTATTTTGTCACTCTGCTGTTACCACTACTTAAGAACTAACCAGTTTTTAGCTACTTATAACTTAAAATAAAGACTGAGGATTTTTTATTTTTTATTTTTTATCATTTAAGGGTTAATACTAATCCGTCCACGACATAATAACTGTCCGGGAATCAGCGTCAGTTCGCGGATATCCACATCAGAGCCAAGATCTAGAAGTAACCCTTGATTATTGTCTAATATTGCTTCCTTGTTGCACCAAATTTGCACATTTGCTAACTGCAACTCTTGACAGCTTAACAACATTAAGCCTAAACCAATTTCAAGAAATGTAGCTTCATCTTCAGAAGCTTGGCGGCCATGTAGTATGATTCGACTATGCTCAAGAATAATCTCTTGCCAATTTATTGGCTTGGATTTTGGGTAAGATTCTGGTAAAAGCTTAACCAGTAAATCATTTAAAGCAGACAATAATAACTCAGAGGCGAGGGAGTTGTTGAGATCCTTCTGGTCAATCATCACCTCCCCGACTACTGGTACAATCTGTGACAAGCGCAAAGGTTGTCCCTTGAGTATGGCGCCAATGTTAACCTGAACGTTTTCTGCTGCCAATTGAATCTGTGTAATATGGAGACCTCGATAGACGGCTTGACTGGCAACAATAGATACCCAGGGGATACGTCCTGAGAGAATTTGGGGATCACTTGCCCTAATTTCTACCTTAATCTGAGATACTTGGCTAACTTGAGTTCTTAGCCAGAACTTAAGGGCAGTCTGTAATACTTGGCTAATGAGGCGGGTTTTCCGGTTATTCGGTGCTAGGGAGTTATGCTCTACCATTTAACTACTCTTCTAGGAGGGATATTAACTTCAGCGGAAACAGAACTTAGACAATTCTTAACTGTACACTTAATACCTATTAACTACAAAATGCAAAGATTAGTATTAAATTGTTAACGGAAGAAAAAGCACGTGTGACATGGAGGTACGACTACAAAAAATTATTGCTCAGTGGGGTATCGCCTCACGTCGCGAAGCCGAAGACATGATCAGGCAATCGCGGGTGCGGATAAACGGAGTATTGGCACATTTAGGCCAAAAAGTTGACCCGCAAAGAGATAATATCTCCGTCGATGGTCAATCAGTAGCTGGAAAACTACGCCCTGCTCTCATCTATTTAATGTTGCACAAACCAGTTGGGGTAGTTTCCACCTGCAACGATCCCCAAGGAAGGCTGACAGTCCTAGACTTATTGCCGAAAAAATTACGGGATGGTTCGGGTATCCACCCAGTAGGACGTCTAGACGCAGACTCCACAGGAGCATTAATCCTAACAAACGATGGAGAACTGACATTTAGACTCACCCACCCCAGCCATAGCATCCCCAAAACCTATCAGGTAATAGTTAAAGGACATCCCCCAGCAGCAGTACTGGAGCAGTGGCGACAGGGTGTGATATTGGAAGGGAGGACAACACGACCAGCCGAGGTACACCTCATAAAACGTTTTAGCCAGCAAAGCCTATTAGAAATAACCTTACAGGAGGGAAGGAATCGCCAGATTCGTCGTGTGGCTCAACAGTTAGGATATCCAGTCCTCAAGCTGCACCGGAGAGCGATCGGGTCAATTGAATTACAAGCACCGACAGCACCTTTTTTACAGGAGGGTGACTATCGGTTTCTCACACCAGACGAAGTTCGCTTTTTACAAAAGCAGATAGAACATATACCAGTCGGAGATTCAGCTGAGTTAAGGAGTGTAGAAACAGCATGAAATGGCTAAGAGGGAAGGACAATCAGCATTCAACACCTTCCATTGAGCAGCAACGAGCCGAGAAGCTAGCAGAACTGGGCGCTCAACTTTGGGCATCACGTCAAGAACAGGGTTTATCCCTAGAGGAATTGGTGGTTACTACCAGAATTCCCCGGCGATTGCTACACGCTATTGAAGAAGGCAATTTGGAAGATTTGCCAGAACCAGTCTACATCCAGGGTTTTATCAGACAATTTGCTGAAGCATTAGGCTTTAACGGTGCAGAATTTGCTAGTACTTTCCCCATTGGTTCCCAAAAGGTTATCCCCCAACCCAGTTGGAACGTTGGACCCATCGGTCAGTTACGTCCAATCCACCTGTACTTGCTTTACATTTTCCTCATAGTATGTTCTGTCAATGGACTATCTCACTTATTGAATCATGCTGCCCTGGAAGCAAATAACAACCAACAGCAGCAGATCCCCCAAAATGAATCTGTTTTTACACCAGAGACCCAGCAGCAGTTAGATAACTCACCAGAGATTCAACCTGTTAGCAATAATCAACAAGGTCAGCCAGTCCAGATTGGTCTGACACTGAAGGTCTCATCTTGGATTCGGGTAGTTGCCGACGGTAAAACTGAATTTGAGGGCACCCTGCCAGAAGGGACTCACCGCACTTGGAAGGCACAACAGCAACTCACTGTGAAAACCGATAATGCTGGTGGAGTACTGATGAGTGTCAATCAGCAAGAAGCCAAGGAAATGGGAGAACCCGGAAAAGTGGAGGAAATCAGGATTGCAGCCAAAACCAGGTCCTAGAGAGTGGCAAAGGGCCAGTGTCTACTGGCCTTTGATACTTAGGACCGCTGACGGGAACGTCCGTAAAGGTGGGTGAGAATCTGCAAGCGATGACTTAATTCGGGGGTTAAAGCCATTGCTTGATAGCGCCACTCCCAATTTCTCTCGGTTGTACTGGGAAAATTCATCCGCGCTGTAGTCCCCAACCCTAACACATCCTGCAAGGGGATAATTGCCTGGTTAGCTATGGAACTCAAGGCTACACGAATTAGATCCCAGTGGATACCATCAGGGCTAATACAACCTAAATAATGCCGCAAATTTTGCTTCTCGTAGTCATTGGCTTTGTCGAACCAGCCAACGGTAGTGTCGTTGTCGTGGGTACCCGTATACACCACCGCGTTGCGTGGGTAGTTGAACGGTAAGAAGGGATTACCGGGGTCAGATCCAAAGGCAAACTGCAAAACCTTCATCCCAGGGAACTCAAATTTGTCCCGCAGTGCTTCCACCTCTGGGGTAATTAATCCTAAATCTTCTGCCAAAATGGGGAGTTTCCCCAACTGGCGCTTAATCTCTGCAAATAGAGCCTCCCCAGGAGCCTTAATCCATTCCCCATTGATGGCAGTTTCTTCACCCTGGGGCACAGCCCAAAACGCTTCAAAGCCCCGGAAATGGTCAATGCGGATGATATCTACATAGTCCAGCATGGCTTCAAACCGTTGCACCCACCACTTAAAGTTTTGCTTTTCCAATTCCTCCCAGTTATAAACCGGGTTGCCCCACAGTTGACCAGTGGCACTAAAGTAATCAGGGGGGACACCCGCCATTTGGGCAGGTTCACCTGTTTCTTCGTCTAGACAAAATATATCCGGGTTAGACCAGACATCAGCACTATCATGGGCGACATAGATGGGAATATCACCGATAATTTCTATGCCCTGCTCATTGGCATAGTTTTTGAGTGCCGACCACTGGCGAAAAAATTCGTATTGGCTGAATTTGTGGTAAAAAATCTCCCCGCTTAGCTGACGCTGGAGATGATCTAAATCTGCTGGTTTGAGCTGGGCAAGTTCTGTTTCCCAAGTGTGCCAGCTAGCACCGTCGTGGGTGTCCTTGAGGGCCATGAACAGGGCATAATTATCAAGCCAGTAGGCTTTGGCATCACAAAAATCAGCAAATTCCTGCCGATCTGAGGCTCTGGCTTTAAAGTTATCGCAGGCTTTTTTGAGCAATTTAACTTTAATCGGTGCTACCTGCTCAAAGTCTACCCTCTCTGGGGGAAATTCTGGTAAATTAGCAAAGTCCTCAGGGGAAAGTAAACCTTCATCCCCTAGTTTTTCTGGACTTATTAGCAGCGGATTTCCTGCCATTGCTGAGTAGCACATATAGGGAGAATTACCATACCCAGTGGGACCTAAGGGGAGAACTTGCCAGTACTGCTGCTGACTTTGGTGGAGAAAATCAATAAAGCGATAGGCAGCTAAACCTAAATCGCCAATGCCAAATCGACTGGGAAAAGAACTCGGATGCAGCAAAATGCCGCTGGATCTGGGAAAAGGCATAAATAATCCGCACTGTCGGAGGAAGCGATCGCATAGAATTTATCACGACCCATCACCAAATAACTATGACTTACAAAAATCCTGCTCCCACAGTTGATGTAATTATCGAATTAGTTGACCGACCCCACCGCCCAATTGTGTTAATTGAGCGGCACAATGAACCCTTAGGTTGGGGAATTCCCGGTGGTTTTGTCGATTATGGGGAGCAGCTGGAAGTGGCAGCGGTGCGGGAAGCAAGGGAAGAGACAGGGTTACAGGTGGAGTTGATTGAACAGCTTTTAGTGTATTCTGATCCCCAGCGCGATCGGCGTCAGCATACCATTAGTATTGTATTTTTGGCAACAGCTACAGGTACACCTGTGGCGGGGGACGATGCTAAAGATGTGGGTATTTTTGAGCCTTGGTGTGTACCTGGTAATTTATGTTTTGATCACAACCGGATTTTAGAGGACTACTGGCGGTATCGGCACCATGGGATACGTCCCAGGTTGGGGTGAAGGGATTTTGGATGAGGGGACAACACATCAATCTCTCCCTTGCTTCCCTACCTCCTGCACATTGTCATTACCACGAATTACTAGACTACTAGTGATTTGTATCTATTAGTTACATTATTCAAAGGGGTTATCGTCATCAAATTTGGCTTTTCCGTGAGTAGTGTAAACTAGCTTAGGAGACTATAGCCACTATGGGATAGGTCCCCGGTTGGGTTGAGTAATGCTCAGGAACTTAAAATAGAATAAGCAGTCACGCAAAATTAATTACACATTTTAAAAACCTAAAATGACCATTTGACAAGTATTTCAGGCGATGTGAATAGGAAATTAATTTTGTACAGGTACTTAAAAATGTTAACCCTTTATTTTATCAAGCTCAATTTTTCATGAGCGAGTATGGTTGAATCAATACTTGGGTTGGGATCCCCAATTGCTGATGTAAACGCCAAATCATATCTAGGAACCTTCGGCGTAAGTACATATTTTTCATCCACCATTTTTACTACCACATGAGTATTATTACTCAATTCCAAAGGTGATATGCTCCCAATCTAGGTTAAGTATATGCTACGCTAAGATAGCTTTTTAATACTATCTATTTCACTAGAATAATGTAATTTCTATGGCTTGTCAAAGGGTAATTGTAATAGTAGGATTTGTCTTGGATTGCAGCTAGATAATCTCAAAATCCTGAAGCTTAAAAGACTACTTAATAGGGGCTTACCTACCGTGTAGTTTAATGCCTATTGATTTGGGATTTTATCTAGGCTTGGGAGAGTAGCTAACATCACCCCGAAAGGGAGGCTCCTCGGAGCGAAACCATTATGCGTACAGGGTTGTAAGATTTGGAATGGTAAGTAATCGTGCAGAATTATTTACACAGGACTTTTCAGTCTGGATAAGAGTTTGATGCCTAAATTTTGTGCAATTAATTTTGCATAGGTCCTTAATTGTCCCATTGAAAGTGCAATTACATTGGTACGCCAGATCAAACAGCCCCAAGGCGGTAATGGATGACTAAA
>Ga0209611_10002575_pt1 | contig 31881 bp, 30 predicted proteins | sample S1TSphgellanicum_3_FD_187693 | JGI IMG/M metagenome (GOLD analysis project Ga0209611, IMG submission 187693) | Host-associated microbial communities from peat moss isolated from Minnesota, USA - S1T2_Fc - Sphagnum magellanicum MG (SPAdes) (version 2) | ecosystem: Host-associated > Plants > Peat... | reverse complement strand
GGGTGGCAATAGAGGAGCAAGCCCGGCAGGTGGGAAGAGGAATCCAAAAGGTTGAAGCAGTCAGACATTTCCAGAGCCGAACACAGATGTTGAGGAGCAGTAGGAGCAAGAGGAGAAGGTGACTACAGAAAGCAGACGAAGTCTGAAGCTAAACTCGGAGAGCATGCAGAGATGGAAGCTGTCAACAAGAGGAAGCGGGCGGAGCTCGTAGCTGCAAATAAGAAGCAAGCGGAGTTTGAAGCTGCAAACAGGAAACAGGCAGAGGATGAAGCTCACATTAGGAAGCAGGTGGAGCTTGAAGCTGCAAACAGGAAATGGGAAGGGGAAGAATCTCACACTAGGAAGCAAGCTGAATTAGAGATTGAACGGAGGAAGCAGGCTGAGAATGAAGCTGCAGATACGAGAAGACAGGCTGAGGAGGAGGAGGAGGCTAAGAGCCGGAAAATGGCTGAGGAAGAAGCAGCTTATCTTCAGCAGGAGCAAGAGGCTGAGCTAGAAGCTAACCCTTAAAAGAAACAGATGTTGGAAGCTCAACCCCGAAATCAGGCAGAGGAACTAGCAATCCACACTAAGAGTGAAGACAAGGCACAGCAGCAGCAGGGGGAAGTACCAAGCACAGTGTAGCCTAAGAAGAAGCAGCAGATGGGTGCAGGTTGATATTTTTATTTTGTATGTGGGAAATCAAAAAAAATACGATGCAAAGCAGTGCAAGTGGGTACATTACTGGTATGCATTTTTCTAACACACTGTGTTGATGTGGGCAGAGGTTGTCTGGAATGTCATCATGTGGGTTGGGACGTTGTGAGATCACACCCATGGCCTTGATTGATGTGTTTGGTTTGCTGGTGATGATATTACATGCAGTTCATGAACTCATAATTTGGTTGTGTTTTGGGGATGTCTAGTTCTTAGAGCTTCTCTGGAATGTCATCATGCGTGTTAGCATATTGGGGTGTCATACCCATATGTCCTTGATGTGATTGGTTTGCTGATGATGATATATGCAGTTCATGAGCGTACAATTTGGTTGTGTTTTTGGGGGATGTCCAGTTGTTCAGAATGTCAAATGCAGCATTGGGTTGCTGTCCACAAGTTTGAACGCCATGGTCCCGAAATAGGAAGCCCTGGGAGCCTGGATACTGATAGTTGGACATTCTCTGAGGTGCATGGACCTGGAATCTCAAGGAGTGAGAATCATAAGGTCTTTGTTGACTTCACAGACAGCAGCAATGTGAATGAAGTAGGACCACCAGCACAGGTGTTGTTGAATCCTGATGGAGCAACTGGGATGCAACAACAGCTGCCATCTTGGAGTGTGACCTCTAATGGGCAACTACGTGCAAAGGCAAAGAAGGTTTGTTGCGAGAAACTAACCTGGAAGCTCCTTTCCACTTTTGGTTTTGCCCTTTCCAACCCACAGACAGTATTGGGGTAGCCTCTATGGTTCTTAAGAAGAGAGTGTGGATTGCAGTTGAGCTGGGCTAATTAAGCAGAGGGAAAAGCCTCCCAGAAGCATGTTAAATGCTGGATCATTATGTGGACCCTGTGGAATAAGGTAAAGATGAGTTCCATACTAGTTGTGACAGTCCCCCCCTTTTGCTGGATCCTTTGTTTCATTGGTGGTTGGTGTTGGTGTGGTATTGGTGGAATTCCTCAGCATTTCTTCGACACATGCATCTCTTTCTGCTGGAAGAACGTATTAGTATTCTCCGATAGATGTACTTCTGTCCTGCAAATGCGATGGTTAGGTGAGGTTGTTTCCAATATAGATCTGCTAGTTTACTGCTTTTCAATCCCATCTGACCAGAAGATAGTAGGGAATCTGCCACCTCACGGACCCCAGGTTATGCCAAGAAGGATGATACAGATAATTAGTTTCCTTGCAAAGTTTTGGTTGGAATTGAATGTTGTAAATGGGCCTGAGGTCTATTGTCTTCCAGTCACTTCTGACTGAACAATCCGGTCCAGTAGGTCAATTCACATGAGAAAGAGGGTTTTCCTCAAGAAACAGAAAGGGCCAGTTGTGGGAGTATCTACTGTCTAGGATTTCTAGAGTGTCTAAATGTCTAACCCGAGAGCTGGAAAGATGAGACATGCTGAGCACATATGAATTGTATGTGTGATTTCAGGTCTTCTATTACCCTGATGCAAATGATTTGCGTGGACAAGGTTGTAGTGGAAAAGTCTCTTGATGATTCCATTCAAGACACGACACTTATTCACACCACTATTTTGGTGGGTGTCTGCAGTCACAGGTATTAGTCCCAAGACTAGAGTGAATATATCTTTCCAATGCAGAAACTGCTGTACTCCGGTTGACCTACGCACTACATAAATATGTCCATCTGATGTGCCATGGATTTCTGTAGTCTGGATCTGCTTGGTCCTTCTGTTTGATCAGACCATTCATATTATTCTAGAACTAGTTAATCCTTTTAAACCTTGGAGATGTAGGGGAGGAAGAGTGTTAATGTGGGTGTTATTCCGATGTTCTGCTGTCAGGTGAAGTGTATACAGTGCCTGCATGAATCTAATGGATAGGAACCCATGATGGATCTTCTTGTGGATATCCAAGGCATTGTTAAGTCCGTGGAGGATGCTCTTGCTGAATTCACAGATACTGAACTGTTGGATGGTGCCAACAAGTACAAGTGTGACCAGTATGTGGTTCTCATGTGCTCTGGAAATATTGGTGGTTGCTTTCATGTCCACCTCCAAAGCCAGGAAATTGAATAGTTTGATGCTCCTGGAGAGAAGTTGGAAGACGTAGTGTATTTTTGTTCCAGAGTTGTATAATTCATGTGTGCAATGTAGGGAAGTACACTTGGATCCAGGATTGTACAAAGTTGGTAAAGGTGGATTGCAAATGGCTCATCCAGATGGTGTAACATGCAGGACTTTGTGAGTAGTTTGCTCAAAGAGATGGAGACCATGCTCCCTCACCTGTTCAAAGGATTGTGATTTTGGTTTATTATTATTTTTCCTTTTATCAGGTGCGAGAAAAGATAAAATCTTCTTGACACAATGAAAAATACTTTTAACTATAAGTTTTTTCCTTCACACCAAAAGGGCCCCAAAACAAAAAATTGTTACAAAACACTGCGGTAGAACATGTCAGGAGGAGAACCTTAGAAAAGCTTTATAGTATATTTGAAGGGTGGATCACTTTACATAATAGGACTTACAGGTTCGAGGTTGTCAAAAGCGTTGGATGGAAAGTTGTTTCATGCGATGAAAGATCCCAGCTGCAGGCATTTTGATGGGGTTCTTAACTCTGTTTCGAACACACTTACCTCAGTTCTTACCCTGGTGAAGGTGCCTTTGTCAGGGGTTCTTCTTGTGAACCTTGAACTCCACCCTTGGGTGCCAGAACAGGAACCCCTGACCAGGGTGCTTTGTGCCTTCCCCTATACAGAATATACTATTAGTGTGCTTTTTATTGGCACATCGTGACCAGATAAGTGTAAGGATCTACCACCCTTACTAGATGACTACACTTACAATATGGGGGTATTTTTGAAGTGAAACCACCATGTGGGTAGAGGTTTGGGCCTTTTCATTAGCCAAACTCACTAAAATTCCATATTTAGTATGATGATTATTAATTTGTTTGTGGTGCATTTCAAGTGTAAAATTGAATTTTGCATGAGTCTCTTTGATTTGCCCATCCCGGACAATTGACCAAACTTTGGAGACTCCCCGGATACAGAAGTACGCACCTCAAACATATGACTCCAATTTTTGGCACCAATTGAAAGAGGATGAAGTTGGGCAAAGTATATGGGACAAAGTGAGGTCCTACTTGAAACACGTTGGGGAACCCGTTGTGAACTTGATGAGAACAAAGTGAAAACTTGATGGGAACAACAAAAATCCACAAAACCCTATTACCCCGACGTATCCTATCCACCACCCCCCAGTTGGAATAAAAGTAGGTCTAAGCCTAGGGGTGCCCTGGAGAAAATGGATGAAGTACCAGGGTCCAGGCCTGAAGGATGTGTAAGGCAAGTTGCTTTCCCTTTGAAACTGACCTCCTTCCTCTGACAGATTCTAATTATTATATTAGTTCCTGACAACCACTCATTCACACACACTAGTACATTACAACACTTGAGGTCAGGTGTTGTAGTAGAGGGTGGCAGTTTACGATCATGCACATTAATGAAGTTGGTGAAGTGGGAGGGAAGTACACGAAGTTTACTAGCACTTGGAAATTAGTCAATTTGGAGTTTGGGTAAAGGGACAAAAAAAGAAACCCAGGTCGAGTGCTTTACGTATTCTATTTCCATACATTCAAGGTTTGCCCAAAATATAATTTTTTAAAAACAAACCAAAAAGTTGTAAAAACATGAGCCCATACAGATATCCATAAAGCCAGCCTGTCTTCACCCTGTCTTTGGGCCTCCTTTTCACCCCCAAACCCCTCTTTCAATCTCAACTCAGTGGTATTCACAAAGTAATGAAATTGCATTAAATCTGGATATGAAATGCTGAAATTTAGCAATTTAATGCACAGGGTTCGAGAATAATTATAGGAATGGTACATGTAGGAGCAATGAAAGTATATGTAACAGCATTAAAAGCCTTTAGGAGAAAGGAAAGAGGGGTACAGATGGGATGATATGAGAACACCACAAAAATTGATGGTTTTTTGAGTTTCACCACCTTACTCATTATGTATTTTTTTGCACATTTCTTTTTAAGCTCACACCTTTTAAAACCAAACTTGGATGTTCGCTATTGTGTTCTTTATTTTATCTGTATCTTTAATGCATTCTATTAATGCTCAAGGTTCATAATCCATTTGATTGGAAGTCATAAGTGGATTTAGGATCAAAACAATGTATGTTTATTACATAGTTATGAAATTTTATATATATTTTTATATAATTATTTTTTCGTTTTTTTATTATCTATGTATAAAAAATATATCACATTATTCTTTTAACATGAAGTTCACATAAACTACATCAAAACTTTTTTAAATCAAAATTTCAATTCCTTTCACAATTTTATTTCATGAACTTTATATTCACATAATAATTTATTTATATCAAATGAAAGTGTTTGCAAATGTCACAAACACACTCACTTATATACTAATTAAAAGAGAATTTTTTTTTAAATTACACATCACATGGCTTCCCATGGCTTCCAATGTGATTTCATATGCATAATAAAGTGATAAACTTTTCACATAAATTATCATGTGAAATCAATGCACCTTAATGTGTCAAAACTTTTCATATAAATTATTGTGTGAAATCAATGCACCTTAATGTGTCAAAACTTTTCATATAAATTATTGTGTGAAATCAATGCACCTTAATGTGTCAAATATTTTTCATATAAATTATCATGTGAAATCAATGCATTTTAATGTGTCAAATACTTTTCATATAAATTATCTTGTGAAATCAATGCACCTTAATGTGTCAAATATTTGTCATATAAATTATCCTATGAAATCAATGCATCTTAATGTGTCAAATATTTGTCATATAAATTATCCTATGAAATCAATGCATCTTAATGTGTCAAATATTTTTCATATAAATTATCGTGTGAAATCAATGCATTTTAATGTGTCAAATATTTTTCATATAAATTATCTTGTGAAATCAATGCACTTTAATGTGTCAAATATTTTTCATATAAATTATCTTGTGAAATCAATGTATCTTAATGTGTCAAATATTTTTCATATAAATTATCATGTAAAATCAATGCACCTTAATGTGTCAAATATTTTTCATATAAATTATCTTATGAAATCAATGCACCTTAATGTGTCAAATACTTTTGATATAAATTATCATGTGAAAGTCAATGCACCTTAATATGTCAAAAAAAATTATATGATTTTTCATATGAATTACTATGTGAAAGTCAAATATCATGAAAAATAGTAATTAAACTTTTAAACCTTACCAACAAGTAAATCAATAAACTTACTTGTTAAACAATTACATAAGTAATAGTTTTCATTACATCAAGTTACATGACCAATGTTTTTTTTAAGTAAATCAATTATTGCAACCTAACAATTATCACTCAAAACAAATGTAAAAAAATGAAAATCATCCCTACAAAAATTTCATTTTTTTCTTACAAGTGAGATATGAAATATAAACATTCAATCATCCTTCTAAGATTTTTTATGCACATTCAAAACTAACCATGGAAATCTAGCAATTTCAGAAATTTTATTTTTTAAGTCCACAAAATTAAACCCAGTTTCAATATATTAAATTTGGATGTGACCAACCTTAATTTTCATAATTTAAAAAAATAAAAAATCATGGAAGACCTTGCTATGTGTGGATGGGAATTAGATGGGCACTAGGTATGCCTATCAAGTTCAAGGTTTTTTTTTTCCTGATTGAGCCATTATGATTGGCCCAACCCAAAAGAGAAAACCCCTCACATTTTGAAAGTCACCCAATATAAAAATTTCTATCCTAGATGGGTTGTAGATTTTTTTTCAAAATCTTATTTTGTATTGATAACTTTTATGAATGTAATATCTAAATGTGGCAACTTTTAACAATTTCCCTTGGAAAAATGGCAAAATTTGCAAAAAACAATCCCAAAAAGACCTATGTTGCATTTGGTTTTATTTTTATCATCACAATGTAAAATTCACCCAAAACAAACCATTGACGATGACCTTCCCAAACTCTCACGTACCCAATTCCACTTTTGGTACCACCAAAAACACCTCCATGAGACAGGGCACACATTTGTCATTTCACAAATTTTGAACCAACAGAGCAAAAGTTATTCAATTTAAAGTGATTTTTGTCTTTAACAAAAAAATTTAAAAATTAACATTGATTTTCTCACAAATTAACTTAGCAAAGTTCCATATGAACTTTGGAGTTAAACCCCCTGTTAGTATTAAGACAGAATGTTTTAAGTTTTAACGATATACATTGGTCAATTACAAATTATCTGAGTTCTGTTCCTGTTGCACTTAAATTTTAGGCAGATGGATAGAGAGCTGGCCCTCCTCCTTTGCTGAACTCATTTTATAAATTGTTTTTTCATGTTGACAGGACCTTTGTAAAAATGTGTTCGTGTGTGTTTTAAGGGTACTTGTCAGAATCCCTAAAGTAACCATTGAACTTCACCACCTGTGGAGCAGCCAGGATGTGGCCCCTGTTGTGTACTGTGGATTTTAATGGAAATTTGTGGTAAACTGGCAGCCCCAGGGATGGGCAATGCTTGCTCTGTAGCCTTTTGGAGCTCCGTTCTTTGACAAATGTTAACTAATATTTCAGTTCCAGACAGTCATTCATTGGCAAACATGAATGTATTACATCACTCCATCTGATCTGATGGATTGTACCAGAAACAGTGCAGCTCTCCGTTATGTACAATGCAAATTGAGCAAGTTGGTGAAGTGTAAGAGGTGACTACAAGTGGTTTACCAGCACTTGGAAATGAGCCAGTTTATTCGGAGCAGCCTTTTTTTTTGGCAAAAATTCGCCAAAAGGTGACACTTCCCAAATTTTCTGGTTAAAATCCCCCTTTTTCTTAAAATCATTCTGCCAGATTGTGCCCCTTTTTTAGGAGCGAGTCGCCACAAGTATGCCTCCTGGCTACATTTTTAATGCTCCTAGAGAAAAGTATTGCCAGTTCCGCGAATTATGACTGAATCTGTGTGGGGATATTCGTCAGTACTGTGACACTTAAAAATGAAAAACAAATGACTGGTTTGGAGTCCTGTATGAAAACCCACATGCTTGTCAGTGTCTAGGGGTTCCAATTTGTGGGCCAATTAATTTGCAAATTTCTCAGAGTCCATGATCAGTAGGATCCTTACCAGCCTTTTTTTTGGCCATTTTGGTGATGGAGTACTAGTGGCCATCATCCTAAAAAGTATCTAGCATCCCTGGAAATAATAGAAAATCCGGCAGAAAAATCTGACTTCAAACTAGGAACTTGTTTACCTATGTTGAATTTTTTGGAGGTGTAATCAGATTTGGTGAAAATTTTAAGAATTTACAAAAGAATAATGTTCTTTTAAATTTTTTGGGTGCAATTTTGCACCACTTTGTTAGAAAATGCTAGGAGGGACTTTAAACTCTAATATCTAAACCAATCTAAATATGTATGTTAAACAATCCATACAAGGATGTCAACAATTTACCTTGATATGGAAAATCAAAGCAACAAAATTAACATCAAACTGAAATTTTCCTCATTTTCCAAATCCCTTCCTTTTGGGATTTGAATTTGCTAATTATTCCACATAATCCCATTGATGTAGATGGTAATGTGTTTTTTTTTTCCTTTCAATATTGTGTTGTAGCCAAATTGGCGATCAGCTAGAACATGACTTAGTCAAATCTGGCTATAGATGAGATATGAAAATAAGAAATTTAAAAATCCTTTTATGTTTTGGCTACTTGCTAAAACCTCTTGTAAAAATCTAATAATAATATAGGTGTCTCAAATTCAGGGGAATTAAGGCCAATTTTTTCTCAAGAATTCTTTTCATGTGTCAAAGTGATGTTTTTGAGGTTTAAAATGAAAAACTTCAACAAAATAATATAAATTGGTAGGCAATGCAAAATATTCACCATTTTGCTATAAAAAATGTCCCAAGCAACATGGTCAAAGGAAGTTTTTGAAAAAAATTCAAAAAAAACTTATATTTGAAAAAAAAAATTATGAAATCGCTAAGAATTTTGGAGGATTTTGAGAGATTTCTAACTTCCTTCTTTTGAAATTCATATTTAGCTAATAGGTTTTAGTGGTTCACTGACATGTAATAGGATTCCTAGATTTTTTCCTTCTTTATTTGTCTTCTTCCTAGATTTGGTTAAACATTCCTTTGGGTAATTAACACTTTTGTTGCAACATGAAAAAATTGAAAAAAAAAGACATTAGTATCACAACCTTGCATCTTCTTGCATTATTCAATATTAACAAATGTATCCACTAACAAGCAATAATGAACATCCTTTTTCCATAACATTTTTATCATAGGAAGACAAAGGCAAACACCTTAAAGTTATTATGACATAAGGATTAAGATATGACAGCATGCTTGGTCACAAAATGCCTTGCCATGTATGGCCATGTGATGTGTGTGAGAGTTATAGTGCATGAAATGATGTGTGGATCACATAAAAGACTTAATTATACACAAATGTTGGCATATGATGAGATAAAAAAGCCTTGTTGTATAGTCAAAGTACAAGTAGGGAGAAATGAATAAGGTTTAAAATGTATGTGTGGTCCCATTAAAGTTAACGGGTCAACTTTGTTTCAAGTTGCATATTAAAAAAAATTGATTTAAAGTAATTTGAAAAGATTTTGAGCACAACATGTCAACTTCCCCATCTAAAATTAACATTGTTGGTGAGTTTGGAGGTTTGTTAGTTAAAAGTGATAATGTAACTTTACATTGTCTCATCACAAGAGCGCAATATAACTTGTCAATTTCTTTAACACATTTAATGAAATAGGTTCTAGTGTTGTCCAATTTTTTGATTTCAAAACAAACCTTTGGTTTCGATGATATTTTTTTCTTTTAATTTCCAATGGAGCATTTGGTCCCATCTTGGGACTAATTTTTTGGATTTCTAAAACCTTCGGTTCTTGTCATTTCACAAAAAAAGTAAAACTACTTTGGTTTCAAACAAGGTTTGCTTCTATCTCCACTACACATAATTACACCTAAATTTTTTTTGGGTGTAATATTAGTTTGTTCAACTAGTGGACACAATTCAAGATAAAAATTATGTAATATTAATTGTGTACAACCAATCAAATGAAATTTAATAATTTGTTTAAAATATAAGGCCACGTTTAATTTTTTAATAAAATTATATTTATGTACATAAAACAATTGAACCTTGGTAAGGTGGGGCAACATTTTTTATTGAATTTTTAATTTAATTTTGAAAATAGGCCAATTTCCCAATTAGGTTCCAATGGAGGTTTTAAGGTCTAAAGACCCTAGAATTTAGCCCATAACCTAGACTTGAATTTACAAAATCCAAGAGCATGCCAACAATAGTAGTTTTAATAAAAACCATTGCATCTCCTATTTAATTTGCATTTTCACAACTTGAGTCGAAAGACCAATTTAGGGAGTCCCTTCAATTATCAACAAAAAAAAAAAGTGTGTGCACAACTTGCACAACTTGCTTAACACAAGGGAGGTTGTGAGGAAAAAAGGGAACATGTGTACGACTTGTGCAACTTTAAAGAGGTTATATGAGATAAAGGTAACAAATGTTTTGGAGGTTGAGTAGAAAAATTTGATGACGCTTGTGTCATAATTTGTAGCTTGTACCTTGCACAAAAGTTTGCATTTGGAAGGCACAATGTATTTGCATGTAACTAGCTTGTTGTTTTAGTGTGGTGTAGTGGTATGTGAGTTGTTCACATCAATGCATGCCACAAGGTTTGGGTTAACAACCTTGCACACAAACACAACTTCAAGGTATAGGTGATATTTCACGTGCATTTCATTGATGTATAGTTGAATTACTAGACCTATTTCATGTTATTCTTATGTTCATGGAACATTTTTTTATGGCCTATACCCACAACTTCAAAAAGAGGATAGATTGTGTGAAAAATCTATTGTTTTCAATGTTGATGGTACTACTTTGCTCTTGACTTTGGCCTTCATGATTAAAAACATACCTTTTTTTTTATAGGTGGCACATTGTTTTTCATTTGTAGAGTTTGGTGAAGGTGATAAAAGGGATTGATTGAAAAGCTCCCTAATGTTTGTCATTACATTGATTTTGGCATATGAGGACATGAAAAAATATGTTTGTTATATATATAAACATATATACATCCATGGTGGATTTCTTTTATTGTTGATTAATCTCATGGTAGCTTGACAATACTTTTCATGCTAAAGTTGTTGTGGATCATCAACCTCACATCAATTTTTTAAAGGATGATTATCTACTACAATGTTTAATTTTTTTAAGAATTGCAATTAGATTGAGAGGAGTGTAACCATATCTAATTGCAAATTAGATTTCAAATTAGTTGAAAGGAATGCAACCATATTAAAATATGAATTCAATGGAATAGGTTGTGTTGAACTCCCAAGTATGTCATATGTATTTCAATCAATGTGGTTAATTTAGGAATTGTCTTTTGGATATTATCATTATGAATTGTTTTTCTCGCTACCTTTTGCACATGGGGTTGTTAATGGGTTCAATGTTTTCTTTCCATTTGGCATATAATACAACCTATGAGGTTTGAAAATTTATATGGTTTGAAAAATTATTGTTATTTCTTTTCACATTTGCATTCATTGTAGTTCCTACTTGCAAGTTTTTCTTTTAGATTAATCTTACATTTCAGAAAAGTTATGTTCCAAAATTAAAGAAATGTGCATTGGTTAAAAATTGTTCATCTTTTTCTTGATAACTCACAATTTTTCTTGAATTCATAATTCTTGTTCATTCATAGCCCTTAATAATTCACAACTCTAAGCACCCATGATTCAACAATGAAGAAATGTTCCAATAGTTAAAATAGTAAAAAAATTATATGAAGGTAAAAATTGGTTCATCAACATGTTGGTTCATGAGAATGCAAAGTTTGCAACAATAGAATAAAAACATAAAATCCATGGAGGTTTAGACTTAGGAGATCTCCAAATTTGCCAAGACATCGGTAACTTGGACATGATAGTATTTATGTAAATTATTTTAGTGATAACCTCATATATGATGGGAATTATTTTAGAAGGCGATATAAGTTGACTAAAGCTCTTTTTTGAGAATCATGGACACACTCATGCCACCTATGATGTCTATTTTTCCTTTAGGCAACATGCTTAAGGTGTGCAAGGTTTGTCTAACATTCAACAATGCAGTATAACATTAAGAATGCTTGCTTATGAAATTGATGAAGACTACAAGTTGGGTGAGAGCACAACCATGGAAGCTATAAATCACTTTAATATAGGAATTTGAACTTGGTTCAAGTTTACTTATTCAAAACAACCAACATAAGTTATCCTCACAAAGTGACAAGCAATTGATGAAGCTAAAGATTGTCCTAGTATGTTTGGATCCATTCACAACATGCATTACAAGTGGAAGAATTGTTTTGTGGATGATGTCCATCTTATCTTGAAATTGGGTTATGACATGTTTAGAAATTGACATTATTCAATAACCCATGTTTAGACTAAATCAAGTTTTTGAGTTCAAATCTTACAATTTTTGGGCTTAGTACAGCTATTAGGGTAGATTGGTTGGTGATTGAACATTTAAGCATTTAGCACAGGTTGGATCCAATGGGAGGGCTCTATTGTTTTTGGTGTTCAAACTAAACTTGAACCCCTTCTCTTAGCACATCTAACACATTAACAATCGTCAAAAATGAATTAGAAATGAGAAAATTATGGCCCCCAAAATAATGGGGGTCAAGAACTCAAAAAAAGCTATCAATGAACACTATCAAAACCTATTTCAGAACATCCAAAAAATTCCTTGTATGGTATTTTGTTGCTATTAGAGTTCAAAGATGATTTGTAAAACTTTAGGTGGCACTCCCATAACACTTTAAAATTGTTTAAAATGAATAAAAATTAAAAATATTATGAAGTTTGAAAGTAAGAGTGGTCCAAAGAGAAAAAAAAAAAACACACATTTTGTAAGTTGGAAAGATTATTCCTTCTTGTTATTTTTCACTACTCCTTTCCCTGTGCACTTCAAAAATGATTTCTAAGGCTTGAGGTAGCACTCCCCTTACATTTTAAATCACTGAAAATGAAGCAGTCATAGGCAGATGACTGGTGATGGGCTGGTCTACCCTAAGAGGCCTCACTCGAAAAGGTGAAGGTGTCAAGGTGGGTGTAGGTTCACCCTGGGCATCGTGTACATGTGCTGGTTCATGTTTGCTAATAGGCCCCTTGTTTTACTGGGGAAATACAGCCAGTTAGCCCTATAATGTTGACTCCTATTTTGTTAAAAGTAATTTTGAAAAAAAGGTTTTAAAAACCAATAAAAGGAGTCTTCTAATGAGATGGACGGGTCAAAAAGTAGCTATCCACACGAAATAAATAAGAGTGGGGTGGTTTTTGCCTTTTAGGAACAACTTTCAGCTTTGGTTCTTGAAAAAAAAATTAGAATAACTCCAATCCTGATATTGATTCTGCAAAAGAATCCAACTCCAAGTCCAGTTCCAGTCTGGTTCTTGAAAAACAAAATTCAGGTGTTGGTTCCAATTCCGGTTTTGCAAATCAGACCTGGTTATGGTTCTGGGTGACTTTGGTCTGAAACCAGTGGTTAATTACCAATTAACTCTGGTTGTAGACCATTTTTCCCCCAAAAGAAATATTTTTCAAAAAATTGTGAATCTGGTTCTAGAATTGGGTCTTCGTTCCAGTTCTAGTATCAGGTCCAATTAAAAACCTGGTTCCCGTTCTAGAACCTGGTCTGGGTTCCAGTTTTTGTTCCAGAACTGGGTCCAGTTTTAAACCTGGGTTTGGGTTCCAGTTCCAAAAATCAGGAGCTGGTTCTGATTTGGTCGGTAATCTAAGGGGCCAAACCAGGTAACCACCCAACACTAAAGTAAACCCATCTTTGGCACCAAACTGTTTCCCATATCCAATTGTTTGTTTGTGAGGGTGGCGAGTATCACATTGCCGGGTTGTTGCATTTTAGCCAGTATAGCTCAGTTGATGGCAGAAGAAAATTTAAATGTGTAGCCTTAAAACTTTGGTTAATTTGACTACTGGGGTCATTCAATTTTTTGCTTTTAAAAAGCAATTTATCCCTCATATTGAAGAGCTGCTCCACCATGGCAGCCCCACACCAGCATTTCTTTTCAAAAAGTTTTAATAGAAAGAAGGAAGGAAAACCCTGTATATAAAAAAGCAGGGATAGGACCCCATCCACAAGAAATACAAGGCAAATAAAAGCATGAAAACACAACCCAGTAAAGAACATAACAATCAAGACACCACTGATACACAAATAAAATAGAAGACTGTAAACTAGAAAACACTGCTTGGGAGAGAGAGAGAAGGTTCCTTCACTCCCAGTAACGAATGATAGAATATTAATATTTTGAATATGGAATTGCACACTGCTTGAGAGAGAGAGAGAAGCCTCCTTCACTTCCAATACAGAATGATAGATTATTAATATGTTGAATACAGAAGTTGCACACTGCTTGCCAGAGAGTGAGAAGGCTCCTTCACTCCAAGTAAGGAATGATAGTTTATTAATATGTTGAATATGGAAGTTGCACACTGCTTGCAAGAGAGACAAAAGGCTTCCTGACTGAGTCAGAAATGATAGGTTTTTAATATGTTGAATACGGAAGTTGCAGAACACCACACATGAGAAGCCACATAATATGAAAATAAAAGCGTGGCCTTCAATTGTATTCAATTGCAAACCAGCCCATTATGCAATTTGAGCACCCAGTTAGGGGCCACATTGAACTAGCATCCACCAACATGCACCATGAAGGATGGATGGTAAGTGATAAGGAAACAGTTTTATGTTGGGTTTCAATTCCCTTGCTAACCATGTCGGTTAGCTCAGTTGCTTTTTCTTTCCACTCCCTACCTACTAAGAACCCAAAATCAAATTGTAAGCAGGTAGGTAGTCAAAATGGCCCTTCCTTACCAACATATAAACACATTGGGGAACCCATTGTGAACTTGATGAGGACAAAGTGAAATCATGATGGGAACAACAAAAATCCACAAAAACCTGTACCCCACACGTAGCCTATCCACCACCCCCCAGTTGGAAAAAAACTGAGTCTAAGCCTAGGAATGCCCTGGAGAAAATGGGTGAAGAACCAGGGCCCAGGGCTGAAGGATGTGCAAGGCAAGCTGCTTGCCCATTGAAACTGAGCTGGTTCCTCTCACAGATTCTAATTATTATATTAGTTCCAGACAATCACTTATTCACACAAACTAGTACATTAGAACACTTGAGGTCCTGTATTGTAGTGGAGGGTGACAGTTCAGTACCATGCACATTAATGCAATCGGTGAAGTGCGAGGGAACTGCATGTAGTTAACTAGCACTCGGAAATTAGTCAATGAAGGGAGAAAAAAATACCCAGGTCAAGTGTTTTATGCATTTTATTCCCATACATGCATAACAGATTTGCCAAAAACATAATTTTTAATAAACAAATGAAAAAGTTGGAAAAACATGAGCCCATACAGATATCCATAATCCTCCTTCCACCCCCAATCCTCTCTTTCAACCTCAAATCAGTGGTATCCACAAAGTAATGAAATTGCATTAAATCTGGGTATGAAATGTTGAAATTTAGCAATTAAATGCATAGGGTTTGAGAATAATTACAGTATCGGTACATGTAGGAGCAATAAATGTAACAACACTAGAGGACCTTAGGAGAAAGGAAAGAGGGGTGAAGAGGGGATGTAGTTCAGATCACCACCAAAATTGATGGTTTTTTGAGTTTCACCCCCTTAATGGTAAATGTACTTTTTGTACAAGTTTCTTTTTAAACTCGCCCCCTTTATGACCAAACTTGGGCTTCCGTGTTGTGTTCCTTACTATATGGATACCTTGAATGCATTCTGTCAATGTCAAGTTTCACACTCCATGTGATCAGTGCTTCTTTAAGGAATTGAGTTATGCAGCGTAATGGCTATCACTCATAGAAAGATTTTTTAATAATGGGTCATCCCTACAAAGATTTCACTAAGTCTCATTACAAGCGAGATGTGAAGTATAAAGATTTAATCATCCTTCTAAAATTCTTTGTGCACACTCAAAACTAACCATAGAAATCTAGCAATTTCATAAGAAATCATTTTAGAAAATGGGTATGTGTATTAGATGGGCATTGGGGATGCGTTTTGGCCCAATCCAAAAGAGAAAACCCCTCACATTTTGAAAGTCACCCAACATCAAAATTTCTATCCTAGATGGGTTGTAAGTTTTTTCTCAAAATCCTGTTTTGTGTTGATAGCTTTTATGAATGTAATATCTAAACGTGGCAACTTTTAACAATTTCCCTTGGAAATATGGCAAAATTTGCAAAAAAATTCCCAAAAAGACCTTTTGAGCATTTGCATGTGATTTTTTGTTGATTGCCACAATGCAAAAAATTCACCCAAAACAAACCATTGACTATGACCCTCCCAAACTCTCAAGTACCCAACTCCGCTTTTGGTACCACCAAAAACCCCACCATGAGACAGGGTATGAGTTTCTCATTTCACAATTTTTGAACCAACAGAGCAAAAGTTATTCAATTTAAAGCGATTATTTCCTATAATTTTTAAAAAAATTTAACAATGATTTTTTCACAAATTAACTTAGCAAAGTTCCATATGACCTTTGGAGTTAAGCCCCCTGATAGTATTAAGATGGAAGGTTTTATAATGATATACATGGGTCGATTACAAATTATCTGAGTTCAGTTACGGTTGCACTTAAATTTTAGGCAGATGGATAGAGAGCTGGCCCTCCTCCTGTGTGAACTCATTTTATAAATTGTTGTTTCATGTTGACAGGACCTTTGTAAAAATGTGTTAGTGTGTGTCTTAAGGGTACTTGTGAGAATCCCTAAAGTAACCATTGAACATCACAACCTGTGTAGCAGCCAGGATGTGGCCCCTGTTGTGTACCATGGATATTACTGAAAATTTGTGGCAAATTGACAGCCACTGGGATGGGCAATACATGCTCTGTAGCCTTTTGCATTTGACCTCCTTTCTCTGACAAATGTTAAGTAATATTTCAGTTGCAGACAGTCATTCACTGGAAAACATGCGTGTATTATATCAATGGATCTGATCTGATGAATTGTATCAGAAACAATTTACCTCTGAGTTATGTACAGTGCATATTGAGGAAGTTGGTGAAGTGTGAGAGGTGACTGTAAGTGGTTTACCAGCACTTGGAAATGAGCCAGTTTGGAGTCCTGTATGAAAACCCACATGCTTGTCAGTGTCCAGGGTTTCCAAGTTCATGGCCAATTCATGTTCAAATTCCACAGAATCCATGATCAATAGGATCCTCACCACCCTTTTATTTCCCATTGTGGTGATGGAGTGTGACAAAAAACTAGGGCACACTATAGTCAAAATACAGAACACACATATATTAAATGGTACATACACACTCTCAGAATCACCCCCTGGCATGAGCTTGTGGACACCTGATTCAGATCCTGGGACCAACTAAGTTACTACTTTTCCCAACAAAGAGAAGCTTGAGGTCTCTAAAGGGTCGGATCACTCTAATCTCTTTCTTGAGCCCAATGGGCTTTCTTCTTCTTCTCAATTTCTTCACACCATATAAACCCAGAACCATATCAGACTTCCACAGGAATCCAAGTTCCCATTTACATTTGGTAACATAAATCCCTAAGCCTAAATGGATTACATAAACTAGTGCTCATGACACCATCCCTCAAATAGAGAACACATAAAAACACGAAAACACATACTTCACCTCCCCAATGATTCCTTCACAAGTTTTACAAAGAACCACAGGCCCCCCTTTGCATGATCCATCTTGTAAATTCAACAGACTATGACTGTTTTTCGGAGTTCCCAGTAATCAGGGTGCTCTCTCATGACATGCATATCAACTATACTCACACACAATTCTAACTGACGCACACACATTGAGAGGATTTATGGCCACTCTTGATATCCCTTGGGATTTTCATCATCCCCCTTGTCATAAATCTTCAAGCCCTACTCCTAGACTAGATTTCTACCTCTTTCAAATACATTGCACAATACATCTCCTTGTACCTCTATTTGAAACAAAACTTTCTGCTTTTCTTTTCGTACAAACTTCTATCTATTAAAAAACAAAAACTCCACACTTGCACTTATATGTTTTGATGTTTATTTTTCATCCGTTCCGCAACGAGATTTCTGGCAACTACGCTTTGCTTGACAGCTCCCTTGCCACACATTTCAACTAACGTCGAATAATATCCACAACATCATCCACATCCCAAATAAAGGAAAACAACATAAAAACTTCAAAGTCATAAACACCATCGCATCTCCATCAGTGCTCTTCCTTGTCTCCATTGTCGTCATGAGCAAACACTCCCAGCTGAACACAAGAGAAAACATTTTTTGCTTGAAACCCTAAAACTTCGCCCTGTTCACACCCAAACCTTAAAGTTAAAAACTTGTTACAGGAACATAACATTAGTGGCCATCATCTCAAAAAGTATCTAACATCTATGGAAACAATAAAAAATTCAGCAAAAAAAACCTAAGTTAAAACTAGGAACCTATTTATATATGGCAAACTCTTTTTGGAGGTGTAACCAAATTTGATGAAATTTTTAAAAATCTACAAAAGAATAATCATTTTTTAACTTCTTTGGGTGAAATTTTGCACCACTTTGTTAAAAAAAAAAGTTGATATATCTTGTGTTCTTATGTCAATGTTGACAATGGTTCATTATTGTTAACACACAACAAACTATAAAAATATTTTGAATGATACCTCATACATCCAAATCAAAATATGATTCACATGTAACAATATAAGAATCCAAGCTCGAAAAACACAATACAAGTCACACAAATTCAATGAAAAAAAAACTTACAGAAATCATTGAAAACAAATAACAATTAAACATGTGTGTTTTGAAATTTTAAAAGATAAAAAATGATTTGAAATCACACTAGTTGAAATGATATCTCACACACTAAATATTTTAAATTGTGTTCACAATAGAACAAGTTTTAAGCTTATTTACCTCAATTTATTTATTATAATTAAGATGTACACATGTAACCAATAGAAAACTCCTAACAATAGTCACGCATATTTATGTCACCACATACAACCATCACTGTCAACACACATGTAACACATAATACAAAAATAGCTTGAAAAATATTACACATACAAACTGCCTTTCTATCTAGGTCACGTCCTTCTAAGCCATATAACAATGTAATAAATATCATATCAAAATCCACCATGAATGAACATTTTGGTTTTAAGGTGAAAAAACCAATAGGTTCAATGCAAAATATGAATTCCATCATAAGTTTCCTAGGTTCATTCCAATGTTGGGCAGTTCATAAGAATCAAGTGAGAACCATCTCAATTTTCAAGGCGGTTTTCACCTTAAATTTCATGGATTATCATTTTTTTTCACACAAAGGCTGAAATTTGAGTTTCTTGGTCCTCACTAAGTTGAAAACCCAGCATCATGAGAATCAATCATGCTCTTTTTGTTAAAAAAACTTGATCCATGGGGAAGGTATTGGGTTTAAAATACCAATCCCAATTCTCACCCTTGTATATAGGGAAAAAAACTTTCAAAATACATGTTAGGTGTCAAGTGAATGTTAATAAAAAACTAGTTTCAATGATTTTTTAAAAAAAAATTGACACCCAAGTTCCCATATGGGCTAAACCTAGGTTTGGTTTTCAACCCAATAGATAGTAGAGTTTTCCATAAAATAAAGAAATAAAAATCATAAAATCATAAAAAGGATAATATTTCTAAAACCTAGTGAAAAAAAATACAATGGACTTAAATAGAATGCAATCAGAATTCAAGCTCTAAATTTCATCCTATTTGTCTTTTTTTAATTGCTTTGAACTAATCAATATTGTTCATTGGTAATGTTGGTCGTACTGCAACTATAAATGTTTTCAAACCATGTGCATTAAATCCTAAGTTTCAACATTTTATTCGCACATTTTTTTTCAATGTTATTCACAATAGTGAATTTAAAGTTTGAAAGAAGGTTCATGGATGAAAGAAGGGCATCAAATAAGTCAAAAAAAGTTCACTTTATCAAAAATTCTAATATGTAGGATTTTTTTAAAAATTAAGAATTTAATTTATGAAAACCAATTTCGAAAACCAATTGTTCTAAAATGAATGAGAATTGAGTACCTTGAAAATTGAATTATAATATATATTTGAATAGATTGAGAAGTAGGTTGATTTTCTCCAACATTAAGTTTAAAAATAAATAAATAACCGACCTAATTCTCACATAGAAACATAAAGAACCAAAATTGACAATTCTAAAAAAAAAGTGGAAACCACCCAGCACTGGAGCATTCCTTGCATTTTCAACCAAATGTGAATCATCCTAAAAAATAACTTAGGCTACTTCTTACTATCTAACTACATGAATAGGCATTTAAGCCTATCATGTGCACAAAAAGAAAAAAACATTTTTCAACCAACACTTCTTCCAATGGGGTGTGAAACATCGTATATGCCAATCTCTAAAACACTGATTACGAATCAACAATGAATATCCTTTCTTTGGATACTAAGCCAAAAATAGTTATTTTTCCAATATTCAGATTCATTTTTCCTTGCAAACTTTCATGATCATGTTTTTGCAACAATTGGATATAGATGGGATTTTTCCTCAACAAATCATTGATGTCTTTGGCATAGCTCTAAGCCCACAAAAATTGATATTTTTACTTGGTTAACTTGCAATAAGGCTATTCTTGTTGGCTTTTGGTCATAAAGTGTATGGTGATTTCTTTTGGATTTTGTAAGTTCAAGTTTAGGTTATGGGCTAGGTTATAGGGTCTTTAAACCTTGGAACCTCCATTGGAACCGAATTGGGTAATCGGCTTATTTTTTGAATTGAATGAAATTTGAATTAAGGGGGTTGCCACATTTTACCAAGATTTAATTCTTTTATGTACATAAATACAATTCTAATCAATATATATAAACTTGGCCTTACTTTTTTTATATTATTAAATTGTATTTGATTGGTTGTAGATAATTCATTTGATATAATTTTTATTTTGAATTGTGTGCATTGAGTTGAAGAAATTAATATTACACAAAAGAAAATTGGTTTAATTGTGTGTAATGGATATGGAATCAAACCTTGTTTTAAACCAAAGTAACTTAATTTTTTTGTGAAAATGACAAGAATCAAAGGTTTTACAAATCTAACGAAATAGTCCCAAGATTGGACCAAGTGTTCCATTTGAAACAAAAAATAGCTATAATTGAAACCAAAGGTTCCATTTGAAATCAAAATATTGTACAACACTAAACCTATCTCATTGAATGTGTTAGACAATTTGACAAGTTATATTGCATTCTTTTGATGGGACAATGTAAAATTACATCATCACTTTACTTAACAAACCTCCAAATTCACCAACAATGTTGATTTTGCAAAGGGAGTGTGAAAGGTTGTGTTGGACATACTCTCATATTACTTAAAATAAAAGGTTTTTAATATGCAACTTGTAAAAAAGTTGACCCTATCAACTTTGATGTGACCACACAATTTCTAGACCTTCATTTTCTCCATGTTCGTAATTTGACTATATAACAAGGTTTTTCTATTTGACCATCTCCTAAGACTTGTGTATAACCAACTCCTTTATGTGATCCACATATCAACTGTAATCTATCACACACATCACATGGGCCATACATGTTAAGGCATTTTGTATGTTGTCATATGTTGATCCTTACGTCATAATAACTTTAAAGTGTTGTTTTCATATGACAAAAATGTTATAGAAAAAGGATATTGATTGTTGCTTGTTAGTGGATATATTTGTTAATGTTGAATAATGTAGGAGAATGGAAGGTTGTGATTTAGTGTTTTTTTTTCAATTTTCTCATGTTGCACCAAAAGTGGTGATCAACCAAAAAAAATGTTGAGCCAAAATTTGTCTACAAGACAAATAGAGAAGGAAAAAATCTAGGAATCCTATTACATGTTGGTGAACCATTAGGACCTATTAGTTAAATATGAATTTCAAAAGAAGGAAGTTAGAAATCTCCCACAATCTTCCAAAAATCTTAACAATTTCATAACTTTTTTCTTTGAAATTTGGTTGTTTTTCTAAAAAATTCCAAAATGTTCCTTTCACCATGTTGTTTGGGACTTTTTTTTAACAAAATGGTGAGTATTGTGCATTGCCTACCATTTTATTTTATTTTGGTAATGTTTTGCATTTTAAGCCACAAAAAATCATTTTGACACATACAAAGAATTATTGTGAAAGAATTGGCCATGATAATTCCCTTGAATTTGAAACATATAAATAATCACCAATTTTTTACAAAAGGTTCTAGCAAGTTGCCAAAATATAAAAATATTTTTAATATTTTCACTTTCATGTCTAATCTATAGCCAAAATTGGTTAAGTCATCTTTTACATGATCACCAATTAGGTTATAACACAATATTGAAAGTAAAAAGACATTGCTATCGACATCAATGGCATTATGTGAAATAATAAGTGTGTTCAAAATCCCAAAATGAATGGATGTGGAAGATAAGGGAATTTTCAGCTTGCATGTTAATTTTGTTACCTTCATTTTCCACATCAATGTAAATTGTTGGCATCTTGTATGGATTATTAAACATACATATTTACATTGGTTTATATATTAAAGTTTAAAGTCTTTGCCAATAATTTACTTAACCTAAATGGGCTTGTTTTTTTGTTGCCTATAAAGTTGTTTTAAAATAAGATAGTGTAAAGAAGGGGATGACAAATCCTTGTATTGTGAGATATCTCATCTTAGGCATATGTAAATTTCAACATGTTGGGACCATTATGCCAAGTAGAAATCAAAGCGCCCCCTTGCATGAAGTTCATTGTAAACTTGGCACATGAACAACCAAAGAATTCAAAATGAAACAGCTACCTAGTTACATGACCATTGAGGGCTATCCACCCAATCAAGACCCTAAAACCAATCATGTTGTTTTTATGTCACATGATTTTCCTTCCTAACAAGGTTGTAAGTTACTTGGTTTTCCCTCTTTATCAATAGCATAATAGAAATTTCTATGATTTTCTCCAACCATGACAATAATGATTCCCAATATTTGATCTTTTGACACTCAAAAATATGCAATAAAAAATGAAATTTTTGCAAGGAACAATAATTCTAGTGAAATAAAATATAGAATAGATGTCACAAATATTTCCAAAATCATTGATTTACATTATTAATGTAATGTTTTATGTGATTGCAACTCAAATTACAAAAAAACATTTGGGCAAATTCAACAATAGTAAAATGCATAATTAATTTTTCATTCCAAGCATGGTTGAATTTTTTGAATGCTTCCCTTTAGTGCTAACCTTTTTAAAGTGTTGTTGAGCCATGTCCTTTAAACAAGGCTACACATTCACTTGTGTATACAACACCTTAACATTATAAGTAGATTGAGGGTACCATAAAAGCTTGGTGATCCAATTCCTTAAACCCAATTACCCTTGTGAGTAGAGTTCATGTTTAGGACTTCATTACTTGTGTTTTTCTTTTTTTAGCTTGTTGTTCGTTGCTAGAAATCCATTCTTGATTTTAAAAAAAAATTAATGTTGGAAAAAATCGACCCGATTTTCAATATTTTAAAATATGAATTATAATCCGGTTCTCAAGGTACTTGGTTTTCACCCATTTTAGAGTAAAGGGTTTTCAAAACTGGTTATCACAAATTCAATTCTCAAATTTTAAAAAAATCTACCTACTAAAGTTTTTTTGTAAAGTGACCTTGCTTTGACCTATTTGGTGCCTTTATTTCATCCTTGAACCCTCTTTCAAGCTCCAGTTCATTGTTATAAATACCAATTTTAAAAAAAAAATGGGAATAAAATGTTGAAACTTAGGATTTAATGCACATGGTTTGAAAACATTTGTAGTTGAAGTACAACCAACATCGCTAGTGAACAATATTGATTGGTAGAAAGCGATTAAGAAAATATAGGATGAAATATAAAGTTTGAGTTCCTATTGGTTTTATTTTAAGTCCATTGTATTTTTTTACTAGGGTTTAGAAATCTCATCCTTTTTATGATTTTAATTTCTTTACTTTATTGAAAACCCTATTACTTATTGGGTTGAAAATTAGACCTAGGTTTAGTCCAAATGGAAACTTGGGTCTCAATTTTTGAAAAAAAATGATTGAGACTAGTTTTTTCTTCACAGTCACCTGACATTTGACATGTATTTTTTAAAGTTCCTTTTCCTTTATACAAGTGTGAGAATTGGGATTGGTTTTTAAAACCCAATACCTTCCCAAGATATTAAGTTTTTTTAACAAAAAGAACATGATCGATTCACGTGATGTTTAGTTCTCAACTTAGTGAAAACCAAACAACTTGAATTTTAACCCTTGTGTGAGAAAAAATGATAACTCATGAAATTTAGGGTGAAAACTGCCATTCCACTTGATTCTTATGAATTGCCCAACATTGGAATGCAGCTAGGAAACTAACAATGGGGCTCATATTTGTATCAAGACTACTAATCTTTTCACCTTAAAATCAAAATGTTCATTCATGGTGGATTTTGATATGGTATTTATTAAATTGCTATATGGATTAGAAAGACCCGGCCCAAGTACATGGATGATGTGGATGTGTTATACTATTCAAGATATTTTTGTAGTATGTATTATATGTGGGTTGACAATGATGGATGTATATGGCGACATAAGAATGCATGATTGTTAGGAAATTTTTGTTGGTTACATGTCTACATCTTAATTATTATATATAAAGTAAGTAAGCTTACAACTTGTTCTATTGTGAACACAATTTAAATATTTAGTGTGTGGGATATAATTTTAAGTTGTGTGAATTCAAATCACTTTTGATGTTTTCAGATTTCAAAACACACATGTTTAGTTGTTACTTGTTTTCTATGGTTTATGTAAGTTTTTTTTGCATTGAATTTGTGCGATTCACATTGTGTTTTTTGGGCTTGGATTCTTATATTGCTACACGTGAGTCATATTTTGATTTGGATCTATTAGGTATCATTCAAAATATTTTTATATTCTGTTGTATGTATGTTGACAGCAATGAACCATTGTAAGCATTGACATAAGAGCACATGTTATATCACCTTTTTAAAAAAACAAATGGTGCAAAATTGCAATCAAAAAAGTTAAAAGCAAACTATTCTTTTGTAGATTCTGAAAAAAATTCACCAAATTTGATTACACCTTGAAAAAGAGTTCACCACATGTAAACAGGTTCCTACTTTTGAGAAAGGTTTTTTCGCCGGATTTTTTATTGTTTCCATGGATGCTAGATACTTTTTGGGATGATGGCCACTAGTGCTCCATCACCAAAATGGCCAAAAAAAGGCTAGTGAGGATCCTACCAATCATGGATTTTGAGAAATTTGAACATTAATTGGCCCAGAACTTGGAACCCCTGGACACTGACAAGCATTCGAGTTTTCATACAGGACTCCAAACTGGCTCCTTTTCCAAGTGCTGGTAAACCACTTATAGTGGCCTCTCACACTTCACCAACTTCCTCAATGTGCGCCTTACATAACTTGAAGCTACATAGTTTCTGATACAATTCATCAGATCAGATGGATTAATGTAATACACTCATGTTTTCCAGTGAATTATTGTCTGGAACTGAAATATTAGTTAACTTTTGTCAGAAAAAAGAGGTGAATTGCAAAAGGCTACAGAGCAAGCATTGCCCATCCCTGGGGCTGTCAGTTTACCACAAATTTTCATTAAAATCCATGGTACACAACAGGGGCCACATCCTGGCTGCTGCACAGGTAGTGATGTTCAATGGTTACTTTAGGGATTCTGTCAAGTAGTTTTAAAACACACACCAACACATTTTTACAAAGGTCCTGTCGACATGAAACAACAATTTATAAAATGAGTTCAACAAAGGAGGAGGGCCAGCTCTCCAGCCATCTGCCTATTTTGCCTAAAATTAACTGCAACGGTGACCAAACTGAGAGAATTCATAATTGATCCATGTATATGGTTAGTACTTAAAACCTTCCATCTTAATACTACCATGGGGCTTAACTCCAAAGTTCATATGGAAATTTGCTAAGTTGATTTGTGAAAAAATCATTGTCAATTTTTTTTTAAATTCTAAGGATAAAAATCGCTTTAAATTGAATAACTTTTGTTCTGTTGGTTCAGAAATTGTGAAATGAGAAATTTATACCCTGTATCATGACAGGGTTTTTGGTGGTACCAAAAGTGGAGTTGGGTACTTCAGAGTTTGGGATGGTCATGGTCAATGGTTTGTTTTTGGGTGAATTTTTGCATTGTGGCAATGAAAAGAAAACCGCATGCAAATGCTACGAAGGTCTTTTTGGGATTTTTTTGGCAAATTTTGCCATATTTCCAGGGCAATTTGTTAAAAGTTGCCATGCTTAAATATTACTTTCATAAAAGCTATCAATACAAAACAGGATTTTGAAAAGAAATCTACAACCCATCTAGGATAGAAATTTTGATGTTGGGTGACTTTCAAAATATGAGGGGTTTTCTCTTTTGGATTGGGCCAATCTGAATAAAATAAAATAAGAAACCTTGAACTTGAAAGCCATAACCAATACCCACCTAATTCACATACCCACATAGTAAGGTGTTTCATGTTGAAACACAATTAATTATTTTAGAAAATTATGGAAAGTAAGGTTTGTCAGATCAAATTTTAATATATTAAAATTGTTTAAATTTTTTGGAATTAAAAAATAAAATTTCTGAAATTGCTAGATTTCTATGGTTAGTTTTGAGTGTGCATAAAGAATTTAGAACAATGATTAAATCTTTATATTTCATATCTCATTTTTTTTACATCTTTCTATGAGTGATAACCATTAGGCTGCATAAGTCATTTCCTTAAAGAAGCACTTGTCACATGGGGTGTGAAACTTGGACGTTGATAGAATGCATTAAAGGTATCCATAAAGCAACAAGGAAGCCCAAGTTTGGTGATAAAGGGAGTGAGCTTAAAAAGCAAGCTGCAAAAAAAGTACATTACCATTAAGGGGGTGAACCTCAAAAAACCATCAATTTTTGGTGGTTATCTGAGTACATTCCCTCTTCACCCCTCTTTCCTTTCTCCTAAGGGCCTCTAGTGTTGTTACATATATTTTCATTGCTATTGATACTATAATTATTCTCAAGCTCTGTGCATTAAATTACTAAATTTCAACATTTCATACCCAGATTTAATGCAATTTCATTATTTTGTGGATAACATTGATTTGAGGTTGAAAGAGGGGTTTGGGGGTGAAAGGAGGCCCAAAGACAGGGTGAAGGCAGGATGACTTTATGGATATCTGTATTGGCTCATGTTTTTCCAACTTTTTCATTTGTTTTTTCAAAATTATGTTTTGGGCAAACCTGTTGCACGTGTACGAGAATAGAATGCAGAAAGCACTCGACCTGGGGCGTCGTTTTTTCACTTCACCCAAACGCCAAATTCACTCATTTCCAAGTGCTGAGAAACTGCATGCACTTCCCTCCCACTTCACCAACTTCATTAATGTGCATGGTACTGAACAGTCAGGCTCTACTAAAATACGGCCACTTTGAACTAGCACCCACAAACGCGCACAATGAAGGATGGATGGTAGGTTATAAGGAAACAGTTTTCCGTTGGGTTCCAGTTCCCTTGCCAATCATGTTGGTTAGCTCAGTTGCTTTTTTTTTCCCACTGCCTATCTGCTAAGAACCCACAAGCAGGTTGTTAGTAGGATTGTAGTCAAAACGGCCTATAAACCACATACTTGCCCAGTAGTAGGTTGTTAGTAGGTAGGTAGTCAAAACAGCCCTTCCTTACCAATTTATATACTATAGTCCACCTACTTGCCTCGTAGTTACATGTTTTGAGACCTATGTACCTATATATCAAACCTATTTCCTAGAGAATTGCTTGCCAAGGTCAAACCAAACATTAACTCAGTTGAGTTTCATCCACAAACTGAGTGATATCGGGCATCCAGTGGATGATGCGTTGGTGGGTGCCGGTTCACTGTGGCCCCCCGATCAGAGAGCTGGACAGTGGGGTTTCTCTGTGTACGAAAGGAGACCGAGGTTTCTGCATTGCAAAGCATTTTTTCGTTTCGATTAGCTTTTTCATGTGTTTGATGGTTCTATTGTTATGGTGTTAGCTACCAAAGGCATTTGTCGCCGCTGCATTGCTGTGTTCAAAATTTTGGTTGTGCTTTCGGGAGTTGTTATGCGAGTATCAAAGCCTTGCAAGTCTCTTCCTTTGCTTTAACCATGGAGTTTGTTTTGTGTGTGTGTGTTTTTATTGTTGTTGCATAGGCGACGGGCTTTAGAGCTTGAAGTGTTTTGGATCAGGATTCAATAGAGTCTAGCAACCACCTCTTTCCTCCTCCTTAACCATTAACATTTAAGAGCGATCCTTCACTAGCTAGGTCTCAATATGAACTTGCTGTAGAGTTGTGAAGCTTGATAGAAATCGAGCTTTGCGTTTGGATGTTGGTGGAAATAGTGGTGTGTGTTGTGGTACTGAGCTAAGAGTGCAAGGAAACTAGTTAGGGCAGCTATTCCTAGAGAAAGGTCTCTTTCCTTTTGGTTGAAGGTGACAGGCTGATGTACACGTGGTGAGAATTGCGAAGGACTATGGTCGACAGTCTACCTTGAAATCCGTGTGGATCATCCATCAAGCATAAGTTATCTATAGTTATTCAAGTTTCAACTTAGAAGCTTTTCGGCTTGTTGATCATGGCAGACGTAATCGTCGTTGATGTTGTCCAAGAAGTTTCGAGAATCCTTACAGCTAGTGATGTCGTGGTGGAAGAGCTTAAAATTGATCTTCAAAAATATGGTCCCACTTGGGAAAATATCAAATTGCATATGACATATCATGAATGCAAAGCTGATTCTAGCGAAGGCCGGCTTGAGGAACCACAAGTTGATGGAGATGTTCAACGCGAGTGGAGTCTTTCAGGAGGGGATGATGTGAAGGAATTGGTGTCTATAGTCCTCGAGAGCACTAATGTGAAGGCCATTGATGTGCTTAGCAAGGGTCGACCGGATGTTATTGAACAGGTTTTGCAAGGTCTCTGCACCAATCATACCATAGTATGTGCTAGCTGTGGTCTAGTATCTACTGTGAACGCGACGATTGATGTGTTGGACAAATCTGCAGATATGCTTTCTCATAATGTAGGCCTCAAACGTTTCAGTCTCAGGATACCATTCGGTTTTTTTGGTACAGCGAAGCATTCTGGTTTTGGCAACGCACTCAAGATGAATCACACCCTTCAATCTCTTACCTTCAGTTTCGGCTATACTCCAATCTTTTTAGATTGGGAAGAACTTGTCCAACCATTGATTATGGACGAAAATGGGCACCAAGCCAACTCTACACTCATCGCTCTTGGGGTTGTGGGATTTTCTGTTATGACCTCAGTTGGTGCTACCTTTGCAAGGATGCTTCAGAAAAATTCTTCCATAAAACTTCTTGATTTGACAAACTCTCTAACTAGTGAATCAGATGCTAAAGAACTCATACAATCACTTGTAGAAAACCATTCCCTCGAAACCTTAAACCTACAGTACTGTGATGGTGTAATGAGCTCTGTGTTTCCTGCCATCATGGATGTTCTACTGGTTAATTTCACCTTGAAAGATATATATTTGGAGGGAACTCCTTTGGATCGTGAGGGCAAGGGTTTGGCCATCAAGGAACAACTACGGAAAAATGAGATGTACAAGAAGTTACATCTCAAGGAGCTGGAGATGGCCGAGCCAACATCTGCAAGAGTAATATTTTGCGGCTTTCCATATGCCGGTATGTCTTAAATCTCTCTTGGTTGAACTAGAGGACATCAATGTGTTTGTGTTTGAAACTTTGTCGTTGCCTGAATCATGTTGTCACATGAAAATTATTTATGACCGATTCATAGTAGAATCGTATTTTTGCATCTTCTGTTCCTGGCACATGAATGCACCTGTTTATTGTGGAATTATGTAGGCAAAACAACCTTGCGAAAGTCGGTGGTCCGTTCCATTGAACGCAGAAGCACGATCAACAAGAGCATTCTCAATCCCTGGAAAGACTTCATGATGAAGAAGATTGATGGGGGTCAACAGCTAATCCAAGGAGGCAAACAACTTACACACCGCACACGTGGAATTGAGGTACATAGCTTGAAAGGTAGTGAAGGGATTAGATGGTCTATTTGGGACATGGGGGGCCAGGAAGAGTTCCATGGATTCCATTATTTCATGCTTCCTGATCTAAGCGACACAGGTAACCCATCCTTGTTCCTTCTAGTTTGTAGTCCATATGTATTGAGAGACGAGGGAACCCCTTCAAAGGAGAAGGTTAAACTACCCATAGAGATTGAGAAAGAGTTGGAGTATTGGCTTCGATTCGTTGCTTCCAAGAGTCGACGGACAATTTCCTTCAAACCAAAGGTGATCGTGGTCTTGACTCATTCCGACAAAGTCCCTGGGCTTGTTGCTCGAGCACAGGAGAGTGTCACAAGTTTGAAAGAGCAATTTGCAGAATTGCTAGATGTGTGGTCGGAACCAATTGCTGTTGATGCCTTTTCTACTGAATCAGGTAGCAATGTGGCTAGTGTTATTGAAGACAACATTGTAACTCTTCTCAAAGCATTGCCACCTGTGTATGAGGTGTGCAATGATGTGAGATCAGCCTTGAAGGGTTGGATGGTGAGAAATCCAAAAAGTCCGATGATGAATTGGAAAACCTTTTCAGATCTGTGCCAGGAAACGGATTTGCCAGGGTTGGTCAAAGTAACTGCTGAAGGAAGTATGGTAGAAGCAAGGCGAAAAGCAGTGGCAAGAAGCATCCACAATTCGGGAGATGTCATCTACTTTGAAGATCTTGACTTTCTAGTTGCAGATCTCGATTGGTTTTGCCATCGGGTGATGGGTCACCTGATCAAGCTAAGTGATGATCGCAGTAAACTGGCCACGGCAACAAACCCAGATGGTTTCACATCAAGGGCATACTTGGAAAACATTTTGGTTGATTCACTGAAATCTTCTCGTGAGCTTGGTTATGGTGGAAGTGCCTTGGATGTCACAGCACAGAATTTGGTGCACCTTATGTTGAGGTTAGAGTTGTGTTTTGAGGACACAACCAGGTCTCATGGTGTTGGCAAATTGTTCATCCCAACAATTTTGGACGTTGGTCAAGCAGCAGGCTCATGGAATTGGTCACATATCAGTCAGAAATCCATCTACTTCGGAAGGAGGCTCCAATGTGCTGACCCAGAGCATACATTCATACCTCGAGGTCTCTTTTGTCGATTGCAGGTACTTTGTTCCCATTCCCGAATAGTTGAGTTAGGGAACTTTGTGGTCAAACTCATGTGGGAAATGCCAACTTAAATTCCAAATAATTTAGAAGACTAATGCAAGACTCTGTAATGATCTACATTCCTGAAGCTCTCAATTTCAAGTTAATTTGGTCCTTCATTTGATTTTGCCTTTGATTCTGAGATTGATTGATGTTCCTACAGGTATTTTTGCACAACCAATTCTTAAAGTTGGAGAAGGACATGAAGATGAGAGCCTTGTATGAACCCAAAAATAACTTCATTTATATAATGCTCAATGGTGTAGAAGTTGTAGTGGATTACAATGCAGATGTGGGCACCCACATTGATGTGCTGGTACACTCCAAATCCAAGAGTTTTGACAACGCTTTAGATATTGTTCATGAGCATATTATGGACAAAATTCTAGAACGTTGTGTTGCCACAGATGGATGTCAGGGTGTTGTACTTGTGGAAGGTGTTATTCGCACAATGTGTGTGAAAACTTGCATGTCTTTCAAGGAGCGACAAGGCCAATCTGTGCTTTTGGAAGAGTTGAAGCAAAATGTTTTTTCTCATGGGAATGAATATGAACACCCATGGGGTGAGTTGAAACAAGGGGAGAATGTGATTCTTCCTGAGAATGAACGTGCTGTGATGCTTATGGGCAGGAGAGAGAGAGAGGTGGTAGTGGAAAGATGTAAGCAAGCGTTGCAAATTGATGAGGTTGATGGTGTCCATGATGAAGCGGCTATGACCACAAGAGGATGGGCAACATCAAGTTCTTCCAAGACATTGGACATGAAGATCATGGAA
>Ga0209611_10002574_pt1 | contig 31881 bp, 30 predicted proteins | sample S1TSphgellanicum_3_FD_187693 | JGI IMG/M metagenome (GOLD analysis project Ga0209611, IMG submission 187693) | Host-associated microbial communities from peat moss isolated from Minnesota, USA - S1T2_Fc - Sphagnum magellanicum MG (SPAdes) (version 2) | ecosystem: Host-associated > Plants > Peat... | reverse complement strand
TTTTGTTCAACCCTAACCCTAACCCTAATCCTAGAAACCTAAGGAAAAAAAACCCTAATCCTAATCCTAGAAACCCAAGGAAGGAATTAAAATCATTTGTGAAACCTCAAAAAGACATTAAGTGTTGCCTTGAGAAATGGCGGACGATCTTTCTCAAATTGCAATTGAGAAACTAAATAAGAACAATTTTCAGGTGTGAAAATTTAGGATTATGAATTTCTTGATGGGGAAAGGCTATTGGGAATTCATAACTTGTGATGAGAAAGAACCTCCTCTCCCAGAAAACCCTACACAACAACAAATTCAAGCCAATAAAACTTAGCATGAAAAAGCAAGGAAAATCTTGTATTGGCTTTCTGTGAGTGTGTTCGATTCCATGATTGTGCATATTCAAGATGAAAAATCACCCAAGCAAGTTTGGGATAAGCAAGTTTGGGATACATTGGTGAAGATGTATAGCACCAATACACAAGCCCGCAAAATGCAGCTCAAGCAAAAGTTGCATAATCTACATAAAAACAAGATGAACATCAGTGATTATTCTACAAAGGTGAAAAACCTTGCAGATGCTCTTGCATCTATAGGAGCCCCTGTAGATGATGAAGATCTAGTGGCCGTCACCTTGAATGGACTTGGAAAAGACTATAACCTGTTCCGTACTAGAATTGTTTCAGGAAACATTTCCCGATTTCCAAGACTTAATAACACTACTTATAAGTGAAGAGATGAAAATTATTGATACTTCATCCAATGGAGGATGACAAGAAAATGTTTTCTATTCAAATACCAATAGAGGTAGAGGTAGAGGTGGTAAAACCCCATTTTGAGGTCAACACGGAAGTTTGCATGATGGACATCATCAACATGCAGGTTAAGCTCATGGAGGTGGATGAAAAAACTTTGGAGGAACAGGAAGTCAAGTAAATCTTGGAGGTCGTGGTGGAAGTCATCGAGGTCAACAACCAAATAACGATTCAAATTGCTACTACTGTGAGAAACTTGGGCACATGGCAAATAATTATTATCAAAAGGAGCATGATGCACGAAATGGAAAACTGCAACAAGGGGATTATGCATCAACTAGCAATCAAAGTGATGAACAACTATTTGTGATGCAACACATGGCAAATTCAATGATAGGAGGTGTATTAGACAACAATGACTGGTATGTGCATTCCGAAACTTCAAACCACATGACTAATCATGGAGAATGGTTTAGAGACGCAAAGGATTTGAAAACAGCATGATTTGTGGAAACTGGTGATGACACTACACATCCCATCACACAGGTTAGTAAGGTGCCATTATCCATGCAAGATGGGCAAACAAAGTACCTGAAAGATGTATTTCATGTTCTAACCATAACAAAAAATTTGGTCTCCGTAGGCCAAATGGTGGAACAAGGTTTACAAATGACATTCAACCCAAATGGATGTTTTGTGGAAGACATGAAGAATCAAGGCAAGTTGATTGCAAAAGGAGAAAGGAATGGACGAATGTTCACCTTGGATGTGAACATGCTTGAGGTGAATTCCATGTTATTCACACATGGCAAAGGAGCTGGAGACATTGGAATTTGGCACAAGCAAGTTGGCCATGTTAATCTCCAACGTCTTAAACTGATGGAGAAACATAATCTTGTTGGAGGTCTTCCCAAATTTGGAACAAAAGAGGTGATGTTAGAAGTTTGTGAAGCATGCCAATTGGGGAAGCAAGCTAGGCATCCATTCCTAAATCAAACAACTCATGTAAGTTCCAAACCTTTGGAAATGATCCACTCAAATGTGTGGACCACGAAGATAAAATCCATTGGAGGATGCAGGTGCTACGTGAGTTTCATTGATGACCACACAAGGAAGGTGTGGGTCTACTTCATGAAACAAAAAGGTGAAGTGTTTCAACATTTTTTGAATTTCAAAGCAATGGTGGAGAAGGAGAAGGATGTGAGCATCAAGTGCCTAAGGTCCAATGGAAAGGGAGAGTATTTTTCAAATGAATTCAATGAGTACTTGAAGGAGCATGGAATTCAAAGGAAATACTCATGTAATTATTCCCCACAACAAAATGGAGTTGCTAAAACGAAAAATAGGCACATTGCAGAGATAGTACGTGCCATGGTGAATGAAAAACATTTACCAAATTACTTTTGGGCTAAAGCAGTAGCAACTGCAGCCTATATCATGAATCGAACACCCATAGTGACAGTTCATGGCATGACACCTGAAGAAAAATTCACAAGCAAGAAACCCAATGTTTCACACCTCAGAGTGTCTGGTTGCATTGCATACGTGCATGTTCCTGATGAGAAGAGATCAAAACTAGACCCCAAAGTTGAGAAGTGTATCTTCATTGGATATTCCTCAGAACAAAAAGGATATAGATGCTTCAATCCTTCCACTCGAAAGTTGCAAGTGAGTAGAGATGTTGTGTTTGATGAGATGGTTAGCTGGTACTCATCACTAAAGGTGGGAGAAGATGGAAAGGCTATAAATGGTGATGTTTCATCAAATGTGGAACAAGAATCACAATTAATTAGTGGACCACAAGAGTCTTCAATTAATGGGTCTAGTAACACTCCATGGAAAGGAAGATTAAGATCTTCAAACATTGGACATGGTAGTTCTCAAACATCATCTATAAATCCTCATGTAGATGATAAGTTAAGTGATACAGATAAGAGTGTGGGTGAAGAATCAAGAATCCCTTCAATTATTGTTCCTGGAGCTCGGATGGCCAAGAAAGCTTTGAAAACACCTGACAACAACAATGGAGTACGAAGACCCACATGAGTCAAGTACCTTGTACAAAGACTCACATATGATGGCTTTGTAGCTCATCATTACGCATACATGGTGAAAGTTATACAGGAGGTTGAACCCACTTGTTTTGAACAAACGGTTGGAAACCCTAAGTGGGACAATGCCATGGATGAAGAGATGGTGACTTTAGATGCGAATGCTACTTGGGAATTAGTAGTTTTACTAGAGGACAAGAAAGCAATTGGGTGCAAATAGGTGTACAAAGTCAAACACAATGCAGATGGATCTGTGAACAGATACAAAACAAAATTGGTTGCCAAAGGTTATGCCCAAACTTATGGCATAGACTATGAGGAGACCTATAGTCCAGTTGCCAAAATGACAACTGTAAGAATAATCATTACTATGGTAGCAACAAAAGGATGGTCTTTACATCAAATGGATGTAAAGAATGCTTTTCTTCATGGAGATTTACAGGAAGAAGTGTACATGGAACAACCACCAGGTTATGTGGACCAAACACATCCTAATTTGGTTTGTAGGTTGAAAAAAGCTTTGTACGGCTTGAAGCAAGCACCTAGAGCTTGGTCAAACAAGATAGGTTAGTATCTTGTCACAAGTGGATTTCAAACATCTAATGTAGATTTTTCACTATATGTGAAAAAGATAGATCATGGGATTATAGTCATAATCATCTATGTTGATGACTTGATTATCACATGAGATAGTGATGCAGACATCTTTGATTTGAAGAAGCTTTTGAAGCAAAAGTTTGAGATGAAGGATTTGGGAGAGTTGCATTACTTCCTTGGCATTGAGGTAATCTAGTCTCCTAAAAGGATATGGTTACTACAAAGGCAATATGCCTTGAACAAATTATCCGAATATGGGATGACTGGTTACAAACCCATTTCAATTCCATTGGAACAAAATGTGAAGTTAAGTGCAGATGAAGGAGACCTTGTGGAGGATACCACTATGTACAAACGCGTAGTGGGGAGTTTGATTTACATGACCATCACAAGGCCAGATTTGAATTATGCAGTTGGAGTGGTAAGTCAATTCATGCAAACACCACGAAAGCCACATTTGGATGTAGTGAGGCGCATACTGAGGTACATAAAACATACTTTACAGTGTGGAATTTTTTATGAAGCCAAGAGCTAATTACAAGTACATGGATACATGGATGCTGATTGGGTTGGCAATGTTTCAGATAAAATATCAACCAGTGGTTTCATGTTTTCTTTTGGAAGTGGTGCTGTTAGTTGGAGCAGTAAGAAACAACCAACATTTGCATTATCAAGCACGGAGGTAGAATATAGAGGTGCAACAATTGCTATGTGTGAAGTAATTTGATTACAAAAACTACTCTCAAATTTGGGACAATCAATGGATGTTCCTATTGTCATTTATTGTGATAACATCAGTAGCATACTACTTGTTAATAACCTGGTTTATCATGCTAGGACAAAGCACATTGGTATGCACTACCATTTTATTAGAGAAAAAGTTCTAGCAAGAGAAATTGACCTTATTCATGTTAATATTGAAAACCAAGTTGTTGACATTTTCACAAAGGCTTTAGGTACAAACAAGCTAAAGAGGTTTAAAAAAATGCTTGGTGTACTATAAGTGGATTTGAGCTCGAGGGGGAGTGTTGAGAATTCAAGCTCAACTAGTTAGGTTTCATTAGTTGCTGGAGTAGGAAAGTAACTAGGTTACTTTCACAAGGTTAAATTACTTTCTTGACTTATATTAATTTGGTTATTTGTGGTTTGGTCTTTTAGTTAAATACCTTGGTGTTGATGGTTTGGTTCTCTTTTCTTCATCACACAAGTTTGTGTATTTCATGTGACAAGAACCTTGAGGAGTTCTTGATGTTGTGTTTCGTGTTGTGAGAATCATGTTGTAGTTTCCTTTTAATAAAGATTTATGTTTGCACTTGAGTAAATCTCCTATTTGTTAACACATGGTTGTGGTTGCAAAGAAGAGGTTCAAATTTTGTAAAACCCATGGCCCCATATGTTTTTAATAGTAATGAAACTCATGAGTTTCTAGAACTTGTGTCTTCTATTAAAGCTCCTACTGGTTATGTTGTAGTGTTAAAAAAAACATGTTGGAAGGCGAAGATTAAGTGTTATGAAAAGTCATGATCATCATGTCATGATACAACAAATTTTATCTACATGTGTAAGAAATATTTTACTACCTGGTGTACGTCAAACCATTATAAGATTAAGCAAATGCTTTCAAAAAATATGTATGAAAGTTGTGAATCTAGATGACATCCCTTCTTTGAAGGTGTATGTTGCAGAAACGTTATCCATGTTTGAAATGTGGTTTCCTCTTAGATTTTTCGATATTATGACTCATTTACTCATTCATTTAGTGGAGGATTTGGATGTATGTGGACTAGTAGGGGCAAGGTGATGTTACCCCATTGAAAGGTTTATGGCTATTTTGAAACATTATGTGCGCAATAAAACTAAACCAAAAGGGTGCATGGCTATGGGATATATGTATGATGAGGCCCTTGGATTTTGCACTAAATATTTTTCATTATACAAGCACACATAGAGAAGGATGTGGGATCCAAAAGAGAGCTAGCAAATGTAGGTGAAGTTCTTCAAGGCAGGTTAAGAACAAAAACATTAAACAATTAAGAATTACATTTGATTCATGAATATGTGCTCATGAATTTAGTGGCAATTCAAACATTAATTCGGTAAGTTATTACATCTTCATGTTATTGGACCAATTACACTATCATGTAAAGTAATCATGGGAATAAGTTGTCTAATCTAGGTTCATTAAAACAACATTGAAAATTGGGGCAACAATGAATCAATAGCAACATCACTTTCCATTTATCAAGTCTAACATCACGATTGATGATGAGAATCTACATTCAAGAGTAATTTGTGACCTCTTTTTGAATCCAGAGAACATGAGGCATGCCAAAGTTGCTTGGAAGAGGCTAGAAGGCAATACAAACAAGAAAGGTGTGGTGTTAGAAGAGGTCAAATGGCAAAAGCATTTCCAGCACACTTGGCCATGGATATAACCCATTTTGGTGAATGGTTGCATGAATATGTCCGCAAGGCTTTAGATTACAATGAGCCCTTCAATGAAGACATCATTTGCTTCTCCCAACCTCCATCTAGAATTGTAGAGTCATATGCTTCAATGTGGGCTTATGGAAACCATTACTGGGTGGAAGGTGAAATAGGCGTTTACCACATGACATATGATAGTGGAATTGCATGCATTTTCATACAAGGGAATCGCTCTTCTGCAAGGGATTGTAATGTTATTACAACAAACCTATATTATGTGGGAGTCTTGAAAGAGATTCTAGTTATTTCCTATGCAACCATGAAGCGTATTTTGTTTCGTGCATCTTGGATTCCATCAAATCTACGTGGGGTGCAAACTATTCGACAAGATTAGTATGGATTTTGGCTTGTTAATTATGCAAGAAGACTACTAGAACACTCACAACCTTGTGTTTTCCCATCAACAGTTTCTTAGGTAAAAATAGTTTAGTAATATAATGTATTATTTCCATTAACATTTCCAAACATTTAAACCACATTAAAGTGAATTGAAAACTTTTAAACAATTTTTTTCTATGCATGTGGGGAGGATAGGTGTTTTTTATTTCCAACACATTAAATCCAAATTGGAAAGTAGTTCTCCAAAAGGAGCCTCGAGCTTGTAGGGTGATACATGAAGTTGAAAATGTTATAGGAATGCAAGCTTTGGATGAAAAATTGGTCACATAATCTTCCATGAGTCAACAATTGTTCCCTGCAAACATGGAGATTGAAGGTGATGAAGTTGGTGTAGCACAAATGGAGCAAGCAACAACTGAGGCAGCCCAAGCTGAAGCAACCAATAATTCAAATGACGATTTACAAGAAACACAAGCTTTCTTAAATAACCCTTGAGCAAGAATTTCATTTGAATGATTCTTATATATGATTCACCATGGACAATTCCCCTAAACAAGGTAAGTAATAGTCTTCACATCTTGACATTTGTATCCCACATCTTTGCTTGTTTTGCATATTGTCCTCTTTGGTCACTTGTGAACTTGTAGAAATTCAAGCATGTTGAACAATTGTGGCATTGGATATTTGAGATTTTTCCTTCACATCCTGAAGCAATAGTCCCTGCCCCATGCCTTGAGCACATGTATGAATGATTTCATCTATCACAATGCATGTAGATTATTTTGTGACAAAAAATGCATTGTTGTAAGGGATCTTTGTAATTATGTGAGCAGTTTTTGCAACCTGATTGTGACCAACAATTTCACAGTTTAGGTGTGGCTAGCAATGCATCTCAAGCTCCAAGGGCATGTCCACAATCAAGTTATGATGTAGAGAATCCAGGTCAATTGAGTAATTATTAGAAATTGAAGCATTGGGCCCATAGCACATGCGAAGTCTATCACTATCATCACATCCATGGAGACCTAAAGGAAGTCCAAATGTTTCTTGGAAAGCTCTTTGTGGTGTCAATAAAAATCAAGCCTTGATAAAAAATAAGTTCAAGAAAGAGAAAGTTGTGAAAAGTTAAGGTGTAAAGAAAAGGAGTCATGGATACAAATAAAGAAAAAGATAGGTGGGTGAGATATATGGCATGTGGGATGATGTCAAATCTATAACTTTTGGAAGGCATCCATGCGAACTTGAAATAGAAGCAATCAAAGTCCAAAAAAGTTCATGTTTACCAACAGACCTGGAAATCCATCCCCTCTTTCGTGACCTCCTCCAAGACTTTTGAAGTCTTGGGACACATCAAGGTTTCCTAGATGTGCACCTTGGCATTGAGTGGCAACAAGAGAAATTTGCCACATTTTTTTTGAAAGGACATTTCTTCTAAGGAACTAGCAAAACCTCATTATTTTAAGGTTTTTTGACAACATGCTTTCTAGAGCCTTACCCATATATGGTATGCTTCGTGAATCTCCAATATTTGTATCTACTATTTGCAAAACAATTGGCTCATAGGCCCTCTACCTCTCAAGCTTGGGAACTATAGTGAATTCAAATGGAATTTGTGGCATTTGAAAATGGGCATAGCTTGAGTATTCCTTTGGAGCTTGGGAAGCTCAAGAAGCTACAAATGCTTGCACAAAAAGCTATAGAAGAATTTAATTTTCAGTAGTGGAAACTTGGGAACAATAATGGAAGGTCAACATGTTGATGTGGTTGTAAAGGATCAACAAAGCATGTCAAGTATTGAACGCAAAGTTTCAAGTATTGAAAATGAAATATTTCGTTTGTTGAGGACAAAGAGGATGATGTTGGACATATAGATGTGTGCCATGATGATGAAGGAGCATTCAAAGACTAGGAATTATGTTAGCAAGTTGTATAGCATTGATTTTGTCATACACAAGTCCAAGGGATGTAGCAAGTTGGCTTGCACACGTGAACCACACTTTTGAGGAAACATTTGGTTGGGATTTGGTATGGGAGAACATGCTTCCATTCAATTATAGTGATATTCTATCCCTTGTAACAAATTATAGGCCTTTGCCTTCATGTATTCAAAGAGGGACCTCATTTCATGTGAAGACAAATTCTTCTTTGAGATGTGACTAAGGTATGCACTTCATTTTCATCATCATTCTTATATTTCACTTCAAGTAGACTAAGGCAAATTGCTTTTGGAAAAAAAAAACAGCCTTGTTATCCTCATGCAACTACTAAACCCTGCATTGTGTCCCTAATGATATTTAGGCTTATTCTTCTCCCTATGCAATGGAAAATGTTGTTCCCATTCTATTGATAATAGAGCTTTGCTTAATGGCACTGTCCAATTCAACATCTTAGTGGATTGAGACTATCCTAAATAAGGTGCACATTTGTGATGAACAGTGTCATCTTTGAAGCATGTGTTGAAGTTTAGTTGTAAATAAAACTCAACAAAGTTTTGGCTCCTTTAGCATCCAAGCCACTACTTCTTTTGACCAGGTAGGTACCAAAGGCACAATGATGATTCATGAGTGTATAAGCTTTCACAAATAATAGTTTAAGATCTAAACCTAGTTTTGTTTGAACACTAGATTTGCACTTTGATGTAATTTTTTGTCATTTCTAGAACCACAAGAAAGAATGTATATGTAAAGAGAATTTTGGGGTAAATGAAAAATTTGAACGAGTGAACCTGGGTTGTTGAATGTGAGAATACGGTACCAAAGCTGGATATATTGGTGGTGCCTGGAAGGCTTGACATAATTGCACTTATGGAAGATGAAACCATCTCATAATGACTGTGGAAGGTAGAATACATGTCTATCCTGATGTCCCAATTGGGTGTTCCTTGTTTGAGAAGGGATATGAATATTGAGGCCATGGAATCTATTTTTTGGTTTCCTTTGACTTTAATATTTTAACCAGTTAGCTTGTCAACTATGATGATCATATGAGTTCTAGACTTACTTATTGGGAATTTGTTGATGGGTTTTGTGTTTGGGATGGTGATGACCACCAAGTGCATGAGACTAGCTTATACATAACATTTGTATCTACAAGTTATTTCCTTCTAACTATTGTTGGCTTGCTCAATGTGCTCAAAGCAACAACCCATTGGAATTCATATGACATGCGTGCAAGCCTTGGTCTTAAGCTTGTCAAGGATAGAGTTGTTCAAGAGGTAATGTATTTTGGATGCATCTTCATGTGTCTAAACAAATGGAATGTCATTATACTCAATTGTGTGGCATTGCTTGCTAGCATTTTCAATTTGTGTGTTTATGTGCCATTTGTGTTGTCCACGTTGCAACTATGAAGCTGCCCTATAACTTCACACAAATTTTAAAATTTGCAAAATCAATTTTTTAAGACGAGTTTTGGAATTCTTGACATCATTGTGTGGGATTTGGGTGCTTTGATTTTTTAGGGAAAAATCATCATAGCAACGGGTGTATCCTCTAGAATTGATATAGTTTTTGAGCTTGCAACTTTGATAACCAATGAAATTATAGCCCAAGTTGTGCAGCTTTTTATAAAGTATGAATGGTAACTTCATGTTTTTTATCTAGTCAATTACAAGCATGTTATGGCATTGATTTTATTCGATTGAATGCTTGCAGTTCATGGTGGTTGGTGGTCTCCAAGCATCAAATGAGGGCATGATTGTGAGACTATATAGATCCCAAACATTAGTTTACCATCAGCGTCGAGCAAAATTTGACTCAAAAGACCCATTAGCACATTAAAACCCACTTTGGAATAGGCCACTTGGATGTTGAAACAAGATAATTGTATGGAATTTAACTTGGTGGAGATTATATTTTTAGCTTCTATTACCTTTCCTTTTATCCACCTATCTTCTCTCAATTTTTGTGTTTCACCAAATTTGTCTCACTCAAATTGTCCATTGTCATAAATTTATTGATGTGGTGTGTATAAGAAGTCTAGGGCAACAAAATGTCATCCAAGGGTAGTGATGATTCTTCATTTGTATAAATTGTAAGCACACTAAAAGTTCAAACAAGGATCATCAAACCTCACAAGTTTCTATGCATGTTTCTATACTTGTCATCTTGAGTTTTTAAATGGACACATGGAAATTACAAGATGAAAATATCGTGGAGTTAATTACCCATATTTAATGGTTAGCATATAAAAAAAATTCCTTAAATTAACCAACCATAATTTATGAAAAAACTCTCCTAAATTAACTAAATGCAATATTAAAAAAAAAAATTAATTAGCTAACCACACCTAGTGAAAAAACCCTCTTAATTGACTAGTGTTGTAGGTTGATTTAACTAATATGTGTAATTTCCATTTGAATTTGGGCATCACTTATTGTCATCTTATTTCATTAGCTTAATTGACATGTCCATAACAACTGGTCCTCATTCACTATTTCCACTAGCCTTTTTCCATCCTCGTTCAACAAGGGCTTGGAAAGAAAAGTTTTATTTGCAACCAACACAATGGTTGATGTGGTAGCCCATGGTGTGCAAGACACCTTATCCTTAACTAAGGATTTAACTTGCTTGAAAACTTCTTTAAAGTGACTTTCTACCATTGGGTGATCATGTGTATCTAAATGAATCATTGTTCGAATCAAATTCTTTTGCTTGTGCATGACATAATACATGCGAGCTACACATAGATTCACACATAAAAGGCCACTATTATAGATTTTGCAAAAAGGCGGATCGAGAGCAAAAAAATATCCTTTAAGGTCATGAACATTGTGACCATTCCAAGCTATTTTGTTTCTACATCCATTAATAAGAAAAAAATCATAGCCATCATTTTGGCATTGCAAATGGCCCAAACACCTAGCACTTTGAAAAGTAAGGTTGAAATTGTTCTTGATGTTAGTTGTATTAACCTTGCACCACACGTGGCCATCATGCTTATTGTCCATTCCTTGCATTTGATTAAATTAATTGTTGGGATTGACAAGGAAGAGTTAAAACAAAACATCACCATTAAATGTGGTTGGAATGCAATGAACAATCTCAATATTAGATCTAATAACATTGTTGTTGGCATCATTGCATCATCCTTGGAAACATGCATAGTTCTTGGATAGAAATCGAACATTGCACACAAGCATTTTTATGTGACATGTGAGATTCCAAATTTGTTAGCAAAAACAATGAGTTCAACCTTACCCTCGACATGAAAAGTTGTCATTTTACTAGAAATCAAACTTAATCAAACATAACAAAAATTCATTACTACAAAATGTGGGTGGAGTTCACTAATCCCCATTCACAAGACTAGTGAATTCACTACTTCTTCATTGGTCCTTGTTCATTACAACTATTGAATTCACTCAAAATCGAGTGAAATCACTTAGTGTACATGGACACCTTTTGTTGTAGTGATTCAAAGAGTGAGGTGGAGACATTATATAAATAACGATGTTCCATGGGAAAACAATTGACAATTAGCAAAATTATAAACATTGGTTGAGAAAGTAAAGAGGATGTGTTAGCCTTGTCAAAAAATCCATAGCAATGAGGAGAAGGTTCAATGGAAAAAAAACTTCAATTATCAATTGGGATGGAAGATACTAAAATTAATTTGAAACAAAACAGAAAAGAAAGCTAGAACATAAAAAAGGTTAATGTAATTTATTGTTATCAATTGATAATTCAAAATAAGGAAAACCAACTATTGCATACATGAAGGCTTCAAATTGTTTTTACATAAATGGATGTTAAGTACATTTTGGTTTGTTTGTCCAATGAAAAGCCATATTGTGCTTCATGGGAATCTATTTTCCTATTGTGTTGAAGACCTACCACACAAACTCAATATGTCGATTAATTAATTGATTAAACTCATAAATGCAAATAGTTTTTCACCTTTTAAAGACATAATTGAATGCATTACAAGCAATCTAAAATTTTCCATATGATTTCAATTCGTTGGTGCTTCTCCCAATAGAATAAAAATAAACAAATGTTAAGGGAGTAGTTACTTGTGGTAATTATTAGTTAGTATATTTCTATTTACCTAGTTACTCTTTTAGGAATTATTAGCTAGATTACATAGTTTTTAACACCATTTGAATTTGAATAGAATATAAGACTATTTTTGTTGTAGAATATCTTTGGAGAAGAGAAAGAGACAAGGACCATTATATCATTGGAAAACATGGAGCTTTAATGGAGTATGAGAGAAGAACATTTTGATTTCTAGAAAAGCTTTTTTTCCATAGCTAGAGTTTGTTGTTTTCATACTTTCATTACTAGTTTTTAATTCCAATACTAGTTCTAAGTAGATATAGATGAGCAAATTTTGTTAGTATTAGTTTTATTGCATTTCAATCCAAATTTTAGACTTGAATATAAGATTAAAATTTTTGTATTTTTCATTTGGCAACCATCCCAAGGTTTTAATTTAGAGTGAATTTTAAAATGTTGTTTATGTCTTATTATTGAAGATTTTGTTTCTATAAATAAATAATGAATTTCAATTTCATTTTTTATATATTTTTTCAAATCTTGACCCTATTATTTTTTGTTTAGGAAGCAAATCTAAGTAGAGTAGTTAATTGTGAAGATTTTGTTATAATGTAGAAATTTGTCCAAATTTGAATTAGGATGTGGAAAGATGGAAAATATAATTGTAACTAAAAGTTTGAGGAAACAATTAAGTTAGGTTATCTTACATGAACAAGTGGAAAATGGCACTGCCATTAACAACAATTGAGTGCAAATAAGATAGATTAGTGGTTTGAAACACCTAGAAAAATTTCTCAAATAGAAGAGAGACATGTAAGCCACAATATGCCTCAAGCGTCACTAATTATTCCTTGTGAAATGGAAACTGGTGAAGCACAAAGATGTAGAAGTAGTTCACAACGAAAGTCTAAGAAGGAAGAGCGTTAGATTGAAAATGCAAACTCACAAATTCAGTTTAGATGAAGGAGTCAAGAATCTGAACTTCAAAAGAGAATTGTGCTAGAATCAACAAATTTGATGTAGCAACCTAACTCTAATGTTTTGATTCAAGAAAAAAAAACAAAGACTTAATAGGTTAGAAAGGAAGGAAGTAGTACCAAAGTACAAATTTGCTTCACCTCTTTATTATCAAGATGGCCACGTGAATGAAGAGTTTGAACAAGGAGCTCAGAATTTTAAACCTCCAATTTGTTAAGTTGTTGAGTAAAAAGCCATAATTTAGGGTATCATAATGTCAAGAGGAGTTAAATCAATACTTGTAACTATAAACAAGAACCTGTGGTCTTACGAAAAGCAAAACCAATAATAGCAAAAGGTGTTCCTGTGGTTGTAAAAGTAAAGTACAATGAACCCAAATTTAATCAACATAATGCAAGCATTATCAGAGGAGTCCCAAGGGATTGGAGTAGAAGGATTCATAGTGTGAACAAAGTTCCAAGACTGAATTCTCCATGTTGCACATATTGTCATCAAATTGGACATCAAATCAATGAATGTATATTTATTGAAGATAATGTGAGGCAATGATTTGTTGAACATTTCTAGAATCTAAATTCTGAACCTGCGAGAGCTAGGAATCTTGGACATATTGAGCAAAAGGATTTGTACCATGAGAGGGTCAAAATTTTAAATAGACTTTGAAAATAGATCTAGAGAAATAACATAGTGGAAATGAAAGCTCAAATTGTGGAAAATGTAGTACCTATTTTTGTAGTTGATGTACCAAGTTTGTTACATCAAAACAATATTGGAACTACCTATGCAAGAACTTCAAATTTCAAAATGGAACTAATAAGATTTGTGCCATTATATTCTATGGCAATGGTTCATCTACGATTACATTTACTAACACTCCATTTGTATTAGCACTAGTCCATATTGTTATTGGTATCAAATCCAAACCACAAACTCCAAGGGGAACAAAATTTGTGAATTTGCATGAAGATATGCCCAAAGAGGTGGATAAAGTTTTTGTTAATTAGCCATTAGATCCAGGAGGAGGCTTAGATCCACTGAGACCTTTAGAACCTCTAGGATATTTTGGATTGTCAATGGTGATTCCAAACAAACCACCATTGCCACCAAATAGACCTTATCGTCGGCCACTTAACTATACTGAATATGTCAAGGATTCTAACTCAATTAATGTAACAATTATATGGGAGATTACTCATATTATACTTTTGCAGAATACAATTAATTTTTTGTAAAAGGTACATAAAGGTTCATAATGATGAACAAGTTTACTTGTAGTTGAAAAGCATGAAGAAAAAAAACAATGAAATTGTTGAAGTTGGCTAATAGTCTTCAATGTAAGACAATAAATAGTTTATTAACTATTATTTTTAAATCTGGATTACAACCATATTTGCATGTAACAACAATAAACATGAAGAGAGAAACTTTGCAATAACATAAGGAAGCGCACAACTTTGGTTTGTGAAAAAGGAATTTATGAAATAGAGGCCATGAACAATTTGTTAATACCATAAAGTAGTAAAACAATATTAACTCAAAAACCTCAAACAATCCTAGAGAAAACCGAAATGTATAGTACAAATTATCACAAGACAAATCACAATGTTGAAACATGTAAAGTCACAAGAAAGGAAGACCATGTTCTTATAGTCCCTGAGGTTACTACTCAACATACTAAAGTATAAAGGCCTATGAAATATTCTTGTCATATTTGTGATGATATTGGACATAAGATCATAGATTGTCCTAAGTACAATGATATGAATAAAAGAGTGAAGCTAATAGAGAAACAAACTATGGTAGAGCCCAAGGTTTCAAATCCTTCAATCCATATGGTGGATGTGAATATGGCCATCATTGGGAGCAAGGTTATTGAGGAACATGTGTTCAAGGATAGAGAGCCAATCATGAAGAAGTTTGTTGTTGAATGGGAAAAATAACAAAGACTATACCAATCTTTTGTCAAGACTATACAAGAGATGTAAGCAAAATACCCACTAGAAAATCTAATTCCAAAGGAGAAAGCATAGTGGAGTACAAATTGAGCAGGATTGCTAGAATTAAGGTATCCACATAGCCAATTTTGTCACAAAGTTTATCTACTAATCCTATTGATAGAGTTATGTCCATGGAACAAATATTCCAAGGTATCAATAAACAAATGTTAGAAACTACCTATATTTTGAGGTTAAGTCAATTGCTGAATATAACACCAAATTTTTAAAAATATATGTGGCAAAAATAAAGCTAGAAAAACCTAATATAACTACTAAAGTGATATTAGAGTCTAGTGTAGCCACAGTGCTTGAGACACGTTTTGAACTAAACATTTCAATTATTGAGGTAGATAACTAGATGGTAGTTATCCAAATACAAGTTGCGAAGAACATTGTTGAAGATGTTTTGTTATAGATGGAGGAACAAGTGTGAACATTATAATATAAAAAACCTCATAACAAAGTTAGGTTTACCCAAACTAAGACCAGCTCCATACCACCTTAAAATGGCATATCAAAATATGACCAGACCTTTAGGAATCATTAGAAGTTTGAAGATTCACGTACAAGAAATTCCATATATAGCCACATTTAGTATTATGAAAAACAATGTGGTAGATTTTAACTATTTCATGTTGTAAGACCTTGGCTCAAAGATGCAAAGGTTACACATGATTGGGGTAACAATGTCATTACGGTTCAAGGTAATGGAACAATCAAAACAATATTGATTAATAGGAAATTGGGAGTAGAAACTAGAAGGCCCCAAGTATTGGTTTGTTATGATTTGATGGAAGCATTAACATATGAAGAGGAAGATATGATCTTTGAGATAAAAACATAATTATTTCTAATTGGCACAATTATTATTTTAGATGAAACAGTTTCATTGTTGAATGTTGGAGTGTAAAAATTAAAAGTGTTGAGGAATCTGATCTAAAGCAAGGGAATAATGATCAAAGAATTACAAAAATGGTGCCTTCAACAATGAAATCAGAAGACTTTTATGACACATCGGAGGTATCATTGGAAGACAAGGTTTATCCATAAACCTATTATCATCATAGCCAGGATGATATTCAAGTGGATAAGACACTAACAAAAATACAAGTACAAAATCTTTAAATAACAAATTGAACTTTAACTAAAAAACAATAGCTTGTTAAGCTAAATCTTGGTACAGAGGGAAATTGTTAAGGGTATTTTTTGCTCTATGTGGTTTATCTTTTCAATCTCAAATTTACAACTTTGGTTTACTTATTTGCATCAACAGGTTACTCTAGTTTTGGACATTAGGATAGCATAAGAAGTATATTAATTTCTTGTTTATGCATTAAGAAAAACAATCTCAAGTTAACATTCTCCAAAACAGAAGGGAAAGGATGTTTAAGAAAATCTCTAGTAATTTTGATTCAAAAATCATCCAAAACTTCTCCAAAAGTTACACACAAAAATTAAGAAGAGGAATTTTCTCCCTCCTTTAGGTTCAAATCCTCCTAGTTATACTAACTCATAATGTTGTTATAACTCAAACAATCACTAGCTAGTACAATTTAAAAATTAAAACAATAAACTATTGGTCACAAGTTCAAAATTTTCAATTTTATTAATTAACCGATTACTGCAACTATCCGGTTATGAATTCTTATAACAAATTAGTTATCCTTTGAACTAGCTAATTAGAAAATTAAAGTATCCTCAATCAAATTATCTTACTGGTTATTAGTTAAATAGACCAATTACTATATACATTGAAAAATTGGGTTAACATTACCCCTCCTTGAAATATAGATTTCGTCTTTGAAATTAGTCACCCAAAACCACATGTTTAACTCCTACAACTAGATCATCAACAAGTTCACCCATAGTATCCATAGGCTCACACAAAGCAATCGGTTGAAGGTCTAGCCTCTCCATAATATGTGCATCTTTTAATACTATATCCAAAGTTTTTAAAACTTCAAAGGCATGAGTAACACTATCAATCAAAGTAACCTCTGCACCTACTCCATTCTCTGGTAAAGTTAATGGTATAGGTTTTGGAATGATAGGTTCTTCCAAGACTTCTACATGAATGTTAGAAACAACAATAGGTACTTCCACGAGTTTTATGGGTAAAAGTAAGGTATGAAGAACAATAGTTAGTTCTACTCCTACCCTAATGGGTTTAGGTTTTTTAGTGGTGGTAACAACATGTTCACTTCGAGAACTTGTAGCCATAATAGTCAATCGCAAAGGTGAACTCTTCTGAAAAACATTAACAAGTACATTAACAAGTTTGTTAGTGAGTCAATCATACTTGTAGCCATCAAAATTTAATCGGTATACAACCAATTCATTCAAGTAGGCTTCTTCATCTACACAAGCAATGTCCAAATTCTTTTGAATATGTTTTTCAGTGATTTCCTACACTGTTTGCCACCATTCCTTCCACTTTGAGTTTTTTTCAACCAATGTTCAATTCTACACCTTGAGCAAAACATTCTCCAAAAGTGATTATTCAAACTCCTTCAACCAATTATCCATGTAAGTAAATTGAGAAGTTTTACTAGGTGATTTTGCAAAGTGTTTCCAATTCGCCTTTTTAGTTTTTGAATTTGTACCCAAAATTCATGGGTATGATGTTCCATCTCAATGTTGATTTTTATCAACTGCTCTCTTTGTTACAAACAGGTATTTTCCAACTCCAACATAGTTTTTTCCCATTGTACATTAATTGCCTCCATTTCACCATAATCCCTTATTAACCGACCAAAATCATTCTTCAAGGTCTTAAGGTTATTACACGTTTTGGAATGGCTTTTGGTTAGTTCATTGTACTCATATATAAGGTTTCAACTTTCTTGATTGCTCTTCCAACTTCAACTCTTTTAGTAATTAGGCGCTTGTTTTTTGTTTGATGTTTAAGGAGTTGGGCTTTTACAACATCTAATTCTTTATCCCTATTTTGCAAGGCTTGCTTGTGACTAACTAGTTCTAGACAATGGGCTTCAATTTAACTAGTTTATTATATCCTCTAATAGGTTCTTAGCATTGTTATACTTGGATTTTAGATCGGCTAAACTATTTATTGTCTAAGGCCAGGTTTAAGCAATTAAGGTTGTTTGCTCAAAGAAAAGGGTAACATGTTTTAGGCTCTCTTGTTAAGCATAGGTTGTTAACATCTTAGGAAAAATATAAACATATTTTACTTGGTCCAATTCAACATGGTTAGGCTGAATTGGTTGAATTGGTTTTGCACATGTTGACAATGGGTTATTAGCCTATTCTATAGGAGTAGAAGTTTCTTGAACAAGTAAAGGTTCTTGTTTGGGTACCTATTCATAATCAAGTTCAATTCATTCCTCCATAAATTGGTCGCTTTCCGTCCTTATTGATTCATCATTTTGTTGTGTGGTGATATTAGCTTTCATGTCTTCATCGCCTCCCTCCATCACCACAATTCGTTGATGGGTACGAGGTTTATTCTTTAGTGGTGAACTAGTTAGTTCTGGACTCAACTAGTCCTTTGGTGTTAATGGTTCAGTTCGTACCTTCATTCGATATGACTATCGAATTGGTTGTGGTGATATATTTGTTGAACATATTGATCATCACTCACTTATAAATTGCTCCTTGGTCACAACCTCGGGATAAGCCTCTTTAGATTGTTCCATTTTGGAAAATAGGAGGTGTATAGAGGAAATTGGTGACTTAATCAAACCTTTATCACAGGTCCAAAGTAATAAGTTGTGGCCTTTTTATTAGGTGTTACTAATCTTTTTTATTATTTGTTTTTGATGTTCAATCCATCGGGTCAACTCTCTAGACATTTGTGTCAGATAATGGAACACTAATTAATTTTCTTCCCCTTGTTTGCCAAGTTCAAAGTAATGGCAATGCGGTTGTTGAAATATGTTAACCTTTCATGTAGATAGATGATTTGCAAGATTGTTGCAAATCTAGCATGAAATTCCTCCTTCATTTGGATAATGCTCCATTGCTCCTTGTTGACAAATGCATCTGGTTTGGCAATATTCTTCAAGGCCACTTGAGTTTTTTTGACTAGTACATTTGTTGCATCCATTGCACCTTCAATACTGACACCAAATTACTTTGCACTTAATGTTTGATCAATGGTAATTCTCTCACCATTGATAATTGCTCGAATTCGTCCATTCCTTATAGACTCCTAGGTTTACAAAAATCCTTCCAATAGGTCTGATCATGGAATTGTTCAATGAACAATAAATAAACCTTTTAAATTGGTTCGCTCCACCAACTACTTCTCTTTGAATCCCATGCAAATCCATTGAAACATCTTTTATATCTCTTTTGCTTCAGTAGGTGCCCATTTTTGGGTAAATTTGGTAGGTGAACTGCCCTCTCAACTTGTTCCTTTCACTAATGCCTCATCATGTACTTAGATTGAGATTTGGTAGGTATTATAACAAATATGTCAGGAGAATTAGTTTATATTTTGAAAATCTCTCCTTCAACTAAATGTGATGAAAATGTTGCCAATCATTCAATTTCAACAAGTTGTTGAGCCCGTTCTGCTTTCTCTATGGCTTTGTCCTCACTTTTTTTTTCTCTAAAATCATTGATAAAAATGAATGTCGCAACCCCACTTTGGGGCTAAGTGTGAGAATGCAACTCACACTCCCAAAAGTGGGAAAATGGAATCCTCCAGGACTCCCAAAAACTCAGAAGACGATTCGAGGGGTCAACTCTCCTTGTCTTGGCACATTTTTTATATCAAAAGAAAGGTCTTGAAATGTAGATGCCCAAAATGGCCTCGCATGGGCCATTTGGACATTTGCAGCCCCAGTTATGGGCAAAAGAAGGGCCGGGAGTCAAACTGCCAGTTTGACTCCCGACCACTAAAAGTCGGGAATCGACCTCTTCCCGACGTCGCCTCAAGGAGTGCAACACAATGTTAAAAAGCTCTCAACGAGAGCTACAACTTTGGTTTAGACCTCGTCCCAATCCAAGTTCAGGGCGAGGAGTTATGCGCGTCCAAAGTCCTGAGACTCCAACTAGGGACAGTTTCGGGACTCCAACTTGGGAGTCCCGGGAAAAAGAGCCATTTGGATGTAGCCTCAGCAGAGAGCTATAGAGTATACTATATGGGGGAAGGTGGTGGCTTCCTCCGAGTCCGGGCCATGGTGAGTCTTGTGTGTCAAAGTGCCCGTGGTTTGTTCCAACACCCAAGGGTGTTCCCGAATGCTAACTAACCCTCTTGTGGTTGGTTTTGGATGCAGATTCAAACTTGATAATCTAGTCCCTCTTCCTAGTCTAATCCCGGGACTTCTAGCACGCCCCTCTACCCCCTTTTAGTGCTAGTAGTCGGGAGCGCCCCTCAAGTCCCAACTTTCCGCAATTTTGTATAGTTGGACCTTCAAGTGGGTTCAACAAGGGACTTGGGAGTGCGTTAATGAATGTAGGAGCATATGAGTTAATGTGCTTTCGAAAGTCCCTTGAAGTTTTTTCAAATCCCTTTCCTACAATAAGATAATGCCTCAATGCCTCTAAAATTTATTGTTCTATGTCTTTACTTTCTCTAAAACTTTCACTGCTTTCATGAAATTCAAGAGGTGGTCTTAATGTAAGCAGTTCAACATAGATTACTTCGATTGCTCTAAAAACTTCCTCTTTAACTTTCTGCAATTATCTTTCCTTTGTTTATTTATTTTCCCTTTCTCTTCTCACACTAGTAGAAAACCCCCCCTTTTGCAACTACATTTTCAACTATTGTTCAACTTCAAACATAGTTGAAAATTACAAAAAATAGTTGCAAATTATTTTTTGCAACTAGGAAATGTTTTTTTCAACTGCAAACTAGTAAAGTCAATAAGTACAAGTCAAAAGTGTCATTACAGTTGAAAGTGTTTGCCATGTGTCAATACCATAACAATAGCCAATATTTACCATTTTAGTAGCAAAATGTTCTACCAATCTAGTTGAAGGATGTTGTCAACTACCCTCGCACTGTGGATGAATTTCATCCATTGATTGGGCATGACATCAGTAAATATTTAGTTGTAATTTTGACTATGCTAGATGTATGTAGGTTGCAATGTTTGTCCAGTAATGAGGTGACGCGTGGCACACTTGTAACCCTAAACCAATAATCGACCCAAAGTAAAAGATTAGTTGGAAAGTCGACTATGTTGCAATTATGATGAGAAAATCATTTAGCCAATAGTGATGTAACACATGGTGATTTCATATGTTTAATGGATTAGTCGAGGCATAGAAGAGATTGAGTTGCAAGGTCGACTATATCACAACTATGTTTATGGAACATTTAAGCAAATAGTGGGGCAACACGTGGCACTTTTAATCGTGCACCATGTTACACAATAAGACAGATTGAACGAATGGCCAGTAATGAAGTGACGTGTGGCACACTCATGCCTCCATAATAAAAGTCAAGCAATAGTAAAAATTTAATTGGTAGGTCGATTGGATTTAGCAATAATGCTAAAACGAGGTGCATCAATAGAGTTGTGAAAGGAGTCGAGCTTAAATACAAAGCCTAACTAGTATAATGGGATATATATGTAAGAAAAGAGGTCAAAATTAGTTACAAGGAAGTTAACATGTATATTTTCTTTTGTCATGATAGTTGAAATTGAGTTGACCAATGCACTACAATGCAGTTGGCATTAAGTTGAATCTTTATTGGAATAATTATAGTATATGAACCATGCAAGCTAAACAAATGAAATCTAATGAAATTACTAGTACATCTAATTTGCATTCTTATCTTCAAACCTCAATTAAAGGGAATTCAAAATGCAACACTCCACTAACTCCTACAATTAGGTTTAAATATGTGACTTCTTACTCTAGTTCACTTTAAATCTAGAGTAGTAGCCTAGAACCAAACAAGCCCACATACCAACCATTGGAAGTGTGTAGTTGCAACAAAGTCTATTATACTCTGATAGGGGGGACAACTCCAAGGACAAAGATTCCATGCCCCTGATGATAAACTTCCATGAACAATGTCTTGCAACCATCACACAAAGGTATTAGGGGTTTCCATAATTCAAACAATACAAAACAATCGCAATGCTCAACAAAAATGCAATCATGTGTTGCAATTGGCTATGATGTGAAATCTGGGATATGTAAAATGAACCTTTTCAAGCTACCAAAATCAAGGATGCAAATATTATCAAAATCAACCTCACCTAGTAAACTAAGTCTAAAACTGCATATAAGTCCTACAAATGCATTTACAAACTATGTACTATCTTGGAAATAATTAATCACTACTAGGAGATGTGGCCAAGTTCACCTTGTATTTCACTAGGTTTTTGAGTGAACTAGGACATATTCACTATAGGAAATCATGGTAAAATATGTTAACCCAGAAGGCAACAAGTTGTGCCAAATGATGGACAAGTTCATAGCGCTATTTTTGCCCAATGTTTGAAATTTAGTTGCATCTTTTAAGCATTGGCCAAGGAATAGATGGTATGTTTTTAGCATTTAGCCTTCGACATTACTAGAAAAACCCTATTTTGCAACTTTAATTTGCGATTAAAATTAATTATAGATGACTCCCACAACTAAATTTTTCATTAATTGCATAAGTTTAGTCACACACAATGTGTAGTTGCAAATATGATTTAAGCATGACATTATCACAAGTCCCATGGATGAAGTATATATTCAAATGTATATTTCATCCTTTGACAATATAATTAAATGTAACTAATCACCATTACTTACAACTACAATACCACCAATTACACATTGCCACTTATAAGGCATATGTAAATTTAAATTAAAAAAATTAAATAGCCCTTTTCATCTTACTCATCCAAATTGGATGGTCTAAGATTGTTCCATGTGCATTAATCATATCATGCCACATGGCCTAAGGTGAGGACTTTTTAAAAATAATTTAAATTCTCATTTGGGTAGGTAGGTAGATAAGTAAGTAGGTAGGTAGGTAAATAAAGAGGTAGGTAGGTATGTGGATAGGTAGGAAAGTAGGTAGTTAGGGAGGTATAAATTAGGTGCATAAAAAAATGTAAGTAAATGAATTTCTTAAAACAATTTAAAATTCATCCCATAAGGTTGAACCTTTTTAAATGGTTCATCCCAAATTATGTTTTTCTTTTGGATGTTGTTTGTGTCTTTTGGACATTTAAAGTACACCTCTTTATATAGTCTACAAGATTTAAATGGAAGACAAAACACATGGGATAAATTTTCTAGTAATAATATGCAACTAGTTTATAACTAGAAAATTTATCCCATGTGTTTTGTCTTCCATTTAAATCTTGTAGACTATGTAAAGAGGTGTACTTCTTTTGTTCTTTTTTCAATGTTGTAAACTATATAATTAGATGTGCATAAATTTTTTTAATCCCAAATTAAAATAAAATCGGCATAATAAGACTACCTATTTATTTAGGCCTTATTTATATATTTACCTACCTACCTACCTACCTATTGGCCTACCTTCATAGCCTAGCAACCTAATTAACATATATAAATAAAATGTAAAAATATATAACATAATTTAGTTAAAGTACTACCTACCAACTAACACCTAACATAACTTACTACTTATTAACTAAAGTAACCTACATTGCACATCAGCTAGGTTCACATGATGTATTTATGTTTAAACCAAATATGCCACGTATGACTTAAAACCATGGCTAAACCTTAGCTATACTAAAACTTGGCTAAACTTTAACTAATCTTACAAAACACCTTAACTAAATTAAAATTTGATTCAACTTTTAGAAAATCTTGATTAAACTAAAATTTGATTAAACTTACAAAACACATATGGGTAAACTTTGGTTAAACTAATTTTCTTATAACCCTATAATACACTTTGGCTAAACAAGAATTTGACTAAACCTATAAGACACCTTGGTTAAACTAAAATTTGACTAAACCTACAAGACACCTTGGTTAAACTAAAATTTGACTAAACCTATAAGACACCTTGGTTAAACTAAAATTTGACTAAACCTACAAGACACATTGTCTAAACATTGGTTAAACTAAAAAATTGACTAAACCTATAAGACACCTTGGTTAAGCTTTGGCTAAACAAAAATTTGACTAAACCTATAAAACACCTTGGCTAAATTAAAATTTGACTAAACCTACAAGACACATTTTCTAAACATTGGCTAAACTAAAAATTAACTAAACCTATAAGACACATTGGTTAAACTTTGGCTAAATTAAAATTTGACTAAACCTATAAAACACCCTAGCTAAACTTTGGCTAAACTAAAATTTAACTAAACTTACAAAACACTTTGGCTAAATTTTGACTAAACTAAAATTTGGCTAAACTTAAAACACATTAGCTAAACATTAGCTTAATGTTTTTTGGCTAAACCTATAATGCACCAAATGACTAAACTAAAATTTGACTAAACTTACAAGACATTTTGGCTAAACTTTAGCTAAACTAAAATTTGGCTAAACCTACAAAACACATTGGCTAAACAATGGCTTAAATTTTTTGGCTAAACCTATAATGCACCAAGTGACTAAATTAAAATTTGATTAAACCTACAACACATTTTGGTTAAACTTTGGCTAAACAAAAATTTGGCTAAACCTACAAAACACATTGGTTAAATAAATGTCTTAATTTTTTTTTGGCTAAACCTATAATGCACCAAGTGGCTAAACTAAAATTTAGCTAAACCTAGCATACACCTTGGTTAAACTTTGGCTAGATTAAAATTTGGTTAAATCTACCATATATGTTGGCTAAACTTTGGCTAAACATAAAAACACATTGGTTAAAATTGGCTAAATTAAAACTTGGCTAAACCTACCATATATATTGATTAAGTTTTGGCTAAACTTACCATACACCTTGACTAAATTTGTTTAAACTAAAATTTGACTAAACCTACCATACACCTTGGCTAAACTTTGGCTAAATTATAATTGGTTAAACCTACCATACACCTTGGCTAAAATAAAATAGAAAAAAATTAAAATTGGCTAAACCATGGAAAAATGAAAACTTATCTAAACATGAACACACAAACTTTTTTAAAAATTTGGTTAAAATTTGGCAAAAACTAAACCTTACATACAATGTATGATTTAATATTTAATATTGGGAATTTTTTGTATTTATTATTTAATTATTGGTTAATATATATTAGTTAAATTTTAATGGAGGAATTATTAACATTAATTATTTCATAATTTATATTAACTAATCAATTAGTTAATAGTAATAATTCATCAATAATTAATACTCTTTTAATATGATCATTATATCATATTAATGTATGATGTTGCCACTATAATTTAATTATACCTTAAATTAAACATAGTATGTTATTTTTAAAAACCATATAAAACCAAAATGCATTTTTAAAATCTTAATAAACTTGTAATATGAATAAACATATGTTGCATGTAATCGCAAATTCAATGGTCACATAATATAAGATTTTTAATAGTGCAAAGTGAACAATGGTTATGATTGCATTCAAGATAATTATTTTCCAAAGTAATAGACTATTAAAAAAATGTTTTTGTTCAAGATGTGTGTGCATGGAGATGGTAGTGGGTGTGATTTAGTGAAATGAATGTAGCCTAGCGATGAACTCCAAATGGCTTGGATCATGTTTGATCATGTCAAGCACTTGGAAGATTGGACAACATTTGCCTACCATGTGTATGATCCATTCTATTATAAGGTGATGGTGATTGCCATATGTGACATGCAATTTGAGGACACTGAAGCTTAGTGTGTCATGTGGCAGAAATTAAACAAGGTGATGGCAAAGAATGGTGTTCCCAATCCAAAATTCAAGGGATTAATGGTTGACAACGCTTAGGCCAATTGGAATGCAACTTGAATTGTTTATGGTAGTGGAGACCCAAATGAACCAATGGTTTATAAAAGACAAACTTGTTTTTTCACTATAATCAATCTTTGGACATACACATAAAATAATTGAAGCGAAAGATGTGAAAACAACATAAGACATTGTGCTATGAATACAAAAACATTATTTATTTAAAAGAAGTAGATGTTCAATATGTAATAATTCGTTGTTGGTGGTATTCCTCCAAAGGAACTAATGAAGCTGGACTTCAAGTATTGGAAAATTGGCTTAGTTTTTGGTTTTTACATGTCAAACAATGGGGAGGATTTATGATACATGTCCCACACATCTCTTTTCACATCCCATCTTTTTCACAAGTTCAAATCTAAAGTATCATTCACTTTAAATCAACATAACAAACATTTATTTTTTCTTGCAAAAATTCATTTTAGGAGAGCTTGCAAACATGCCCACGTGGAACTTTTCAGAAATAGTGCACAATGCATGGTTTCAATAGTTGGGGAACTTCCTTGTATGTTGCAACATCAAATGACTATGTTTGACTTTTCAAATAATCAACATTGTATTTTCATTTCAAGCAAGGTGGTCACCCAGGTTAAGGGCCTGATAAAAGCAAATTGTTCTTTTGTAAAACAACCCAATCATGTGATTTGAAACAATTTACAAATGTGGTTCTAAAATATGCCTTCGAATTGTCTTGCATAGCTATAATCACGTACATGGAAGGTGAGGAGATCTTTGGCTCCTTTTAGTTATATTGTTGAACCTTTATGCCAGTTAAAAGCAAAACATGGTTGGAAAACCTTAAATCAAAATCATGATATTCTATTAGGGAATTGTGATGTTGTGAAATTTTAAAGGCATCTTTGGACTTATGTGTATTGGTATTGCCTTTGTACACACCTCCTTTCTTCACATAGTCCCGAAAATAAATTCAGGTTTTAGATGAAAATGAAATATGAAGCTGGAGGTTATTCAACATTTGTTTAACAATGAAGGGTTGTTTTGAATACCTGACAAAAGTGATGGTCTGACACTTCACCGACGACACTCTTAAGGATATGGCCACATGCATTATTGTTTTGTTAGTTCTAGTTTTTCTTGAACTAACATAACAATTACTTCAAAATGTTTTTGGGGTTTTTTCCTATAGCCTCTCATAGCTTTGAGGTCTTGACAGAAAGGATTGTAGGTTGTGGAAACGGTGAAGAATGATTGTAGTTGGGGGCAGAGATTGAAACACTATGTGCGTAGAAAGCCATAGGTTGTAAAACATCATGTGCATAGGCATCCTTGATTGTCTACAAGGCCTAGTGTGGCAATTTGTCTCAGGTAATCGGGATTTATTGCTCATGAATCAAGGAGTGTATGGGTACTTGTTTTTTGTAGACTTTTTTCATTACTAGGAAATTGCACTAATTCTAGCATATAAATTGCAATGCTTGTGCAAGCTATGTTTGCATGCAAGCACAAGAGATATAGGTTAGATTTTGAGTGCATCAGGTTTTTTAATGTTGTAAGAGGGGTCAAGGGATCAAAGCAAAGCAAGGGGTTATGCACTTAGAATTCAACATGATGTTCATCAAACCGATTTCTTTTGCAACAATTGGTGTTGTGTGAAACTTCAGTTACAAAACTAGATATAATCAAGGATATTTCATGGACATTTCCATCACATGTTTTTTTTTCCAACAAAGACATGTGCTTGGGCAACGTTCTCTCTATAATGTCCTCAAGGCATATGTAGTATATGGCTGAGATGTGGGATATGTCTAGGTCTATTTTTTTATTCCTTATTTGATTACTGAAGATGGCCATCTTTGGAGTTCCCGATTTTAAAGTAAAGTTGAAAAAACTTTGTTTACTTTCAACAGTCCAACTTTTTAATTGAGGTTCATGAAACAAGTATTTATCATTTCTTTGGTTGCAACTAGACTGTTTGTGTGCAAATTTTGCACTAGAATCAAGTTGGTGAGAATTTCAAGTAAAAAATGTGTCTGTTGAAATAGATGGAAAGTGGACCATAATGTCCCTTGAATCCTAGTGAACATCATGATTGAATGAAGTGCTTACTTTTTAGAAAATCAAGACATAGATTTATTTATAATTGTTTGTTTGAAATTTTGTGCAGATTATTGTACACACATCCATTGTTGGGAGCTTATGTAGTCAATGGGGAAGAATTGTAGCTAGTTGTTGCCCTTTGTGATGAAGGTAATGGTTTGATACTCGTGAGTGACATTCATAAGGTTATGACCACATGCTTGTTGTGTTTGTTTTGTTTTTGCTAGAAGAGACAACAATTAGCTTGAAAATGTTATTGTGGAGGTTTCCCTTCAATTTTATATGGAAGTGCACCATAATGTTAAGTAAAAATAGTTGGCATCTAGTATTGCAAGTTGAGGTCTATTGACAGCAAGTGTTATGTGTTTTAATAGGGAATGGGATTTCTTGCAGGGTTGCTTTTATTATACATGAAGGAGGAAGATGCTTTTTGGTTATTGGTGGCTTTGCTTAAGGGTGCTCTACATGCACCCGTGGAGGGTTTCTACTTGGTAAGGTCCTTCAAAAGATTAGATAAACAAAAGAGTTGTTCTCCGACTCTTTTTGCTCAGGTGAAGACCAAATGATGATAGGCGCAGGGTTTGTTTTTGTAGACTTTTGGTGCAAAACAAGAGTTGTTTGGCAAGGGGATTGATGTGCTTGTCAAAACAAATAGGAGACTCATAATTTGTTGACTAAGTTATATGGTGGAGCCTATGGAATCTATTTGCTTCACTCCTGTTTGTTCTTGGGTTCAAATGGGTTTACCATTGGTTCAATAGTACCTGATCCAATTTGAGAGGTTAGTGAGAGAGCTAGTGCCATGAATGGGGGAACATTTTGAAAAAGAGATGATCAATTCGAGCATGTATGCAAGCCAATGGTTCATCACTGTTTTTTTGTACTCCTTCCTTTTCTCACTGGCACTTCGGATTTAGGATGTCTTCCTTATTGATGTTGTCTCTTGTGCCTCATTGTCTCATGCCTTGTTTTGGTAGGAGGTTGTAAGTAATAGGTTTGAGGTATTCGGATAGTAATGAGTAGTGTTGTATGAATAATTCCATCTCTTCACAATGCATTATGTTGGATGTGATGCTACATTTGGCTTTCATAACCTATGTCAATTTGGGGGAGAAAATTGATGAAAATAAATGGGTACTTTTTAATGCAGGGTGTGATAATTATTTTCCAAGTTGGGTTGGCACTGCTCAAATATTGCAATGATGATTTGGTTTGTTTCTTGACTTTAATTTAATTGATTATGGTTAGAGGTTTTAGTCTTTGAGAAGGAGAAGAATATGTTTACATTGATGATTAACTTTTGAGATTTCAATCTTGGTAGTTACTTAAGGCTCAATAGTTGGTTATGAGGATAGTTGATGAAATGACATTCTAAACATTGGTAGGAAAGAATTGAACTTCTGTTTTATTTCTTGTTTTTCAACTAAATATTTTCCTTCAATTTTGTTTGTGTGCAAGATCTTTTGTTGGTTTATTGTAGTGAACCTCTTATTCTTTTATGAACTACCCACAAAGTCAATTTCTTCTCTTGTGATTGGGCATAAGAATTTTTGAACTGGACTCCATAGGGAGGTTTGGGGTGGTAGGTGAAACTACCATTTGAAAAATTGCTCCATGCATTACGTAATTTCCTTGAAGGAGCATTGCAGCCAGATACCCTCTTGCCATTAGCTCACAATATCAAGGTACCCACAGCCTACCTCCTTTGGTTTTGATGTTGCTCCCTTGTTTCTATTCTTGAATGTGTTTTTCTTAATTGTCACATTGCGTTAAGGATTACATGTCATTCATATGATTGTATGCATGGCAATATGTGCATTTTTTTTAGATCAGAATGTCATTGTGGATCTTTGACAAGATCAATTGCGTGTAGTACACATGAGCACTATCAATATTCTCTTGTTTCTAGGTGTCCAAGCGATTAGAGGAGCTAAGCTTAGAATATGAGCACATGAAAAACCATAACATTTGAAGTCTAGAATGGAAGTTGCACACATTAGGATGTTCGAGTGGTCATCCCTTCCAAAGATTGATCGAAAGCAAAGGCTGATGACAGGTGTTCAGGTGCACCATTGAAAGAAACAATACATGCCACAAAGTTGACCAAAATGTGGATTTCAAGGTTTAAAGAATTAATCCCAAGGTTTATTGTAGCACATAGGGTAACAATGGTGCACAACACCCTAGGCAATTAGGCAATGGTTTGCAATGTGCTAATAACACATAAAAATTAGTGTGTACCCATTAAAAAGTTACGGATCCCCTTTCCTGGAAGAAGAGAGCTTTGGCAGTGAAGACCTTAATCAAATTGGAAGAAAATGTATGATAGCTTCATTCAAGAAGGGTTAAATGAAACCACAAGAAAGGGGTATCGTGATAGTATATGGTATATTAGAATATAATGCCATATTCCTACAATTCTACTCATGGAATGATGAGCACGTCAATAAATTAACGTATGCCAAAAATGTAATGGTAATTGGGGGTTTTGAACTTTACACATGTTGTAGGTAAGTGTCACATTCTTGTGATCATCGAATGAAAAGGATTTGATAATGATCAATTGATTATTAAACCTAGAGACCATGATAATTTTATTTTATTTTTGAAACATAATTGACACTGAAAGAAGATAAATCTTAAACTCATAAAATCTCAATTATATGTAAAGTTGGTTTGTCAATATTTTTGCAAATATTGGATATTTAAGTATCCAATAATCCAAGGATAAATAAATGATACAATTTGAATTATTAAAACAGTATTGCCATGGAAACATTAAACTTGACTAAAATATATATTTAGTTTAAATGAAAATTAGATATGTAAAACAACACTAGTTGCATCTAATTGGGAACCCTTTGGGACCACACGCCTTTTAAGTATTAAAATCAAATTATATTCTCCAACAATACATTTCTTGAAATTAATTTTGGCTTATTAGGTATTTAAAGGTTCAACATCTATAAGTCAAACATAGGCCAAACATCTAGTTAGAATGTTCAAGTTTTATGGAACCATATTAATTTATATTATCCCAGTGGAGGTCATAATTTGAAGTCCATAATCAAGTTATAATGAGCCATTACAATTTTGCTAATAGGAAAGAAAAGGGGCAATAACCCATCATATACTATTATAATAAGAAGGTTTATAATTTACATGCAACTATATGCAAAAATGTATTCTTTCATTTTCGAGTATATCATCATTTTATAAACCCATATCTAAGGTATATCCAAATGTATGAACATAAAATTTTCCATTGGTATTGTAATGGGTGTCTAAAAATTCCTAAAAAACATTTAATATCCCACAATGATTGACGTTAACTTGATTAAAACATCTGTTTGAAAAAATGGGCATCATTTCAACATTTATTGTGTTATGTCCAACAATTAATTGAAATCTTGAACTAGAAAATTTAGACATGACTATATGCCCAAAGCCATTTGGAAAAAAGCTTCAATGCTCCTATAGTGCCTACTACATACTTATGTGTCAAATAAAAAGTGTAACACGTTATTAAACAAGAGCTAATTATAACCAAGACTAATTTTTGAAATATTAACAAAGGTCAACTTTTGAAAGGACTCCAATTAATATGTACACTTATGTACACCTACATTTTACAAATGATTATAAAAATGTTCTTTTTTCATTTAATAAACATCTAATTTTTCATCTATACAAAACACACAAGTTGCCAAGTTGTATGACAACATATTATAAATAATGGTGAAACTTTGAGTCTATGGACCTAATGGAATACCTTT
>Ga0209611_10002572_pt1 | contig 31921 bp, 25 predicted proteins | sample S1TSphgellanicum_3_FD_187693 | JGI IMG/M metagenome (GOLD analysis project Ga0209611, IMG submission 187693) | Host-associated microbial communities from peat moss isolated from Minnesota, USA - S1T2_Fc - Sphagnum magellanicum MG (SPAdes) (version 2) | ecosystem: Host-associated > Plants > Peat... | reverse complement strand
TCCATCCACCATTTGATGACGTCATGCTGATGTAATTGTCGTTTGCGACTATTTGTCGTTTGCAACTTGTCTTACGCGACTAACAGCAAAATAGTTGTAAAATGTCGCTTTCGACTAAAAATTAGTCGTAAACACTAGTCGTAAATCAAGGGATTTCTACTAGTGTTGTAAAATGGGCATAAATGTGAGTTGGGCCTTCAATTCTTGAAAGGTATGCTTTTGTGCCTCACCCCAAATGTATTTTTGGTAAATCCTTGTTAATCAAGTCAACACTTTGGTGATGTTGTTAAATCCTTTGACAAACCATTAATAATAATTACACAAGCCCAAAAATGTTTGCAACTAGCTAACATCCAATGGGAACTTGTGGAATGACCTCAACCTTGATCTTTTAAACCTCCAACCCACTTGGATAAATCATATGTTTCAAATATTCCACACTCAGGTGGAAGTAACCAACACTTGTCTATATGAAGCTTAAGGTTATGTTCCTTCAACCTTTCAAACACCTCCTACATGTGTTTCATACAATCCCTTAGAATCAAATTGAAAACAATTATATTATTTATGTAACATTTGGAAAAATCAAGAATTACCAACATTTAATCCATGGTCCTTTCGAAATTTGCAAGGGCATAACCACACTTGCTATAAAAAATCCTTCCCATGAAAATATATCCCCCAAAATGTCATTTTGACCTTGTCACCCTCCTTCAGTGGCAATTAATGGTAATTAAACCACAAGTCCAAATGTTGAAAACATTGGCCTACCCAAAGGTGTCAAAAATCTCATTTGGTAGGTGCATGGCATATTTGTTAAAATGCATCCACTTGTTCATTAAACAATAATCTCCACACATGACATTTTGTCCAATTGCTAAAAATGTCAAATTTTTGGTTAACATCATTATTATTGAAGCATATTCATTCAAGTGGACAATTTTACTAAACCAACATCTGGTTGTTTGGGCATAAACCAAGGTTTTCTCCGCTTCATTAAGTTTGTAAGGTCGCTTAAAATTTGGATTATCATGCTCAAATTTGATTCAAACCTTTCATCTTTTCAATTGGCCTAATTCTTTAAAGTTAAGGTAAAGCATCCAATGTGATCATGTAGTAGTTGTCTTGTTTTACACATCTCACCTCTTATAACCACTAAGCCAATCTTCAACTCCCATGTTTTTGTTCCCCCGCTTACAAATAAAGTGATCGCAAGGTGGAACACTATTGTTGGTTGAACATCAAAGATAATGAATGTTTTAATGGAAAATAATGGTGCCTTGTACACTACCATGGTGGCCTTTGACAAAATGTTTAATGTCCTTGTTTCAAAAATGGAAATAGGCTTGTTCCTCAACATCATTGACATATCACCAAAAGTCAATGCCCCCATTGGGTTAGGCATTATGATTACTGACACAAATGATTGGGGTAAATGTACCTAACATTAAGCTTCCCACACTCAGGATTCAATCTTTCATTGGTGCTTTGTGGTTCCAATGTTTGAATATTTGCTCTTGTCACTAGTGTAGCCATCAAAAGCACCGTAATTGAACTTGAAACTTTAACATGGGTTCCATTTGCTATTTGCAACACATAATATCCAAAAATATTACACATCCTTTCTTATGGGGTTAATGGGCTTGAAAATTTGACTTCACAAAAAATTTGAGGTCAACATCCAAGCTAAAAGATGGGGTGTTTTTTCATTCCTTTGATTTCCCTTACCTTAGGTACATTGGATTTCATTTAGGCCACCATTTTTGTAACTAAAACCTTCAAGTGAGCAAATTTGAATTCCATGGTGTTGGATTAACTTGGAGTTGGCTTGGTGGTCAACCCCTTGTTAGTCACCCATTTTCTATTAGGAATATAAAGTTTATGGAATAGGGAATAATGTGTAGTTGTAGAAGTTTCAGTAAGGGCCTTGTTGAAATGAAATAGTTTGTCTACCAAATTGAACTATAATCGATCTAGGGTAAACACCTTACCAATATTTAGCAATACCTACTAGGTTCAGTTGTTAACACATTTATGTGCTGAACTCATGGGTTTACCAAAATGATGTAGGCTTAATTATCTAAAGGTTTGAAGAGATAGGGAGGAGGATGGAGATATAAGGGGAGGCAGGGAATAGTTTCACAAGATGTTTTATGCATGAATGTTCCATCTCTCACATTGTTTGTTGGTAGAAATTTGTAGCTTGTAACGTGTCTTAATTATTCAGGTATATGGTACTGTGTGTAGTTTGGTAAACAAGAACCCATCAATGATGAACACCCAAGCCGCATCAAAACCATCATTAACATTTGGTAACCATGTTGGGGAATTATTTAATAAAATCAATTCATCATGGAAGATGCAAAAATATATTTCATAAATGTAGGAGTTTGTGTTGTTTATATTTTGAGCAAATGGATACGATTACAATATGGGGGTAAATGTTATTCTAATTTAAAAGCCTTTCAAGTTAATCAACCTGGTTGTATGTTAGAAGATATGTTGATAGAAGGTGGTAACTATGTCCAAGATTTTTCTGGATTATTTTCAAAAGTTGAACAATACCATGCAAGAGAAATGTATCTTAAAGAATGTTTTATTTATAGACTCAAAAATGATATATAAACATGATAAGAGGGTATAATCTTGTTCCTTGGGAAAAATTTACAGTACCAATAGAGGAGGCAAAACAATTACTTAGAGGTCATTGTAAGTATGGGTGGACACTACATGCTTATTTATATACCCCAAGATCATGTTCACAAAAGGCGATTGGAATGAATTTGTTGATAGGTTTAAATTACTATTGATAGGTATCTAGGAATTAGTTTTACAAAAATTAAATGGAAAAACAAATGTATGGTCATTACAAAATTATATTCTATACATTGATAGTGCAAAACTATGTCAATACAAAAAATGGTTGCCTGTAATAGTTTGTGTTATTATCTTAACAAGAGTGGACAAAATAACAACAACTAATCATATTGTAAGTATGAGAGATGAAAAAGAATATTTAAAACCAAATATTAATGCATTAATTAAATGGTGCATACCTCTTGATTTGTTACAATTATGATGTAGATAGATCAAGGATTTGGTAACATATAATTATGGAAATGAATCATATTTTTTTCAAGAATTATCCACCAAAAGAAAAAAAATACCACTATTATTACTATAAATAGCTGAAGAAATGTTTATAAAAGTATATGAAGTTGATTTAGAGTTTTGTTATTTACACATTTTAATAGCTTTTTTTCCATGTGGACTTAAATATTTTTATGGAATATATTAACTTAGGAAAGAAGTGGTAACTTGTTTAAAAATGACTATAGAAAAAGCAAAATACATAATTATGTACTCCAATTTCTTTAATTATTAGGAGCAAACCATGGCAAAATCAAAATTAATAATAAATTACTATAATGATGTCTATCAAGGTTGGCATGAATGATGGTGAACAATGTCTATGATCATTCAAGGAGAAGGAAAATTAAAAGAGGTCATTATCGTAAACATAGCTCAAATAAGATTATGTCAATTAAGTAATTTTGGATGGTCTATAATAGAATACATTTATGCACCTCAAAGAGTACCAAAAGAAGAAACATGGGCTAGTTTTATGGAATTTCTTTGCTTTTCTCTTTTTTTAACTTGTGAGTCTTCCTTTACTACTTTTCACATAATTCTCATATTTGTTTCACATGATTTCAATTCCTTTAGTTCTTGCTTTCAAAGAATCAACAACTTCAAATGCTAATGTAAACATGTAACTTGGACCAAGCATCAACTAGGTATTTGTTGTTCCCAAGGCCTTTACAAGATATGGTAATAATAATATCATTATGACCAATAGTGCAAAATGATAGCACCCTAAAAATAATGGTCATAACCTTGTCATGCATGTTCAGTACTTTTAAAAAGTTTGAAGAATGGTTCAATTTTTTAAGGTGTGCCAAAAAAATTGTCACAACAACCATTTGTAGTCCCTTTTTTTTTCACATTTATTAGTTAGGTTTCACAATCAACATGGATACAAAATGAATGATATTAATGTGTTTAGATTTAAGGTGGTCTAAGTTATCATACATCAAAATATGACCATTTATTATTCATTAATGTTCATGAATCAAAATATAGGGTAAAGATTGCATCTAATTTGTTTTGGGCGAACTTGAACCTCAAAATAGTTTAAAACTTGAAAACCTCACCACAACAATTTGACCATTTAAACTTTCTTCAAAGTGAATAATATTAAATTAACATGTTGATTTGAATACGATCAAATCGTGTGATTCATAATTTGCCACAATGAAATGATCAACTAAAGGTTTTGGCCTTATGAATAAGGTGTTAGAAATGTTTCATTGTTAGCATAACATTAATGTTAAACAATCAAGAATAAACATGCAGAATAAAATCACACAAGTTTATTTTGAAGGTAATTTTAAAAGGTATATAAAAGAGGCAAATGCTTATCCCCAAGGTTGTTTTGAGTAGTTATCGCCAAATAAATGAAGCAATTTAACCCCAAGTGTCATCTCTAGATTTTTCTTTTATTGCAAATCCATTCTTAAAAGACCATGAAACGTAGAATGGTTTGTGACTAATATCATGTTGTTTGTGATCAAAAAATTTCTACCACCAAAAACTATTGAACCTATTTGGTTCCATAATCTAGTATACCATGTTGATGTAGACAAGTGCAAATGCAAGTGTGCATTATCCATTGCCCTAATGGTGTAAAAAAGAGAAAAGGTTTCCAATTGTGATTATATTGGTTTGACAAATTTTTGAAATTTTAAATAGCAAAATTCATATGAAAAGAAATTTTTCAGTCATAAGAATCCTCATTACACTTTGTAGTTGTTGATTGCAAATTGACCATGTTGACCAACTAATTTTGTTGACAAAAATTGGTCATGTGATTTACAAGTTGGGTGGTATAAGCTTTTTGACCTTGTAGTGCATGCCAATCTAAACCAAAGTTGACCAAAAAAAACTTGATGCAAAATTTGGAAATGAAATTGAATGAAAAATTTTCTTGAATTTTTGTGATCCTTTTTTATGTTTTCTTTCTTTCTAAATTGCAATATACATTTGTTCGGGCATTTGTAGTCCCTTAGGCTTTATGTTTCTTCTTCCTTCTTGATTGTAATATGCATTTGTTTGGGATATTTGTAATCCCTCACATACTTGTGAAACAACCTACCATTTTGGATTTGTAATATGAATGTTCATGTGAGTTGTTCCTTGTGAATCAATTGAAAGAAAGTTAGTTGTATGGAGGCTTTGATATGTAATGTAATGTGTAATGCAAACTTTGAATAATAACCATGGGATGTTATAATAATCAACAAATTGTAGACAATTTAAGTTCTTTAACTCAAAACCACCACATATACCTACTTGGTCGATTTTCTCTCAAAACATCAACCCAAAAAACCACCATTCAACATTACCAAACCCTTGTATCCAACAATTTTTTAATTTTGAAAAAAAAAAAAAACCAAACCCAAACCTGGTCGGTTTTTTAAAATGGAAAAAACATGAAAAACCAACCATTGAAATTTTTTAAAACCACCCAACACTCAAGTAAACCCAAGTTTATAATATTTCATGGCAACACTCTTGAGAAAATCCACACATTTAGCCTTTCCCTTGTATGGTCACTTCAACTTTGTGAGACCAACTCATCTAGACTTTTTGACTTTTCACCATGGGGCATTCCAAAATTGTTTCTTATCTATTGTTGACAAAAATTAGATAAATAAAAGTGACACTACCAACTTCCCCATTTGTTTTTCCTTCAGTTATTTCCCATTTGTGTGATGATCAAAAATAATACACACCTAACCCTAAAATGGTTCTTACAATTTTTTAGTTGCATATAACACATATAATTACATAAGACAAGTTGCAAAAGACAATTCTTTTTCCTTAGTGATATAGGCCGCCTCCATATCACTCACGACCCATGCTTATAGTGTGGCATGACCGTGAGTCATAATATATACATCCAGTGGATGGATGCACTAGTGGGTGGTGGTTCACACTCAATATATACATCCAGTGAATGGATGCACTAGTGGGTGCCGGTTCACTCTGGCTGGTGCTGGGTCAAATACCTAGCACAGCAAACCTTAGAGTGAACCAGCAAACGACTAGTGTGAACTGGGCTTACCATGTTCCGCCTTGTGGAACCCGACCCAACCGGATCCATTCCACAAGTGAACCCCACTAGTAACTAATGAGATGATGTTCATCCATGGAAGGAAGGTTCCATCCAGTGGTGGTGGCGATTTTCTTTTTTCTTTTCTTTTATTTTCTTTTCTTTTGAAGCCCACAACAGCCGACCCAACCTGACAAGATGTTGGGCAAAAACCTCATCCAAAGTCAAGCTCTATGGCAGAGGAGCTGGAAACTCCTGCACGCCACTGGGTTTGAACCCAGAACCTCTTTTTCTCAGGTCCCAGCATCCCACTATGTGCTATACCACCAGTACTTTCTGGTGTATTCAAAGTGATGACCTACTTTAACAACGTGGACAAGAAATGGGTATAAACCATTTATGAAGCCAGAAATCTTTTGTCATCTTTCTACCTTTTTGGCTAAATATTGAAACCAGATGTAGAAATTTGGCTATCCTTTTTTTCTCTTTTTTTTCTTTTCTGGGAGGTCTCACTTCTGGCCAGTGATTTTTTTTTGTGGTGAAAATTCACCATGTTTTTATTTTTTTAAAAGTCCCAAACAACATGGTGAAGGGAACTTTTTGGGAAATTCCCAAAAGAAATTGCCACATTTTGAGGAAAAATGTTTTGAAATTGCCAAGAGTTTAGATGATTTGGGCAGATTTCTAGATTTAAAAAAAAAAATTTGCCATATTTAGTTAACAGGTTCTAGTGATTCACCAACATGTAATAAGGATTCCTAGATTTTTTGCTTTTCTATTTGTCTTGTAGCCAGATTTGACTAAATTCGATTGTGGCTGATTGGTAACCTTTGGAGCAACATGAGAAAATGGAAGGGGGGAGAAAAATATTTAAATAAATAATTCCTTTTGAATTTTTGAGTTTTGAATTTCTCTTTTTGGCGAAAAATTGCCTGCTTTACTACGCATGATTTTTGGAGTAAATTTTCGTCATTTTGCAGAAAATAGTCTGTGAGGAACATAATTACCCTTTTTCAAAATAAATTTCTAAAATCACCAAATCCACCACAATTGCCTACAATATAACATGAAAGGGTCCCTAAAGATTGTCTACTTTCATATTTTGAATATCACCAAAAAAAGAAAAAAAGAAAACAATGTTGGCTTTTTCAATTCTCTCACGTTGCTCCAAAAGTAGAAATCAGCCACAAAAGGATTTAGCCAAAATCTGGCTACAAAAAAATGGAGAAATAAAGAATTCTAGGAATGCTATTATAAGTTGGCAAACCGCTAGATATTAACTAAATATGACAATTTCAAAAAAAGAAGCTAAAAATCTGCCCAAATCATCCCCAAATTTAGGAATCCTACTACAAGTTGGGGGAACCACTAGAACCTATTGGCTAAATATGGCGATTTTAAAAAGGAGAAATCTAAAAAATTTGCCCAAATCGTCCAATTTTTTTGACAATTTCATAACTTTGTTCCTTGAAATGTAAGGATTTTTTAGAAGATTTTATCCAAAAAGTGTTCCCTTGAACATGTTGCCTGGGACTTTAAGAAAACAAACTAACAGAAAAATGGCGAAGTTTCGCCACAAAATAAATAAATAAATAAATCACTGGGTCGACGTTATCGTCCGCGAAGTTGCGCGCCATTAAGTACTTTCCATTCATTAATAGCGAGTAGACGGAAAGGTACGCGGAAACGACCATGAAAATATCGTAACTGGCCGACACGGTTCCGGTCGACCAGTTACGGCAGCGCCGTTCCGTCGGAGGCGACCATAAACGGACCAAACCCAAGCCCGCCATCGGCATCGCTCAATTCTCCCTTCTCTCTCACGCTACTAGTGTTGCTGCAAAGCTTCTTCGCTTCGTCGTCTCGATACCGACCTCGTCTCCAAGCAAAAATCGTCGGCTTCGCTTCCAAGTATCCATCTCCTACACACTCACCTTTACACATTACAAGGTTTATCATCAACAAGGGTTACAGCGAACTTTGAACTTTTGCTTTTGTAGAAGTTTGTCATGGAAGAGAGTTTCAGGCCAAACGGAGCCTGTAGCCAAAGTTTGCAAGATCGTTAAGCAAGCGTGTCTGAAGCAGTTAGTTTATGCACATCGTATATTTTGCCCTAGGGTATGTCGTTTGTTGGAAATTGCTGGAATCTGATATGCTCTGTGTTGCGCTGTGCTTTGGTACCCAGAAACTCCAGATATTATGGCAGGGGATCATGGTGCCGTGCTTGGGGTGGTCTCCAAGGCTGTGTGGGAAAGCAAAATTCAAGAGGCCAAGCATGCTGGAAAAGTTGTAAGTGCTTTTTCTTTCTTTCTTTCTCTGAAGTTTGCCTGTCCATCACTCCCGTTACAGTTGGCCATCACCAGCTTCCACAACTGCAGCTGGTAGTGATAAGCCTTTCTCTTTGACAAAGTGCTTGGGAGTGGAGTCGCAAAATGTCTTGCAGACAAGTGAATGATGACAAGTAGTGGTTCTGGTATGTGAGCAGATTGTGGTGGATTTCACAGCAACCTGGTGTGGACCATGCCGTGTTATGTCTCCAATTTTTGTTGAACTGAGCAAGAAGTACCCAACCTTGATATTTCTCAAGGTTGATGTTGATGAAGTGGCGGTAAGTGTTTTTCTTTGGGGTGATAAGCAATGTACCATTTCCTTGCTCTAGGTTGCTGATAATATGGATAAGACCCATAAGAGTTCAACTTTCTTCAGGAGGATGTTCTAGGAAGCTGTCCAGACATGAATTATCAAGGTGTTCCCATCACGAGGATGAGTTTCCTCTTTAGTAAAAGAAAGTAGGAGAATTTGAGATGCATTTGAGAAGTGTTGTGCAATTTTGTTCAGAAAATTAAGTGGAGGAGAGGATTGAATTTGGGAAGGAATTTTGCACTGTTGGATTTTGTGCAGGATGTGGCATCAGAGTGGGATATTCGTGCAATGCCTACATTCTTGTTCATCAAAGATGGCAAGCAGGTTGACAACATTGTGGGTGCAAATAAGGTTGAGCTGGAGAAGAAAGTGCAACATTATGCTTCCCTAGTCACTGCTTAGGGGCCTGTATTTTGCAGTGGTCCTGAGAGGAATTTGTGAAACAGTCATGTCGCTGAAAGAATAATTGTTTTCTGGGTGGTGGGGGAGGAGTAAAAAGTATATCCTGAAAGCTTTGTGTCTCTTTCTCAAAAGTATGGAACAACCAAGAGTACAAAAGTTGTTCAAGAAACATTTATGTGTTCAGTAAGTGTGTGTAAGGAATATTACATGCTCTTTATACTCCTGTGCCCTTCTACATATCTGTTGTAATTTTCGAGGTCTTTGGATCCCAATAGTGGATTCTGTGCACATAAGGTCTCTGGTACACATCTCCTTGCTACGGGATGCAGTTCACAACTTGCAAGTCATGTTGCTGCTTGTCAATATGCAGAAAATGCTAAATGTTCAATATATATGTTCTAGTATGTTTCAAGCTAGGACTATGATACCCATTGGTCGCCACTATATGATATTTCTACTGTTATTTTTGAATAAATAACTCTTTTTGATTGTTTAATGCCCTAGGTTTTGTGTTCAATGTTTCACCAATGATTAATGAGATACATGAATTGTAGCTATCATAAATTGTTTGTTGCTATTCTATGAAATTGAATGGCATAATACTTTGTAGGTATTTCAAATTGTGTCTTTTGATTTTGCCATTAAATTGCTTTCTATATGTTTTAAATTATTGATTTTGGTGGGCACCGCGAAAACTTGGCAATGTTATGCGATGCTTTTTCGCAATGTTATGCGATGCTTTTTCGCAATGTTATGCGATGCTATAGTTCTTTTCCTTGTTTAAAAGGTCTTGTCTGTTTTTTAATTATGGTGGCCATCAAGTTCATCTATTGTCATGAATGTTTTCTATTATGATGGTGAAAAATTATTTTTATGAAGATTTGTCATTTCAACACTTTGTTTGGTGTTCACTAGGTTCAATATGTTATTCTATTATTTTTTAAACTTTCAAAATTGATTGTTTATATTTTTGAATTATTTAAAGTCTGGAATTAATTAAATATGTGTCATAACACCATTTAATATATTCATATATATATATATATATATATATATATATAAAGGAACGACACCCTTTGAAATTTTTCTTTGAATTTTCATTATTTTCTAATTTTTCCCCCAAAAAAACCACCAACGTGCAAAAATTTGCTACCAAAGATCAAATAAAAAAAAATTGTTGACTAAAGGGGGGTTGGGGGTGATAATTTAACAGTTTAATGCCAAAATATCACCCATTTTGTTTCTTTTCTTTCTACAAAAATTAAATATATTACTAAATTATTAAAAAAGTAATATAAACAATATGTTGCAATATTGTCTTTAAAGTGTATAATTAATCATTTTTATTAGTTTATAATTAATGTTGTTAAACATATTTGATGTTGAAAAAAAATGTTTACTTTGATTATTTAATTAAAATTTCTTCTAATGGACAATTTTTGCCAATTTAAAGGAGGGGCGAGGGGAGGGGGGGGGGCATATCAACAATGATTTTTTTCCAAAAAAAATCCAATTTTATCAAATTTAAAATTGATTTTTTTCAACATATTATTTAAGGATTTAAACAATTTTGCAACTTCATACCTGTTTTAAAAGCAAATGTGGATAAAGTTACTTATGGGTAGTTACTAGTATAACATCACAAACTTTTTATTTATAAATTATTCATAATAAAATAAACCATTCCAAATTTTTAAAACTTGAGCATATTTTTCTCACAACAAAATATGTTTGTTAAAAAGTCAATGAAAACAGTTATTTTACATGGAATTGAATTCCATTTACGAAGGTTGTATATGAATTTAAAGAAAAAGGATTTGGTGATATTTTATTATTCATAATAGTTATTTTAAGTTGCTTTTCGAATTTTAATTATATTTGTAAATAACTTATTGAATAAGTGTAAGATCCTGTTTTTTTTTGGTAGCGTTTAAATAGGTAAATTTGAATATATAAGTTTGAATTTTAAAAGTAATTTCTTATCAAAATTAATAGAACTCTTTTTTAATGTTATCAAAATTTGAAGTGGTTTAGTGAAGACATTTTCTCCATCAAGTCTTGGATTTGAGTGCCAATGAATGTGTGCATTGTTGTATGTAATATATACATATACATTGCCATTACATATACAAATACGATGTATGAAACATTTATGACGATGGTGAATAACTTCAAAATCTTTTGTTAAAAAAATCCAAACCATTACAAGTTTCATGCCCTGACCAGTACACCAAAACTTTGGGCTTACTTTGTGGCAAAATTGTCAGATGGGTAGAGGGATAGTTTTATCAGAATGAGAGGGACATTTTCTTCACCAAACTTACAATATACTGTAAACCCTATTCGCATATGAACTAGTTTCAACTTACAACACAATGGACTATGTTAAGTCATCTTATCATTAATTTAATTATGATTTACCTAAGTAGCTAAACTAATGTTCATGTTTAATTATTATGATTTGTTTGTTTGCTTTTAAGCACAACGATAGACCCTATCAACAAGCTATTGGCACCCCCAAGTCAAACTCTGTGATAAAGGGCCAATAAAGCTTTCAATTGCACACAAATAGTTTGGAACTCAAAATCATTAAGGTCCCCATATAGGAGCTATACCAATAACCATGGATGATGACATAAAATGGTTTGTATGGCAAATTTTCAATGAAATCAACACCACATGATTATGAAAATGGGCTCAAGTCTTGCAAATTTGCATAAGATGTTGTGGGTGTCAAAAAAAATTGATTGTTTCTAGTTGACTGGCCACAAATATAGACCCAAGTGTGAAATTTATATGCTCCTTTAATATATATTGTCCCATATTTATTGTGTTCAAGTATCAATGGGAAAATGAAAACATTTAACATTAAATTTGACTCTCATAACTAATGATATTGCCTCAAATACAATACATCCTTGGAGCTGCCCTTACCCTTAATATGTAAACAAAAACAATGTCCAAGTAAATGGCAATGGTAGGTAAAACATTGGGAATGGCTGTCCTGGTGGGTATGTATATAACCGTCAATTTATACGGATATAACACATAACCTGCACCCTGCAGGCCTTGCCCTGAAAAACCCTAAACCCCAAACCCTAACCCCGGAAGACGGTGCAAAAATGGAAGCCTAGTCAGCGCGGAGCAGCTTTGGTCCGCACTTTGAGATTGCCTTGCGCAGCGGGGTGCGTAGGGAGGAAGGGAGCGGCGATGGCGGGCGTGGGTAGAAGCATGTCTAGCCGTTTCATTTCTACCACGAGGTCCGTGCTCAGAGTTTGTTCGAACTGCAGTGAAGTTGCGGCGGCGGGACCGAAGCGGGGTGTGGGAAGCCGGAGCATGGCACCTGCAATGCCAGCAGCCAGACCTGCTGCCTTTTCTCATCCGTCCACCAAATCTGTTTCTGAAGGCAGGCGCCCTGCTTCCCTGTTCTTCAGGTACTTCAAAGCCTGCACAATCCTTGGGAGAGGCATAACTGTTAGTCATGCATTCCGTCCTTCAATAACACATCTGGCCATGGCAGTTCTGGGGTTCAAACCTGCTAAAGTTGAGCAAATGGTAGCTTTAGAATAGTGAGCGGGTTAGTTTTGTGGCAATCATAAAGATGAGGTCAAGATCTGTCAATTCCAACGAGGGTTCAGAGTTTAGGGTTTAGGGTTAAATAAAGCATAAAGGATGATGGACAAGATGTCTCAATTCCAATGACAGTGTGATATGAAAACAGATTAGGAGGTGAGATGGCATGTGCACAGTCGCTTTTGCCATTACACAGTGCAATTGCAACATCGAGAATGGTGGCGCAGCTAACTACAACAGCTGGGACAATGCTCCAGGGTATGCTCATCCACATGAATAGGGATCGGTAGTGTGCGTCAAATCCTCTCTCCCGTACTTGTTGTCACCATGCTCCTTCATTTTTTGGTCTTACAGTATTGTAGTCACTCCTCACTGTTGGACATCCTTGTCTCTCTGCTCATCATGTTGTGGATATTGCACTTGACATGGAACCTTCTTGATGTTTGATGGTGTTGCTTTCATGTGATGAAGCACACTTTGAAGTCACTTGTGTAACTGTGTTATCCCCAATTGCTGTCTCTTATTCTCTCTGGTTTAGGATGCCTGTTGGATTCTGTATTGCCAGTGTAGCTGGCATGCACTAGGTAGTAGATTGCAGATACACAACAGCAATCATGTCAACAAGTTGCCCTTTATATGGTAAAAAATAAAACCAAGACTCTAGGTGTATTGATTTATGAGCCTCTATTTTACGAGACCTTGAACTTGCTAGCATACACGGTGGGTAAGTTGATTCCTTGTTGGATGTGGTATAATAGGACTCTTCTCAGCTGTCCAAGTTTTTTGTTATTAAGGATCTGGTTATTAGAGCTGATGAAATTACCAATCCAGCTTGATAGTGCTTAAGCATCTTTGCCACTATGAAGAATCTTGAGTAGTTGGACCTGCACATTTTTGTGTTAATTTCCTGCATTGGTAATGAGACGCAGATGCAGTTCTTGTTGTTTTGAGAGCCTGCTGTTCTTGCAAGAGTTGTGTTACTCACATCTGAGAGTGCACACTTTCCTGCTATCATGATTGAATTATGGTGCAGTATTATTCCATAGAAGCTTCTGTCATGCTTTTGTCCCTCGGGGTGGATCCTGATGGAGTTAGCATTCATGTTGGTTGCACAAGTACACAGCCAATTCCTAAATGCATGTTTTGAAATTGCAATTCCTCAAGAAGTGTGGGAGGAAAGGGTACTTAAGCCGCAAGCCTCTCTCATCGCTTGACAATGTGGATGAGAAGTTCCTGGAGACATACTAGGGATGCAATTGTACAACACCATGATTTCGCCACTTGGAGAGTAGCCATTTACTTTTGACTCTGGTTCAGCCTCTGGCTGAAAGTCATCTGGTTCTTTCAGCTTCTGGAAAAAGTAAAGTCAGCTGATGCTGATTATTAAAGTGTAGCTTTTGGTGCTAAGTCAGGTCCATGATAGTAGGTGACTGGAGATGGTCCACCATGGGCACATTGAAGGTTGATTGGATTACTTGGTGAGGCAGAAATAGCTTTTACATAGGATTAGTGGGAAGCTTATGAGCAGAGTGTGGGCTGGTGTATGCATGAATCAGATGATGAAGACGGCACATAGCGCATGTGGGCATCCATTTATAAATTTTTCAAATGGGTATGGTTTGCCCACCATACATGGCACATCAGCTACCTCAGCAGAGTTAGACCATGCTTGTGTTACCTTACATGATGATGACACTTGTGTATGAAGTCATGGTCAGTAATTCCGATTCTCTGTGCAATGTTTGCTTAGATGACTATGATGGCACGTGATGGACGCATGGATTGTGTGTCATCCTTGGGCTCACCATTGATGCAGGCGACTTCCTTTTGCTTGTGAGAGTTATTGCCATGTAGGTTCCCTTGTTACCATATAGGACCAGCATTCCACCTATTCTACTTACCTGAAAGGTTCTCTCACTAGAGTGACCCAGCTTTCTTCTCTAGAACCAGATTGCTTCCTCCCTTCTTTTTAGTTTTATATGATGATTTGGTTCCATATCATTTTGATGAGGATCATACTCAAACAAGTGCAGAACTCATGCCTTTACCCTAGATTATATTTTCAACATGCTTGGGAGCCTGGGTATTGTAAGGTTCAAGGACCTTGTTTCCCTCCATTTGGTAGTCCCTGTTTGAAGGGAAATATCAACAATTGTTAGGTTTGTGGTAAAGAAGTGAATTGGGTGTTATTGCTTCTATCAGGAGGAATGTGGATTATTGACGATAGTTGAGGCGTGAAGTGACATCTCAAAACTCTGGAGGCAGCCAGGATATGAACTGCTGGAGGTTGTTTTTATGTGACATGGCATGGAGCTCATTTTGTCTTCTCAGAAGCCAAAGTGAATGGTGCAACTGCTTTGAGCAGTAGGCAAGCACGTTTGTCAAGTTCCTACCCAGTGTGGAGGGAGCATAGTGGGGACTATTTTTTGAATTTGAATGCTGTAGCTAAATTTGGTTTTTATAATTAGTAGGTGATTAGGATTCTTGCTTCAACATGTGTTTTGCTCATAATCCGAGAATAGTTGCACAATGTTTCTCCAGTGGGTTTTGTGGTTGGTTGTGCTGCCATGTATTCTGCCACCAGTTCCAGACAAATTTGGAATCTCCCTTTTGGTGCAATTTTGACCTTATGTTATTTTATCTTGCTAGCATGTCTACCTATTTGAGATGTTCCGACTTTGAAAGGTGTCTGAAAGATTATGTAATGGAGACATGCCAGTCTGATGTGGTAAAATCATGTCCTCTTGTTGAGTGAGCCATTGCTTAATCTGTTGAGAAAAGAAGCTAAGCTAGTGCTGTGAATCAAGCTACAAATTAAACAAGACCACCTTTGCATAAAGTAGCAAGGGGACTTCTTTCTTAGTGTGCACTTCAAATGACTGGGCAGTCAATGTTGTATGCAGAGCTTTAGGGAAACTTTATTGATTGCTGAATGATGATTTTCAAGTTTTGTTTTGTTCTCATTGAACCATAAGCTCTTACCCTACCTCACTCCTAATAGGCACTGTGCAGTGTGGCACTGTTCTGTGACATTTTGACTTGCTTGACCTTAATTTTAGCTTAAATGAAAAGAGCAGTATTGGAAAATATGTAGATGGTATTTTTTCCCTCTCCTGAGAGGTGGGTTTGAAATTGGCATGTGACGGCAGAATGTGCACCTGGTAGAACAGGCAGAACTGTGCAGGGCACTAAAAAACAATCCCAGATGGCCCACACCATAGGCTCTGCCCATCTCCAAACAGGCTGTATTCAACATCTGTGATTGTATTGTCAACATATATGTGTTTGCATTGTCTGCCGATATCATATCACCTCTCTCGTCTGCACAAAGAGCTATAGGTATCTTGGACAGACAGATCAAGATTTGTTTTGAGGAATGACAAATTATGATTTACTTTGGTCTGTGGTTGAGAATTTGAAGAGCAATTGTTCTTGAGTCTTCTGAATTTTCTTTGCAACATCTACAGAATCATCTTCAATCTTTGGAAAAGAATCAGGTCAACTATTTGGGGTGCACAGTTGGACTTTAGCGGGTGAGGGGGCACACAGTTAGAAAGGGTTGAAGGGGAGAGGTTGGCAACCCCTCAAAATGCAATGGTACACCACACACTTCATACTAGTACTGTCCCTAAAAGTTTAAAGGATTTGCCCAGGCATTCCTAAAATTGAGGTCCAGCCATTGAGCTACCACCCTACCCTCCAAATATTCCTGGGATCTCAAATGCAGGAATGGCTCTTGGTAGTGACTTTATCCTTTCACAATCCATGAAAAGTCAGGTTGATTATAGTTGGTCAACAATGAGAAAACATGTGTTAAGACAAAACACCGATTTATTATTGATTGTAGACCACTATCCTGTTCCTCAGCAATCAACTAGGAATAAAATCAGCAAGAAATAAATTCCCATACATACATGGAATGTAATGCTTCAACTGCTCATCACCCTCACTTTTTGCCTCCAATTATAAAAGACTCATACAATGTGCCTGATTAGAATTATGCAAATTGTAGATTTTGAGGCAAGTTTGCTGATCTAACACTAGAAACCTTCCAAAGGGTTAATGGTTTACTGAGCATTTGTGTGCATGTATTTTGTGATTACTAGGCACAAAACTAAAGCCGCAACTGCAATGTTTGAACTCCCATTAGATTTTCTGGGGAGATTGGATGCTATGCTACCTAGAAGGCAAGTACAAAAAGAAAATCATTTTGCCTATGCTAGTATGGCTAGAATGTCAGATGCCCTCAATACCACATACTGAAAACCATCTTTGTTCTTGAACTCATTGCCTGCATACTTTGAGTACAAGACTTGATTACCTGATGAAATGTCCAGGGGCTTCCTCTCTCCATCTTCACCATATGTACCAGGACCTGTGGCAATCACTGTTCCTATCACAGGTTTCTCCTTGGCACTTTCTGTCAATAGAATACCACCAGCTGTCTTAGATTCAGCCTCACTGACCTGAATGAGAACGCGGTCATTCAAAGGCTGCAGCTCCTTGATATCATCACCAGACAAAAGGCCCACCAAATCATCTTCCTTCAACAGCAAATGACTTTCACCATTGAACTCAACCTCTGTGCCTGCAAACTTGGAGTAAACAACTTTAGCTCCAGACTTCACAGAAATCTCCAATTTCTTGTCACCAACAGTCCTTCCATCTCCAACAGCAACAACTTCACCACCTGGAGAAAACAAATGAACAAATTGCTGTTGTGAAACAAAACTTCTTTCGCACAACATACATCCTACATTGTTTTGCCTGCTTCAACTTTGCTATCAACTTCCAAATGGGAAAATGCTGCATTACTACTAAGATGGGCCATCCATTTTCACAACAGAGGATTTTGTGGCAGAGATGTGACAAAAAAAAGAAACAAAATCAGTTCCAATCACCCCTTACAACATATGTGAGCACCTGAGACTTCAACCTCAAACTGAGTCAGGGGACCTCCTTCCCATGAGCTCTGAAAAGAATGGATATTTTCCATATAGTAAACTAAACAAAATGATAAACCCAGCTTGCAGAAAAACACAAAGTCATGTCTCCATTACATAATCTACTGTCACCAGTTGGTCAACCTTGCGGCTTCTATTTGTCTCAAAGTTTGCAGTCACCGGGAGTTTTGCCTCTCGATGCTTAGCCTAACCATCACAAACCAAAATGGTCACATGTGACCATTACACCTAAGACATAGGAATTTGGCAATGCGAGAAGTTCAGATAAGACTGAGGACTCTCCAAACATGTCTTTATGTGCTAACGTACCAACTGCAATGCAAGAAAACTCAGGAAAATGCATCCCCTAAATAGCTAACAATTAGCAGTGAAAATGCAAAGTGTAAAGGAACCAGACTACAGTAATGCCATGTACTTATTTGGCAATGACTTCACCCAGAGCAGATTTCAGAGGCTATGTTAGGGGACAGGGGAAAAATTCAAAACAAACCAGATAATGAGCCAGGAAAATCTACATGCATTTCAAACAAAGAAGTGGTTAAGACAAAATTCCAGCACCATGTTTTGCAGCAGGAGAAAAGATGGAGATTAGATAAGAGCTATAAACAAGATGATGGAGGAGAAGTCATGAAATACACTTGTTCCGGATGTGACTTGCATCTGCTGACTAAAGCATCTGTACAGGAGACTCTGCAGAATACTTCCAGCACATCCTCAAACTAAGGAAGCAAAGTGGGGGATAGGTACGGCCAATAACCAGGACCAATTGACAGATAAGGACGCACGGAGATTAAGACACAACAAAATGCATCTGTTCCGACTGAATGGCACATACTAGTTTGAGGTTGACATTAGAAAGTAAGATGACATCGAACCAAAAGGAGGCAGATAATAATACCTTGCGGTTTAGTCTGAGCAGTGCTGGGAAGGAGAATCCCTCCAGCCGATTTCTCCTCCACACTCTGAATCTTGACCAGAATGCGATCCCCTAACGGCTTCAAGGTTGTATATGTCGGCGCCACAGTCGTTGCAGCTCTTATCGTAAAACATCTGCTTGAAGAAGAAGAAGAAGAAGACGACGGCGCAGCAGGAATGAATGCGTAAATGGAACCACCAGCAGATTGCACACAGCTACTATTCATGGGCCTTAGACCTTGAAATGACGCCATTTTGGACTGCAAGATCACTGCCAATCCCAACTGCGCTGCAGTCGCCAGAGCTGCCATTCTCGTCCACAAATCTGCTCCGAGAGTGAAAAAAAAAACTGCGGATTCTGTCTGCGTCAGAAAACAAACGAGCAACAGGAAATTTGCGTGGAAGAAGAAAGCTAAGGTTTGATGCTTCCGAGAGTTAGGGTTTGGAGGTTCTTTGCACAGTCACTCTCTGGAAAGTTCTCTTCTGGAACCGTTGTTCAGGAACTTAGAAATTCTGAGGATAATGTTCCAATCTATGTTAAAAAGTTAAAAGCCAGTTGCATAACGCAAATTTAACACTAATTATTTAGGTATATATTTACAAAGAAAGTTCGTGAAAAAAATCTAATCTGATTGAAAATCAAGACATTTGAGATCTTTACTTTTGAAAAACTGGTTTATATGTTTTTCTTTTTCAATTCTTAGAAAATTTAAACTTGTGTGTAACTCAATTCAACATTAAATAAAAAAATACGAAGACAAATTGTGAAACAGAAATCTGAAAAATTTGGATCAATGTTCTTATTGTATTTACCAAATTATTAATGTATTTAAAAAAGAAGAAGCTGCATAACCAATTTCAACACCAATATCTTTTATTTAAAATACTCTATGTTCTGTGGCAGTGCAAATGGAGGGTGCGTTATATGATATAATGCATCATCAGGCGCTAGCGGGCATTTTGAAATGTGAAAAATGCTGACATTACTATTTTATTTTATTTAGGCTTCGTGCTGCCGTGCACAACCAGTGACGATTAACTATTTTATTTATTATTTATTTATTATATGTTTTCAATAATTCATCATTATTTATGTCAATGTCAAATTTAAGTTAAATTAATATACATTTTGTGAAAATGAAAAGACACATGTTAATTTGTTTTTTCATATCCATGTTGGTCGATAAGGGAAAAAAGTGAGGTGATTATAAAATGGAGGTAGTTATTTAAAAAAGGTGGGAGATAGTTATCAAGAAAGTTAATAGGAAAAGAAAATAGTTACTAAAAAAAAATTGAAATAGTTAGGCTTAAAAATGAGTTAGTTATTTCTGAAATTGTTTTTAGAATGGCCCATGGACGACCATACAAAGGATTCCAAAAAATCCAACCAATTCTAATTACTCGTCACCGGAATTATTGTGATACCCAGTGGGTACCACGTCTGGTACCCACTGGGTATCCTGGTATTCCACCAGGTATCATGGTATTTTATGGTGTGCAACGGCCTTTGGGCTCGGGCATTCCTGAAATAACAAGCCCTCGGCCTCCTCGAGCCTTGGGGGCCCCTTATTTCAGGAATGCCCCAGCCCTGGGGTTAACTACGCAAAAGAAAATTCATGAAAGCTAAAAATAAGATTGGAATCAAGACGTTTGAGATCTTTGCTTTTGAAAAACTGATTTCAGTGTTTTTTTCTTCCAAATTTTCAAAAATTTAAACTTGTGTGTAACCCAATTCAACATTTAAATTCCCCATATCCGGATCTATCTTGGAGAGAGAGAGAGAGAGAGAGAGAGAGAGAGTGGATGTTCAGTGCTGAATGCATTGTAAGACACAAGTATCCAATCCTCCAACAGTTTAGAATATAATTTTGGTTGGTTAGAGAATTTTCAACATCTCCACAATTGATCAAATTTGTGAGGGCTATGGTTTTGCAGGCAGTGGATCTTGAAGGCTTGGATATGGAGCTTGACCTTACCAATCTTGGAACCATAAACCCTGTATTTGCTGCACTCCTCAGGCGTGTTACAAAGATGCTTGACTAATGTTGTCACTAAGCACAACAATGCTATAAACCCTAAAACCACTTGAAATACACTAATTTGCAATCTCATCTAAGACTTTGTTTCAACATCTGGATTTCAGGAGTAGCAACAAGTTGTGAAACTTCGAGGTAATAATGGCCATGTGTAGTAACAGTACATTGCTCTACCCGATTTGAGGCACATGGGTGTGCAATTGTTGGTTCAATTTGCCTCATTCATGATGTCCCCAAACCTTGAATAGAAGACTTGTTGATTTTTACTCCACCATGCTAAAAGCCAATCTGCCAAGCATCAATTTTGCTAGCACTTTGGCTCTTGCATTTTTAGCACGAGAATTATTTTTTGCAAGCTTAGTTTTGTGCACCCAAAACCCAATTCAATTGTGAACAAAGTTCCAAAAATCCATTAGCATTTCAATAATCTTTGTTGCCAGAACTGCAATTTCAAATGGTGCTTATCAGTCACCGTCTCTCAAATCCTTTCATATGGAGAGATAAGTTGTCTTGCACCTCCATCTGGCTTGTCAATGACCATTGAGACATTGTTCATGTTTGAGAGCTAACTGTCCATGACAAAAGCTCAAAAGCTTTCTGTGCATGGCACACCAGTAGTCCATGTTCACAAGAATCCATAGGATTTACTTCTGATTTTAGTGATCTCTCACTCTTTTGGTGGTAATTGTGTGAATGATCTACAGGCCCATCAGAAGGAGTTTAAAACTCTGGCTGCACTCTGCATCTCCCCTCTCGAACCTGATGCTGATGGTACAAGGAAGCTCATTGCTTTGGCTTCAATTATTTTGCAGAATCAAGAACACTTTTTGACTCTTCTACAAATCCTGCTACCTTGTGTAACCACCAGCTGTTCCCAACCTTCTCACATGAGATGAAACCCTGTGTTGTAGGCAATCCCTGCAGCATTACAGTTCCTGGGACTCCCAAAAACTCCTCATAGTTTACTACATCAAAGCCCCATTTTTATTGCATCATACCCTGATGATGTAAACACGCTGGATTTCCATACAAGAAGAACTTCATGAGGGAAATTGGCAATCAAACCTCTTGAGCTACAGTGCACACACTAGAAAGCTGAAAGCTCCAATCCTGCTGGTGTTAAACCCTAATCACAAAACAGCAAAGGAGGGTTGGAAGGGTTGTTGTTGTTGTTGTTGGAGGGTTTGTTTCTAGTTTCCGGGTCTACGAGGGTCTCTACTTCTTCCCTAGGAGATTGTGACTTCCTTGTATTGGATTCTTTGTTAGAAGAGTGAGTTTTCCTCGATGGGATGGGATCCGCTGCTATGCTCTTGTTCTTGATTAGATTCCTGCAAGCTTTCTTTACTTCGCAAGATTTGCAGCTCTGTGGGAATTTTTGCTGTTCAGATTTGTGGAGTTCAACAATTCATCTCCTTGCTGGTGTGTGCAGCACACAAGCTTTGAAGGTAAGAATATGAAACTGGAGAGGCTTTTCTTCTCTTGCAAACCTGCAACAATAATGGATTTGAAGATAATCCAAGGCACTTGCTAGCTAGGTCATCTTTTACAACTGATTCCTCCTTCTTCACACATGCTCAAACCCTAGAGTTCCTTTGCAGAGTGATGGAAAAGCTGCAGAACTATTTTGCAGCACTGTCTGTGTTAGAAGATGAGGAAGAAGTGGAGGGGAGGCAGGAGGAAAGAGGGAAAGAAGTGGTGGCTGAAAGAAGTTCAGTAAAGAAAACAGGGCATGGATCCAAGAGTGGAAGGGATGATGGCAGTGGTGGAAAGAGACAGAAGGACTCAGGAACAGAGAAGGAGGAAGGAGGTGAGAAAGCTTCAGGCACGTCCCCTTTAAGGATGCCTCTTGTGTGGATTGATCTAGAAATGACTGGACTGGATCTGGAGAAGGACAGAGTGCTGGAGATTGCATGTATTGTAACAGACGGGAGACTAGGAAATATCATTGAGGGGCCAGACTTGATCATCAAGCAGGCAGAGGTGGTCCTGGCAGGCATGGGAGAATGGTGCCAAGAACATCACACTGCCAGTGGTCTGGTGGAGGGCGTGCGGAAAAGCACGCTGACAGAAAGTGAAGCTGAGCAGCAGGTTCTGGAGTTTGTGCAGAAGCACACTGGCCATGCGCAACCCTTGTTAGCAGGGAACTCTGTATACATGGACCTTATGTTTTTGAGGAAGTACATGCCGACTTTGGCTGCACGGTTCTCTCATGTGCTTGTGGATGTGAGCAGTGTGCGTGCTCTCTGTGTGCGATGGTATCCCAAGGATGCAGAGAGAGCACCTGGAAAGAAACAGCGGCACCGAGCTCTTGATGACATCAAGGAGAGCATAGAGGAACTCAAATATTTGCGGACAGCTATCTTTAGGCAACCTCAGAGATGACACTCATTTTGCTGGACGCAATCTTCCAGCACACTGACAGGTGAGGAGGACCTTCATGATTTTTTGTGGGGTTAATCCTCCCCATTCCTTGCTCTACTGATTGTGCAAGATTCAGGTGGCAGAAGTCAAAAAGGATTTCTGGAGCTTCTAAAGCATGATGATACAGTGGATTCAGACACACCTAATCAGCAGAAGGTGTGTATAATGTGCATTCTCGCAGATTAGACATGGTTTCTGCCAGATATCTTCTTAGAGGTTTGAGATATTCTGATTTTTGTGAAGAAAGAAGAATGATGTAAGTCTGCCAATCAAGTGGGGATTGAGTGTCTCTCATGCACCTTTGGCCAATGTTTGTGAAGAGCTTTCTAAGTGTGTCAGTGTCCTCAGTGCACAGCTGCCTTAGAGCACTTGAAGCAATATGTATTTCCTTACAGCAAAAGATCATGCTGGTGACTGTATCCATGAATTTCATAAATGGATTGCTAGGAACATTGGTTTTGCTTCAGCCCTCAGTTTAGATATGCCTTCTTGCTCCTCTCTGTTTAAGATTCATGATTTTGGTTCAAAGAAGAAGAAGAAGAAGAATAAGAAGATTGCAACATGGATTTTGATAAATCTTCCCCATGGTGATCCAAAGATTGGAGCTACCACATTTGTTTTCCCCTCACCACCTTCTTTGAATGAAGGTTGGACATTTGGATCTAAGAAGTATGTACTCCAGAGTTTGGTCATTGTCACTTTGGAAAGTCTGAATTGCCTACTGGTTCTCATCTCAAGAACTAATTGTCAGAGTGATAGGAAAGGACTTCATACAACAAGCAGGGATGTTTCTCTATCACGATTGTGCAGGTAAGATTGTAGCATAACTTCAAGGTGACAATCCATGGAATGTGCAATTTGCAAGTCAATTTATGTGCAAGTGCTCACAAATCTTCACTTAAGTTGCTTTATGCTCAGTAAGGCCCTTAGATGAGGGCATAACCAGAATGTGGGCAACACCTTGGCTGCTGCCTCGGGTGGTACCCTTATTCTAGTAATGCCCTCAACCTTGGGCCTCACCTACCACATAAGTCATCACTTAGGAGTCTACAGTTTACATCTTGGCAAAAATTTTGAACCCATTTCATTTGGTCCAAACAGAAGAAGGGTGTTTGCACCACATTGAGGTGCAAGGTGGGACTTGAATTTGGTTTTACTAATGACCTTCAACAACTCTATAATAGTTGGTGTTTTCAGAACTTTTGTGCCCATTATGAGACTCAAGGCTTATATGTTGTTTATGTTTCAGACATCTAGATTCTAACTTGCCGGCTAGTTCATAAGAGTGGCAAAACATACCGAGTTTTTGTTGTCATTTCAGAGCCAACACATTGGTAGCCAATGACATATATCACCAAAAAAACTTAAAAACCCCTAAAGAAATATTCACATTCAACTTACCTCTGTCCCAAGGCTTTGGAAACCTTGAAGGAACCATAGACTAAATTGCTCCACCAAATTTTGGGTGTAAGTACATCAACTACCCAAATTGTAAGGAGCTTGTTTCCATTCTCAATTGCAAGGCAAACTATTTACCAACACTATGGTATAAAAGTAAACACTAATGGAATTAAATGTAAGTTTCTTTTTATGGAAATGTTGAAATAACATATTTATACATAATAATTCCATTAACAAATAGATTCACATGTTTGTTAGGAGTGTTGGTTTAGCTACTCGATTAATTTTAATTATGTTAGTGCTAAGTTGAGTTTGTATAATGAATTGTGTTTTAGCTTGAAATTGGTTCATGTGTGAATGGGGTTCAAGTTATTTAATGGTTGAGATATAATTCAAAGTTGTGAGTTCTCAAATCACTTTTTATGAAAATTTTAAACATACAATGTTTTTTTTTTTTGGGTTATTTAAAAAAAATTATGCAATTCTTTTTGCACATGATTTTGTGTTGTTTTTCATTTTATGTGTTTAAGCTTGGATTCTTGTTTGTTTGCAAGTGAAACATATTTTGATTTGGAAATGATACATCATTAAGGTTGTTTTTGTCATTTGTGATGCGTGTTTGTAAACATTGATAGTTGTAAGCATCAACATAACGCACAACACCCCATGCAAATATTGCAACAACCAAAAAAATAATTACAATCCAATTAAAATGTTGGATAAAACCATTAAGTAATATGTGTCTCCCATCCACAAATTTTACCTCTCATAAAACATGAAGCAAAGGTTATTGAAAACTTAAACACACATAGATCATGAGGCATAGGAGGGGTAGGCTTCTTAGAAATACTCCTAGGCTCAAAAAAGAGATCTTGCACTTATGAGTAGGCATAATTTCCCTCACACCTAAGGGGTAGGCATAATATCCTTCCTGGGGATATTCCTAAATATAAGATACTTTCCAAATACATTATGGAATTTCTTAGAGTGTTTAATGTGGAAGGTAAGGCCCTTAGAGTAGGGTGTTCTTGAAGTAAATGCCCTTGGCTCTAGCTTGACCAAGGGGCATTTACTTTCCTAATGCCTGGCTCCAAGGACATTGTCCAAAGTAAAAAACTTACAACAGATTTATTTATTTATTCCCAATTTTTTCTTGGGATACCTCATGATTATCATGGGAAAAAAGGAGAAGAGGGTGGATGTTTCAAAAGACAAAATGCTACTAGGAACTAATGTTTTGCTTTCCAAAACACTTCGTTTTGCAGATGAAAAATTCTACTCTCTAAGGTTACCTCTCCAAACAAACTAAAAAGTTTCTTGTATAGGAAGACAAAAAAAAGTTATCTAAAAACATCAATCAAAATGTTCATATTATATCACCCCATTCATGAATACTCTAACAACACCACAAAATTGATCATGTTGAATTCACCATGTCCAACAAATGGGTGCATCAAATGTTTTAGTCCAAGACATTGGGATTGAACTAAATTTGTTATTGTACTAGTCTTCAAGGCATCTTTCAATTGCAACCCATACCATTCATCCTAGGCACCTTAAAATGTACTTCACAACAAATTCCCGGGTAGAAGGTAAACTTTGCAGGCCCTTGACAAATAGATCTCATTGTCTTCCTACACATATGTCAAAACTGATGGTGAGGGGCTTGTTGCCACAATTACCATGGTTGCCTTATAAAATCTTCCATTGTTTGAGAGTTTGCCATTTGTGTACCCACCCACAAGAGTTTCCATCTTTAAATAGAAATTGCAAATGTATTCTTGGTTTTTAATTCTGCCTTGATGCCTTCTATTTATGGAGTGTTAATTATGTTGTCCAGTGCAAAAGAAAAATAATTTGAACCATACTTTCAAATTTTTACTTACAAAACTTGAAGTAGATATAGACATAGAGAAAGCACCAGCAAAATGTGAATTAATATGTCAAATCATAATCTATGTGTCACAATTAATGTCACATATTTTGCATTACAATGGATGAAATCACAAAGTTCATCTCACACATGTTACAAAAGTATGGAATGGAGAATGAGCCCAAAGTTCACACCACAAGCCCCTAAATACATGAAGGAAGGATCAATGAATCATCCATTCCTTTCCTCTAATCTATTACATATTATCATTCATTGATTTCAGGCCAATAATATATTTTGCCACCTACTAGTCATCCAGAACATTCGTCCATGGATTGGACGAACCTTTAGATTATTTGGCATTTTTTTCCCCAAACTTTATTGGTCTATCCCAAGTGAGATCAAAAGAATTGACTTTTATTTATGCTTAACTTGAATTAATTAACCAACCATATATGAGTTAAAAGTAAGTCCTCAGTGAAAAAAATCCTTAATATGTGTAAATGCTTACTCTGTGGATATGGAAACTTCTAAAGATGCTCTGTCTTGGTCCTTGTGCAATGAGCATAAGATTCTAACGACTAGTATGTTAGCTACATAGATCCTTGGCATACCAAACAATCTAATTGAAAAAGGAGAGAATTTTATTTGTTGTAGATATTGTGACAACACTTTGGAAATGTCAGTTGGAAACATGTCACTTGGACCCATTGATTTTCATTCACAAGAATTAGCTAAATGATCCACACATTGCATCTTAAAGGCAAAGTGATATGACAAGTATTTGTGAGGTTGAAGCATCTATGACAAGGAGCTTGACGCTGAATTCTAGAATGATGTTGAACATGAACATTGAAGAATACACTGATGTAATTCACAAAGTCTTCCTGTAAATAACCTTGTTGATCAATAATATTATAGTAGCCCTTCACATCATTAATGTGAAGTTAATCATCTTTAGAAATGTGGTGTCCATTATAAAGAATTAGATTTGATATTCTAGTGTGATGCTGAATAACAATTGTAATTTATTGGGAAGTTGATTAGTGAAGTTAATGTACATGAATGTTTTTTCAAAATACATGGTTGGTTAACTAGTGTAGTGATTTCTTGTTGGATCTTGAGCTCATATATTGTTCATTTTTGTTGCAGGTTTGTCACAAGTTGGATCCACCTCCTTGAATTCTTATTCCCAGACCCATGTCTTTTTGTGCTTGTTTTCTGCAGTTGATAGCCTAAAAATGAAGGTGCCTTAGTTTTGATTCTGTAACAGACTGTTCTAAGTACATTAACCCCTAAAGAGTGTGGATTTACACTGAAAAGCAAAGCAGCCCATATTCAGCCGTCTAATGTTTAGGGGTTAATAGATGTTTGTTATGTCAGCAACATACTAATCTCACTTTAGCAATTCTTAAAGATCTCCTCCAGTTGCTTTTGTTATTCATGCATGAAAATTATGTTATGTTATTCAAACCAAGTGTAGAATATGGAGTATGTCTTCACATATTCAAAGAGAAAGAACCAACAAAGTGGGTGAGGGACAGGGTATGTTGAGAAAAACTAGGCCTTATAACCTTTCTGATAAGCTGATTAGATCGTCACCTTGAACACAACTTGATTTGCCGTACTTCAAAAGACTGGTTACCACAGGTTCTTTGAAAAACATAATGGTGCTAAAGCACTGCCACCACAGGTTCTTTCAAATGATTCATTTGATCATAGTTGGACTTGATTGTTCTTTATTTGCATAAATAACCACCCAACATCTGTGTTATACTTGCATATCAGGTGCAGCCTGGGGATATGATACTGGTATGAATACTGATATGGAAGAACATACCAGCCGGTTATGATCTGAGGCAATATGGGCTTTATACCAGTATCAGTCTGGTATGGCAGCTGAGGTAATACCAAGTACATACCTACCTTATAGTACTGTCAACAGCAGGTTTATACCTTTTGTATACCAGGCAAAAATCAGCCTTGGACCTAGCATTTTTTTGGGGGCCAAATACTCGGTGACAAAAAAAAATTCAATGTGATTCATACAAAAGTTCTTTGTGAAAAAATTGCACCAAAGTTGCCAGATTTGAGGATTTGTTTTTTGAAATTGTCATATTTTGACAAATAGGTTCCAGTAGGTTGCCAAAATATAGTAGGATTCTTAATTTGTTTTACTTTCCTCTCAGATGTGTAGCCAATTTTGGCTAATTTGTCTTGGGCACGATTGCCAATTTGGCACAAAGTTGAAAACAAAAAACCTAACACTAATACTAGGCTGATATGAAAGTTTAACAAAGTGGGCCAACGTGAATCAGCACCCACCAGTGCACCAGTTGGCTGTTTTGTCCATGGGATGGGCTTCAATTTTTTCAATCAGTCAACTTTTTTTTGGGTTTTGACCTATGAGTTTTTTTTGGGGGCCGCTTTTTTTTTGAACCCTGACCTCCATATTACCTTTTGACCAAGCTACCTTACTGATCTAGCTATTTTATTGACCTAGTTACCCTACCTACCAACCAATAACTAAGCCCCCCCCTTACCTACCTACTCTTTATCTTTTCCTTGGCTTAACTTTTACTCTTTAGGCAAAAGCTTTTATCTTTTTTTGGTTAAACCTTTTTTCTTGGTGAAACTTATATTTTTTCATTACTAAACTTGTATTTCTTGGTCAAATTGTCATCTTTTGGCAAAACTTTTATATTTTAAAATTAAATCTTTATTTTTTGGCCAAACCAATATTTTTTCTTGGCTAAACTTCTATCTTATGTCAAAACCTCTTTACTTTTTGACAACACTTCTCCCTCTTGACAAAACCAATATTTTTTCTTAGTTAAAATTTTACTTGTCACGAAAATCTCTTTCTTTATTGTTTAAACCACTATCTCTCAACAATTTACTTACCTTTTCCTAATTACACCCTTATCTCTTGACAAAACTAGTATTTTTTGGGGCTAAACTTCCACCTTTTAACAATACCTCTCTACTTTCTACCTAAACCTTTACCTTTTGACCAAACCAATATCTTTTTTTACCTAAACTTCTATCTTTTGCCAAAACTTCTATTCTTTTTAACTAAACCTTCATATCTTGATTAGATTTTTACATGTCACAAAAACCTTTTTATTTATTGTTTAAACCATTATTTCTTAACAAAACTTTTACCTTTTCCTAATTAAGCCCTTATTTTTTGGCAAAACTAATATATTTTCTTGGCTAAACTTTCATTTGTTGGCAAAATCGAGTTTTAGTTCCTAGTTAAACCCTTATTTTTTGATTGAACCAATATCTTTTCTTGGCTAAATTTTTACTTTTCATCAAAATTTCATTACTTATTAGCTAAATATTACCCCTTAACAAAACCTTTACCTTTTTGTAACTAAATCCTTATCTTTCAACAAAACTAATATATTTTCTTGATTAAACTTCCACCTTTTGGCAAAAACTTTTTATTTTTTAGCTAAACCTAAATACTTCTTGGCCAAACCAATATTTTTTCTTGGATAAACTTTGATTTGTCCCAAAAGCCTTTTTATTTATTAGTTAAACCATTACCTCTTGACAAAACCTTTACTTAAAAAAAACTAAACCCTTAGTTTTTAGCAAAACTAATATTTTTACTTGGTTAAACTTTCACCTTATAGCAAAACTTTTCTACTTTTTGGCTAAACCTTTACTTCTTGGCCAAACCGGTATTCATTTTAGGTTAAATTTTTTCCTTTCACCAAAACCTTTTTACCTATTGACTAAATCACTACATTTCAACAAAACATTTACCTTTCCTTAGTTAAACCCCTATCCCTCAACAAAACTAATATCTTTTCTTGGCTAAACTATACCTATTGACCTATATATTTAAAATTTGTCACTTTCATTCCCACCTACTTATTTGCCCACCCATCTATTTACCTATCTGTTTGCCCTTCCACCTTCCTACCTATTAGCCTTTTATGTAGGTACATACCAAACCCCACCTACATGGTTGGATCTACCTATTTTGTTAGCACTCCAACAAACCTTGCAATTGCCAAAACTGATGAGAAAAAAAATAAAAATGAAAGATATTGCATGGAGCTTGGATTTCTTCATTCAAACAAAAATCTAGGAGCACAATTCCACTATTTATCAACATTTGTATAAGGGTATTGCAGATATGCATTAATTTAAAACATTATGTTTTATAGTTTTGGGAAGATATTATACACATTTTTGAAAGACCAGCCTAAATGAAATACCTCCATATGGTATTGCATGAAGTGATCACAAAATGTTTTCCATTCTAATGGGGGGGGGGGGTGTTGCACACCCAACATAAATGTTCAAGGAATACAGGACCGTGCCTTAATTTTAGCATCTGAAAATAACCTGAACAACTTCATCCCCCAACTAAAACTAGTGCACTGGCGAGTGCTACGTCATAGGGGCCAACAAAGTGCACAAGTAATGTGTTAGAACCCGGTCTATAAATAGCTATTACACATTTGAACTAATAGTTTTTCAAAGACAACTATGAAACAAAACCATCAAATCCAGCAATCCCATTGGCCTGAAAAAAATAATCTTCAGGTCTACACACACAACCCTATCCTGCCTAACATTGAAAATAACAGTCCCTTCCAAGGTCCTACCATTTCCATCGATTCTCTAACATTCTCACAAACCTACCAAACCCTATTACACATTTAACTATTAATTCACTCAAGACAACAAAAATAAAATAAAATTCAGATCACCAAATCCAGCAATTTCATTGGCCATCCCATCTTTTCTGCATACCTGAACACAACCTATTCAACACCCTCTGTGTTAGTACACATATACTATAACCCTTGTCTGTATACAGACCAGGGTTAACATAGGTACCCAATACCAGTACCTGCCAGGAATGGAGTATGGACCAAAAACATAGAAAATTAATAAAAACCCCATACCGAGACCAGTCTGGTATACCTATTCAAAATTCAATAATATCAGTACAACACTGCTCCTCCCTGGCCAGTCCCGACCACACCAAACAAGTCCTTAACTATAAATGCAAGGCATGTGATGGGTGATGTAAGGCCAGCATGCTTGCTTTACTCACTTCCTCATGTTTGAATATAGTAAGTGATCATATGTGAATAGTTTGCTCCTAGAAAAGCCCCATCCCACCGACCACATGACATCACACCATTTCGAGTTCTTGTCTATAAACGCAACTCATGTGATGGTGACGTAGGCATAACTTGCCGCCTACAATTCGTCTTCCTTATATTCAATTATGTGTATGAGAATGTAGACTAGATAAGTTAGGTCACAAAGCACCTAGAAACCCATATTCACACACCACACCAAAAAGGCATTACTATAAATGCAAGGCATGTGATGATTTATGTAGGGCCATGTAGGGTTAAGGTGCATGGTACTTGTATTTGCCTTTGATAAATATGTGACACGTGGACAATGTACTTAGTACTGAGTGTCTTATGTCTTTATCCAAGCTTTATTTTTGTTTTTTGGAATTATGTGGGGGGATTTT
>Ga0209611_10002571_pt1 | contig 31933 bp, 20 predicted proteins | sample S1TSphgellanicum_3_FD_187693 | JGI IMG/M metagenome (GOLD analysis project Ga0209611, IMG submission 187693) | Host-associated microbial communities from peat moss isolated from Minnesota, USA - S1T2_Fc - Sphagnum magellanicum MG (SPAdes) (version 2) | ecosystem: Host-associated > Plants > Peat... | reverse complement strand
GGCCCCCCCCCCTCCATTTATCTTTTTTTATCATAATTGCCATTCTTTTGTTCATTTATACATCCCGACCCTCATAGTAGTGTTGTTGCTATGGACCAAGCATGTGGTAATTTGAGTTTCCGAATAAATGAATTGAAGATGAATTGTAGATGAATAGAGGAATCGTAACAAATCACAGCTTGGGTTTTTACCGAATGAATATATCGTGTGGTGTGGATTATTATTCGGCCAGTGCCATCATACGAGCTTGTTGTTTACCACATGATCCACATAATTTGTCACATAAAAATGGATGGGTTTGTTTTGTGCAAGGTCCACATGCAAGGTACCTTTCCAAAGAGTGAATTGTAAACAAAGTTTTCAATGGCATTCAATGGAGGTGCTTGCTACCCACCCAAAAGCTTTTAATGTACATCATCATCATCATCTTCTTTGTTGCTTTATAGCTAGCAAGCTGGCTAGCTATCTAGCTTCCTTCTAATTGGTGGGTTTTCTACACTACACACCAGTTGTAGTAGGGTTGCTAGGGTTATCTAGGGTTTTGGGTGTGCTACTATATAGATAACACACCCAAAACCCTAGATAACACAACCAAAAAACCCATCATCAAGAGTCCCCTCTTATCAAAGAGCAAAACTATGAGGCCTAAAAAATTGGCCAGATTAAGCCAATACCGTAGTAGTACCTTGGCCATTTCGACCTTGGCCATTTTGACACATGTCCCCGTTGAATAATTAATTAATTTTGAAAAACTCATTTCAACAAATGAAAATATTCTTAAATATTCACTATTAATCAATCCTTCACAATATTTTTTTTGATTTGGAAAAAATAATTTTTGTAAATTCAAGATTTCTGAAAATAATATAATTAGTGTCAAAAAGGCCAAGGTATTATTAGGGTAGCCACCAACTTACCATCATCACATTGGAAGCCCCTTTTTTATGACTCTGTTGCGGGTAAACTCCACCTCAATTGACATCAGTTTTCACCTTGGTAAACTTTGTTCTATAATAATGGATAGGTATTATATGTGTAAGATGATAGGTTACTCTTTGGTAACTAGACGCATCTAGATGGGGTAAAGGTTAAGTGAGTTGTAGAAGGTAGGTAGTAAAAACACAAACTTGAGTCAACCACTATGGTTAGCTACAGGAACTCTTCCCCAATTAACCAAAAAGTGTTTTCCTTTCCACCCACCATTCATTCATTCATCCATCCATTCATCCATCCATCATAGTTCATTGGTGCCTCACTTTGGCCCTAAAATTTGAATTGAACGAGTCCAAACTTGGGACTCCCTCTCGACTTCTAAGAACAAAGGCACATTTAGAATAACAAATGGAATTTGAGTGAGTAACATGCAATGAAAATGAGCCAAACTCGTACTCTTTGCAAATTGGGAGTGCAACTAAAAATTTTGCCCAAGTCAAAGAACATTATTTTATTTATTTATTTATTTATAAAATAATACATTGCACTTTACCACATGTAATGATGAGTGTGACTTTATAGTTGACTAGTAAAACTAATAACAAAAATAATAATAATAATAATAATAAATCAAATCATAAAATGTCAGCCATGGGGAATGTGTGACCTTTGTGACATCATCACCATTAAATAAAAGACTGGCTATTCACTTCATCATAATTTTATTTTTGGACACTTTATATATGACAACATAAAACATGCGGCATACATAATTTTTTCTTTTATAGATGTAAAATTAATTATGGTGAATAGCCAGTCTTTTAATTACAATAATTGTTCCAAAATGAAACAAAGTGTGTGTCACAAGAAGGAAAAATTAGATTATCATAAATTTATAAAACTTTTCATTTTTTAAATTTATTTAATGAAATTTTGTAACTTTCAATATCATAATTTTAAAATAAAGAAAATAGCATTTGGATTTATTTAGGATATTTAATGAAATTGCAACTTTAATTGAATTTTAATATATTTGAGAATTATATTATCAAAATTACTGATTTTTGGATTGATTTCATGATTTTCAGTAATTTTGAATATCATAATTTGAAATATAAAACTATTATCTGGATTATTTAGGTTATTTTATGAAATTTGAACTTTAAAACTAAATCTTTTAACAATTATGAAAATTAAATTATCACATAATTATAAAACCATAATTTTTGGATTGATTTCATGATTTTCAATAATTTTGAATATCATAATTTGAAATATAAAACTATTATCTGGATTATTTAGGTTATTTTATGAAATTTGAACTTTAAAACTAAATCTTTTAAAAACTATGAAAATTAAATAATCACATATTTATTAAACCTTAATTTTTGGATTGATTTCATGATTTTCAGTAATTTTGAATATCAAGATGTTGATTATAAAATGTAATTATGTGTACTTAAATTTGATATTTGGTAATTTGTAACTTTATTTGTTAGAGGAAAATTATTTTGTCAACAAAATTTATTTCCCATGCTTGCAATAAATAAGGGATTTTTGTTATTGGGCATTGAAATAGGTTCAATGAATTATATCTACCTTTGTTAAAATAAAATAAAAATATTGCAAACATAATTTTGCCATGAATACTGTTTTGCACATAATGCCTATTTTTCCAATTGCTTGCTCACATTGAAACACTTTAACGACCCAATGGTTTTGTAAATAATACTCATATTTTATGGAAATTTTCAAACCTCTCCATGCATTTTCAAACTTTATTGATCAAGAAATAAATTATTTCAACAAATCTTTATCCTACAAGTTATGTATTTCCTAATGACCTTTTATATTCAAAAATTCCATTTTTCAAAACTCTATTAAGAAGTTAGGCTTTTAACTTTGATCTTAATGGTAAAATCTTTTGTTTCATTGCCTTCCATTTTATCTTGGTAGGTTAGGAAGAAATTACCTTTGATGACTTCTTGTTGTGTTGTCATGTTACTAGTTAGTTCTATCATAATTAAAGAACTTGTCATTTGAGTTGTGACTTTTTAAAACATTGAAATTCACTTGTGATTATTATTTGCTTTAAAACTAGTCTCCATATTTGTAATTTAAGGAAATTTCTTAGTTTTGGGTTTTGATAATTATTAAATGTGTTGCCTAAATCATTTAATTTGTATGAGGTTGTCTACAACATTTCTAGAATGATTCATCATTGTTTGTTTTGGAAATGAATATAAAAATTTGGATATCTTGGAAACGATTGTCCTCCCCATATGTATTTCATACACAACAATGTTTATTATTTGTGCATTTTAATATAGCCAAAAGTGATGATGATCTACTAAATGACATGGCCAATTTGGTTACAAGCTTAATATGAATGTTTGCTTGTTGGAGGGATGCTTCAAACTTTAATTTTCATGTAATTTTGGTGGAATGGTGTTGGTCCATGTTCTATGTCTTGCAATTTGGTTCCTCTCTTTGCTTATTGCATTATGTATTGTTTGGATTGGTCTTTCTCATTTTTTTTTGGGCTTTCTTTTATTGTTCCTCCCATGTTTAGATCCTTTTCTTATTGATGCACAAATATCTATTGTGCACAATCACAACATTCCATTCTAATTGAAAGGTTAAATTCATGATCTTTGTGGATGACTTTGTTACAATTGAAGTGTTGGAGCAATGCCTGTGCACGATGTTTCATTCCAACTAGGTTCTTTACACATTTCCAAGGATGTCACTTATGATGAGAATAATGTCACAAGTTCAAAGTATAATGTTCCCACCTTTGGAATGCATGGAAAGGTTTGGTTTGTGGATGTTGGTTCATATAAAATCATTCACGACAACTTGCCAAAAATTTCACAAAAGACCATGCTGACATTAAGAACAACTATGTATGTGGTCAAAGCAACCCATTTGGAAGAAGGTATCAAGTAAGAGACATAAGACAATGATAGGCCCCTTCAATCATATGTCCCTCTTCCAACCTTTGTGTTCATTATTTGTTTGATTTTTTTGACAAAGATGGGAGGGCATTGTAATTGTCAAAAGTAGATCACAATGTACCCAATTGCCAATTTCTTTGAAGTTGTCCACCATGTCACTAATATCTTCACAACCATTGGCTTCACAATTGCTAATATCTTTGCGACTATCAACCATGCCAATAGTATCTTCATAACCACCTACCTCAAAGTCCATGCTTCTCAATGTGCTAAATTGCTTATGAACAATGTCATTGACAACACATGGTTTCAATGAACTATAGTTGTGGGATTATGACACCATCTTTGTTCACAACATCCCTTTTTTTCTCATAACATTCAATGGAGACATATTGTTTGAAATGTCCCCTTTTTGGATTTGTCACCATTCAGGACAAATGTAAGGCATGTAAGAATGTTATTTGGTGAGTAGGTGAACAAGAAGGTGAGCATGTGAACATGAACATTGGGTATATCATTAGCATATTTCATCACATCATCAAAATATTCCTTGATGATGTGGCAAAAATATTCTCTAACAAATTTGAATATTACACCATATCATGATTATATTCAAATATTCCTTAACAAATTTGAATATTTTGTTATGTTAACCCAAGTGCCCTTATCTAGGTTAATGGTAAACAACACTACTATGGGTTTCATGCAAAATGAAGAATGGGTGATAGAATGGGACAAATAATGGTTGTTAATGGAAAAACTTTAAGAGAATAGGTTTGACAAACATTGTTAGGGCTCATCATTTTGATTTGTTTCCAAACATTACAATATCATGTCATAAGGCGAAATTGAAGTATTTAAATCAAATTTACATATTTAGGTTTAAACATTAAAACTTTAAAAAAATTAAGATCCTTGAATTGAATTGGTTTTTTTCCCTAATGCAAAAATAAGCCTTGCTAGTTGTGCAAAGAAAAAACACAAGGAAATCATAATTTTCCCAAACCATACATGTAGTTTTACCACTTTAAATTCTCAATTGCCCTTGGCCATTACATGGTTCTGCATGTTTTGTGGATGAGGTAACTAGACATAATTACCATCCATTGAAAATCAAGACCCCCTCTTTTCATCCATGCAAATAGTAATTATGACATGTTCATCCAAACAGTGAAAGGCTATGGAATCATCAGGCTTGCAATGAGAGCCCAAGGTGATACCTTGTGTTAATTAATAGGTTGTTAATGCAACATAGGTTGAAGGTTATGGTTTGCAAATTGTAAGTGATTGTTAATAAGAATGTCAACATTCCCATGAGGGATGGTTACAGACTAAGTAGCTAGTGAAAGTTATTGAGTTACTGAATGTGGTTAAGTTGTGGAAGCACTAAAATTATGTCTAACAATTTGACACTCAAGTCCATTATTAGACATAATTGGTCGTTGAAAGGTGCCAAATGTGCATTCATTCCTTTTTTTATTGGACATGGGTTATGAGCTCCACCATTCACATGTTGTTGTAACTTTAACATTGGGTTCGTGATTAAGTGTGAAATGCAAGGGCCCATGAGGCCAAGAAAATGTGTTTGAGTGTGAAACACACTTTCACAAATGGGGGAGAATGCAATAGATGGAGCCCAATGACTCCCAGGTGTATTCCCATTTTGGGAGTTGCACATGTGCAAGATTCTTAAATGTTCAAAGCCTTGGTTGAAAAGGAAAACAAACACTAAATTGGGTGCTTAGGATAATGCTCAAAAGTTTTTGAAATTTAGATGCCTAAAATGCTTTTGGATTGTTCATTTAAACCTGATATGCATCAATTATGATCATAAGAAAGATCGGGATCCAAAGTCCCAAATCCCTTTAAAACAAGGGTCAAATGATATCTGATTGGGGCATGTGATACACTGTTGGACAAATCTTTTTGAAGGTTATAAGATATTTCTTTTGCATGTTTCAAAAAAATTTGATTTGAGAAAGATATGAGCTTCCAAATTTTTGGAACAACAAGAGTCCCAATTTGGGACTCCCACTTGGGAATTTCAAAAAAAAAAGTGATAGATGTGAACATTAAACACCATCTTCAAATGGATGGAATTCATCCATAATGTTCATCCATAATTCCTAATTAAGTCCTAGTGAACTTTCAATTAAATCCTAATTAAATCCTTGTTAACTTTTAGTTAAATCCAAATTATGTTTTAATTAAATCATATTTAATTTTTAGCTAAATACTAGTTAATTTCTAATTAACTCTTAATTAAGTCTTAATTAACTTTAGTTAATTTTTAGTTGATTTCTAATTAAGTCCAAGTTAACTTTCAATTAAGTTTTAATTAACTCATAATCAATTTTTAGTTAGGAAGGTTCTTAAGAAACTTCCTTATTTGATGCACACATAGAGGCTTCTTTGAACTAGGTCCACAAAAGGGTATAAATAAAAATAGGATCCCTCACTTCTTTTAGTCTATTCAACACCAATCTTATGAATGATTTTACACCATAACCTTGTCATGTTCTTTTCATGTTCATGTTTACATATGTTAACATAATAAAAATTTGTTTCCACATTTATCTCACACATTTCGTGTTTTTGTTTTAATTATTATGTTCTTGTTTTTTGATCATGTAATCTTGTTTTGTTCCTTGTTTGAAAATTAGACTTAAACCTTTCTTTCAACCTTTATTCTTATGTTTTTTTGTGTCTTTGATAATTTGAATATATTCCATCAGGTCTATGTCCCCATGGAAAGTCATAAAATATTCTAGGGGGAGGGGAGGGCCGAAATCCACACGAACAGATAGAGGAGATAGGCTCAAAGATGGCCTCCAAGATTAGCTGAAGGGTTTTTTTTATAATGTTGTCACCCCCATTCTAATTTTGCTTGGCTTGAATATTTCCACTTTACAAGCTAGTATAAAAGATAATTCATTTTTGCTTGGCTTATTACCTAAATGGGCCTTTGTGGAAGCTTTATCATTGGATGAAAAGTGGCAATTTCATAAACAATTACAATCTTTACCGCATAATAGTGCCCGTAATTCTCGAGCGACTAGACCAAAAACATGAGTTCCTTTAAGATTTCCTTCTTGATTTATGATGATGACAACATTGTCATGATTAGATGAAATTGAAATATCGGGGGGCATTAATTTGAATAAAAAGAGGAAAAAATTATATATATCCTATACAAAGATTGAATTTGGGTGCCTCCTCTTTAAGGTTGCGAGTTGTGTAAAGTTTATGCTCAAGGTTGTCCTTATTAAGTCCATTGCACCACTTGCATTCAGCTTACACTAACTACATTCTTTCCTTGGTTGTGTAGGTTGACTTCATCTTGAATTCTTACTTGTGAGTTCATTTTAGTCCCATCCTAGAGCTCTAGCACACCTTCTTACTTACGAAGTGTTACGAGCTAAGGAATGTGCCTTAACTATTTTCTTTTTTATTGTTTCACTTTAAGATTCACATTTGGGTCCCTTAAGAAGTTTGGGGGTGCATCACATGTGTTCTTACCAACATGGGTTATGAACTTGATTGATCAAACAATAGGACACACATAGGTTATGAGTTTTAATTTACATCTAACCAACCAATTATAACATAAGGTGCCTTTCAATGCCAACAAACACTAAACATGAACAATGGATTAAATGCAACACTAATTTCAATGAAGTTGAAAGACAATGCCTAATAGGAAAAACATTTTTCAAATTTTTTTATTATACCCAAACTAGAATTAACACTTTAATCATTTTTTTACACAATATTTCCAAGGAAAAAAAAAAATCTAGTGGTTAGAATCTCCCCTTTCAACCAAAGGTTGAAGGTTTGATCCACTTTTCAAATGTTTTTTCATTCCATGAACAAAATGGATGGAGAGAAAAATAACATATGGGCAACTTCTTCAAGTTAGAAGCCTTGAAGAGAAAAAAACTTTCCATTGGAAGGAGACAAAATGGTAGCTCCAACTATGTACCCTCAAAGATACGGTGATTAAATTGCCTCAAGGAATAATTTCTCTCTTGGAGAAAAGGACTAAGTTGCTTCCAAGAGCAAATTCCCCTAGTGAACAAGTTCCTCTATGTTTGATTAGAAAATTCAAGGGCAAACTTTGTCCAAATCAAATTTTCTTCATACCATTAGAAAACTCTTGAAACATAGATATCTAAAATAATTTTTCATTTTAAATTTGAGGTTTATGAACAAAAAGTTATGGCAAAAAAAAAAAGTCAGAGGTCAAATTTTCTAATGCATTTTTTTCCCCAAGGCAACTAAATCTTCTTCTTCCCAAAGGGGAAAAGGACTTGGAAATTGATGGTTAATTTTATTTTACTTTTATAAGTTTTAACCCATAGTCTCAAATTCAAATGCAAGACCATTTTAGTTATCTATGTTTCAAGAGTTTTTCAATCGTATAAAAAATGTTTAATTTGGACAATGTTTGACCTTTAAACTTCCTTGTTAAACATTTTAGAACTTGCTCTTTGAAGCAATTTAATCCCTTCAGGGAGAGAAGGAAACTTGGAAAATTTAATTCCTTGGTCTTTTTTTTATTATAATTTTTCGTTCCTAACTTTAAATCAAGAATGCAAAGTCATTTTAGATATTTACACGTCAACAATTTTCCAATGCTAGAAATAACATTTAATTTAGAAAAATTTAGCCAAAATTTGCTTGTGTATTTAAAAGGTCAATTACAAGCCAAAAAAAAATTCTTTCATCTAGCCTATGGGAGGAGGAACATTTCATTTTGTAGGAAGGTTTTTCCATTCTCGAAAGTTGATGTGATACCGTAGTTCCTTGGCCATTTCAACACATGTTCGTTGAATAATTAATTAAATTTGAAAAACCCATTTCAACAAATGAAGTATTCCTAAATATTCACTATTATTATCCTTCACAATTTTATTTTTTTGATTTGTAAAAAATAATTTTTGAAAATTTCAAAATTTCTGAAAATAATATAATTAGTGTTGAATTGGCCCCAAGGTACTAGGGTAGTCTTTATTATGCCAGGTGAGGGCATTATCAAGGCAAAGCCCTGACACTTGTTCTTTACCCTACACAAGGTGGGCCAGCTTTCAGGCCTTAGTGTAAAATAGGCCTGTCGTTTCCTCTCTGGCAATTGCGTTCTGCGATTTGGGCCATGGATTCTGTTTATGGACAGTGGGCCATAGTGTAAAACCAACTGGGCCAATTCTTTAGTACTCACTCGGCCAATAGGAGCGCTCCGTTTTTGTCAGGTTGGGCCAGTTTTTGGGTCCTCGTGTAAAAAGGCTTACAACTCAAGTAAGTTGCGGTTTCCTCCCCCACAAACCCTAACCCTACTCGCAGCTCTGCCACTCTCGATTCTTGTTTGCTTGCGCCCGAGCACTTGCGTTCTGCGATTTGCGCATCGGTTCTGTTTGTGGACGATGGCGCTGCTAGGATTAAAGCTCCTTGTTGTCATGAGTTTGCCGCCTAAGAATTTGGAGTTTTTTGGGCAGAATTTTGTGTTGTAGGCTGTGATAAAAGAAGAGGAGGAGGAGGAGGAGGGGTGGAAGGAGGAGGAGGAGGAGGAAGAGGAGAACAACAAGAGGAAGGTTTTTCAAGTACATGTGTGGCTGTGGTGTACATGTGGCTAAGCTTAGGAAGGGTAGTGGTGAGAGTGGAGTCAATGCTGTGGGGAGCAAGTAGCAGCAGCAGGTGGAGGGTTGTTGAAGTCAAGGGCTTGAATTCTCCTCCTCCACTGTTGTTGTTGGAGAATGAGAGGGCAGTGGCCTCCTTGTCTTTTCCAATCCATGTTTCCGATGCCAATTTCTCGAATCTCAGGGCGAGGGGGCGGCGATACACGCATGTGGGATATGTACGTGGAGTATGCAGGTATGATGTAGTAGTTTGTTTGTTTGCTTGTTTCTCTCGCTTTTTTTTTTGGTAATTTCATCTTCTTCTGGAACGCTTCTTCACAATTGCGTCCCCTTGGTGCCTGAAATCCTCCAAGAATTCATATCCCAGGATCCTTGTAGTTCAAGCACCTCCAACATACTAGAGCCATCTCCCCTCCCCCCCCAAGTTTAACAGAGATTAGTTAAGAAATTAGAACGAATCCGAACAGTGGAAGTCTTAGAAGACATGTCTAAAGTCTTCTTCAACAAACTAAAACTGAAAATTGAAAGAACAAAAGGTGTCTAAGGTTTTGCAATTAAGATTCTGCCAACAGGGAGGTTGAAATTGTCATGTGCCACCAGGAATTCAAAAAGTTATATTGTGTCATGTAGCCAGCATAAAAGATAGATGCCTATCAGGATCTTCTTGGTATCTATCCTGCCAGACATTTAGCTATGATCCCCCTTTTGCAGTGGGGTCAAACATCATCGGAAAACATAACTCAGTTTTCGAGATGAGCTCCTGGCAGCTGCAGATGTCATCTATATTATACCACTGCCCAAACAGCCTTTGAGCCGGATCAGTGTTTGTTGCTATCAGGGTTTTGGAATTTTCTCATATGTTCGCCCCTTTGATAACCTGCTGGAACTTATTGATTCATCATCAACCTGAAACAGGCCTGTTTCTGTAAGAAATTACTCACTCTGTAAGATGTGTTGAGGATGAAGTTGGGGCCTGTGTTTGGTGGCAGACACTTCTACAGCTGATGAGGCGCCCAGTCGGATCAAAGCACGACTTGCTGCTCTTTCTGCTTTTGCTGAATCCCAGGGTCTAACAGGGTATGGGATTTGTCACTGCCAGATGTGTGGAAGGCTCAATCCAATCTTTTGCAACATTGGAGTTTTGATTTCTGAAGTGAAACTATGTTGTGCCCTCCTCTCTATTCCTCTGTATGCCTTCAAACTAAATCCACAATTTTGGACATCAATGTGTGTGTGTATATAGGCAGGCTGTGTTTGATGGACTTCGTCGCTTGTGTTCTGATCTCCAGACTGAGGTACCGCCCTCTCTTGTTCCTTGCTACACTTCTATTTTCTTAACTTTCTGGTTTATCACTGCATCTAGGAACTTTTTAAATTTTCAACCATTTGCAGTATTCTGCCTGAGGAAAGCAGTGTGCACCTAGAAGATTTCTAGTGTTAGATGTTGGATCCCAGATTATAATTCTGGAGCTTTGTCAGCTTTTAGTGTCTAACTCTGAGAAGGATTGGCAGCTTCTGGATACACACCGGTTTACATTATTCTACTGTTTTGTCTTCTTCATGTGCCGTGAGCGAGGCCAGAAAAGCATCTGTAAGTCAACAAACCTGGATCTGCTTTGAATTTTTATTAAGGACCAGAAGATATGTTGCAATTATGCCTGACAGGGCTCTTCTACCCTGTTGCTCTCATCTTGATGTCCGGATTTGCTTCTGAATTCTTGTTTTATTGCAGCGGTGAGTACTGCCATAGATGCTTGGAGGTTATCCTTGACTGGGCGTTTCCGACTCCTTGATGAGTGGTGTGCTTTTGTCCAGGTAAATTAATATTGCCTGGTCTTGTATGTTGTAGAGTGACTTTATAAAGTATGTTCTTGGCAGTGCTTGCTGTACTAATGGCTTTTTGGAACAGCAACCTGTGAAAGTCTTGTTTGGGGAACATTTCTAGTTTCATTGATATGTTTGGAGGCTCCTGGTTTTCTTAATGTGAAGGTCCATCAGCGGCATGCAATTTCAGAGGATACGTGGCGCCAAGTGTTGGAGTTTAGTCGCAGTGTTCATGAAGATCTCAGCAATTATGACCCTGAAGGTAGTTTTCTGTCTTGGGAAATTAGTGTGTATCAGGACTAACAATACTCCAGGAGAATCTGCATGGAAGTGGGGTGGTCCTAGTCTGTGATTTTGCACACAGGATTGCTGCATGTGATCATGGACAAGATTACATGACAATGCACTATATTGCTTTCAAGTAGAAACTGTGACAAATCTCTCTTTTTCCATTTGTTCTTGACTGCAGGTGCATGGCCAGTTTTGGTGGATGATTTTGTCGACAATATGTACAGGTACAATATGCTGCTGTGTTGCTTTGTCTGTAAACATTTCATTTTGTAAGCTACATAAGTGGTACATATCAGCCTATTGCCAGTAGTTCTGTTTGTTGTCTGCAATAATGTTTGTACCTCTTCCTTCAGAGAGTTCGGACAGTTGTTTATATAGGTGTTTGTCAGACTGGGTAAAGAAGCTGATCACCTACAACAATTGTTTCAGGAAATTCGCTTGCTCTCGCTGCAGCACAGGGACAGATAATCTTTGTGATTGTGGTCTGGGTACAATCTTGGATGTCAGCCCCAATGCCCCCTCAGTTGCTGGTAGTATGCCAAGCCGGATTACACCTCTGCCAGGTCAGGACTGATGATGGACTCCCTGAGATTGTGAGATTTCAATTGGGATGGGGGACCCTGAGTGTATATGAGGACTTTGTATACTGGTATTAGGTATTGGAAAGTATGGCTATCAAGAGTATTTCTGCAATCACTATGCAGGTGTAGCAGCATCAGCAGGGAGCAAGAGACGACGGAAGGATTTGAAAGATGAAGCTGCTCAAGCAGAATCCATCAACTGCATTGCACAGAGGCTGGCTGAGATGCCCAGCCCACTAAGTTCCAAACGGATCTGTAGAATGGCAACTGTGGCAGAAATTACTGATCCCATGGAAGAGATTGATGCTGATGTGCCAGAAGTTACAGACCTATGGGAGCAGTTTGACCAAACAGGTGTCACTGATGAAGTCATGCAGACCTCTGGTTGTACTCAGGTTAGTCTCTTTTTCAGAGTTGGCAAATAACCACTTTTGATGTCAGTTTTTTGTTGTGGTCTCCTTGGCATATTGTTATACTGAGTTGACAGGAAAGCTGACTGTTGCTGAATTCATTTCATTTGCATAAGGCTATGATTTGCAGCAGCTTGCAGTAGAGATTGTTGTAAGGAACATCAGGCTTGCTGAAGATTTTGTTGTGGTAATTAGAGAGTGTGCTGTTTGCTAGATACATTGATTATTATATACTTGTCTACACCCTACCATCAGGAACTGATGAAGTTGTGTTTGATTTTTTTGGCTGGAACTGACATAGAAGAGTTACCTTCAAAGTGTTATTGTGGAGTTTTCTCTGCAATCTTATAGATATGTTTGGTAGATATGTACAAGGTGGATAAGTTGTACTTGCTGGATGGAAATTCCATGCCATTGGATTGTGGTCTGCCACAAAAGGAGAGGCAGGGTATGGCCTACACAGTTTTATCCAGTTATGGCAGATAATTTACCTAGAAATTAAATTTGGTTCTTCTGGTCCTTGAGAATTTGTTAGTGCCCTATCTGTCATCAGGGCTTGATTAAGAAAGAAAGAGGTTGAAGTCAGAACCAGTCTTTCCAAGATGCATTGCTATGGCCATTGCTTAATGTTAGCCTCAGGGTCATTGCTTGATAGGAGGATGACTTTGCCTTTGAGCAAAACACAGGAAATCTGTTGAGACTGGATCTGTTCCTGGTCATCACACAAAACCCATGTTGGGACTTCTCACTATACATCACGTGCAGTGTGGCTCCTTAATGCTAGCTTGGGTTTCAGTGTCTAATATCAGTTTCTGATGTTTTAATACTTTGAGTAGTCCAAAATCAAACATGCTGCAATTGCAAAGGGTGATAGATCTTGTGTCCATATGAGGATTTCTGTTCTGCATTTCTGCATCACATTTCTCATCAGAATGCATGTACTTACATTTGGAGTAATGGCTGCTTCCAGGGTTTGCGGGAACACACAATCACTGGGGGTTATGATCTCTTGTTGTCAACTACTTGGCAACCATGGCCAAGTCTCGGGAGACTGGAAAATTGCCACTTGGGACATGCTAGTCTTATGCAAGGGAACTCTTTCCAAACAGATGCACCCACTGCTTGTGGGAGTTATCCTCTGTTGTTAAGTGCTAAGCAAAATGTGCTGCTTCATCAATGAAGCCACGCTGCTGTTCCCAAGATGCTAGTCACTGGTGTCTACTATTCATCCCCATCATTGAAATGCTCCTGGATGACTATGTGTAGTCAATTCATTGGAGACTGAGGGGCTTCAGTAGCTGTCCAAAGTACACCTGCTGCTGTTCATGATTTGATATTTACTTGTAGATTCTGATGGTTCATGGGAGCCAACTGGGCTGCCATTAATTACCAGAGATTCAATCAATTGTCAATAGGGTTGGTGGCAGTGGAGGAGACAAAGCTGCATCTGTGTTGGCCATTTAAATACTGCAAATATTCTCATTAACTTGTTCTTTTAGTAGACACATGGGAGAAGCCATCTGTATCTTCCAATTTGAGTGTTGTGAATCACAATGTCACCTTAGATAGAGGAGAGTGAAAAATCATGCACAGAGACAGTGTCTCACTCTGACTCTCCTGCTCTTGGCTTATTTGACAAGATATTTGTGAAACTCGGTTTTTTTCTCTGTGAATATTCAGTAATCTTTCTGCAAATCTCTGAGAGACTGAAAAATAGTTTTTTTTGCCTGAGTTTGTCAGCTGCACCACGAATCATTCAAGTCTTTCATCTTACAGGGGCCTTCATGGAAGCTCAATAAGACATAAGACCCAGTCCCCAGGATCTGGATCCATAATGAGAGATTGCCTGAAAGCAAGTGAAGTGTAAGTTCCAGCCCTTTGGTCATTTTTGGTAGTGTTCTTTTGGTGTTCCTCATGAGTTCCTGGTCATTTTATGGTGATAGGTGCGTCCATAAAGAAGCAGGTGAAAAATCTGTGGTGACAATGTTTTCCAACCACAAATTTTCAATCAAACAGCAGTTCAAACTCTGATGGGAGTCAATTTGCTTGGCTCAATGAGAAATGTGGTAATTAGGGGGGGTATATGCCAAACCAGCTGACCTGAAGATGGGGAACTCTGATTGGTGAGGAGCTTGTCAGGATCGAAAATGTGTGGATGAAATAATATGTTCTCAATTGTAAGTTTTGGACTCTACAGGTGAGAATCAACTAAATCCACATGCACGTTGTGATATGATTTATGTTCAGTTCATCTTCAGCATTGTAATTGATGGATCGATTTGGCAGTGAACAATTCACAGCTTTAGTAACCAAATCCACTAGATGAGAGTTGTGTGCAGTTTTCCTAGTTGCTTTTGTTGTTCTTAAGGGGTTCAATTTGATCAATGATTGTGCAGCAAGGGGGGTGCTTGGTTGGAGATCCACCCAAAACTGTTTTTGTTGCTGACAAGAGAATCCACAAGTAAGAAAAGTCTGACCTTAAGTCCCCAAAATGGAGATGGTTGAAATGGTAGCCAACAAAATTAGAATGTAGTTTGATACCTAGGTAGATGGATCCAAATATGTCAAAACAGAAAGGCTCTGATATGTAGCCTTGTTTGAAATACTTGCCCCTAGTTCTTGAAACCATTTCAGAATTCAGCTTTGCAAGCTTCTAAGCATTCTGTGGACTTAACTTTTGATAGTGTTTGTAGCAATTGAGGATGGTAAGCTCAAGAAGTATAAGTGAATCAGGTGTTCAATACTTGTTTTTGGAGATGCAAATTTCATTGTTGCTAATCCTGGGTTGCTTAGTCAAATGCATGAAATATGGGTGAAGAAATCCAGAGGATGAGGGGGGAGAAGTGAAGAATGGGGGTAGTAGGGAGAAGTCTGCGGGGAAAGAAATATAGGCTTACCCTTGTAAGTGCATTCTGAAATTGCTTCACATTTTCACTTGGTGATCAATTTTGATCCATCATTCAATGTCTTATACATTGTGTGATCCTACTCAAGAACATGCCACAAAGCCTCTTGAGAAGAGGGAAGCTCTTATAGAACAGTTTCTTGATAACAAGTTGCCACTTGGAATTCTACACTAAATTTGGTCTTGGAAAGTGTTGGAATTACATCAAGTGGGTGGTGATCATGAAAGAGAGAATGATGCAAACAGCATTCATCATCACTCATTATGCAATACCAATAACAAATTGCAATGGGGACCTGAAATATGGTGAGCTCTCAGTGGGAAGATCTTCCTGCACACACTATGGTTTGTAAGCCAAGCAAACAGCAGGAAGACTTTCATCCTCAAGAAGTGCTTCACACTAAAGTGAAGCCCTTCCATGCCCGTTTGTGTTTTTTCAAAGTTTTATCATGCTCAAGAAGTAGTGCATCATCCTCAAGTGAAGTTCCTCCGGGCACTCATTGTGAACTATCTACAGGTGGTTGCTTGCTGACTACAAGTTCAATGGCACACTTTTCCTTTCACACTCCTTGTCTCTCCACCTACAAGCTCAATAGTGTAGTTTCCTTTTGCACTCGTTAATACATGGGGCAATCCATCAGGCTCTCTGTGCTCCTGTCTCCACGGTGCAACTCATTAGCCTCTTCTTGCACTCTTCTACAGGTGCTTGTTTGCCACCATCAATGAAACATTTTCTTTCACAGTCCTTGTACTTTTGGGGCACAAAATTCACCAGCATCTTCTCCATGTACCTTGATAGCACAATTCCACCAGACCTAAATCCTTGCTTTCTCTCCCTTAAGAGTTGTGTAACACAATTAGGAATGGTGACTTCTACTGGGAAGAAGCAAACTATCTTCCGATTGAAAACTGATATAAACATTTTGTGCTCCAATTGAAAGATGGTTTGCTTCTTCCCAGCAGAAGTCAGATAATCTTTCTATCAAGATGAGTTTGTTTTGTTTGTTCATTTGTCATGACGATATCTCCCAAACTATTGTGGCCCCTGCTGTGTTCTTGGTGCTGTTGGAAAGCCTTTGATGAGTAGGGGTGCATTCAGGCGGTTCTCTAATGTTTAGACTTATGATGATGGTGCAAGAGTTGTTGAATATTGAACAATTTTGTCAAAAGAAAATTCAACCAAGTCAAATTGAAATAATTTACAAGGAATGGGGTAAAAGAATTGGGGTAAGCTCTTGGTAATGTTGGAAAGCCCTTAACGAGTGATATTTCTTGGAGGGGATTTTGCAAATTCTAGACCTAAAGGTTGAGGAGATATTGAATTTTAAGTAATTTTTGTTACCAAAATTTAATGAAATTTTTTTAATAGTTTTTTCAAAGTTAAGGTCTATGTCAAGGTATCATTGACATTTGGAGCAATTACAAAGTCTTGTTCACACTTGGGCCACCAACATACGCCACATTAGTTAGTTATTAATTGATGTTAATGAGGAGGTAATATCCATTGTTAATTAATGTTAGAAACATCAAGAACGTTTAATATGTAAGGAACTTTGTAAGGAAATCACAAAAACATATGATCCCAAAATGACAAGTGTCAACCTATAATGATTTGCAAGTTGATTGAATAGTTCATAGAGCTTTGCATTTGATCAATGCTTTGATCTATAAAGCTATGAGGTGATTCTGAACACGATTCAATGGAACAAATGTAATGGAAAGTTGTTGGGGGCAAAATTTATGATCAAAGCAATCTAATGGACAAAGATGACAAGCACTAAACAAGTGTAACAAGTTAAATGCAACAAGGTTAGCAAGACACCTTGATTAAGAGTTTGTTGATTTCAATGACTTGACCCAAAGAGCACAAGCCTCAATTAGCTAACCCCCCATTGGTTATCAAAACCTAGTTAACCAATGTCCCCTTCCTTAAACCAAACCCATTGTTTGAGCCGACACCCCCAACAAAACCTAGCCATTGCCGCCTCTCCTTTAGCATTTTTTTTGCCTACCCACCCTGGCCCTCCCATCCAACTTCCTTGGTCTTCACTACTTCCATGTTCGCACACCATTTAGGGGATGATGTCTCCCCAAGAAACACAATTTTTGGCTCCTAAACTTCCTAACCTTCCATCCTTCCTTAGGGACATCTCACCAAGTTACTTATCATCTTCCCGAGGGAAAAAAACTTTCCAATGTAGTTTCCCCAAGGGAACAATTGTCAAAGAAAAATTGCCCATTTGAAGAATGCATCTTGTCATTGACAAACATATTCTCTTCAGCGAACTTTGATTTCCTTAATGGACGACAACCTCCCCTCTTCTAGGAAAGCTTCTCTTCCCTTGGAAACCATGAACTTCTTAGTAAGGACATGTTGTCGTTCCCTAGAACCAATGTGTCCCTAGCCTTAGCTTTACACATTTTTTCATGCAAGCATTATGACAATTGACATGGTTCCCAAGGTTTAAAGTTATATCCAAATTTTCATTTTGCATTCTTAGGAAGGTTTTCATCATAATGATCCTTTTCCTCAAATGTTAATGATTTAATATAACTACCCCAAGGAGACATAGGCATCCATCCATTCATTAGGGAAGAATAGAAATCATAATGACAACCCAATCATGTCATTATGATTATTCCAAAATTTGACAACAACACCAAATCGATCTTTCCCCATCCATGGAGGAAATTCACGGCTTCCCAAGAAATTGCAATTGCTCTAAATTCACACCTACTTCCATTTGTTTGCACATTGCATTATATTCCTTGTCACATTTGTAAACTTGCATTCTTGCATTCTTGCATTCCTTATAGTCAAGGGTTGGATTCTTGCATTCAAAGCATTCACTATGAGTGAATGCAACCATGACCAAATGCAAACTTGATGCCACATCTATGAAAACCACTAGTGTAGCTAATGTGTGAAGAGCTAAGGTGTTCAAGCTAACAAGTTGCGTGTTTGTACTTTGATTTGTAACACCCTTTTAGAGATAGTTTTTGTTGCTATGAATTGTGATGGGCCAAGAGAGAAACAAGTGGGCATGACTTTTATAGGTCTTGTGCATATATGTGTTCATTCCATGGTCCAAAGTACCTAACTTTCTAGATGGTGAATGTAAATGACTTGATGAAAAAATGTAGTTTATTTTGAATAAATCTCAATAATTTTTTCCTAGTTCACTTAGAGCATCTAGAATCAATATTTCCTTCATCATATTGACATATTATTGTGCATTTGGATTCAAGGATGAGAAGGTGGAGAATCATGTAGTGAATATGGTGCAACCTCATGGATTGGAAAGCAAATTAGCCCCTAGGAAAAAGAAGTGAACACACAATGATTTTATCAAGACAAGATGCCAATGTGATTTCAATGTTGGGCATAATTATGTCACAATCACCTTACATTACTCCATCATTATTATATGGATCATGTAGATAATCATAGTGTTATTTGTCATGAATGCGATGCCACAATGTTTAAAGGTGCGTGCTTGCAATATGCACCACATTTGGGTCAAGCTGTTAGAGATTAGATCATGAACAACATTATTTGTTGTACAAATTATGGCAAAACAAAAATAGAATTGCTTCAAGCAAAACCCCACTTGGGAATCATGGACATGTAATCATTTTCTATATATTCGCATGATATTCATAGTGTTGAGGACAAGTATGTTATTTTAAAGTGTTTGAATGTCACCAGGACATGGCAATTAACATCAAGTTCTTGGTAGATGCAAATCTTAATGTTTTATTACACTTACAATAAAAACCAATTGTTGCAACATTGTATGGGCTCAAATTTAATATCAACATTCAAACTGTATATTAACAAAAAAAAACTCGTGGTGGATATTAAACATCAAAAGGTTATTGATTGTGATGCAACATTTGAAACAAATGATAATAAGGTAATTCCACCTTTCCCTAAGCATGGGATTCCCACATAATTTGTTTTCTATTTGTTTCCATTCCCATTATATAAACTAATGGTCTTTGACAATTGGCAAAATGGAGTTCCCATGGCTTGAACCCTCTTAGCTCGGAACAAGAGCACAAACCTCCAACCATGATTGACAACATTGAAACACAAACTTTAACAAAATTTGCTTAAATGGAATCTAAATGCATTCCTTATTGACAATGCCAATGAAAAATCAATGTCATTAAGCAAGTGTAATTGCTTACCTTTTTGCTTAATGCCCCCAAGCTAGTCATGCACATGTGAAGCTTGGGGAGATCGCATGCAAATTGGAAAAAGTTCCCAAGGAATTAATCCAAGGATAATGTATGCAGAAATTCCCATCAATGCATGCTTAAACTGGTGGTCCTAGAATGTCCATGGTAAAGCTATATGGGGAGGTAGTTAACAAAAAAAATTAACATGTGTGCCAAGGTGGCAATTCCTCGAGGGTGAAAGCACACTACAGGGGGGCCAAAAATGTTGTCACATTGTATTATTTTCCAAGGGTGTCCATATTTGAACTTCAACCATGGTAATTTTGGAGCATATTTTTCCAAAAAAATTGCATAATATGGTAGACCATAACACAAAAAATCCAATTGAAAAGAATTTTTTTTTTGACTTATATTCTATGATTCCAAAATATATGCGTGACAAAAAAATAAACGTCACTATGTACTAAATTTGTAAATATATTCAAAAAATGATTGAAATGATTTTAGTCTTTATGAAATTTATAGTATCTATCAAACATTAGGATAAGTTTGTGAGCCATGTGAAGAGTTTGATAATTATCATATCACAAATGGGTGTTTTTGGGGGTAATGACCATAAGTATGTGGTAAATTAACATTTTAACTAACTAACACTTTCAAGTGGAAGATGATAAGATATGTGAGGTGGTTTTAAAATTTTCATTTTAAACATTTTTTGGCTAACTAATTCAAACCCAAATCTAGTGTAGTCCAAAAACAAAAATGAGTTTTATTATATTACATATACCATAAATATACCCATTATTCCTTGAATTTAATTTTTTACTTTTTTTCTTTTAAAATATTATTAGATATCATTAACTTTGTGAAAATAAAAATATCAAACCCAAACACCAACAGTGAAACCCAAAATTAAATGCAACATGGTTTGTAAACATATTCATTACATAAATGTTGTGAAAGTGCCCAAAATGGCCCCCCCTGTAGTGTGCTTTCACCCTTGAGCAAATCATGGGGATGTTTGTTCACCAAGCAAATCATTGGGATGTTAGGGTGGCAATTCTTTGAAGAAGTAATCAAGAAAATATATAAGGGAGGTAATTTCCTAGGAACACATGCGTAAGTGTTACTTGACAATAATTACCATTTTTGAATTACCTCAAAGGTAAAATCATCAAACTTTAATCTTGGAACTTATTATGATGGTAATATGTAATGAATCCAATTTACTAATACTAAATAGGAGTATTTGAAGATTACTTTCACTATTTTAGGATACTTTTTAATGACTCCTTTTAAAAGGTGAACATGTGAAAAATAGTCCCACTAATTTAAGAGATGATTTAAAGATTTAAAAAAAAAGTGACTTCATAAATTGACTTTGAAAAATAAGGCAAGGTAATTTTTAAAAGGATAAGGGAAACCCATGTACTTATGGGTGGTGGGGAACCTTTTCGAGGGTTGAATATTTCTAATCTAGTTTGGAAGAAAGACTTTAGGAGAATTTTATATGATGTTTGGGAAGTAATACGTGTGTATATGTGGTGGGAAAAAAGAGAAAGTTAGGTTGTATGATTCCTTAGTATGCATGGAAGGTAATTAGAGAAATATTATTTTGAAAGACAAGGATGTACTTACTAGAATTTTCGGAACTTTTAATAGCTACTAAAAAATGTAGGAATAATAAGTTTACTTCTATTCTCTTACTCAAAGATGGTGTAATAGTTGGCAAAATTGGCCACAAGACAATAATTACATTATGTAGGTGGTGTTTTAATGTTTTGATTTTTTCTTTTAGTTTTTTTTTATAATATAATTTTTTTTTTATAAATTTTTTAAAACTATGTGCTAAACAAAAATTCTAGCCATGGAAGGCAATAGTAGCCTAAGGAAAGCCATAAAGAATTGTTCTATGAAACTTTGGTTCTACATTCCATCTATATTGATTCTATCACATTTGAATAGTTTCAAGATTGTTTGGTTTCGTGTGGAGGGTTTGTTTTTTATAGTTAATTGTCTTCCTTTGAAAACTTCGCATGTTTGCCAACACATGGTTCAAACACTCATGCAAGAAGATTATTGACCCCATGGTTCATTCCCATGTTTTCAAAGTAATGGGAGATGTCATGTATCTAGAAAAGGTGTTGCATCATGCCCATCTTCACATCCAACACATGTCATAACCAAGAAAGAGGTTTCAAATCAACTTTTCCAACTCCATACAACATATATGTCAATTAAGTTATTCTTTGATTGTGTTAATGCATATTGGGTGCCAAAAATCTACATGTGGTGCATAGGTGCTCAAAACATACCACATGCCAACCATGACATGAATGCCACTATAAAGGCTTAAAAACTTGAAGGAAATGTTCAAAAACATGAAATATAGGTCGGAGGGGAAGAAATTGGATTGGTTCAATATTCATGAACTATTTGTAAACATGTACACTCATTACTACTTGGTATAAAGGCTAATGTAAGCAAACATGTTTCCTTCATAACCAACGCCTGGAATAGTACTTTTTGAATACATGGTCATTGGCACAAGAAATCCCATATTTGCACATCTAGATCCCAATGGTTGAAAACATGGAACCAACAAGGGTTTAATCATAATTGCACAAAGATATCTAACATAATCCATAATCTAGATTCCAAATGGCCATTACCCATGGGCATGAAAAGGTAACATATGCAAAGACAAAATTGTTGTGCTCTTGAAATTGAAGTTTAACCTTCCAATAAAGATTGTAGTTGGTTCATGTGGAACCCATTTTGGGATGACATGTTGACTTGTTGCATTAAAAACCTCCCTTTTTCATTAAGATATTAGTTGAAGTAACTACATGTTTATCACCAAGTGAACAACCAAGACATCGTCAAGCATGATTAGATCACATGTACCCACGCTGTCCACTCCTTTGCAATTGGTCATGAGTGAAATCTTGAAGTTTATTCCTATTTTGTTTGATGTTGTTGAAGAGAAAGACTAATTACAATTTCAAATTATGGTGGAATTCAACATATTCATGGGAAAATGGAAGCCTTAAATTTTCAATTAAAGTTGAGGTGTGCCATGTCCCTTTGGCAATGGTTTCATTCATGTGTCAAATGGCAATAACTTTAGTCCAAAAGGGAAGTTTGACTTTGTGGAATGCATGAAATTTAAATTGAAAATCTAGTTTAAAGCCTAGGTCAAAGCAAGTTCATTAGTCGTTTACATCTCATGCATAACACAAATTATCATTAGCTTGGGTGTAGAGATGGTCACAAAGGTTTCACCATGCACAAGATCCTTGCAAACACATCCATGGTGAGTTTAGGTGGGGAAGATCCCAAGGGCACATAGGCTTTAAAAACATCATGGCCTTGGGAACAAATCATGTTGGGACTATTTCACAAAGGATTTATTTTGGGGAACTTCATGACAATCACTCACAAAATAATTCCTTGGGAGATAGGGGAAGATCAAATTTCGCTAATAAGAGCCATTTTGGGATGTAACCATTACATTTATTTCCATTGTAAGGTAAGTGGTTGAAAGTTTTGGAGAAACTTGTCCAATAATATTTGTGTTATATTATGGGTATATTTGAACAAAAATTGAAATGAATCTAATGAATATGGAGTACTTGTAAATTTTTTAAAACAATGGAATTAAACAATGTCTTCTCACTATTTAAAGGACTATTAAAAAAACTTGAAACAATTTGAAAATGACATTTTTATGGGAAATATTTTATGCACACTTTTACATTAGATATAATGTAGCATTTTTTTAGGTAATAAGAATTTAATTTTTAAAAAAAGTTGATTTATAAATCGTGATTTTAAGCATATTATGTAAAATATTTTATTTTTAAGGACTCAATCCTTGATGCAAGTGGCTCCTATGAACCAAATTGGTCCCAGTGTTATTCTTGAAATCATTTTGATGCAAGTCCTACTTCAAGCAAAATGATTTTCAACTTTGAAAAAATTATAAAGGAGGAAATTAAGCACCTTGGAATACACAAACATGATTTTCACTCACAAACATTGAAACCATAAGGATACAAATCCCATAAATGTTGAGCTTTTCAATTCGAAGCCTAGCTACACCTTCTAGTGTGGAAAGGAGGGTGTAGAATGGTTCAATTAAAAGCTTCAACATCCAAAGAATTTGTTAATCTAAAGTGCGACACCTTTGTGAACACATCTTGAAAACAAAATTTTTAAAATTGATTTTCACTCTTTCCATTACGTATGAACATCTATCACATTGGGTATGGTTCAATGATAAATATAAGATTGTCAAAGAAAGTGGGGTGTTTTATTTGACAAATTTTCCCCTATCATTGAGCCACACCCAATGGAATACATGTACATACACATGTCCTTAGCAAAATGAATGTTAATATCAACTCAAAATAAAACATGACTATATGATAGTGCATGTCAAACCCCAAATAATATAATAGTAGGTAAATTGATGGAAAATTACAACTAAAATGCACAAATATCAACTCAAGGTGATAATACCCTTGATTATTGCCCCACATTACATTTCATATCCCTATTGCATGTTTTGTTCTATTTGGCATCAACAATGGGAGATCTTGGGGGAGAAATAGGTTTTTAATGGAAGCCATTTGATTATTAAGGAAAACATGTTACCCTTAACAACAAGTTGCCCTTCCCGAAGTTGGATAATTATCCAAAAATAAGAATTATTTAGTGAAATTTAAGGCTCCCTGAAATCCAATCATGTTCTTCCCTTAAGAACATTCGATTTGTAATTATTTCATAGCTCATTTGTAGTTTATCTATAATACATTCATAGTTTACTTTTAGTTCATTCATATCATTCTTATTTTAATCATATTTAATTCATAGTTCATTATTATTTCATTCATAATTCATTTATTATTAGAAAGGTTCCCAAGAAGGTTTTTTGGATGGTGGGCATATGGAAGTCTTTATGGAAGCTTTTTAATTTGAATTAGGTTTTCAAAAATGTATGATAAAGGTAGGACCCTCATTATCTTTAATTTGTTCAACACTAGTCCAAGGTATGATCTTGCACCATAACCTTGAACTATGTTCTTTTCATGTTTCATAATAATGTTCCATAGAACCTACATCTTGCACATTTCATGGTCTTATTTTTTATTTTCATGTTATGTGTTTGGATTTAGAGCTACACTTTCCTTTGTCTTGGTTGTTTTCGTGCATGCGACAACAATGAAGGTTGCATCAAAGTGACAAAAAGTCCCAAAACTCCTTGAAAGCAATCCCAAAAATCCTCAATTTTTGTCAAGTTATGAATCTTGAAACTTCATAGGTTCATAACTTTCACATATAATTTGCGATTGAAGAGTTCACACACATGAAGTTGTACCCTTTGAAAGAATTTTTTCAACACCATATCACATGTTCAATTTAAAAATCACTTGAACATTTTTCTCAAGTATTAATGATTTAGAATCAAATTGTCAAATTGGTTTTTGTCTTTTCTTATTACCATAACTCTTAACTCACAACTTGAAATGGAAAATGCAACCCCACTTTTGATATATATATTTTAAGACCTTTGCAATTATATATTGGAAACCCAATTTGAATCACCTTTACTATTTGCATTTTTAAAAAAAATTCAAAAAATTCATGGGATTGCAATTTTGAAGTGGGAAGACCACTTGGGTGTGTTGTGACTATTTCTCCCACACTTGTAAGAATGTGTTCAAATTTAGGGACATTCTCTTAACATGTTTCCTCTCTTATGCCTTAATGGTGAGCTTACAGTTAAAGGTCGTAACACAATTTTAAAATTGTGTTGAGCTTGATAGCCATGTACCTGTGGTTTCTAGGTATGAGTATATTTTGCAAACATGAAATAATATAAAAGGATTGTATTAAAAATTAAATCATAATTTTGCAATACAAATCAAAATATTTATAGTTTTCAAAGAAACATAAATTGTAGACTCACACCTATTTAAGCCTACTTTCACATGTTAATGTACCCATGTTCAAAAATTGCATTTCTTTAATAAATAAAAGGATGTTCCACCCATTATGAAGGGGAGCATGTGGAAAAATTATGCAAAAGGGAGGTCTCTTAAAACATGTGGGAAAGTTATTTGTTGTTGGTCCTCCAAGTTTGTTTGTTTGTTTGAGAATTAATGTCTTTGCTTTGTGTTACTTTGCTCATCCAAAGTCTTAAAATCATCACTAAAGCAACTATATATGTGTTATAATAGAGTTCAAAAAATTGTAGGTTTTTAAACATACCGCATTGTGGGGGGTACCCCATAGTCCAAAGGACAATAATAGGGCATGGTTTTGGGTTTGTGTGCAATTTAAGGGTAGGATACCTTACCAAGGGTAGGGGACCTGGCAACAATTTCAGTTTTAGGGCCGCTTTACACTAGTAGTCAGGGCCCAACTTTGAGCATTTTTGGGTTGCAAATTGGCCCCAAGGGTTGCAAATTGGCCCTCCCGAATTTGATGGTATCCTTCTTTTCAGCCTTGAGGCCAATATGAGGCCATAAAGTTCAGCATTTATTAGGACTTGGGGCAGATTGAAAAGTTTTTTACTATTTCAGCCTTGACTCCCTAGTGTAAAAGCCCTTGAGGCTGATTTCAACTTTTGGTCCCATGTCTGAAATGGCCCTAAAGTTGTGTGAGATGTTGGATACCAGCGGCCCTGAAGCGGCAGCACAGCGGCCCTAGAGACGCATCGGCCCCAAACAGGTGCAATAGGGTTTGCGCGGCCCCCAAAAACCCTAATTCCAGCAGAATAGGAACGCGGAGAGCTCTCCCACCAGCAGCGGCAGAGAGATGGTAGACCGCGATGGCGGCATCTGCACCAGTTCAAGCTCGCAGATGAAAGCGTTTTCATGTGCAGAAACGAAATTCTCAAATTGGGTCCAACTCCTCTTGTGATTGTGATCATCAGGACACGCCTTACATTACATTCTGATCTTCTTCTGTTCCCCAGGTTCATGTTTCAGATGCAGCACTCAGTGGTGGATTGATTTCTTTGGGTTTTGTGGAGAGTTTGACGCAGTTTGGTGGTAGCAGTAAGTAGTCTGGACGAGAAGCGGTGAAAGAAGAGAAGAGTGAAAAAAAGAGTGGGTGTTTTGTTGTTGTTTTGTGAAGATCAGTGAAAGAAAGAGGTGATCATGGACGGGGTTCTTCGGCGTTGTTTTGTGTCTCTTTTGTTGCTGTAGAAAGGGTGCAGCTGGGGAACGGAAAAGGGTGTGACAAGCGAAGAAGGGATGTCGTACAGAGCACCCGGCGGGGTGGCTATGGCGGCCCCAGGCTTGGAGTCCATGAGCAACGGCGGGAGTAGTAGACGCAGCAGGGCCGGGGGGGATGCCAGGTTTGCCCCCAATGGGTTCCAGTACAATGGGAGGGTGGCAATCGCCTTGGTTCCATGCGTGATTTTGTTACTAGGGGTAGGAGGAAAACCTGTTCTAGCCACTCTCACGGTGGGTCTCATGGTGTCTTACATTCTAGATTCCTTGCACTTGAAGCAAGGGGCTATGTTTGGGATATGGGGTTCACTCTTTGCCACGGGCTTTGCCATGATTTTGTCAGGATCCACTTTCTCAGCATCAGCTTCCATTACTTTGCACATCTTGGCCTTCTTTGTTTCCTTCCAACTCATGTTCCTCATCGGAGTATGGGCATCATTACAGTTCCGTTGGTTGCAGCTGGAGAATCCTTCTGTTGTGCTAGCTCTTGAGCGACTACTCTTTGCTTGCATTCCCTTCACAGCTTGCACCATCCAGACATGGGGAGTGGTAGCTGCCGTTGGCATGGAAAATGCTGCTTACTATATGATGGTATTCTTGTTCGAGTTGTACTGGCTGTTTTCATTACCTCACCCATCTTCTTTCCGGACAAAGAATGAAAGAGCTTATGGAGGTGAGTTTGCTGATGATGTCTTGATCGCCGGGCAGCTTGAGGCGAGCTTCCATACTATGGCTCTCATGTTTTTACCTCTTCTATTTCATGTGGGCTCACATTATGCACATCTGTTTTCGTCAGCAAATGCCATCTGTGACCTCCTCCTCCTATTCTTCATCCCGCTGCTCTTCCAGCTGTATGCATCCACACGGGGTGGGCTTAATTGGCTTTACAAGAATCAGCATCACCTGCAGCAAGTGAGACTTGTGAATGGTGCAATTGCACTACTGGTTGTCGTACTCTGCTTGGAAGTGAGAGTGGTGTTTTTATCATTTGGCCAATATATACAAATTCCACCTCCTTGGAATTACCTGCTTGTCACAATTGCAGCTGTCGGTGGGGCAGCGGGTTTAGGAGCCTATCTAGCTGGGTTGATAGGAGATGCAGCAAGCTCTACAATGTTAGTTTCTCTTATGGTGGCAGCTGCATTTTCCGCATCTCTTGTGCTTGGAATGCCTCTTAAGGTATGGCTACTGATTTGTGCATGGTGGTGGTTGCATCTGCTTCTTGCATTAAAAAAGAGATGACTGACTGGCACTCACATTTGACACTCTAAATTCGTGGACAGTAAATGCAATGCTGACATGACATGTTGTTGCCTGCTGTGAGGTTGTAAGCAGAGATAGGGTTAGGAGATTGCAAGCAGTCATAGTTGCAATGTATTTTGAAGATGTAACTAGTAGATGTAACATAGTGTGTTCCCTAACACGTGTGATTTGTCTGCACAGTTTCTGCCGGCTCCAATCATATCTGCATTCTGCTTATCGCAGTTCTTTCTCAAGAAGAATACAGTCTTCTATGCTGTATTTGTTATAACAGCAATTGTCCCAGTAACCTGGTTTGTGGTTCACAACTTTTGGTCATTAAACATCTGGCTAGGGGGAGTGCCCTTAAAGTCCTTGTGTAGATACATTATTGCAGCTGCGGTCCTGGCAATGAGCATTCCTGGTCTAGCCCTTCTTCCAGAGAAAGTGCGGTATCTCACGGAGTTTGGGCTCATAGGTCATGCAATCATCATTTGCCACCTTGAGAATCGAGTGTATAACTTTGCAGGCATTTACAATTTCTCTTTTGATGATGCCGTGGTCTACCCAAGTTACCTGGTGGTTGTCACCACTGTTGTTGGCTTGGTGCTGGTTCGGCGTTTGGGAGCAGACAAGAGGATTGGCCCATTGGCATCTTGGGTGCTCATATGCCTCTATCTATCAAAACTTTCAATGTTTTTCCTCAGTTCTCACTATGTGGTGTGGGCAGCTACCTTGCTACTTCTGGCAATCACACCACCACTTGTGCTCTACAAGTAAATTCCTAACAACCTTACTGAGATTAATACCTTTCTGCTGGTCTTTATTATAACACCTACTACTTCCTGTGCCTCCTTTTCTGTCACATGTTGTCCTTTTAAAATTTAAAAAGAAGATTAGAGTTTTCATGTCTCAGCAGATTAGTCCCCACAGTTGCTAATGTATCTTTGTGGTCTCAGGGACAGAGGATCAAGGATGAAGCCATGGCAAGGAGTAGCCCATGCAGCTGTAGTCTGCACTTCAGTGTGGTTGTGTCGCTTCACTATATTTGAAGCTTTGCAATGGTGGACTGGGTTAGTCCCATCAGATGGTCTTCTCTTGGGAAGCCTGGTACTGTCTATGGGCCTTGCAAGTGCTCCTATTGTCACACAACACTTCTCCCATCTGCAGGTACTTTTTCCCTCTGCTCTAGGGGTACAAGGTATGGGATTCCATTGTAACAATTCTTGTGAGCTTGCTTGTTTGCAGTCTTACTCTAGCAAAATCTGAATTTTAACTGAAACTTTCTGTTAGAATTGCTCAGGTGCCTCTGGCTCCAAATCTTAGATTCATACACAAGATGCTTGCTGCTTTTTGATTGTGCTCTGACATGTTTTGCATTGTGATTGTACAGTCAGCCAAAAGAACATTGGTTCTTGTGATAGCAGTTGGTGTCTTGCTCATCTTCATGCAGCCTCCAGTTCCTGAAGCCTGGACCTTTTGGTGGGACAAAGCTCACATGCCTGAGAGAGCAGTTGACAATGTGGCAATCTATGGAGCTCTTGCAAGCAAACCAGCCTGGCCCACATGGCTGCTTCTTATCACCCTTGTTGCCTCACTGGCAGCACTGACATCAGCACTCCCAATTCAGAACTCAGTGGAGTTGCGGCTGTTTTATGCAATTGGGATGGGAGTCAGTGTTGGGGTCTATATCTGTGCCCAGTTTTTTTCCCAGGGTGCTCTCTTGCATGCATTGCTTGTAGGAGCCATGGTATGTGCCTCAGTGTTCATGGTTTTTACTCACTTGCCATCAGCATCAAGCCCCCGTTTCCTACCCTGGGTGTTTTTCCTCTTGGTTCCTCTTTGTCTGGTGATTTATGTAGCTGAGGGGCAGGTCCGGTTCCAAGCAAGTGACCAGGCAGGGGAGGAAGAAAGATTTGTTGTGTTATTGGCATTGGAGGGGTCGCGGGTCTCCTTGTTGGGGTTGTATGCAGCCATCTTCCTGGCAATAGCACTTGAGATCAAACTGAAGTTGGCATCACTCATCAGGGACAAAATCTTTGAGAAGACAAGTGGCAGGGTTGCACGGGGTGCACACGTCCCAAAACATCACCTTATTCAGCAGCACAAACCTTCCATACCCAACGCATTTACTGTAAAGAAGCTGGCAGCAGAGGGTGCATGGATGCCCGCCATTGGCAATGTGGCAACCCTGCTTTGCTTTAGCATTTGCCTGGTACTGAACATTGAATTGACAGGTGGTTCTGACCGTTCGATATTCTTCCTTGCACCAATTCTACTTCTGTTAAACCAGGATACTAACTTGTCAACAGGTTTTGGTGATCGTCAGCGATATTTCCCTTTGACCACTGCTATCTCCATTTATTTGATCCTGTCTGGAGCCTTCCGATTGGGGACAGAGGTCTGGCATGGTTATGCAAACTCTGACTGGGGTTTGCAGACAGGTGGGCCTGGTTTGTTTTACCTAGTGAAAAATGCAGTGCTGCTACTATTGACAATTCCCAATCATTTTCTGTTCAACCGTTTCATGTGGGACTACATGAAGCAATCAGACTATATTTTGATGTTGACCACACCGCTGAATCTGCCAGCAGCGATTATCACAGATATAGTCAGCATAAGAGCACTAGCTTTGTTAGGAATTGTGTATGCAATAGGTCAGAGCCTGGTTTCTCGACACATTCGGATCTCTGGAATGAAATTTATCTGAGTCTTAAAAGCACCAAGCAAGTTCTGATGCAAATTCTGGCTGTGAGTTTCTGGTGACTCCTAATGGATGGACATGGTGCAAAAAATTGGGCTTGCCTTTCAACATCATCAGTTGTAGGGTGGATTTTTAAATCCTCAACAAACTGAGAGCATTAGATGATACATAGCCGATCTCTTGTAAATTGTCCATTCCACAGGTATGTTTGGCCAAGCATTCTTTGTTTTGTTCCAGGAAGGAGATGACTCAGGTGGCTTAACTATTATGGATTGCTTTCAGTCCTAGAAAGTCTTTAGTGGCTCAAAGATCCTTACATTCTTGGTTCAAAGTGGAGTTGATCAAAGACAGCTTTGTCCATTCTTAAAGTTGCTGCTGAGTATTTTCATTGCGAGAACAGAATTAACATGATAATGGAGCCATTGGGTTTCCATGTAATCAAATGACTGTTGCACTGCATCGTAATCAAGCTATCTTCTGAAACTCTATCTTGATGTTTGTAGACACTGGTGTTGCGAAGGCACATCTTTTTTCATAGGAAAGCCAGATAAGGTCTTACCATGCATGATCCAACATCTCATTACCCTGTCCTTGTCTAGGAGAAGTAGTTTTGTTTATACCTTTATCTGGTATCCTTACTTTTAAGGTATGTTTGCAAAAGTGAAATGTAAATTGGGCATGGCATGTTTGTCTTGAAACTTGTTTAAGATTAGCACAAAGCTCTCTAGAAAGATCAAAACACAAGGTTAACAATGGGAATCCAATATTGGGGATGGTAAGGAGTAGCTACAAATGGATCATGAAGGGAAAAGACCCAAAGTCTATGTAAACCTCATGCTCACCATTTTGTAAATTAGAAATTTCCTTCCCAAACAACATTTGTTTGTTGTTACTCTCCACATTCCAAAAGGATATAGCTCAATTATGAGGCAATTGATCCAAGCATTGGTATACCCTCAGGTTTATTGAATGATATTGGTGGTGAACTCTTGATTATGTAGTATTGAAAGTTTGCAAACCTAGTCCA
>Ga0209611_10002570_pt1 | contig 31934 bp, 15 predicted proteins | sample S1TSphgellanicum_3_FD_187693 | JGI IMG/M metagenome (GOLD analysis project Ga0209611, IMG submission 187693) | Host-associated microbial communities from peat moss isolated from Minnesota, USA - S1T2_Fc - Sphagnum magellanicum MG (SPAdes) (version 2) | ecosystem: Host-associated > Plants > Peat... | reverse complement strand
AAGGTGCCTAACAGCCGCAATTGTATGAAATGATGGGTTGGGGCCCGTGGGTCTTTGCAGGTAAGGGTCCAGGAGCGGGGCTTTCAGGAAAGTCAGGGCCAACATGTTGAGGCGTCAGCTGAGAGTGCTGGGCCTGCAAATTATGAGAAAGGCCGGCCTGCTCTCAACGGGTCACTTTATGTAAAGGACTAAACCTGCCGATTCTGCAGGTTTTCAGGCGTTGCTATTTTCCATAAACGGCTACACAGTGGCATATTATACCCTGCTACTACCTACCTAGACTATTTTAAGACCTACCTAGCTACTTAAAAACCCACTTAAGCAGAACATTCAGTCCTTTATGCCGAGGGGCCAGTTACCAGGTTCTAACTAGGTACCAGTTATGGTTCTGCAGGTTCTAACCGGTACCTAGTGCCTACTACTAGTACAGAAAGCTGGACCCTCATCGATGGAAAGGTACGGATTTTTTGTTATGGTGGGCCCTTACTTACAGACATTACAAACTGATTTTTGCAGCTGTAAGACCCACCATTCAAACTGATAAATTATGGCAGGTAACTTGCCCGCCCCTTACACTCAAAAGAGATGAAACCCTGCCAAACACCAAGAAAAAGAAAGCACCCAAGAAAGGGAGAGAAAAAGAAACAAAGTGCAAGGACCAGAGTCCAGGCATACAAAAGAGCCCCAAAGAGGTGAGCCACATGACGGAAAGGAAACCACTAAGTACCAAAACCTCCACTGGTCGCATGAAGCACATCAACTAAAGAAAGGGGACGTAAAGCTGATAAAGATTAAACCTCTCAAAACGATTTGGGAGGGCAGTGTGGTCTAGAGAATGGTCATTGGGTGGACCTGGCCAAGCCGCAGGTAGCTGCAACCCGGGTCTCCGCAATGGTCATTATCTGATGTAATTTTCACTGGGGTGAGATCCTGCCCCTGTAGAATGTTAATATGCTCGATCTCTGAGCCTCTACATGTTCTGTGTGCCAGTTTTGTGTCTACTGGGGCAGAATCTTTCACCTCAGTGACAATTGGGTGATGTGGAGAAGCTGACTGTGTGAAAGGTCTATCTGATAGTGTGCGGCTGACGTTGAGGGATTAATTTCTTCCAAACTCTTCCAAATTTCCTTCCAAAGTCCCTTTGATATTGCATGTTGGTATTATAATTTTTGACTGACTAGTGTTGTCTGGCAGTGTCTAAGGCTGAGAGTAGAAAATTTGGTAAACCTTGGGATCTCTAAGTCAAGTTCTGCAAGGCCCAATATATACACTGGGTCTCAATGAATTGCATGCCACTGATTTATGGTGAGTCACAGTTTGACTCACAACTCTTGCAAATTGGTCAAGCATGTGAAACATTCTGATCATGGCTAGTTGGAAAATATTAGTGGAAGCTGATGTGATCACAGAATATGTGATCACAGCAGTCTAATGCAAAGATGTCATAACTAAGGAGCTTTCAATATTGGAGACACATATTATGAACGTTGTGGCATAAACTAAATTAATTTTCATTTTGTCGAATTTTTTAAAACTTATCAACTGCTTGTGCTCAAATTTCTAACTATTTATATTAAAGCTTAACATCTGTACGATGCTGATTGTCGGATTTGAACAAAAAGTTCAAGAGTCTAAGAATTACATGGTCTAGACATACTAGTTGATTTTCCTGGGCACAAAAATAAGTTAGCCATTTATACTATTGATTATAATCACTACATGTCAAAAAATCCAGAATTGAAAAAGCCAGTGCCAAAGTTTAAATTTTAAATTTAATTAATTAATCAACAATAAGTTGTCGAATCTGGTATTGATTAGAACTATCAAGAAATTTCCATGTGAGCACCATACTTCTTTTTAGGAATTCTTTATCCTAGTGGCAACCATCCATAGGAGGATGTAGAAAGGTGGGGATCATCCCTATGATGATTTAGCCAAATCTGGCTATAAAATAGAAATAAATTACAAGCTTTTCATCATCCTTTTCTATGTTGGCTACACAATGACCGAAAAAACATAAATCTGGTTATGTACTCTTTTTGTTCTCACTTCTTGCAACTGAAAACCTCCAAAATCACTTAGTTTTCAATTTTGCTTTTTGGCAAAATTCCATCAGCTAAGGAAAGGATGGTGAGCATATGGAACTTTCCTTCTTTAATCTGAAATTGTGGAAATTTCTGATAGGTATTCACATTGGGGCTGTTTAAGGACAAAGGTGGCATAAAGTACACTACAATTTCCAACCAAAAACACTTGCATATGTACACCCCCCCATGTTGCATTGAGGTACTTTTAAAACAGTTTGGCCATTTGTTATTATCTCCGATGATCCAATTTTGCTCAATAGTCAATACCCTATACCTTGGGTGGTTCAACACTATTATACTATGTGAAAACTTTTTCCATAAATTAATTTTTTTTAAAGTTTGTTGAAATTTTGAGAAATTATCAGCTGGTTGTGCCGAATTTTGCAAAAGCCATATTAAAATAAGAAAATTTTGTTGGTTGCTGGATTCGAACCACAGTCTTTTTGTTCAAAACATCAAGGAAGATGTAATCTAGACACACTTAGACTATCCCACAGATTCTAAGTATCTTTATTATTAATTATCATGATCATATGCCTAAAACTTCATAATTAAAAAAACCAGTGCTGGAGTTGAAATTTTAAATTTCAATTAATTATTTGGTAATAAGTTGTCAAATCCAACCAAGGAGTACAATATCTTGTTATTTTCAAAAATGTTAAAATTTTCAACAATTTTTGTTTTTCAAATGACCAAAATTTGAGAAGGAAAATATTGAATCTTCAAGAAATTTGTTTTCAAAATGATTTAAAAAATTTAATTGATTGATTATTCAACAAACATGTGTCCAACTTGTCGAGGTACTACAATAGTAAGAGCATCTCCACCACAACTGAATACCCTAGTATCTTGGCCAGTTTAATATTAATTATATTATTTTCAAAAATGTTGAAATTCTTTTAAAATATTTCTTCCAAACTGCAAAATACTATGAAATAAATTATCGAATATTTGAAAATATTCCATTTATTGAAATGACATTTCATAATTAATTAATTAATTAACAGATATGTGTTGAAATGGCTAAGGTACTACAACGTTGGAGTGGTAAATCAATTCATGCAAACACCACAAAAGCCACATTTGGATGTAGTGAGGTGCCTACTGAAGTACATAAAACATACTTTGCAGTGTGGAATTTTTTATGAAACCAAGAGCTAGTTACAAGTACATGGATACACGGATGTTGATTGGCTGACAATGTTTCAAATAGAAGATCGACCAGTGGTTTCATGTTTTCTTTTGGAAGTGGTGATGTTAGTTGGAGCAATAAAAAAAACCAACAGTTACACTATTAAACATAGAAGCAGAATATAGAGGTGCAGTAATTGTTGCATGTGAAATAGTTTGGTTACAAAAACTACTCTCAGATTTGGGACAGTTAGTGGATGCTCCTATTGTCATCTATTGTGATAACATCAATAGCATACTACTTGCTAACAATTCAGTCTATCATGCTAGGACAAAGCACATTTATGTGCATTACCACTTTATTAGAGAAAAAGTTCTAGCAAAAGAAATTGACCTTATTCATGTTAGTACTAAAGATCAAGTTGACATTTTCACAAAAGCTTTAAGTATATACAAGCTAAAAAAATTTAGAAAAATGTTTGGTGTACTAAAAGTGGATTTGAGCTTGAGAATGAGTGTTGAAAATTCAAGCTCAACTAGTTAGGTTTCATTAGTTACTGGAGTAGGAAAATAATTAGGTTACTTTCACAAGGTTGAATTACTTTCTTTACTTATATTAGTTTGGTTATTTGTGGTTTGGTCTTTTAGTTAAATACCTTGGTGTTGATGATTTTGTTCTCTTTTTTTCATTACACAAGTTTGTGTATTTCATGTGACAAGAACCTTGAAAAGTTCTTAATGTTATGTTTTGTGTTGTGAACATCATGTTGTAGTTTCCTTTCAATAAAAGTTTATGTTTGCACTTGAATAGATCTCTTATTTGTTAACACAACTTGCATTGTTTTGGATGTTGCAATGCAAAACACGAAAATGATCTTGCACATGGATAGTACATGAATGCCTTTGCACTGGGTAGTAAAGGGACCATTAAGTTATTAGGGACTTTATTTGAGATGCTAGCTAACAATGGATTTTCATCCAAAAATCTAAGATAATGATGGTAGTTAACTTAAGTGTTATTTTGACTTATTTTCCCTTGCCATGTAGGTGTCCATGTAAGATTCAGTGGTATTTAGTTTTTTAGGTGTGGACATGTGGTTTGGCTTTAAGTAATTGTGTTTTATTTCTATTTGTGGCCCTATTTTAAGAAAATTTGGACACAAGTTCCCATGAAAAGACAAATGTCACTTTGTGGTGAATAATAATTTCACTCAATTGTCAAAGCTATTGCATTTGAATTTGGTCAATACTTGATGAGTAAAGTTGTGACATGAATGATGATTAACCACATATAATTGGAAAAATGCAATGGAAAGTTGACGTGAATATACAACATGTGGCCACATGATCAACCAAATGGAAAGGTGTTATAACTATGCACATGTGTTAACTATGTATTACACATATCCTTGTACATCATCAAATGGTGAAATAAGTAAATAGATAACAATTTTTCAAAACAAGCTAATGCCAATTACCAACCTCAACATTATAAATCGTTGCATCTATTTGCTTGAACTTATACTAAAATTGAGTTCATATATCTTGAACATGTAAAATTTCTTTAGTGCGTGTTTCACAACTAGATTAATGAAAGCAAGTTCATTGCAAGTTGTTAGATTTTAGTGATTTTATTTTAACAATTAACTTAAATTACACAACTCAATTAAAACTTCAACAATGGTGAGTGGAAGAATGCAAGGAGGTTTAGGAGTGTCTTATCCATGATTTTCTATGGTCTACCCATTTTCTATGGATTTTTTAAGGATTTTTTAAACCCTAAACCTTTAGAAGTAAACCCAAATGCATATCCCAAATTATGGCAACATAAGTAGGCCTAATCCATATGGTTTAACCACATGTGAGGCAGTGAGAATGGCCATTTAAGGTTTATAGTATAATGTTGTAAGGCCACTAGGAACACTAATGCATTATGTTGATTCTGCCACCTTAACACATACAAGACTAGAAGTACTTAATTGCCAACATTTTGAATCCAATATTCATCATCAATTAAAATGTAACATATTGCTCATCCATCTAAACCTAGGTACATATCCCAAGTTATGGCAATGTAAGGAAGCCTAATCCCGGTGTTTTAGCTAAGTGTCAACAAAACAAAAATGACCATTGTGGGTTTATAGTAGAGTGGTGTAAGGCCACTAGGAACGCTAATGCATTATGTTGATTTTGCCACCTCAAGATATACAAGACCAAGAGTACCTAAATGCCAACATTTTAAATCCAACATTCATCATCAATTTAAAAAAAACCACAACATAATGTTCATCAATCTAAGCCCAGATGCAACATCCCAAGTTATGGCAATGTAAGTAGGCCTAATCCCAATGTTTTAACTAGGTGTCAAGAAATTGAAAATGACCATTGTGGGTTTACAATATAGTGGTGGAAGGCCACTAGGAACTCTAATGCATTATGTTGATTCCACCACCTCAACAAATACAAGACCAAGAATATTTAACTATCAACATTTTAAATTGAATATTCATCATTAATGAAAATGCAACTTATTATTCATCAATCTCAACCTAGATGCATATCCCAAGTTATTGCAACATAAGCATGCCTAATCCAAGTGGTTTAACAAGGTGTAAGGCAACCAAAAATGACCATCTATGGTTTATAGTAGAATGGTGTAAGGCCACTAGGAACGTTAAATGCATTATGTTGATTCTACCACCTCAACAAATACAAGACTAGTCGAAGTACCTAAATGCCATCACTTTAAATCCAATATTAAAATGCACCATACGTTTCATCCATCTAAACCCATATGCAACATCCCAAGTTATGGCAACATAAGTAGGCCTAATACTAGTGGTTTAACTAGGTGTTAAATAACTAGAAATGACCAGTTAAGTTTTACAATAGAGTGGTATAGGGTCACTTGGAATGCCAATGCACTATGTTGATTTTACCACCTCAATAAATATAAGACTAAAAGTACTTAGTGGCAACATTTAGAATCCAATAATCATCTGGTAAATCTTAATGTTTGAACAATGTGTTAAATTCATATTATGTTTTTCTAGCTTGTTCCATTTCAGTCCCATAATTTATGCTTAAATTAAATACATAATCCAAAATGCCATTTCATAACACTTTCTCAAGGCAAATGTGTTTACACAATTCTGAATTTGTAATCATTCTATAACAATTTTACTTCTCATACTAATAATAAGGAAAAAATACAACAAAATATGGGAAAAAACATGGAAAAAAAATAGAATCAAATAACTTTGTGTTTTTCATCAAAATTATTATTTATAACTCTCAAAATTATTCTCCTCTCCACTTTGTTTTCCCAAAAGCAACAAAAAGGATTTTCCAAAGAACTCCATAGACTTTTCAAATCTCTTCAATTATCCCACCTTAAATTAAATTGAATTCCACCTCAATAGTCATAATCTCCCTTAATCATCCTCCATTACTATCTACTCTATTTCTATTGAATTTCCTTTGTTAAACATGTCCAAATATACATCACAACACCCACTCACTATTCCCATGCGTTTTAATTTGTTTGATTACTATTATATAGTTCTACCCTTAACAATACCCCCTTGTAAACTTTGGATTTTGTCCCCAAAATCTTGCTATGAACATTTGTATTGAAAGAACCATGAATCTACAAAATAGACTACCCCTTATTTTGGCCTACTTTGCAGTTGCATGTTATGACACGCCCCCAACTCCTCAAGAGACCCAAAGGTGGGTCCTAGAGTGAAACAATGGAAGAAAAATAAATTGGGCATGCTCCTTAACTTGCAACACTTCAGGGGTAGTAGGGCATGCTAGAGCTTGGAAATGGAACTAGGACGAACTCACAAATGAAAGTTCAAGATGAGATCAACTTGCACAACTAAGAAAAGAAAGCGGTTAATGCAAGTTGACTGGAAGTGGTGTAGTGGATTTAGTAGGGACAACCTCAAACACAAGCTTTACATGACTCGCAACCTTTGGGAGGAGGCACCACTCCCCTCCCTATAGTATACTTTGTGCCTCTCCATGCTAATTACATCCAAATGTCACTTTTCCTTGAGACTCCCAAAATTGGGACTCTTACTACCCAAAATTTTGGACGCTCATATCTTTCTCAAATCAAATTCTTTTTAGAGTATAAGGGCAATATCTTATAGCCCTTGAAAATATCTTTCCAACATTGTATAACACATTCCAATTGGACCTCATTTGACCTTTGATTTCAAGGGATTTATGGTCGAAAGTCAAATTCCCAATTTGACTCTTGCACCTTCTTTTAATCATAACTCATGCAAATCAGACCTAAATGAACAATGTGATGGCACTTTAAGCATATAAACTTCAAGAACTTTCTAATGGTATCCTGGGGGCTCAATTTAGTGCATGTTTGCCTTTCTAACCAAAGCTCTAAACATTCATAACTCCCAAAGTGGGAGTGCACTTGGGAGTCATTGGCTTTCATCCCTTGCATTTTCCCCCATTTGTAAGAGTGTTTTTCACATTTAAACACATTTTCGGCCTCATGGGCCCTTGCACTTCACATTTAGTCACAAACCCAATGTTAAGGTTGCAACATGTTATGCAATTATAATTTCTTGTTCCATAGACTGTTAGTCTTCTACTATAATATTTTTTTCAATTTGCAGGGAATGTTATGGTTACATCTATTGTTGTGCTCCTATAATGGTTTATGTACAACCATTATCCCCGTCATCTTATGATGTTATTGTTGTTACAATTGTTGTAACAACATGAATTGATGGAGAAACTTAAACATATTATGTGGACTTTGTTTGGGGAGACACATGTTGTTCCTTCTCATGTTTTACTGGAACTTATGCTAGGACTTGCTCCTCAAATTGTGCCATTGTCTATTCACCCATGGCCTCTTCTAGAAGGTCTCTTCCCTTCATTTCTACAAGTGCACTTGATTGAACTTCTTGAACTTCTCCACTTGGACTTGCTTCATATTGATTGAAGTCTGAAGTACTAAAATTATCTTCAAGAGTTGTAGAAGGTGAGTCATACCTAAATTCTGGATATGTTTCGTGGTATGCTTTCAACTTCCTTTTGTAGTTTGGCTTCATTTGCCTTGTGTTCATCAAACATGGTTTATAAATATGTTTGCAACATATCATGAACTAAGTTCACTACTACAAAATATGGGTGCAATTCACTTTAGTCCATGTTCACTAAACCAATGAATTCACTACTTTTCAACTGGTCCCCATTTACTAAAACTATTGAATTCACTCAAAATTTAGTTAAATCACTTGGCATAGAAGGACACCTTTTGTTGTAATGGTTCCACAATGTATCAACATCAGATGTTTAAAGCTATAAGGACTTCTATTTAGTCCTTAGAATTATATTTTGCATCAAAATATTGTCATATTCCTTCAATATGTGCTTGAAAGACATGGCTCCATAGTTGTGATTGAATTCACAATTGTAATTATCCTTTTCGCATCTTGTTGTAACTTTTGGATTAATCTTTTATAGGTAGCTTGAGTTTTATCCTTGTCATGTACATCTTCATCCTTTTGATGCATAATGTTTTGAAATTTTTCTTTCAATTTCAAGATCTCCTTCTTTTGCACCTACACATGTCCTTGTAGACCATCCATGTCATGTTGCAAAGTTGCAAATTTAATTTCCAGATCATCTACCTATTTTTTCAACCCAATACATGGCATCCTCTCTCTCTTATTTAGTTAACAAATCTTTTTCCTAAATAATTTCATACAATTGTATCTATTGCTTTAAGGTCCCCTTTATTTGATTTGCCATAATAAGTTCCACATATAATTTATTTAATTCTTTTTTTTTAACCTGAAGTATCTTCCTATTTTGAATTTCAATTGCACATATTTGATTTTGTAGATCTAGTACCTCTTGTTGTGCAACTACAACTTTGCCTTCCAACTCCTATTTTTATGCTTCAACTTTATTGTGGAAAAGTTTAAGTCATAACAATTCAATCTTGGTTTATTCCATCTTTTTAGTGTAATTTGCCACATCTTGGAACAACCTAGTAATCCACAAATCTTCCTCTACCTCCTGAGTCAACAATCCACCTATGTGCGGGGTTTGAAATGCTAGAGTTTGCCCCCTTAGATGTTTCTACAAATGGCCATAAACTTCTGTATGTTCCAAACTTACCCCCTAATTCATACGCTAGTAGAATCCACATCCTATACAACCACTAAAAAAACAACTAGTAGTCCTCAACAACTAAAATAACAACTATGTCCCATATTTGCAATTGGGAACAATTATAATTGCAACCTAATTGTTCTTGTTCTTACAATTAATGGATGAAATTATAAATTGTTTGTAAATTTTATATAAATTTGATGATCATAACTCATCCAACAACATATTATATTTTATTGAATGGACATTTAGCATGATGTGAGGATGTGATCATATTATGTAAACCTTGGTTAAAAATGTAAAGTTGCTCAAATAATTAAACAATAACTATCACATGATGTGGCATATAATTTGCAAATAATACTATGAAAATACATGCCATACAGGTCCAAACTAGTTGAGGAGTCCCAAAAAAATGTCACGTTATCACCTTTTTTAACAAAGGAGTTTGCCTTTTCTATTAGGAGTCCATGTGAAAATCTGATCGTACATTTGAGATAAAAAATGACAAATCTATGGTTAAGAAAATTAAACATGCTTTTTGAAAATCAAATATGAAGGCAGGATAGTAGGATCTTATATCAAACTGCACACCAGGTGTTTACGTGTGCAAACCATGTGTTTGCGTGTGTGAACACTATGGTTAAGGTTGTAACCACATTGGTGCAATGCCATCCTTTCTAACACTTGAATGTGTAACAAATCTATTGGACTAATTGTTAAATTATGTTCATGTTGCGCACAATTATATTTGCAACCATGTTCATGTTTTTATTGCAACTTATATTAATTTCCAACTTTTTAAAACTACAATTGTCATCATCTTAGGGAAGAACAAGTTCCATGGGGTCATATTTGTGTCATCTTGGAGGGAGTTTAGAAGCTAATTTTGAGGTCAATTTTGAGGTTTCTTTGTTATTGCTTAGTGTGTGTTTTTGTTTGTACCTTCTTTTTTTCTATGAACATCCTTTATGGTTATTTAGATCCCCATGATGCTAATGGTGTTGTCTTGTTAGAGCAACAAAGCTTGAGACCAAGTCTACAACAATTTTTAGTACTATTTTCTTTTAGAAACTGAAAGTGAAGTTTTTGCACCTTCACAATAAATTGAAAGAAACCTAATTGCAAATAAGGTGGAAATCAAGGCAATTGCTATGGAATCAACTTTGTCCTAGAGGCAAAGTTAGAGAAGAAGGAAATTTAAAGCCTACTTGAATCCTTTCCAAGATCAAGAAGTCGATTTGATAGACTCGTGAGGAAAGATTTGGGCCACAGTTTGCATTAATTGCCATAGTTGCAAAGGTTCCAAAATGCTAAAAACTCTATAATCTTCTACCCCAACAAGATTCCAACAAGTTCATCTAATACTCTTATAAGATTTAAACAAAAAACTTTAAAATTGAAAAAGTTGCAATTCCATTTAAAAAGTGAAGGAAAATGTGTATTGCATTCAATTTTCCATTGTTGCAATGTTTAAATAGCCCTGTTATATGTATGGCAAAAGCATTTGGCCATGTTTGTTATTTTCTTTTTGCGCTTAGGGTTTTCAAATGATTTTAATGCCTTATCTGTTGCATTCCTCCTAAAAATTAGGTTCTCAAATTTTTGAATTAGGTTTGTCATGTGAGGGTTACCTAGTGCTTGTGATCATATGAATTCAAACCAATTGATGTGTATTATGATAAGTTTTAAAACTTATTGACATACATGAAATCCAATAGAATATGTTTCTTAGTTATGGAGCAACTATTGTTTTTCTCACAACTCTAAACTGTGAAGGTTCTTTGTAGGTAAAGCTTTGAAAAATGTTTTCTTTGCAAGTTATCTATCATGGCATTGATATGAGGTATTCTTAAATTTGTTGACTTTTCTTTTTTTGATTTCTTCCTCTTATGTTCTTTCCTAGTGTTTGTTCATGGGCTAAATCGAGCTTGTGGTCAAATTTAATTCCATAACAATGCAAAAACATTAAAGTGAATGTATGGCTCTAGACATTTAATTTTCAAATAAACATTGTTTGTTTGTTTACTTGTGCAATAAAGGTTAATTAACCAAAATCTCTCAGTTGGAACATGAAACAATTAAGTATTACAACAATTATTTTTAGCAATGTTGAAGCTTAATTTGGGTGTTAATCCTCAGAGATGTCAAGTACTTTTTGGTTGATGTGATTCCTTTAACAGTTTACTTTGTTATGCAACTTGAAGTAAAAAAATTGTTTATTTAACATGTTTTCAAATGTTTGTGGGTGTGAAGATTTGTGTTTAAATTCTTATGATCATTACAAGTGGTCAATATGGTTCAACACCATAAGGGCTTTGAAGTTTGCAACGTAGATTTTTCAAACCAAACACTACTAGGGGATGTGGTCCTAGCCATTAGTCATTCCACCCAAATCTAGGTGGAATGAGCCTATTCCATTATAATGGTTTGAATAGTGGTTTTAAATTGCATTAGTGATTAGGGTTGCATGGCAAAGGATATGTTGTTAGTATGCCACTATACATGTTTAAACCATTAGTTTTAGTGATCCATTCCACCTAAAGCTAAGGGAGTGGATGGTTAGTGTGACATTTCCACTTCCTTGTGTAGTGATATTTTAGTTTGATGGGTTTACATACTATTTTCACAATTTACCACCAAAATTTAATGTGCACTATCATTCATCATTGCAAGGTGCAATATGCATCAAACTCAATATTAACACTCATGGGTGGTGGATTTAGGGTCCCCATATTAATGAATGTCATTATATTTATATTAGTGACTTAAATGTCACAACTTGTATAGAAAACCATTGTACATTTCATTCAAATCTTGCAAAATTACCACCTTTTTAATGTTTGATCATAATTACTTATCACATTGGAATTTCACAAAGTTGAATGCCTAATAGTTGTTTCACAAGTGGCCTAATCATTAATATTCTAATCATTGCCTATATACGTGTTCTGATCCACTCAAGTTTTGCACAAATGACATAATGTTTGGTGATTAGTGTAGATTGTCATCTTAGCAAAGATAATGTAGGAATCACATAACTGTGTGTGACCAAAACTACTTGTGGGCAAATGCTTATGTGTCATTAACTCATAAAAGCTAGTCAACTTTCACTAAGATTCAAATCACTACCCCATCTAATATGCCACACCCTCATGAATAAGATTAGTCATTTTGACACATGTCATTTTATTTGTGCTTTACACAAGGAAGGTCACTTAGACAACAAGGTGATCCATACACTACTTCAATATGGTGACAATTTGTGGTTTGTCACATAGCAAGGTGGTCCATATAATACTTTCGTTGGTGACAATGTGCCCTAGTCATTATGCATTATGTCACTCATGATTTCGTATTGCTAAGCCTTGTGTATCATTCAATCATAAAGCCTAATTTGATGAAGACTTGAACAAATCATCATCCCATACATGCCCCAAAGATATGTATCCCCATGCAAGCATTAAAGGCTCTTCTTAATTGAGTGATATTGGGATCTTGGCCATGTGGAATATAACAATGATTGTTTTGCAATCCCAAATGATTCCATTGAATCACTCCAACTTTTTGCTTTCTCCCTGTTTATGAAAATGTAAGCTTACTTATTGAACCCATCAACGTGTATGCTTGGGTCAATGGGGTTGATGCAGATTCTATCACAACCCTTGGGATTTTACATTATAACATGACACAAAACACACTTCTTAGCTACTAAATAGTTCCTTTATCCAATAGGCCATAAAGGCATTTGACATTTTTTTTGGTTGCAAATGTCACCCAATGTTTAGAAAATTTGAGAGCAAATTATGAAATTCATATGAAATAAATAATGTACAAGATTTGATAATCCCTAAAATACTTCATTATATGGGTTTAGGGTTTACATACAAAGAAAAAAAAGATTGTCTTTCATCTTAGAAACCCACATAAAGTCCTTAGTCATGTCCAAGGAAAAACGTATTGTCTAACTATCTAATACCATTATTGTACTATGTAACTAGTAGCATTATTCAAAAACAATATGTCAAACATTCAAACCTATTATTTATGCTTGATTCAAAACCAACAACAACAACAATGAAACCAATAACAAACATGTTCCATTAATCCACCCAAAAAAACTATTATTCATGAACAATCCTTGTTTTAATAAAATACTAAATACATAATAATTATTAGATAAATGTTACTTAAGTTCTTAAACTAAATGAATGTATAGTACACCATTAATAATCTTCAAATGCAAGACCAATTATTGTTTAATGCTAGTTAAAACATCCTTCACAAATGGTGTGAGACCATTACATATGCATAGACTTTTACCTAATATACATAAACATGGGTCTTATGACAAAATTCATTGTTGGTCGTTCGTGACACAAGACCTGCTGATATTGGATTTCATGAGTTGTCTAACCTAAGCTTTACTGACATAAACATTGTGATATTTGCCCTCATGGCACAAGCCCTAGTGGCATAAGCCTTAATGACACAAGCCTTAATGGCATAAGCCCTAGTGACACAAGTCTAGTGGCATAACCCCTCATGACACACACTTTAGTGACATAAGCCCTAGTGACACAAGCCTTAGTGGAATAGGCCCTACTAACATCCATGTTACTGACACATGCATTTGTGGCATGTAGGTCAACATGATCTATGAGCCAATTCTTGGTCGTTAACACAAAAACCTTAATTTTGTGCCTTGCACATATGGTAATGGAACTTCACGCTTTATAATTGACCTTTTTGTTTCATGTCATCAAGGCATTGAATGATTCGTGTTCCAACTAATAATTTACTAGTTGCAAGACCACTTCCGTTTGTGTTAGCCTCTTTCTTTCACACAAGTAACTCTTATGCAATGACATCAAAATTGCACCATCTAAAAGTTGAAATCTTCTATCAAGTACCTAGACCACAAAATGTTTACACCCTTTCCACTAATTGTGCTTTAACACTTGGTAAACATCCCCTCCAAATTGTGTGAATCCAACCAATACATAGACTTTTAAGTGATATAGACCTAGGTCCTATCAATATAGGTTGAATGACGCATCCTAGTGATGTTGAATGGCATAGGTTGAATGACACAAGCTCTAGTGACATTAAGATTTTTAAAAACTACACTGGGTTGCATTTTTTTGGTAAGGGTGATATTAATGTTGTCTCTCAAGATTCCCCCTTTTGTATGTGCCGGTTGATGCCATTGTGAGTTGGGGTGGCATCTTGAGCTCCACATGACAAGTTTTGGGCTATACCTACATGTTGTTCAACCATTCATCTCAAATCAAACATGCTCTAGAGGACCACTTTTCCATTAAGACATTTTAAATCAAGACAAATGATTTTGGGTACTTACTTGAAGGTTAATTCATTGCATTGCACATGGTAGTAAATCATTGCTAGATTACCATAACTTTTCATAGTGTTTATAAGGTGTTGAAGTCTAGGTTCTCACCCAATGATAGATCTACAATCACTATGCCAAAACCTAGTTTATATTACTTTTCATATTACTTATTTTATAGTAATATAGGTCACTTATTACTACATAGTCATGTAATAAAACTAGACTCATGGTTTATGCCACTAGTCATATAATTTCACTAGTAATATATGTCATCAATCACCAAGGCTAGATGACTATAATTAAAAATGACAAGAATCGCATATATTACTATAGCATATCATGAAATCTTGGTCGTTGGCTCTCAATATATTATATTAAATAGTAAATGTTTAGTAACTAATAACTTGTAGACACATGGTATCCCAAATTGATGTCATGTGGATAGTCCAAAATCGATTGGATTGTTCAATCATAGCCATTGGATTCAATAATATTAAATAAAACAATTCAATCGACTAGTTAATCACATCTAAACATTTTGATTTTCCAAAAAATTGCCACATGGATGGTCCCATTTTGTTTAAGTTGTTCAATCCTAGCCATTAGATTCCATAAATTTAAATGAAATAATTGTATTAACTACTTAATCACATGTCAACACATGGTTATCCATAATTGAGCCATGTGGATGGTCTCAAGATTAATAGATCCTTCATCTTGGCCATGTAATTTCAATTAATTAAACATTTAATATATGTATATAATAATTAATTATGTGTATACACGTGGCCCTACACAATCAATCCACGTGGATGGTTCAAAATAATGCCACATGTGGGTCAAAAATGTAAAAACCCTAAATCAGATGTGTGATGAAAATCAAATCATTTTGTGGCACTTGTCATTATAGGAGTGGGTCATACCTGTGGTCATTAAGACCATAGTAATATTTGTTACTAGTCTACAGTGAGTCTTATTATTTCATGCAATAATTTTATTAATCATTCATTTTCTACTTCTAAATCTGACCAAACTATAAATATTCATATATGTTCTAGTCATTTATGCTAATGCACATGGCTCCTTGCCATTTGTCTTTTATACATTGGACAATTGATCTAACCATTTGCAACCTTACTTAGATCCAAATTCCATAATGTAATTTATTACCAACCACATACTAATGTTTTGTACATAAACAACTGGCTTGAAGTTCTAGAATGACATATCCAATGCTCTTAGCATAAAAACCTTGTTTATTGCACAAAATTGCAAGGTTGATAATTGTTTAATATGAGCACAATGTATGTATTAACAACAAAACATACATCACGCCTGCATCAACAACATCCCTAAGGCATTTCAAGGATAACCTTCAAGAACTTTAATGACTAGAATATGAGAACACCTACTGAGATATTCACCACTCATTTTGCAAGAATTTGTTGTCATTCCACTAAATGGCACCATGGAGTTAGGCTCAAACACCTCCTACAATTTGACTCCCACAAAACCCATTGGAATTCCCTTATGACCAATCTTGTTACCATTCAACCCACAAATTGTTGCCAGTGTTGCCTTTTGTTTGAAGATTGGGTTTGTCAACAAAACTTCCATGTTGATGCAAATCTACTCATGATATCCAACAAATCACATCACCATTGAATTTCATGCATGGTCCAATTTGTCTTACAACTGGATTGACTATGACATTATCATGGTGTATAGTGACTTCACCAAAGACATCAAAAATAGATTGAGGCATTAAATGGTCCAAAGGTTAAAATCCATCCCAAATTGAAATGATTATAAGGACCATCCAAACTTACTATAACAACAATGGATTTCAAACCTGCAATTTACAATATTATTTGGCAAATGGATAGTAATCACCAACTCCAAACTAGGGCATAAATAATAGACTACTTGCACTACATTTTGTTTCAAAGAGCTAGATGGATGGGTTAATTTTTTGATTGTTTTGATAGCTCTTAGTTCTTGTAAACCATCAACATTGGATTTTAGACCAATATCATTGACTATATGCATAAATTGAGTGCTACAAAGTGTGGAATCTTTACACTCACCTTGAAAGCTATCAATTCTGGTGCCTTAATTGTTTTAGTTGTAGGTGCCTTAGTTATTATAGGTGTGGGAGCTATAGTGTCCTACAATTAATTCATCACAATTAGGGTGATCATCAAGTAGGTTTTGCTTCCAACATTAGTTATTCAAAACTGCACAATGCTAATCTAACATGGAGAAAATAATATACATGTACATTACTAGTTTAGATTCAAGGAGCTTACTAGAACCATTGGTGCCTTTGTTGTATTCAAATCTACAACTTTTTGATCCTACAACCCAATTTCAAAGTCAAATTTCAAATTAATGTCCAATTAAATTTGCATAAGTTCAATCTTGCAAAGTTTGCATTCATACTTTCAAGCCAATTAGCTATATTTCTTTCATTGCTTTAGTGTTAATAATTGTTGGCAAATGATCAAAATCTTAATCCGTTGGAAACCTTGATAATATCATAAATGTATTCCTTTCAACCCAACATTCACCTTCAAAATTAAATGTTGAAAAGGAGGCATAAGGTTTTGCCCCACAATATGCCTATCTCAATTCTACCATTTAGAATTCATAATTAATGCATGTGGAACATGTAGAAATTGGCAATCCTCATCTCTAGCTAAATAATACAATAAAATTCATGCATTTATTTTGTCAATTTGAATAAATTCAAGGACTCCCAACAACCAACTTGGTTATTACAAGGTACAAAAGGCCTTACACAAACAATGGCAAAGAGATATCAAAGTTTATAGGGAATTTGCTTGCAAAGAACTCAAATTTAGAACCTTGCTAGAATTGGGTGAAATGACAAGAGGGACCTGCAATATAAAATTGAGAATATAAGATACTCTTACATAAATTCATATATCAAATAATGTACATATCCAATGGGTTGACCCCTAGCCTTTGGGTTGCTTTGGTCAATAAATATAGAAATAGTGGCATGTCACTTTGGACTTGATAGAACCTAATATGGGTCCACATAAAATGCGTTCCTTACCTTGAATTGCAGCAACTAAACCCACTCAAGGTGATTACATAATATTGGACTTTGATGGGCAAAAATAGTCAACCACAAGTATCCACATGTGTATTTGAAAATTTGATGCATCTTCAATACATACTAGACATTTGAGAAAACATCCACTATGTTGTCTTGGGCACATCTAATATACCACACATCTTAAATCATGTAGTCATTATTTGTGGGTACATATTACTTATTGTCAAAGACTTGGGCACATTGGGTCTTGATAAAAGATGCATAGGTGCATTTTCAAGGTCATTCAAGAGACCTGAAATACTTGTTGCTTTCACCTGATTACCTACTACACTTGCTGCCACATAAAGTGAAATCACTTTACTACTTGCCTTTTCTTGTGTTGTGTCTATTGCCATCATTGTCATCCCATCATTCAACATAGCTTTGTCCATCTCATTTAAAATTATTTCTACTATAGTTGGGCTAACTAGTTTGTGACTCTCATACACCTCACTCTTCAAAATTGAATTAATTATTGAATTTAAATTATTCCCATCCCCTGAAAGTTGAACACCAAGTTTTTAAGCCAATGTTTTTTGGATGGTAAGGACCATGTCCATATAACTTTACAATTGTCCTTACTTCTCATCCACTCTTGTTCCCCAAGACATAACCCTTTCCACCTTATTAACAAGCTTTGTCAAAAGACCAGCACTAGTGTCTTACATTCAACACATTGAACTCACATTAAAACCTACATCATCAAATTGAAATCTTGTGATTATAAAACAATTGCCCATTGAACTCATCCCAATACATCGTGGTTTCCCGAATATGACTACCCATCTATTCCATAATTTGATTAAAGTCAAATTGAAATAAAAGTTGGACCAAATCACGTTCTTGGCACCCAATTTGATTTATACAATAAACCTAATATGAGTTTCCATTGCATTTTATCTCCTAAATGCAAAGGCCAAAGTTACCATGATATTTTATTGGACAACATAAGACCTTGATGTCACAAAATTTGCATAAATTCACCCACATCTGTTGTTTCTAAATTGTTAACACAAAACATTATTCCTTTTGTAGTTGTTGCCAATGTATGCTCCAAATTGCCTTTGTAAAAGTTCGTAATGCCTAACATCAATTGCACCCTTGGGAGACACAAGAATCAACTATCATGAAGCCACCATAAAAAATTTCAAAGTTGTTTACCAACTTGTATGTACCGCAAATCAATACCCCATTTATGTTGCCCAACTATTGTCCAAAAACAAGTATGTACAAATTTGCCAACCATATAAAACCACGAAACAAGTTTTGACAACACACTATCACAAAAGCATGACAAGGGGGAATGTAAAGTTGGAACAACTCAGCTCAAATCCACACTTCAAGTTGAAGGCATGTTTATCTTTATGTTCTGTATAAGTTGAACAAAAAATTAGGGTTTTCACCATATGTACAATGTTTCGCATTAGCAAATTAGTACTCCCATTATGCATTTCACACAATGTTGGTTGTCGACCATGTTGCAACTTTTGATTTTCAACAACTCATGTCAAATCAACATGTTAAATTACATTTCTATTATTTAACAAAGTACATTTATAAGAAGTAAGGTTCATTCCAATCCACACAAATAAAAAGATCACATACAATACGTGCCTCTTTTTGGGTTGCCCCACGATGACCACATTTATATGGCACTTGAACATTTTTTCGAGCTTTACAAAGGTGTTCTTGCCTTGAAAGAAAATCAAAGGTAGCCTAGTACACCTTCACCTTTGCCCAATTTTCCTTTGTGCAACTATTAAGCCTTGAACCACTTGTGCCCACAAATGCCACAATTGGAAACATCAGCAAACATGAAATTCAATGTATAAACCTAAATTAATGTTATTTAACCAAATGATAGAAGTTGAGTAGGAAAAAACTTTATTGAAGATGCACTTCTAGACGGTGGTTTTGGAGTCAATATCATTATGAAAAAACCAAGAGTGTAATTAGGTATGTTAAAACCAAAACCAACACCATACAACTTACGCATGGTTGATCAAACCATTGCTAAACCTTTAGGTTCGATTAAAGATCTTATGATTAATTTTCATGGAATACCTTATGTAATAGCTTTTACTATGATACAAAATAATGTCTTGGATTTTAGCTACTTTATGTTGTTAGGTCGTCCTTGGTTGAAAATTGCTAAAATATCTCATGATTGGGGCAACAATACTATCATTATATAAAGAATGGGTACAATCACCTTCGCATTGTTGGCTAGACTATCATAGAAGAAGGGAATTTAATAAAATCAACTTGGGTTCTAAAAAAACCCTTCAACAAGTTAAAATCAGTGTTGATCTAAAACTTATTGTCAATTCCCAACTAATTGAATTATTGAAGGAGTTCGAAGACATCTTTGCATGGACTTACAAAAACATGAAGGGCATACCACCTAAGATAACTTAGCATCAAATTGAGCTGGACACATTGATACCACATGTTCATCAAACAAGGTATCAATTGAATCCTAATTACGTGACCATTGTCAAACAAAATATTGACAAATTGCTCGCTCAAAGGTTATTTGGCTATCATCTATAGTTGTAGTGCTTAAGAAAAATGGAAAACCCATAAAAAAAAAGTGTGGATTTTAAAAAGTTTAATGCCACCACAAAGAAAGATCCATACCAATTACCTTTTACTAATGAGGTTATTAATATTATAACTAGACATGAGGTAAATACATTTAGATGGTTTCTATAAATACCATCATATTTCCATAGCACCAGAGGACTAATACAAAATTGCTTTTGTTATTGATTGGGGGGCTTTTGTATGGGTTGTAATGTTTTTTGGGGTAAAAAATGGACACCCACCTATCAAAAGGTAGTCACCAAACCTTTCCATGAATACATTGATGTCTTCATGAAGATATTTTTAGATGATTTTTAGTGACCTACCCACCCATTTAGAAAATTTAGAAAGTGTTTTCAAAAATGTCAAGAGTATGGCATTAATTTGAATCCAAAAAAGTGCATTTATGGTCTATTCTGGAACTATTTTAGGATTCATAGTTTCCAAAGAGAGGAAGACACCCAATCCAAAGAAAATAGAGGCTCTAGTCAAGATGCTAGTACCCAAAACACTTTAGGAGATTCAAGTGTTCAATGGAATGGCACAATTTTATAAATGTTTCATTAGAAACTTTGCCTCTATCATGGCATGAATTACCAAGTTATTCATGAAAAAAAAAGTATAATTTGAGTGGACTACTAAATGTCAAACCGCTGGGAAAACATCAAGAACTAGTACATTCAAGCTCCGATACTCATTAGTCCTAACTAGGAACTAGAATTCCATGTTCATATTAATGCATCTCAACTAGTAGTAGGGGCAATATTGGCTCAAAACCCAACATGTAAAATAGATCAACTTGTCATGTATTCATCAAGATTGCTCAATTCTACTAAAAGAAACTATACTGCTACACACACAAAGGTTTTAGTTTTGGTCTATGCCCTACACAAGTTTAGGCATTACGTATTCTAGGCAACATGTTCACATTTTACGTAGACCATATGGCTTTAATATATTTAATTAACAAGCCACATGTTTTTGGCAGGTTAACTATATGGCTTTCGTTATTATGGAATATGATTTCAAGATTGTTTATAAACCTGGTAGATTTCATCTAATGGCAAATGTACTAAATAGGTTACCCAACCAAATTGAACCTGTTGGAGTACTTGATCAAACTTGTGATGCTCACTTGTTCACATCACAACCTAAGTGGTTATAAAGTGTTTATGAGTACATATTAAAAGGAGTGATGTCACAGACGTTTACTACATCACAAAGACAATATTTAGCCCAAAGAGCTAAACCATTTGTGCTTCAAGAAGGAATATTATATAGATTTGGACAAGATAGTAGGTTTTGTTGAATCTTGCAACTAGAACAAGTACCCACAATTTTGTAAGAATTACATGGAGGAGTTGTAGGAGTGACTCTTCTAACATTATTATGAGAAAGATCTTGGATGTTGGTTATTGGTGGCTAATGATGAACTGAGATGTTCATAACCTAACCAAATCAATTATTACTCTACTTGACAAACCATTTTAAAAACAGGGATTAAATTTTATTAGACCTATTAAACCTACAAGCGAACTATCATGCAACCAATACATTCTGGTGGCCATTGAATATGCAACAAAGTGTGTGGAAACGTGAACACTTTGCATCAACACTACTATAGTAACTGTTAAATTTTTATACAAACATATCCTTATAAAATTTGGATGTCCATTAACAATTGTGACCAATCAAGGTACCCATTTTATCAACGATGTAATCAAATATCTTACTGACCATTTTATCTTAAGACATACTAGTTCTACTATGTATTATTTGTAAGGAAATGGACAGGTTGAAAGAACAAACAAGGTTTTTGGAACCTTAATAACAAAATTGGTTAATGAGAACAAGAATGATTGGGATGAACACCTATCCATAGTCTTATTCTCATATCGAACTGCTTACAAAGTTGGAATAGGTCATACCCCATTTTAGCTTGTGTATGGATTACATCCATTATTGTTTACAAAGTACTTGTTACCATCTAGACTTAACACAAACAGGTAGATCTAACACCTATTAAAATATTAATTATTTGATTATTTGAATTAGAGAAGTTATAAAAGAATAAGTTGATCGCATAGGATCTTATTTCTAACTAGTGGAAGATGTCATTATGGTCATAGAACTAATTCATTGAAACTAAATTTCAATTTGGAAACTACATGTTATGGTTTTTAGGGGTTGTTTTTAAACATGCTTTGAAATTCCAGAGAGGATGGTTTGGGCCATACATAATCTAATATTGTTTGCCCAATAATATTATTCTACTTGTCACCATTGATAAATTTGATCCTAACTTAGTCCCTGTTAACATTAACAAGTTGAAACCATACAAGTTTATTGAAGATATAATTTTATAACCTGTATTAACTAACCTTAGTGACCTAGTTATTGATGAACTTGTTCAAACAAAGGAACCTGAACCATTATTTGATGACAATGCAAATTTTGGACCTATAAAATTTTAGTTGGTTAATAATTATTTGACACATGGCAGTATTATTGGAACAGATGTACTTGTTCATTATCATAATGATGTACATGTTGAATTTAACTATGTACATGATTGCAATGATTGCAATGATGCATTTAATAAGGGATTCAAACATTCTAAGTTGATTAACTGGTCTTTTTTTACCAATGGACATGTCCATTTTGACTAAAGGTTCAAGGCATGTATTTTTTGACCAACTAACTTGATTACAATGACTTATTTAACTAATACATCTAGTCAAATTGAACAACCTTAGTCATGATGAACGGGTTTCAGTCAAATGAAACATTTAGTCAAATTGAACACAAGAAATTGACATCAATAATCAAAATGACCAATGTTTTTTAGTCAAATGGAACATCTTAAATGTTTATTACATACCTACCTTTCACCTATAATCTTATAACCTACCTACCTACCTACCTACCAACCTAAATGTACTACCTCTTTACTTACCCACCCACCTACCTATGTGTATTACCTACTTACCCACCCACCCACATGCCTATCTAGGTGTACTACCTACCTATTTACCTACCCACCCACCTACCTACCTATATACTACCTATCTACCTACCTATCCACCCACCTATTTTCTTGCATATTACCTACCTACTTACTTATCCACCCATTCACCTATTTATTTACATACTGCCTACCTACCTACATATTAACTACGTACTTACCCACTCACCCATTTAGATGTATTATTTACTTACTTGCCTACCTACCCACCCACCTACCCACCCAACTACCATGTCCTACAACATACCTACCTAGTTGACTAACATTTTACAACCAACCTAAGTTTATGTACCTCCAACCTACCTACATAATATAATTTTCTATGTTACCTACCTTTTTATCTACTAAATAATTATATGTTACTTACCTATTTATAACCTACCTCCTACCTCCCATTTACCATGGCCATATAAGTTATCTACCTACTTGTTTAGCATTGTACAACCTACCTAAGTTATGTATTTTCAACCTACCTAGTTACAATTGAATTATACCTACTATTTATTTACCTCTCGACTCCCACCTCCCTCCCACCCTACAACCTACCTACCTCTTTTACCTTCTTATTTACCTACCCAACCTACCTATGACATGTACCCTACTTAGTTTAATGAATGGAATTTGAAATGGAAGAATCAAATTTATCAACATTATAATGAAAGGTGTCCATGTACGCCATGTGTTTTCACTAGATTTTGAGTGAATTCACTAGTTGTAGTGAACAAAGACCAATGAAGAAGAAGTGAATTCACTAGTCTAGTGAACTAGGATTAGTGAACTACACCCACATTTTGTAGTAGTGCAAGTTTTGAAATTTGTCATCAATTTTTAATTTTCAAAAATATTTTTTTACAACTCATTTGAACATTTATATAATATATTGATTTTATTAATTAGATCTTTGAATAAGCTAAAAGACTATGCTTTTATTTGCTTCACTTGAATTAAAAATAATAAATATTGCCAAAGTTGGGATTTCCAAACTATTTCATAATTAACAAGATAAAATTAAATGTTGCACAAATTTCATCAACAAAGAGTTGTGTGACTTGGTGGCTAAAACATTTGGATGTTTCCATGAAGTCTTGGGTTCAAACTTGGGCAACTCATGTACATGAATTTGTATACTTAGTGGTGTATACATGTAGATGTATACATATGGTGTAAGGAAGTCATAACTGGGTACCTACCAACCTACCATTTTATCACATAACAATGTGTTGACATGTGGCACCATCCAAATGTTACCACATGGCACTATAATGTTACCATGTGGCAACATTCATATGATGCTACATGTTAACATCAAATGATGCCACATTTTAACTAAATGATTAGTAAAATAAATTAAATTATTGGTTATATTTTATTAGTGACATTTGACCATTGGTCAAAGGGTACCAATCAAAAATTCTAATCAAAAGCACCACCCTAGGGTTGGTAAAAAAAAACCATCATAGTCATATTGGACTTGTTAAAATCTACTTGTCCTAGAAAACTAAAGGGTTTTTTTATGCCTATCACTTTGGGGTTCCTTTTGACCAAAAAACCTAGTTTGAAAAACTTGGCATTCTAGTAATATACAATAGAGAAGTTCATAATTTTTGAGCAAGAACAAAAAAGTAGGGAGTTAGAAAAAGAATTACAAGCAACTTTTAATTTTTTTAGAATAACTACTACTTCTATAGTAGAGCTAGAGCCATGAATTATAGTTATTTCACATTCAAAAGAGGAAGTGGAAATAATCTCTCAACTTGTTGTTGAGGAGTAGAGACCCCAAGCTTTTGAATGAAAACATGTGGGGGAAGAAGTTGAGTTGTAACAACTTTTGAATAGAAATAGTGGAAAATAATTTATCCAAGAAGGGTGAAAGCACATTGTGGGGGGGCTACTTTGGGCACTTTCGTGAGATGTATGTAAAGTATATTATTGCAAAATGTATTGCATTTAATTTTGGGTTTCACTTTTAGTGTTTAAGCTTGATATTTTGACTTTCACAAAGTTAATGATATTTAATATTATTTGAAACAATTTTTTAATAAAAAGTTTAAATTCAAGGAATAATGAGTATATTTATGGTATATATAGTATAATAGAACATGTTTCTATTTTTGGATTACATTAGGTTTGGGTTTGAATTAGTTAACCAAAAACTGTTTGAAATGAAAATTTAAAAAATAACTCCCTTCACATATCTTGTCATTTTCCATTTGAAAGTGATAGTTTGTCAAAATGTGAATTTACCACATATGGTCATCACCCCCAAAAACACCCATTTGTGATATGATAATTATCAAACTCTTCATATGACTCACAAACTTATTCCAATCATATGGAATCACAATGTTTAATAGATACTACAAATTTCAAAAAAACTAAAAATAATTTCAATCATTTTTTTGAATACATTTGCATTTTTTAATACATAGTTATGCACATTTTTTGCTACAAATATATTTTGGAATCACACAATATAAATTTTAAAAAATAATTTTCTTTGCAATTGAATTCTTTGTGTTATAATCTACCATATTATGCAAAGATTTAAGAAAAATATGCTCCAATATTACCATGGTTGAAGTTCAAACATTGACACCCTTGGAAAATAATACAATGTGATAACATTTTTGGCCCCTCATAGTGTGATTTCACCCAAGACTCTTTGGAGAAGAACCTATTTGAAGTTTTATTCCTCAACACCCACAATCAAGGACCAAAGCCATGATGAAGAGAAAAGGCAAAGTGCCTATAGAAAAACAGGTTGAGAAACTTGTTGAAAAAATAACAATGTTTACGGTGAAGGAGACTTAAAAGATGTTGCAATGGATTAAAATGAACACCAACAAACTCAAATGGGCCAAACAAGTCAAATTGGAAAACTTGTTCACCATGCAATGACTACATTGTGAGAGGACTTATTACAAGAATTTTTACAAACCTGGAAAGAACTACAGTATGGAAGAATCCAAGGACAAATGTGTGGTCAAGAAATTTTGATTGATAACGTATTTCTTCATGAGCAACTTGGGATTTCCAAGGAAGGTGTAAAAAATGTTGCAAATGCAACATTTGATGAAGCAAAAGTTGCTTTGAGGAAGATTGCAAGTCCACATGCTTTTGTGGAAAATGAACAATGGAGTGTAGTTCACATGAAAGAGGAATTTCATGAGAGATTTGTAACCATTTTGTAAATGATTTACCGATGAGAAAGGTTAGCATATTTAACAACAAGATTACTATTACTTTTGACCTAGTTAACAAAGGGCAACTTGTTAACTAGCGATTTATAGTGTTGACCCAACTATTATTTGAGTTAATTCGCTGGACAAAATGTTAGAAGAAAATAGCAACTAACCTAATGCCTAGTAAAACCAAAGAAAATAATTGTTATTTATGGCTTATCCTATATATTTTATTTAGGAAATGGTTCCCATTATCTAAGCTGATTTCACCAAAAACAACAACCCCAAAAAAACTTGTGTCATTAGCCAACCAAAAACAACATGTTGCTCAAAAATAATAGGTTTCACCTGAACCTGTCATAAGGGAGCATTTCTTGAAGGAAAAAAGACTAACACATTCAACCACAACTTCACCTTTACCAAGATGTCAGTGTCATAGACGAAAGACATGCACATAATTGCCTACACCAAGGGACAAATTAAGTCTTGAAAATGTTACTTGACCATTAAAAAATAAATCTAGAACTACTTTCAGGTCATAGGTTGTCGAGTCAAAGGAGGATGAAGAGCAAACATGTTCGGACAAAATGGGAGGTGGAGGTGGAAAAGAGTTTCAAGCAATAGTTACATAGGGCAACATATAGGAAGAACATGAGCCTCATCTAGACCAAGTAATTGATAACATCCAAGTTGAACCTGTTGAACCTATGGTACTTATTACATAATCTAAATAACATGTAGTTGTAGTTGCAAAAGCATCACAACCAGTTCAACCTATGGTTGAGCTTGTTCATGTAGAAAACCCATTATTTTCTATACCCCAACCTATCCTAGTTTCTAGTCATTCCATAGATAACTTGAGATAGATTAGTATGTTTTAGAACAAGTTGCCTAGAATGCCACAACATGGTCAAAGGCATTGCAAGAACTTGCCAACTTTAAAGTTGAATATGAACAAACTAGGGAAAACTTTCTAAGACCAATAACTGCCTATAAACCTGTAGCCTATAGCTAACAACATAATAACAAACCTTTAAGAACTGCAACAATGAACTAATCATAGTTAAGGGGCAACTAAATAAGGTCTAGCATGAGAACCAAAACTTGTCTAACAAGTTGAAAGAGGCAATATAGGTTGTTAGGAAAATTGAAAACCTATAACAAGAATGTGTAGAGCTCAATTAGTTCAATTGGAAAACTCACAATAATTTGAAATTTTTCCAAATTGAATTTGAGCAAATGACACAAGACTACAACAAAATGGAGGAGTCTAATATGCAACAATATAGTGCCATAACTGGTTTGGAACAAACTTGTCAAGAGCTTAGGGAGCAACAAGTAGTTGCTCACATAAAGTTTGAAAAGGAAAAACAAACTTTCACTGGCCAAATCCAAGATTGGAAAGATTAGTATGAAATAATTAAAGTATAGTTGAGCATACCCAACCCCATTCTACATGTTAGGATGAACAACAAGTTGAAGGAGTTTGAGGAGTTATTATTGGACAATATGTTATTCAAAGTGCAGACTCAAGCCTTGGGAAATAAAAACCCAAGTGGAAGTAGTGGTGGCAAACCATTCAAAAGTTCATGTCGAAGAACAGATTTAAAAAAACATGGAATTAACCCACTATGATGAACAAGGTTACCAATTGGAGCTACAAGCATATTGACTTATTTTTCCTAACTTTAAATACAAACCCCCTAATTTTGTATATGTGGAAACTAGAACCAATAACAGAACACCAACAACACCATTTATGGTACAACATGTTGCCACTATTAAACTAGTTAGTCCACTAAGAGGTGGAACGTGTTTAGAGATCATACCTTTACATGTTCAGACTTTTACCATACCTATTCAAGTTACCACTGTTACTATTGAACATGTGAAAGGTAATGAAAAGTTTGTTAAAAAACATGCAGAACCTATTGATCTTTCATGTACTATACTATATAGTGGATAGGACCCTTGGAGTTCTTATTTGCTAGTTTATCTCTGACCCCACACCATATAGGTACAGGTTAGGAAATTACTTTTCAATTTCCAGTACCCTGCATGTTTAAGAGGTATTCACAACACCCATAGTAACCTTTGAAGAAACATTTGATCGACTGAAGACTGCAACACTAATAAGTCTTCATATTTGTGAGTCAAGTTAAACATGTTGATGAAGTAGGTGCTAAACCTATTGAAAGAACCATCAATCAACTAGTTGCCAAAGACCAAGCTAACTTAAGACTTTGAGTTAACATTTTGAGGATGAAATGTAATTTTCAAAGGGGGATAATGTTACTTAGATTTAGTAAAATGTGACTTAACAGGTTATAAATTTAGGCATGTTATTTAACCTAACCTGTGACATTAACCTAACTTGTTACTAAACTTGACAGGTAGTATTATACTAGGTTAGTAGATAGGTTGACATGATAGTTAACTAATAGTTTACAAAATAGGTGGTAGAATAAGTAGTTGAACAAGTAATGAAACATGGTGTAATTTTTGAAAATTTGGAAGGTGTGGGTATAATTAAACTTTTTGTAAATTTTTTTTTATGTACATTTAATCTAATGTATGTAAATTTTGAAACAATCTAACCCACCACTTCTCAATCAAAATTCCCAATATGTATTAGGAGTGATCTCATTACTTGAATTACAGAAAGTCAACATTGCCAACTCTAAGCCACATCGATTGCTTGATTCATCAACTCTTGGTTATCATGGAATAACATTTTGCTCCGCAAGTCTTGGTTATAATGGAATAACATTTTTTCTTCCTGACTTTAAAAAAATAGAAAAAGACAAATAGAGAGAAGAAGAAAACAATGGCAACAAGCTATCATCGTCTTTTTTGCAGCAAAAGGACCATAGAAAAAGATGATAGCCATTGTCATTGTCTTTTTCTTCTCAAGTAGAAAAGAAGAAGAAGGCGATAGTAGCAAAAAGGACTAGAGAAGAAAACAATAGCCATTACTATCGTCTTTTTCTTCTCAAGTAAAAAAGAAGAAGAAGGCAACATAACAAAAGGACTAGAGAAGAAGACAACAACCATTGCCATCGTTGCCTTCTTCACAACAAAAGAACCAAAGAAAAAATCAAAAAGGAGGAGAAAGGAGGGCGCTTATCTTCAAGTTGATACTTTTGCCATTGGGTTGAAGGTCCTCTTGCCTTGTGTCTCCACTTTCCTAAGCTCCCTTGCCTCACGTTTCCACATTCCTTAACTCATCTTGCCTTGCGTCTCCACATTCCTAAGCTCACCTTGAAGCTCTAAGCTACTCAAGCTCTACTAAGCTCTAGTGATGGAGGTGAACGCAAAATGAGCTTGGTGGGGAGGGATTGGTAGGATGAGGGAGGTAGGTGGGGAAAACTAGGTTGGAGGGTTGAAGAGGGGAGGTAGGTAGGAGGGGAAAACTTTGGGGCTGAAAAGAGGGCTGAAAAAACCTTGGGCAAGGGAAGAGGAAAATAAAAATGCCCTACCTGGATGTGTTTGGGTTCATCCCCAAAACGGCTTGAACGGCCTCATCCCGAACTGGTGCACTGGTGGCTGCTGGTTCACTCTAGCTGAAAGAGAGGGTGACTTTATGGATAACTTTAACATCCTTTTTTTTTTTCAATTTTTGTGCTTTCCAAACTTTGGTGATGTTTTCCAATTTTTGGTCTTTCTTTTGAATCTACACTATAAGAATGAAAAATTCCAATTTCTTTTCTAGTCACAGTGTGAAAACAATCCCAATTGTTGCCAACAATAACATGGCTCTACAAGGTGTAAAACTAATATTGGAACCCATCACTCTACAGCCCTTTCACTAAACCAGACATGGCTAGGGGGTAGTGTAACAATTAGAAATTAACAGGCATTTGGACAGTAGGGAGCCCTAATGTTGAATAAGGGCTGCTTTATTGCAGGGCCTGAGACCCAAATATCTAGCCCAAACTATGTCCCACAGTTTGGGCCCTAGCCATTAGCCTAGGCCAAAATAGTGACAACCAGTTGTGAAAATAAAAATTACATACAACCAATGAGAAGGCGCAGCATGCACTCAAGGGGCCCTAATTTTTTCTTTTTGGGTGGGGGGAGGGGCAAGGAACATTTCTCATTTTTCCCTTTGCTCCCAATGTGTTCCCAAGAAATTTTCAAAGAGTTCTCATCAACTTCCAAATGCGTTCTGCAAGTTTCCAATCTGTTCCCCCAACACATTCCCAATAGCACCCCACTTTGATCTCATATGCTTTGACATATGTTGTCCTCTTTTCACCTCTACTAGTATGGCCTGTGCAGTTGGCCCACTTATGAACCTGTTATAGAACAGAGTGAACTCAACATAAGAACATTGTTGCGCAAGGTATATATCCGAATTTGGAAGAGTCAAATATGAAAGGAAATCATATCTTAAATTGCATGATAAACAATGCTTCCTAAGTGTGAACACATTATTTATCTGATTTTTCCTCTCAAAATCTGAATTTTTAATTTATTTGAATTGAATAATAAAAATTACACAAAATTCAATATATCATGCATATTAGGTCTGAAAATTATGAAATAAATTTCATTAATCCTAATCATTGAGATCTTTTCAATAGTATCAAGAATGCACCCATATTCTGCTTTTTTTATTTCATTAAATTATTGTTGAAAAAATGTTCAATATTCAATAACTTTTGCATTGTAGGTTCAAAATGTCACGAAACTCTAACCGTATTAAAAGTGCAACAAAAACCTTGTGGTTTGTGATAGAATCTAAAATTCAAATTTTCTTCAAATTTTGGGTTTTTGTTGAATTTTTAGTGACAAAAATTAGTTAAAATTTAGTATCTCTTGGAACTTATCTTGGCCCTAGTTTGAACCCATTACAAAATAGAGTGAATTCAACATATGAACATTGTTTTACAAGGTATATATCCCATTTTTGAAGAGTCCAATATGAAAAGAAATCATACTTGAATTGAATGGTAGACCTGCAAGGGTGACAAAGTTCTTCACTGATTTTTCGTTCCAAAACCTGTGTTTTTATAATTTATTTGGATTTTCAGAGACAATAAAATATAAAATTCAATATCTCTTGCATCTGAGTCCAAAAATTACGAAATAAATCATGTTCACTGAGATCTTTGCAACAATATCAAAGGCACATCCCAAATCCTCTCAAAATTTCAGTTAGGATTTAATTTAATTAAAAATATATATATTCAATATTCGATAACTTCTATTTTGGGAGCCTCCATAGTTTTCAATCGTCAAATTGGCTCATTGCAACAACAACAACAAACCCACCACCACCCCA
>Ga0209611_10002568_pt1 | contig 31943 bp, 24 predicted proteins | sample S1TSphgellanicum_3_FD_187693 | JGI IMG/M metagenome (GOLD analysis project Ga0209611, IMG submission 187693) | Host-associated microbial communities from peat moss isolated from Minnesota, USA - S1T2_Fc - Sphagnum magellanicum MG (SPAdes) (version 2) | ecosystem: Host-associated > Plants > Peat... | reverse complement strand
AAAAAACAAAACCCATCAAAAAAAAAAAAACAAAGGTCCAGGCAGTGCCTGGAAAATCTTCCAGGCACTGCCCGGACAGACCGACACACAGACAGACACTGTAGCTTTAATATATAAGATTGATGGAGCTTAAGGATTTAAATGGAGATGCTGAGTTAGATGGCATCTGAACTTCCAACATGTCTTTTAACTAGGTTGCACTTTCAAGATGGCTTACTTTCAATCATGATCCCATTACAAATAGTGTTAAACAAACTTATTAGATTTATGTGTTAATGTAACTTGGGTGGGTTGTTTAGGGTTTGGTGGTCCCAAAGAGGATGGACAACCCAACAAAATAGATGGAGTTCAACTAACCTAGGCCAAGAAGATCATAGGTGTCAATAAAAGGTAAGGTTTTCAATTGTGTATTTATGTCCTTAATTTGCGATTTCAACTTGTTTCATTCTAGCTAGTTTGTTTACACTATAATTTTTGTGGGTTTGTTGACATATTCTTTTACTATGAATGGTAATCTGAAAGCTTACCATTGTTTTTTCAAACAACAATTATATTGTATTATACATGTAAAAATAGAGCTGAAAAGAAGCTTGCAAATGTTTAAGATATTATGTTATTAATCTAGAACCCATTTTGTCAATGGTTTCTATGGAAAATTAAATTGGGGAATTACTATATTGTAATGTAAGCTGCAAAATTGAAGGGGAAACTTGGACAATCAATCTATTATTGCAAAAGCAGATATGGCCTTGGGTATTATAGTGATTTTCTTGACCTTAAATTGGAGTTCCAAACTCTAATTATGATAGGTTTGAAAGCTCGACATAATTATTCGTGAAAGTAAGTTGAGAAATTCCATTTTTTGCTTCCATTTTTCTTACACTTTGTATATCTAAATTTGTCTCATTTGTTTCACATGGTTATATGAAACTAAAGACTTTCTAGATCTAACATGATTTATCTTCTTGTTTGAATTTGATTTTGAGGAAATTTAATAATGTTCAATTTTGTATGGACCCTTGGGATATGAACAATAGGTGACTTGACAAAGATTTGGTGTCATACAACATGTGAGTCAATTTTGTGTGTAAGAAAGTTTCCTTCCTTGCCTTGAATGTACACATCAATTTACATACATGGTGTGTCGGATTTTGAACATGGCAATGTTAATCCATATCATTATCCATCTCTATGCACATGTAGTTGAAACTTGATACTAAAGTTGGTATTCTCAATGAAGTTAAATGTTATTATGTTGTGCATGAACTTCACTGACCCATTCACACATTATGCATGTCGGGCGGGCATGGATCTTCATAAGAAGTTTTTTGCAAGTCCATAGCTTCTAGGTTTTAAAATGCACCTTTTTTTCCCCAGTGTTGCCAAGAAATTTGAGCCCATATTTATAGTTGGTCAAGCATTTACAATAACAAACATTGTATGGTAATTTGATGCTACCTAGAAACTTGAGCCTGAATATATAATTTAAAACCTACAAATTTGTAATAATTTGAACTCTTATGTATGATTAATGAGTTGATGTTGCCAAAGAGATTTGAACCCAAACATGTACTTTAATGGAAACATTTACATAGGAAATTATTAAATGATTACTATGATTATTGTGCTAAAGTTGTAAAGGGTTTTGAACTCAGATACATAATTTAATGGAAGCATTTACATATAACAAACTCTCATATGTTCATTGTGTTGACGTTGCCAAAACAATTGAGCCTAAATATATAATTTAACATGAATTTACATACCAAACTGTTATATGATTATTTGAGTTGATGTTACCAAGATATTTGGGCCCAAACATATAATTTAACAATAATTTACATAATAAATAGTTATATGATAACTATGTTGATGTTGCCAAGAAATTTGAACCCAAATATATAACTTTGAAAGAATTTACATAGCAAATTCTTATATGATTATTGTGTTGATGCTACCAAAACATTTGAGCCCAAATATATAATTTAATTTCATAACATTTACACAAACAATTCTTATATATATATATAGCTATTGTGTTGATGCTACCAAGAAATTTGAACCCAAATATATAATTTGTTATTTGGAAACATTTCACATAAGTAATTCTTATATTAAATTATTGTGTTGATGCTAGGTCAAAAAAATTGAGCCCAAATATATAATTTGGAAACACTTCACATAGGTAATCCTTATATCAAATTATTGGGTTGATGTTAGGTCAAGAAATTTGAGCCAAAATATATAATTTAATTTGGAAACACTTCACATAGGTATTTTTTATATCAAATTATTGTGTTGATGTTAGGTCAAGAAATTTGAGCCCAAATATGTAATTTAATTTAGAGGAAAATTTACATACACAATTGTTATATGATTATTGTGTTGATGTTATTAAGAAATGTGAGCCCAAATATATAATTTAATTTAGAAAAAAAATTACATACACAATTGTTGTATGATTATTGTGTTGATGCTACTAAGAAATGTGAGCCCAAATATATAATTTAGTTTGGACATGTAGTCTATTGTTATATCAAATCATGTGTTGATGTTACCAAGAAATTTGAGCCCAAATAAATAATTTAATCTGGAAGTGTTTACATATATAACAAACTCTCATATGTTTATTATGTTGATGTTGCCCATAAATTTGAACCAAATATATAATTAAATGGAGGTATTTACATTTAACAAACTAGATAACATGATTATTATATTGATGTTCATGCCAAGAAATTTGGGCCCAAATACACAATTTAATGGGAGTATTTACATTTAACAAACTAAATCATGTGATTATTATATTGATGTTCATGCCAAGAAATTTGAGTGCAAACATATAACTTATTGAAAAAAATCACATAGCAAATTGATATACGATTATTGTGTTAATGCACTAAGAAATTTGAACTCAAATATATAATCTAATGGAAGCATTTGCATATAACAATTTCTCATATGTTATTATGTTGATGCTACCAAGAAATTTGAGTCCAAATATATATAATTCATTGGAATCATTCACATACACAATTATTATATGATTATTACATTAATGCTACCAACAAAATTGAGCCCAAATATATAATTTACCAAGAAAATTTAGAAAAATAAATTCTTATATAATTCTTGTTCATTGATGTTATAAAGAAATTTGAACACAAATATATAGCTCTTAGTTCTTACCAAGCACAAGTAATTATATTCATCACATGGTGTGGATGTTACCAAAAAATTTGAGCCCGAGAAAATTTCAAGCATGCTTATGTCTTTGATAGTGTGTCTTTACTTGATTATCTATTCCTTGAGTACTTACTGTTTATGTAGTTTTTTGTGGTAAAAACATAGTAATAAGACATAGGGTAGCCATGCCGGTCATTGAACACATAGTGTCTCAAAGGTTTGCGAATTTACGAAGAGTGCTCCTTTGAATTTCATGCCCAAAGAGGAATTGTAGCCCTACTATTTGCGCACTCGCAAAAAGTTGAATCATTGAAAAAGATGAAAAATGAGTTAGACATGACCTTCCAAAGTAGGAAGGTTCAAATATTGTGGTGGAAAAACTTCTTTCTCTTCTTGTTCTTTTATAGTTATTCCTTTGCCTTTGTTGTTCAAAGGCGAATTGGACAGCTCAAGGTAGCACCCCTGTAACATTTTAAATCACTCAAAATGTAAAAGAGATGAGGAAGAAGCTAATAGGTGGTGTTCGGTCATAAGGCAGACTACCCTAATTGAACTTATGACAAAGTAATGGAATATTGAAAAATACCATAAAATTTTCTACATTTTTATCAGTCTGTAGTGTAATTACTAAAAAAATCATGCTTACATGCTACTCTCCTTCGATGTGTTTCATCAAAATCCATTGAAGGCAAAATATGAATTGAAAATGAATCACCATGTAACCATTTACAAGTTTCTACAATCTTAGTTCTGCCATTTACAACTTGAAACATTTTTTTGCCTAAAAACCATTGGAGATATTGATCAGGAACTATATAATACTCATATCATATACCTTTGCAAGAACTTTTCTTTTAGTTCTACTTTATGCACTAATCTCCTTGAATTTGTTGAATCTATAATTTAACCCAAAACGAATGTACTAATTATAGATGAACCATCACACCATAAACCTTTGTAAGTTCTCATTCAATAATGCTTGCAAAACACTAGTCTTTGGTTTAAGTTGTTTAATCCAAAATCCATTTTAGAATCCTATTATTAGTTCTTGCATTTCTCAAATTACTTTTTAGGTTCTTGATATGTTGTCATGAATCCAACAATGTCCAAACTTATAGTCCTAAATCCTTGAACAAGTAGGTCAAGATAATGCTATTGTTCAAATATCAAGAAAAAAAAATGTTAGGTCCAACAATGTAAGGACATATAATCTTGAATCCATAAATTCAAAGTCTTGAATCCTTGAATTAAATTGTGAATAAACATCAAGAAAATTAGACATGGGACATATGTTATTGAAGACAAAAATTATTTGAAGATGATTCACCTCATGTAAACCTATGAAAGTTTCTTTTGTATGAGCTCTGATTGATTTGGTCACCATCAATTTAGTTCTTTGATAGTTGTTGAAAGTAGAAGATGAATTGAACATGGTCCTCATATTATGTGAGTAACCATTTGTATAAGCTTTTCCTTCTACAACTCTTTGCCCACACATGTATCATTCACAATCCCCCAAGTCAAATGACATCGAAAAGTCTAAGACAAAAAATGGGTTGAGGATCACACACATCATTAAACCTCTGCAAGCTTCTTCTTTAGCTCTACTTACACACATGTAAGATGAATAAAGAATGTGAAAACATAGACAACATAATACTTTTCTGCACATTTTTTATGCTTTCAATTCCAAAATTGGATTCAATTGGCATGACCATAGCCTAGTGCAAAAGTAATCAAAAAATCATAAAAAGAATTTAGAAGTGAATGAAATTAAAGGAGAAGAAACAAAACAAAATGATAAAATAAATGAGTATTAAAATCATGGCCAATTGTTTTTCAAAAACATTTGTTGGCAAAATGGTGCCATGGTTTCTTGGGCTAGAATATTCCTTCCCTCTTGATATAACCCAAGTCAATGGGACACCAAAAAAATATGTAATCCAAAGCAACCATACACCAAGGTTCAAAGGCATCTACACTACACATGTATGATTAATTCAAAGAGACATAATAACACCCAAATATAATTTTCAAATTAAAACTTAAATACACAAATGGATTGAGGATCAATGGTACCATAAAAAAAACCTTCGCAAGTTTCTCCTTCAACATTGCAAATATAATTCTTGGCACTAGTCCCCCAATTTTTCATCAGAAGCCAAAGTTGAAAATGGATTGAAAATCATGTACATACGATGTCATAACCTTTGCAAGCTTCTCCTAAACATCTTTGCATACACCCATAAACTTTAGTAGTTATAAACTGAAAAAACAATGTTTCAAATAAGGTTCAAAGGGATTTCATACACTCCTAAAATTTGGCGACAATAAACCCAAATTTCAAGAACACATAATCAACAAATTATGAATTTAATCAACTTAAGCACACTCCCAAAACACATTTTGTAATTGGAAGTTACACCTTAATTGTTTTTAACAATGCATCAAAATAGTCATGATCATGGAATGAACCATACACAATAGTGCTTGAAGTAAACATCCTTGCATTAAAATATATGCCAAAAATTTGGACAAACAACCATACCAAAAAAATGTTTCATGACATTTTCTAATTATCAATTCATTAAGTCCTCTTGTCTTCTTTGATATGTTCACCTATGCAAGACGTGATCCTCGTGTTTGGTGTTTAAAAACATTCAAGGTTTTGCATGACTTTTTAGAGGGTCTTTTCCCCTTAGATGGTTGGGTTGTACAATCAACATTTGAAACCCCTTGTTCCTCAATGCCCTTGGTGGAAAATTTACTAGCACCTTCCCAAGTTCTTGCAATGGTGACAATCTTGCAAACACATTTGGGACTAAAACTTCATTTGGGTTTAGGTTCTCTTTTTCTGCATCAAGGTCAAATTGGTTTGAGTGCCACTTAACACAACCAGATGGTTCATCTTCAATGTCAATTTCAGACTGAAAATCTACATGTTCATCCTCTTGAATAACATTTTGATTTGTTTGTTGGTCAAAAACAATATCCTTGTTCTTCAATGTTGTGTTCAAAATAGGTAGGTTGTGATCTACAACCACTTTCAATCCAAGAGTAAAAGACATAACAAGAAGGTTCAACTTGTTTGGAAATATAATTGATTGTTGACGTTTCCAACCAATAATATGTTGCCATAAGTTGGGCAATCCTGCAGCCCTTGGCACACATGGGCCACAGAATTCGAAATGGCCACAAGTTTACAAATTACAATTAGACATTTGTTAGGTTCTTAGCATTTGCACTGTCCACAATTGAATAACTTTAATTTACCAACAATTTGTTTTACACATCCAAAGAGAATTTGCATAAATGTGATGGTGTGGAATGACATTGGAAGTGTAAGGTTCAATTTCATAATACTATTTACCTAAAAATATATTGGATGGGATATAATTAAAGTCCAGTTCAGTACCTCAAGGCTAATGGTAGACGATTGTTGAAGCAAATGTTGCAATCTTTGGTAGGAATTTGATCTAATGCATGCTCAATTTGTGGCAGCTTTTGTTCATAGCACAAGTTAGAAGTTTTGTCACCTGATATTGGATTGGGCAAAGATAGATTTTGATTGTTGGCAATGAGTTCCTCAAAGTTAGTAGTTGAAGCATAAACATTGTTAGGTTTTGCTGCTAAGTCTTCAAACCTTAAAACTCAAAAACATACATTCAAGATATAACAAATGATTGGAAATTAGTAAGTTCATGATGCAATAATTGTTTAGGACTCAAAGTTGTAACCTAGTATTAATCAAAAACTCAAAAGTCTTAATTTAAGAATCAAACTAAAAACAAGGATCAAAAATCCAAATTCAAGAATATAATTTGTCATCTAGGAAAAAAATCATAATTCAAGACCAATAGTCTTAACATTGTCCATTGCCCTTCTTATTTCAGGAAAAGTATGACAAAAAGATCAATCATAAAAGATTGAAAGTTAAGACTTAGGAATGAATCTTTATTTACAAGTCCTAATCATGAGGAAGGACTTAAAGTCCTTTCATAAGCTTTGGATTACAACTCACTACTTAGGACTATTGTCCTCCTTGATTCCTTTGGTTCATTGTGAGGATTTATGTTAAGACTCTTAACTTAAATGGAACCAAATAACTGAACTTATGTAGGAAACTCAATGCAAGGAGTTGGACTCAAGAACATGGGAATCACAACAAAGAACAACAAACAACCAAGGAATTGAAAGGACTTCTAACATTTCATGTGCATACATACTACTGAAGGGAATTGTCAAATCAAATCGCAAAGCTGAAAGGAAAAGCCATACAAGTGCACCAAGTAGTTAAGGACATTCTAAACATGTTTAATACTATAATTATGAACCTTGCCAAGCTTTTCAAGAATGAATGTAAAAACAAACAAAAAGATCCAGTGCTTACCATGAATCATTGGAATTGGTTGTTATTTTAGTTTTTTGCCCATGTTTGTGACATAATCTCCAAAAGGTGCAATTGTCACTTTTGGCATATGATTCACTTTTGGGCAAAAACCCATGTTAGCACACTAATTATCAACAAATTTCACCTCACAATCCTTCACCAAACATTTGGGAAAAACCTTTAAATGTTCAAGAAGGTACCACGGATGATAACTATGACCACAACTGGAAAAAAAATAGTTGTGGCAATTATAACATAATTTGCAGCATGGACACGAATTCAACTCAACAAAGTTTTCATTCAATATGCTTGGGTTGCACAAAATAGGCAAGGGATACAAACTTGGCCCACCCCCCCTTTCCATTTGTGAGAATAATTGGCTTAATCCCACAACTTCCTTATCCAAAGCAAAAAGTTTTGTTATATTTGCTTCAGAAACAAAGGCAACACATCTTTCAACTGTTATTTTGCACTCAGCCCTCATTTTTTCAAGCTTTTGCGCAATTCGCTTCTCATCATTCTTCGCCAACAAAACCTTGATTTCACATTCCTTTAGTTTATGGGTGTCTAAATCACCCAATGATGTTAGTGATGTTATATCTTGTTGAAACAAGGAAGCAACATTAGTGGCAAAATCCCCTCCTTGTTGAACTTTTTCTAACTACAACCCTAAATCTTTTTACTTCTCAGAGTTGATCCTTGTGAAATCTTGACGATTTGAAGGATTGTTTCACAATTCTATAGATCACTAATAGCTTGATCAAAATTGATTTCCTTGGTAAATAACAAAAAATTTAGCCTTTAGACTTTTCAAATAACTCATCCTTCTTTGAATTCAAGACTTTGAGTTTTCTAGACATTTATAAATACAACTTTTTTCTTGCCTATAAATTTTTTCTTGTTTTTTCTATTTCTAAAATGGACCAATGGGGAAGAGAGATGGCTTTCAACAATTGAAACAAGGTTTTTGGTCATGGCAAGGCGTTACTTGTAGATGACATACCTTCAACCTTCACTGTATTCACATTCAATTCAAGCAAACATAGTTTTGACTCGACATACCTTGCCACAACAATCTACAATAGGAGAGCCAATATAATGATGTTGAATGGCCAAGGGCAAGGATACATCCACTTTTGGTAGTCATGTGGCAAGTCCTTTCAAGTTGTTCAAAAAGGCTTTTTTAGCCCTTTTTTCAAACCCAGTCTCCTTCGACTTCTTTACTACATATTGAAATTTGAACACATGAGAAGCATAAATGGCTGAGTTGATAAGGAAGCCTTTTGACATCTCAACAACGATCCCTTTAACAAAGCTCATGTTGATTTGGTTGTTCAACACTTTAGCCTTGCCATTGATGCGCTAATACAAGTCTAAAACATGTTTCACCTATTGTTCATTTTGGGTGTTCATTGTACTTCCATCCATTCTTCCCTTGCCTTGGACCAAAGAAAGCATTGATCTCTTCAATCATGACTTCCTTATTCAAAAGTTCTGTCACATCCAACCTTGTATTGTCTAGACCATGGTTGTTGGCAAATCATTTTTCATTGTAGGTTGCCATAGAAGTTCAAACCTAGCCATGGCCACAACCAACAAATGCGTTGCATTATTCTCAAAATTTGATTGTGTATAATCACCAATATAATTTGTTATGACAAAATAAGAACAAAAATGAAGACTTGCAAAAACATTAGCACCAGAGACAATAAGTTACAACTCTTACTCCATACACATAATTCGGTAACTTATAAGGAATACAACATGGGTCACAAGCTCCCAAAACATACGTTGTAAGAAGATTACTCAAACATGTGCACAAATGAAACTTTTGACAAGTATAGAAGAAGTTTAATTATAACAAATAATTACCACGTATGAAGATGAGTGCATTTGAGGCTACGAGGAAACCCTGGGCATGTCAAACAAACCAAACACGTGAATTTTTGGGTGATAAAGTTTTTCAACCAATAAGAAACTTTCATTTTATAAAGTAACTTTTGGCGCCTTGTAATTTCAAGACAACATTTTCCTTGGATTTTGGTTTCTAATGGAATACCCCAATCGTGATTAAACCCCATTGTTTCAACATGAAACACATCACAAGAATAATTCCACCTAATTTAACAATTGCCTAGATGCACAAATGAAAGAATCCATGTTGGAGGTGCACATGTCAATGACAAGGAGCCCAATCTTTACCAAAAATCAAATGCTTTTGATTAGCACAAATGGTGTATGCAAAGGTGGCATTTTTAGTTCAGGTTGACTAGAAGATCATTCCAAGTGACCAAAGGGACAATGCGCTTTTGTGTCAAACAAAAGCAACTCCAACATATCCTTTTGGTGCTTCACCATACTCACCAACTATTCCACCCACTTCCCCAAGTCCATGTTCAACAAGTTTCACCAATACTTGTTGTAGCCCAATCAATGATGCATGCATGTGGAACCATCCATTGAATGAGTTGTATACGTAGTTCCCAAGGTTGAAAATTGACTTATACAACGCACATTGGAAGAAAGTCCTCCTTGTAAAACCTTAAGCACAAATGAGGCCGCGGATGGAGACATTGCATCCTAAGAATAAATGGAAGTTTATTTAAATGTTACGATTCAAATGGCATCATAGGATCCATTTGAAATTCTAGTGAAACACTCAATGAATGTGAAATCATAAGACACTTATTTGTACTTCTTTTGGAGATAATGATAAAACAGATAAAAGTTCTTTTTCATCCTCACTATCTAGCAATTTATAAATCAAGCCCCATTTAATTCTAGTGTATATAAAGTTTTAGGTTTTGATCTCACCTTAAGGTCACTCTCCTTTATGAAAAATTTATGACTCTTGATGCCAAGTCCGCAAATAACATTAATAAATATATCATTTCAATATAGTTTTATGGATGTCTAACCATATGTTAGCTTATAATTCAAATGCAATATGATTTCAAGACTTTATAGACATGATGCAACTCCTTGTGTGTTGAATAGGTCATCAAAATAACCATTAGCACTAAAATATTGTTGCAATTTTGCAAATATAATGAGCAACAAATGACCAATGACACTATTGCACCAACAAAGATTTAAGGTGGAATTTCAATTCTTTTCTTTGTATTACTAAGCAGTGATATTTCTTTTATATCAAGACTTTCATCTACTTAGACCTTAAACATAAAGAAGAAAGGACACATTTACAGTTATAACAACCAACAACCTCTTGACACCCAAAATCCTTCACTTCTTGTACAATTCAAATTTCACTAGACATGGCAATAAATACTTGGTGAAGGGATCTAGAAGCACAACTATGAAATCTTTTCTTGATAGTAGATCCAATGGTATTCTTCATCACTATATTTGGTGCATAACATTTGTTCAACTCTAAGTTTTTTTTTCCTTGTATCAAATATTCATAACTACAAGTAGTTCAAAGTTGACCAATATTTTTCAAGGAATGCTCCAAATGTTGGTCAAATGCAAAATTCAAAGATTTGCAACAAATTAAATGATATGATCACAAGGATGGGAAATGATATAAGTTTTCATATAAATTCTCCATGATCAATAAACAAATTGCTTCAAATTCATCACAAAGACAATTATGGGTAGATATGGAAATTACTGCTTTTTGAAAAATGGTTTTGTGTCTTCATGTTCATGTGTAACTTGCAAAGAATAATATGCGATAACCCTTTCAATAAATGCAAAGACCTGGAATATGTATTCAACACCACTCAATTTATTACTTTGATTAAAGGTTACTATTTTGTTCTCACCATGGATATAACAAATTTTGCAATTTGCAACTTGTTGCATTAAAGTAGATATCAAGCTTCCAACTTTCAAAAATTGCAAAAAATTGCAACACTTAATTGATTTAAGCCCCAAAAGACCATTACCATGATGAAGAGATTATAAATCACAAGTAGAATGGATGTGAAATAACCTTTTTTTTTAAGTTTAAAAAATAATCAGGAAAATAAATTCTTTCGGACACGGTTCTAAACAACAAGTTTATGTTTCCTTCACCAATTTGCTTCATTACAAGTCAAACTTAAACTTCACAAACTTGGGAGTGATTGAAATTTGAATCTTGACTAAAACAATACCATCACAAACAAGTTGTAAGTATTAAAACAACAATTATACAATGCATGAATATAATAACTATTGTGCCAAGGGATAGAAGTAGGGAGATCTATCGCCATAAGCAGATAAGCAAAGAGATATATATATATATATATATAGTAGATATCAACAAATTTGACTTAGTAAGGCTAAAATTTAATTCAAAGTTTGTTTTGAAATTTAAGTACATGTACATATCACAAGTTAAAAGTTACCATGAACTTTTAAATTCAAGGAAATACACAAATGTGGGGCTTATTCATAGTTGGGGTTCCAAAAAAAGGAAAAAGGACTATAAGACATTTGTTGGGCTATTTTTTGCAAATTTAACATTTATTTGAAACAAATTTAAGTGAGGAAAATTAAATAATCCAACTTAGGATAATTCATATGACAATGTTAAATTTTCACATTCATATATAATTGTGTATGAATATTTTGGTTTATAGCCAAAAATGTAGAAAATCCCAAAATGACATTCAATGGATTGAATTGAATTATTGTGAATCATCACTAATAAATGGTTCACATTTAATAAATTACTAGATAAATTATTAATTTTTAAAAACATGCATGGCTCACATTTGATTAATCACTAAATGAGTTATAAAACAATCTAACGTGCATGATTCACATTTGATAAATCACTTGGCAAATCATTTAGGTATGTAGAACTTTAAGAAATTTCTCATGATTTTTAAAATTTTATATTTAAAGGGAGGTTCATGCTTGTTGTGGAGATGTTTACACAAGAAACTATTGCATCTTATTTATACATGTTTTGTACAGGTTTTAGATTAATAACATCAATGTTTAAATAATAAGAACCTATGAAAAACATGAATTATTTCTTTTAACACCAAATGTGTTTTTAGATTTCATTTATCATTCAAGACATCAATTATAATTAAATTTTGGGGATTCAAAAAAATCTAAGAAAAAATGAATGTTTTGAAAAAAACAAAAAAAAATTGCACAATGTTTTTGTAAACAAAACCTTATATGTTATAATTTAGATAAACAATATATGATAGATAATATTTTCTATTTAGAGACTAAAAAAATTATTTTTTGTGAAATTATGCTACAAAATCATAAATTGGACTATTTTGATTTTAATAATTTAATAAATATTTTAAATTTCATATATGTAGATTTTTAAAAAATAAATAAAAATTTAAATGCCAAGATTGGTTGGTTAAAGTAGAGTTGAAAATGTTAACATTAAAAAAGGTACAAAATTTTTAAGTGTTTAATTTTCAAAACATGAAATGTTAATTTTATCATCATCATTAAGCATTAGTGGTTCAAGTTCACATACCGATAAAGTTCTTGAGGAACAAAAAACTATTGGTGAAGTAAAAGTCATAGTATCAAAACCCCAACCTAAACCAAAACCTATTAAACCATGTATTCAAATAAGAACAACACTTAATCATTTTGGTCAACCACAAATAAACAACTTTAGAGTATGCCTCAACTACAAATTTAAATGTCATGTGTAGTGAAAGGGTTACTCACACTCATAATGGTTAATATCTTGTTAATGTTGTTTTTGAAAAAATATATTTGAATAGAATATCAAGTTTGGAAATGGTGAGTCTTTGTAAAGAACTCCATCAAGAAAATAATTATAGTTTTACTGTGAGCTAGTTGGGGTCATTGGAAGTTTCCTTATACATGAAAAAAAACTTTGAAAGTTATTTGAGAGTTAACAATGGGATAGTAAATAGTTTAGTGCTTAATATTTGACTTGAATTCATTGAAGCTTGGGGCTTTATAGTTGATGAAATAATAATAAAAAGGACAATAGAAGTGATAAACAAGAACCCATGAGTGTTATAAATAGTGGTCCAAATAGTTCATTTCACAATCAAACATGAATCTTAAAAACAATTAAAAATCACGTAATTGACCATGGAATAAAATGAAAAAATAAATGAACCATTTTTCATACCCAAAAACTACTAAGAGCAATAACATGGAGAGAAATTTGTTGATAATTCAATGTTACAAATTTTGAAATATTTTTAGTAGACAAAATTCAAATACATTTGATTGAACCAATGAAGGCAAGAGACACCTTAGATGGGGTTAGGAAAATATTTCAAAACTCTTGAAAATATGATTAATGTTATTGCCCAAACCAAATGACTAGTAATTGAAGAGTTCATTCATTTTGAAGTAAACATGGAAATGTTCCAAAACATGACAAGGATGTTCAAGAAGAAGAAAAAAATGAAGGCAAAGGTTTAGATTCCAAGACTTTCCAATTAAAAAAATATATGATCTCTATTCAATCGTGAAGGATGTGGGATTTCAAAAAACAAACATCATGATTGTGCAATGAATGACAATGGCATCATCTGTTTTGAAGGAATTAAGGAAGGGGAGGGGGAGCTATTAATGGGTATGAACCCAAATTAAAGCTTTTGAATGCCGTAGTGATTAATGTGTGAAATTATGTGATCCAATCATTGACATGTAATTTAATGGATTAATATTTGTGAAATGCTACATGTGAAATATTGAATGCAATTCAATAAAAAATGTGCAATATAATGTATTAACGTTGCATTGAATATCTAAAGTTGAAATTGATAGACCTATTTTCGTGATTTTAAAAATGACTAACAAAAGATTTGTTCAACCAAAAAGAATAATTAACAATGTTGTAGTTATTGTAATGGGAATGTTCATCAATTTTTTAATTTTGATGTGGTGTTGAAGGAAAACAATGCTTACACAATGATATTGGGCAAGCCTTGCACATGCAAATAACTATTGGGGCATCCCAACCAATGAAAAAGTTCAATTAGAAAATTGTGTGAAAAGATATAAAAATGTTAATGAATACAATAATGAATCAAAAATTAACCAAAGCTCTAGTTCTAAACAAATTTACACATATGATTCTAGCAATGAAAAAATAGGGTTATAAAATTTGAAAATAATTCCCAAGGCTAAAGCTTTTACTAAGGTGCAACAAGGTGTTAAAAAAAAAATTTCAATTTTCACCATGTTGACAAGATAAAAAAATGTAAAAAAAAAGAACAAAACATGACTTGGATTAGATTTTTTTTCAGAATGAAAAGGGACAATGTGAAGATTTATTACATAAGGACATTCATATTTTTGCCTACAAAGACTATAAAAAAAATCACCTTGGAATAATATTAAATCAAACTATGACTAGATGCCAAAATAATTAAGATCAAATAAAGGAGGTGAAATTTAAGATACATGGGTTTTTCTTGTGACATTAATTTTTTTAAAATAATGGCAAGTTACAGGTTTGTGTCAATTACAAGGCCTTAAAAAAAAGGGAAAAAAAAGGATTAATGCCCTTTGTTAGAATTTTGTGGAAAAATACTAAAGGAGATAATAAGGCACAATTAAATGAACATCTTTGAGGTTAACATAAATATAAAAGCATAATTTTTAAAAATAATTTTATAACATATATATATATATATAATATTTGTGGGTAGAATCCTCTTGAAAGTTTAATACATGGCAACAACCAAAATGTCATAAGTGAAATGGATCAAATTGAAAAAAAATCAAATTTGATTAAAGTTTTTTTTGGTTTGGACAAGTGCATTTATGTGATTAGAATATTGTATCTCATTTATGTTGGCAAACCAACACCTAGTCCATCAAATGACTCATGCCCCAATAATCTCCTCCTCTTGAACATTGGGTTTTATTTCTAATTGAACAACTTCATTTTCATTATCAATATGAAACTTTTTGCTACATTCAAATTCACTACATTGAGCTTCATTTCTTTAAATGCTCAATTTTTCCAAAGGTGTATCTTGAACAATTTGACTTTTTTTTTGGGCATCTAGCCCATTTTGTCTTTAATGCATATTTATCTTCCTCTTCTTCATCTCAAATCAATAAATGTAGCATGGAATTGGGTTGAATTCTTTCAATGGAATTCTTACAACAAGCTCTTCAACTACTTCCACATAAACTAGAATGCACATAAACCAATACCTCCATCTATTTTACAATCAATCAATTTCACTTAAAAATCTAGCCATGGTTGAATGCACTTCAATTTTGCTCACAAGCTAAAGAATTACAATCTTGTGACAACATTTGCAAGGCAATATGTTATAACATTCCCATACATTTTTACCAAATTTCTTCCAACATGAAACATGTTGTAACGTTGGTTCTCATAACAAGGTAGCCTTTCTAGCAAACAAGTCTTCCTTGCAGAAGAATTTGAACAATTCATCTTCCAAAGCATTTTGGTCAATAACATCAAGAAACATGGGATATGTATGAGGACATGTGTCATGAACATCATGGCTAACCATTCCATCTTTGGTTTTCTATAAAAGATATAAAATGGATGGGTTGTTTGGAGCCATTCCTAACAAGATGTTCATTGACTTGTAACTTCTATCGCCTTGGTTGAAGACAAATTTTCACATGATTTCAAAGTTTGGCATGGTCTATTCATAAATTCATGTAGTAGGCAGATGGTACATCCCTCCCTATTAAAGAGGTGAAACACTAAATATAATAGTCCCAAATCATTGAAAATTGTTTCTATATCCATTCAAAAAGGATTTGAAAACATTGTTTGTTTAGATTTTGCATGCCAATGGGGTTTGAAAATCACATCAATCTATCGAAGAATTTGAAACAACCATTTGCCTAAATGTGTTGTGAACTTTCAACAAACGTGTTAGCACAAAAAAATGTATGAAAATCAAGTTTTGAAATGTTTCATTGTTTCCAAATTATTGTATGCATAGTACATTATAAGGAGTTTGGGTTTGGCAATGACAAATTCCACTAATTTCTTTGCGATAAACATCACACTCTTCAACCAAGGTAATCTTGTTATGTCCTGCACTATCAAATCCAAGCACTTTGCACCACAAGGAGTCTATATAATGTGCAAAAATTCAATTGTTTTGACATTTCCCCTATAGCTTTGTGATTGACTCCACAATTGTTTTGCCATGTTGAAGGGATAATTATTTGAAGTTTAGATGTGTAAGTATGAAATTGCTAACCAAATCAAGTATTTTATATTCTTTGACATCAACTATAGGGCATTTAATATTTACAACAATTGGCAAAATGGCCCATGCAAACCTAAATGAAAAAACTAATTAAATCAATAGTTATTCAAGATTTTGTGGTTATTCATGTTTTCCAACTTGAGCTTGAAATTGATCAAGCAAATTGTCCATGCTTTAGAACTTGGCTCTTGCCAACATTCAATGACTATCCTGTTTGATTAACATTGCCAACATTAAAAATCTAGAAACAAAAATTTGTCCTTGCTCTTAAACTCAAAGACATTGTCAACATTAAAAATCTAGAGACAAAATTTGTCCTTGATCTTAAACTCAAACACATTGCCAACACTTTAAAATCTTGAAATTGTCCTTCCTTGCACAATTATTTTCTCCTTTTTTAGGAGTTGACATGTATGATGACCATTGAATTGTTTTATCTTTTGTTGGTAGATGTTGTTGGTAATGACCATTATTGATACTCGTGGATCACATGAATTTTTTTTTCCAAGTTACCTTTTAGTCAACTTCTAAATTTTTTGCAAGTATGTGCAGTGTAGTACCCAAGCGTGCTATGACCTTAATTCTTTTATTATAGTGAGGAAATTTGTGAGTATGTGTGTTGTAAAACCCAAACATTTTTTTATGGTGGTCAAATGGTTTCCGATCTCTTTCCATAATGTGCCTCTCAATTCTCAAATGCATCATCTAGACAGGTGAATGCAAGCTATAATGGCTCATTTTTGGTGTCATAGTGGCAATTTCTATAGGGTGATTTGTGTTTAAATGCTTATGGTGAATAATTTAATTTTAAATACATTAAATGATTACTCATTCTAAACTGAAAATTTGATTATGAAGATATTTGCACAATTATTTTTTGAAAATAATGCATTCATTATCAATAGTGAACTTTTGAAATAAAAAATATGGACCGATCAATTGGTTGGATTGTTAAAAAATTCAAGAATTCATATTAAATTTCACACCAAATTATTTATAGGGACTAAAAATGGGTTGAAGAATGAAATCATAAAGTTAAGTGTGAAATCTTGTTTTGTGAAATCTTAACCAAATGATAATTATGAACTTTTGAAAGGTTAAAATTGGACCTTATTTTCAAAAGTCCTTTTCAAATGAATTTCTATTTATTTGTTTAAATTTTTATGCCGAATGTGTACATCATTGAAATATCTTATAAGTGAACTTTTATTCTTATGGATTTTATAGGTTTTTTTTTTAAGAGTTCCAAAGTGATTTCACCATACTAGCTAACAACAACAATTTTCAATATGGGTTTTCACTTGGTTTTAAGAGGTTTTGTAAGTGAGTGAAATTATAATAATCAAAGATTACACCAATTGAAATCTTAAAATTTAAACCATATCCATATGAATAATATATAAAAACATGTTAAGCACTCTTGGGAGTTCTACATCTACCTAAAATGAACCAATATAGCTTCCATTCACCCACATGATAAAATCTAAATGTGAGATCTTTGCAACCACACAAAATTGTGCACCTCAATTCATTGGGTTCCATTTGGCAATCTTCATGTCATTGGGTCTTGCACCAACTTAACATCAATATGGACCCCACTTGCAACTAGTTTGGTTCATCTATCTTTTTCATAAAAATCATTCAAAATAATTCAAATTCAAAAGCATTTCAAAGCAACATTGAATGTGATCATTTGACTTGTGTTAAAAAAATTCTTGATCAAAATTCATTCATAAACATTTTGAATTCTTATTTAATTTTTGTTAAATCATGTCCTTGATATAGGGATGGCCACAAAAATTACCACCAAGCAAAAATTGCTTCGTTGAACCAATTGAAAATTGCATTCACCATGCCATGGGGAACATTTTGTTAGAGTAATAATGCATTTTGCCATTGTAAGCTGGAAGGACGATACAATGCGTGATGAAAAACAACCTTTGAATTATTATTGAGCTTCTTTCTATGAGTTTTCGTTGATGACTTTGAAGTTCATAACAATAGTTCCTCTCACCTCCCCACGTTAGAATTACTCTTCTCATGTGTGGACAATTTTCTGAAAGGGAAGATGATCAACCATATTGTGTCCAAGAATGGAATGGCATGGCAAATCATTTCTAATTTATTCATGTGATGCATCAAGAAAGGCTATAAAGAACACATTAAATGAAAATGGACATTATCATCACATTCATTTTGTTGGTACGTGGCCAACTTTTGGCCTAATACTTAATCTAGTGAAACTTTTGATACATCCCAATCTATGGGTTTACTAACATCCTAAATTGGCTTGTGGGTAAGTCTCATTGTTGCAAGACCTTGATATGAAGGATTTGAGCTTGACAATGGGCACGTTGTCTCCCTCCTCCAACACCCTTACCATCATCACCTTGGTCTACCTTGCCTTTGGACTAAGTCTCATTGTTACAAGACCTTGATATGAAGGATTTGAGCTTGATTAAATGAGTGTACTATTACCAGATGACCAAGGCTTCTCTTCTCAGCTGTGGAGTTTTCAAACACCTCAACAAAGCCAAATTGCATTTCCATGTCTCATTTGCAGCGGTTTACTACCTCCTTGAAAGGCTCAATTCTACTTTCACCCAGTTCTGTGAACTAACCTGTCTAACCTGTCTGTATTGGATTGCAGACATCTCACAGACATCTTGCCTTGCTAATTGAGATTTCCATGGATATCTATAGCATGTTTTGAGCTGCTGAAATACTTACCTTTTTTGTTTCCTGAAATTGAGGTTCAAAATGTGCACCATCTTCTGGGTTGTGTAGAGATTTACGACTACAATGATTGCTTTTCTCTTTGTCTTTCCTGACTTTCTCCTAAGTGGGTTCCATTTTTCAACTTCCATGTTTACATAATGGAGCTCATACTAACTGACCATGTAATCGTAATAGTTGCCGATTTGAGTGTGAAGAATTAAAGGAGTCAAAGTCTGCTTAACCTCTTTTGCTTGAGTCAGACATTTCATTTTTTCATTAGTTTTGTCTATGCTGAGGATCCACCCACCACAGTGAAGAGACCCTGCAGCAGCTGTTGTAGATCATCAGTTGCAGAGCGGCCCATCTGCAGCATCTCCACCAGCAGTGTTTCTTGATACTCTGTGCCCCACCAACAGTCTCCCCCCACCCCCAGTTTGATGATGAAGCATAAAGCAATATATGTTGCAAACAACAAGTAGCCTTTTATCCTATTTTTGGAAACATTTTTCCATTCTGATCAAATGACATACAATCCACCAGTCATACAACCCAGCAGTCAATCAACCATGAGACTACGAAGAGTTTCATACCTGCACAGTAGTAGAAGAATCGAGAGACCTGATGAGCTGCTGTCTTTGCAAGAGAGACATTTGATGATGAAAGCTGCCGTATTAGGCCCTGTGCAATGTTGGCTGCACTACGCTCACTGAGACAGACAACAGAAAAGGGTACAAACTCTTAGAATCCATACATTGAAACCCTCTGCAAAATCTTCCTGCTTATATGGGCAGGCCAGAACCAAGCTCTTGCAAATTTCTCCCATCCATTGTGCAGCAGAAATATTTCTACCTTGATCTAAGACAGGCACACTGTGATGAAGGTCTACAAGAAAACCATCAACACTGTGCAAGAAATTCACTAGTGGAATTGATGAATTGATGTGTATTAGCACTGAGGCACCCGTCCTATGTGGGAAAGGAATATAGTACATACCTTGGACAGTGCAGAAGCAAGCGTTCGAGGAGAATGTAGGCCCGGTCTCGCATATCAGGGTCATTGATCTGTGTGAGTTCCAGGAGTGAGTCTTCTAGAACTGAGAGAATTGCAGGCATGCGAGCAGATGCACGCTCCAGATCAGTCAGTGTTGCATTAAGGTTGACCTCCTCTGCATCCTCCTCCTGCTCCAAAGTTCCATAGCAAATCACAGTGTGTTCGTGGAGCTATGGCTACAGTAAAAGACTAGCAAAAGCCCAGGACTGGTTGTGTATTGTTCCTTACCATGAAACAGTATGGAAATCGGTATGACTTTAGACCTGTGCCATACAGATCATACTTTGAATCTTTCCACACTGCAGGGCCCTGCCAGCTGATACACTGCAACAGCTGGCTACGAACCTTGAGGACATCTTCCAAATGGAAAGATGGGGGCCCAAGTGAGCCTCCAACCATCAATGCTGTTCCATCTGGTAGCCCTAATAAGGAATTTGGAGCAGAAGGGGTCACGCTCAGCTTGTCGAGCATCCCAAGGAGGAAACCCAGTTTCTTGATCTTACCAAAGATCTGGGTAGTTGCTCTAAGTATGGCTTGGTGAGCAATGACAAAGTCCCTGTAGCGGCCTCCTGCTGCCACACAATGGCAGAGAAAATCTGCCAATCTTGCCACCACTTTTGCGAAGATGGGGCGGTCAGGCACCGTCAGGCACTCAAGGAACTTGAAGTAGAAGCTCAAAATCGACTCCAGGAAGCTTTGCTCTGTGGAATCTGCTGTGTTTGTCTGATGATTCATCAGAAGATGTGGCCAGAGAGCATCCAAAAGGCCAATACCCAAAGAAAAAGCACGGGCAACTGTGGAACGAACCTGTGACTCCCCTTGCTTCACCAGCGGTAGCAATTCCTTCAGACACAATAAAACATTATCATGAGCTATATTGTCTCCTTTGCATGTTGCTACTATTTTTTATGTCCAAGTTCTGATAGTTCAGCTGAAACTTTTTAAGGTCAGTTTGACTTGATTCACGAACCCATTTGGTGTGTGGGTTTCTAGGTTCACCAAGTGCCAGAAGCTTCAACAGTAGCAACTCAGAAAAAATCTATACAGAGCAAAGATGGCATAGATTACCTTGAGCAAAACACTGAGAGTTGGCAGATGAGGGATAACCAAGGTTGGATGCTGTCTGGTCATGTCATGGCAGAATCCTGCAACAGATCATGAAGTAGAATCACATAATGTCATTTACAGTTGTAAACCATGTACAGGATCAAAGAAAAAGTTCTACAACATGCCTGGGAAGCTTGAGCTATATCTCAAGTGGGAGAGTGAGCGACAGAGATGGGTATATACCATATGCTGATTTGGCTTCCTTTTCACTGCCATTGCAAATCGATCTCAGAGCATGATGTAAGACACCATTGAGAGCACATGTCTGCACCCAATAAGACAAACATCCACCAACCATGTACAAACAGGTGAGACAACCTTACCAGATATCAACCTTAAAGCAAATGACCAATTGCAAGGAAATGGATGTCAAACCTGGCCAGATCTGTTTTTCATGCCTGCCCTTTCTATGGTCAAGGGCATTGGACCCTGCAACAGTAGCTTCTGATCTGTCTTGGCTTGCAAAATGGCACCCACTGATACTGGGAATGCTAAGTAGAGACTCCCAAGAAGGTCAGCAGCTGCTGCACTGACAGCTGCCCTCACAACCATCTCCTTTTCGGCTGCCCTTAAGTCATAAGCAAGGAAAACATCAACATTTCTCCCTTGTTCCCAGTCGTACCTGTTGCAACAAACAAGCTCATAGTAAACAACAGACAGAAATTCATGATTCAATATATAGAGAAATGGGATTGCACAAACACTTCACGAAACCACTTTAAATATAGCTGTTGCAAAATTCAAGATAAATCTCACTTAGAACTGGCAAGCAAAGGAATAAGGAAAATCACCCAATGCCCACTTTTATTTGCCCAAGAAAACTTTTTTGTGTCGGGTAGAGAGAGAGTGTTACTCACAGCTGCTGAATGATGGTGGACAAGATGTGGGATCCCTGACAAGCAAATGCCATAAGCACTTTCATAGCTTGATATGGTGATGACAGTGATTGAGCAGTTGTTGCAGGCCGTAGGCTCTCATTCACATCCAACTCAGCACTGGGGTTTATGGCACCAAAAGCCATCATATCTGCCACTGCCAACATTGATGCGGCATGTGCTGAAGTAGCATTGACAGAGAAAAAGACCATGTTTGTCTCTGGTTTCTGCACCACACATGTCACATAAAAGTGATTCAGCATTTCTTCCCTGTCACCTGAGACTCTAACATTTACAAACTTGTGGCAAAGGACTTTCTGGATTTTTCTGGAGAAAGCATAATAGAAGGAAGCAGAAGTTTCAGTAGAGAGGAAATAATCATCAATCTGATGACTTACAAAATGTTCCAGATCATCATCCAATCGGCAGCCAAGGACAGATCGTGGATGCCGCATACACACAGTCACAAATTCCAACACAAGATCAGCCTCTGAAAGAACTTGGAAGGTACTATGTTGCATTTGAAATATATCCTTGTGTTCAAGCTTTTCCAGAGTTCCTTCACCCTTCTCCCCCACAAGACATGCAGACAAGAGTCCTTGAAGTGTCCGTGATATTGAACTCCAAGAGCTTCTATGGATGATCCATCTGAGAGCGAGATTTGGAACAGAGAATGACTCTCTTATCCTCCTCCGTGGTCTTGGGTGCTCCTCAAATAATGAGTTAAAGTGGGGTGCAGATACAAACTCTGGATCTAGATATGCAAGAAACTCAAATATCAGTGCACAATACCCTGTCCATTGCACTTGCCCCCTGAGATCTACAGGCTGAATGCTACCATGTTTACATCTCCATGCCCTCAGCAACTCAACCATCTCCATTAAGACCTTGCTTTTCATAGTTCCCAGCAACTTAACTTCAACGTCTTGTGTCTGGTCTCCTTGGGAACTGGTGTTGAACTGCCCCCATAAAGGCTTCAACATTTGACGTAGAGCGGATCGTAACTGCAGCTCAAAACTATGCAAGGGCACCTCTACCAAATTTTTTAAAACAAACAGGTCTACACCAGTAATTGACACTTTCTCCCCTTCTACACTGACATCCTCTAAAGTTTGCCTGCCTACAGGTTGCAGAAACTTCCCTAGAATATACGAAACCCGGGCTAGAAGACTCTGTGATTCCTCAGAGCTTGCACGTTTCATTGTGAAGTCAACCCCATGATGGATAAATGTAACTAATTCATCCAAATCCTGTTGAGATTTTCCAATTCTGAACTGGGTGAAAAGGAAGAGAACAGGAAGCCCAAGTGATATGAAATTCTTGTTCAGGATGGATCCATCTCCTTTCCTTGATAGCTCAAGACATACGTCAACATGCTGAGTCATATCAAACCACAACCCACTCTTCACACCGCAGAGCAAGGTCTGATGCAATCTTTGTCGAAAAGCCACATACGCTGCTGCATGGTCTCCAATCCCTGTGCTGTGATAGGCAGCATCATTGCTACCAGTTGCTTCTTCATCGACCCATGGGCTTAGCCACTGATATACTCGATATGACAATTGATGGCCAAGATCTGAATTGGGTTCATCTGTGTCCATTCTAGCAACATCTTCAGCCTCACCCAACCCTAATGGTGGCACCACTTGTTGAGCTTGTCGCTCAGTAGGCTCACTGCATGCAGCCAAGACCTCCAGATTGCTGGCAACCCAACACTTGGATTAGATGGAAGAACACTAAAAAATACTCAAACTAACTACAATTTCAGTAAAATGTATGGCCCAACACCAGGTGCATGAGATGGCTATTTGAAATAAGAGTAAGGGAGAGATGAAGAAGATAACCAACTACAGTCAGTTGAGCTCAATCACTTGGCAAGAGAGTGATGATGGCCGTAACACATTTGATCAGCACAATGTACCTCAGGAATCGAACACCACAAGGGCTGCCAGGTTGCATCAATGTGCTGACACAATTCTGTAGCTTCTTGGCTCGCTGCCTTGAGAATAATCCCCTTGCTCCCAGCATTGGTTCTAGGCTGTCCCAATGGAACCCAGAGACCCATAATTTGATATTCATATCCAGTATTGAAAAGAGAAACTGTAGGCTTTCTGGTTGACAATTCAGACACCCAACAGACTGAAGAGAAAAAAAAGGTGCTTCTCCTCAAACCTTGAAATTAGACTGTGTCCCAATGGAACCCAAAGACCCATCATTGGAGATAAGTCTGCAGTATAAGAATTCCACTGTAGAGAAAGAGAAAGAGTTCACTATCTGAATGACAACTCAGAGAGGCAACAGACTGAAGAGAACCAAAGGCAACTTTGTCCTCAAACCTGACATTAGAACCCAAAGACACACAACTGCCAGTGAGAAGACTGTAGGTGTTCCTATTCCTGTAAGTATTTGTCACCTGGCTAGAGATACAGCATCCAGCTCTTGGAGGAGGGCTGTTATAGCTGCTGGAGACAGACCAAAATTCTCACACAGGTCCAGCTTTGCTCCAAGTGATAAAGCTGCCAGCCCTGAAAAGCCCACAGGGTTTAGAGTTTAGGGATTAGTGCACTGAAATACTATCCTGAGGGGCTACCACCGTGTCTAATACACTTTGCAGAATAGAGTCCAAGAGTACAAAAAGGGATATATAACCTGCTGTAATCAGCCTTGGCACTTTGCTCCTTGCAAAAACATTTGCCTGCACCTCTGAAAACAAAGGCAACTTCAATCCATCTCTTCCTTCAAGCCATGCAACAGAACCAATTGCATCTGGGAAGAGGAGGTTCAACAGTCGTAAGAACCCAGGCTTTTCTCTGCTACCAAGGCCTTCCTCACAGGCAAGCTGAGATATCACTTCCAGTGCAGCATCTACCATCACTTTGTGCAGACTCACACGCTGCACAACATGTTCATTATTCCGGTACTGTGGTGAGACAAAAGTGACAAAAGGTGATGCTGAAGGTGTGAGCTCTTCAAAGGCTGCATCCGCTACTGTGCCAACTTCCAGAGCCTCACAGAGAGATCCTAAGATCAGATCCACAATTCCTGCACGATGATCTGGTTTTACAGTGTTGGCATCAAAAGTATTGGGTAAGGCTGCCAGTGGTGCTGACAGGAGGCTGCTAGTGAGCATTCTTCTCTGTGTCACAAACACAGCAAGACCGCAAGCAAGAGATCGCCATGATGGAAGAGTTGGCGAGTGCTTTTTCAAGAAGTTCAAGTAGGCTATCACCTGGATTTGCAGCGAACACCCAAATGAATTTTCAACAGTTTGAAGCAATACTGGCACTGCTATGAGCCAATTGTGCAGACAGAAGATAATGTGGAGCCCCAAGATATATACACAATCTCAATACCCAACTCTGTATGATGAGACAAACTTACCACCCTGATTGAAGTTTCTTGTTGCAAGGCCAACCAGACAGCAGGCAAGACAGCAGAGATGAGCCTAGGGCCTGTCGGAAGTTTCTCCACTAAATGAAGCCATGAAGTGTCATCCTCTGTACCTGCACTTGGGTATCCTGCTCTCATTCTGTCACGATGATTATCAGTGTGTATGACTGTATGGTTCACACCTGGAGAGACACCAGGTGACAAATGGGTTGAGCTATAGCTTGTAGTGGTGGTCCCTGCTGATTTCCTCGTGTGAACTGGAACTGCAGTATCAGTAGAAGAAGAAGAACCCCCTGGCCATCTGCCTAATCCTCCAGGTGTATTGTCTGGCCGCTTTGAATCTCGAGGCGAAGAAGGGTGAGACGCAGCTGGCGTCTCAGAAGTTTGAAGTGAGGGAGAGAAAAGACCAGCAAAGCATCGACGGGCCCGTGAACGAACAGCACTCTTTGTTGCAGCAAGCTTACGTGATAGGAAGCCCACGATGGCTTCCACCTCCCCCTCTCTGCTGGGTTCCATTTCAGTAACCACCTGGATAGATATATTACCCCACAAAAAACCATATAAAGTTCTGGAAAGCTCAATACTGCAAACCTGTCTGGAAAGCTCAATGCCATGAACTTTTATATGCAAAAAATGTGGGTCCTCAGAAAACTAAGCAAACGTAGAGCCCCAAATAGGGCCTGGACGGGAACTATGAACATGAATGGCACCTGATGTAAGTTTGATCGAAGCTTCACAAGGTCCAATGACAGTTTCCGACCAGTTGGTTGAACCCCTTCATGCATGTACAGTAGCTCACACTGTTCCATCATCATCCCCAGTCACCAAATGGTCATCCATCAAATGGGTCATCGAATGGGTTATAAGTAATTCCTCCTTGACTTGTATGACACTATCACTTGTTGGGTAACAAGGAGGCTCACACTCTGTGGGGCTCTGCACCTACAATATTAAAAAAAGCACAAAGTCCTCTGCAGCAACCAGTCTGCCTTTGCACTTTGCAAAGTCCTTTTCGGCTAAACCCTCCTCATGAGTATGGTTACAGCAATGAGAGGACAGAGGAAGTGCAATAAAAGAGATGAGCCTTCAGCTGACACCAAGGGAGGCAGCAGACCCAAAGAGTGCAATAGAAGAAAAGCCAGCAGACCCAAAGAGCAAAATAGAAGAAAAGCCTAAGTTAGCACTGATCTACACAAAGCTCCACATGGTTTCCAAAGACGAAACACTGATTAACAGCAATTTAAAACCCAAGATTTGCAAACAGAATTTTGAAGACGACAATGCCCTCAAATTCTCGCAAACAAAAGTAGCAGAAAAAAGAACTATATCACCAACCAGACTGCACAGAATGAGAGAGAGGACATGCCTGCCAAGCTGGAGGTAGACAGGCAACCACCTCAGGTTCCTGGACCACAATCTTCTGTAACCATGGCCAAGCCTGTTGTAGTGTCTGAATCCCACAACATATGAGGCATGTTACTACATACATATAGCCAAGAAACTGGAGTTTCTCTTGAATTTACTATGTCCTCACAAAAGAAAATGCTGCCAGACTAATCCTTAAGATTGCAATGTCATCCTGTAATCTATGCAATCATGACGAAGCAAAGAGCACAGATGTATTATGCCTGTACATATATTGTATATACTACCTGGATGCCTGTAACCTCAGAGAAAAAATCAGGGTCCCTGCACTTTCGCAGTAGTTTCCCAAGCTGATAAGCATTGTTGAAGTGGTCGAGCTGGTCATAAACTGACTGTGGTGGTTGCCGCACAGGTCCAGCCTGGTTAAGAAGCATCACCTTGCCTTTCCACTCTGGCAAAAGATTGGCATCCACATCAACCCCAGGAGACTCTGTGGTTCTCTTTTCTGCTAAAAACACAGAGATTGCTTCTTCTGCCTGTTTGTCCATTTGTTCTGCATCTGCCTCCATCTTAATGAATTCTGCTTTTGTAGCCTCATTTGCACTGGCACCCCCCCACCCATGCAGATAATTCTCAGAGATCAATTCAAACCTTGCACTGAAGAGATTTATACAAAGAACTCAAGTGGGTGGAGAGAGAGAGAGAGAGAGGGAGAGAGAGAATCCCTTACCTAGTTGGCAGAAAATTCCTAGAGCCTGTCATAAGAGCTTCCATGAGACATCGAACAAAGGGCAGACTCTCCCACACAAAACGACCAATGGTGCCCGGGTTGAACACTGCTACTATGAGCACCACCAGAGCAGCCCTCCAGTACATGTCCTTCAACTACACCCACCCACCAAGCCAACCAGCACAGAATCAATTCAAAGTTGACAAATCATAGGTTCAGGGTTCAGGGTTTAGGGTTTCTTCATCCAGATCAATCACAAAGATCATAACTCACAGACGTATGCTGCCAATGCTTCATAAGCAAGAATACCAACATGAAGTTTACAGAAGAAATTTGTAAAGCTGGGAAGAGGGTGTATTTGAAACCAGCTAACTGAGAGAGACAGAGACAGAGACAGAGAGGGTGTACACAAAAGAATCTTACCACTAGTTGCATCACAGACTGTTGAAGGAATCCTGGCAAGTTCAAGGAAGCAAGCTTGAAGATGGCTGCTGGAAGCTGTTCACATCCACCCAAACAGTTTCAGCTCAGCTTCCCTATGGGTTGAATCAGATTACCCAAACCAAAAAGGAAATGTGAAGTGAGAACCCACCTGCACACTTGTGGCAGCTAGAGAGTTCTCCATGTGCTTCTCCAGTTTTGCTGCTCTCCAAACCAAAAGCTCAATTATGTCCAATGCTTCTTCTTGGCTCATTGGAAAATTCTGTAAATTTATCCAACACAATTGACAAACTCAAATAGAGTTTTTTTGCGTTTCAAGTACTATATAGCAACCGTGATCAACAAAAGTTGCACACAACACAGCACTAAAAGGGTTCCACTTAACAAGCCACTGTTGCATTCTACATCAAAAACTGGAACGAGATGTTTTGATAGGTCTATTTCCTGCATGCTTACGTGCGTGGGTGCACAATCACACACATCAGAGAGTACTTACAGATATACCCATGAGAAACAATCGTGCCACAATCTCCTCTGGGGCTCGTGTACAGGCACCCAACAGTTGGATGTAGTTTGTCTCCACCTCATCTGCACCATCTCCATGAGGGAAGTACACCTGCATCATGCACACCCAGCATCAGATTCTCTCAAAAATAGTGTCTTCCTGTTCCTTCAACAAAGCTTTGAAGTTGGTAAAAAGATTGAACCCATCATTGGAGGACCTTGATCATCATCTTGACTAGTTTCTTCACCTTCTCAACTGTACTAAATGTGGAGATGGAAATGATTCATTCCTCAAAGTGTAAACAGATGGACAATCAACTGGACAGCGAGGAGGAAAACTAAGGTCTGAAAGGAGGGGAAGGGGAACCTCTGGCTCTTCCATGAACAGCAGTTCACAGACGACTTGCTTGAAATGGGCTCCACTTATATTTGGAAGATACACAGCCAGAACATCGGTGCACCACTCCATAGCCACCGTCTGATCATGTCAGCAACACATGCTTAATAATGCCCATCATACTTCACCAACCACATATCTACAAGATTGCAGAAAGACATATATCCACAATAGCACTTTCAAGGTAACTGCTCTATCAATTCCTGGCAAAACCAAAAAACTAACACAACAAGAATGAGTGCAGTCATAACCTAATGAGTGTCACCCACAAAGTGTCAAACCATCATCACCAGTTTTGGACAGTTATTAGAAATGGGAACAGACCCCCAGCAGCTATCAAGGCAGTTCTTAGGATTGATAACCATGGTTCTCCAAAAAATCAAAGACCCAGTTTTGGTGTATAACCACAGTTCTCCAAAAAATTTAAAGAATCAAATAACCAGCTTTGCACCACAGTGTGATAGAGGGTTTAGGGTTTAGGGTCCAAATAATAGTCAAAATGATCTGGTCACCTGAAAGTTTTGAGTATCAAGGCTGAACTTCTCAAGTTGCGAAAGTCTGTCTTTGAATGGGGCACCAGAACTTGATCTCTCTAATCCACTTCCAGGAGCTACTGAAGCTCCTGGTGCATTGCTACCTGGCTCCAATGATAGAGTGATGGCAGCAAACAGAGTCTCGTCCGCAACAAAGGGAGCCGCAGCATGTAACAGAAGCTGGGTTGTAAGTTCCACCAGCTACAGCAAACACATGCCACAAACAAGATACTCAGATTCAGAAGCGCAGAAAAAGAGAGCTTGGTGTATACAAAAACCCAAGCTGCTGCACACACTAAACACAAAATGAAAACCCTAAACCCAAAATGCAAACACTACCTGATTCAGCCATGCAACCTTCAAGGTCTCCTCCTGCTCAGCCATGAGCTGCCATGGCTGCATGAGCCCAAGGCACAGCTGGTGAACATCAAATTCTGTACCCGCTTGCTTCATCAGCCTGTTTCAACCATCACTCTCATGCCAGTTTTTTATTCCAGTCGGTACTAGGCTTGGTTTAGATGATTACCCAGCCATCAGAATGAAGCAAAGCAGCAATAAAAGGGAAAAAGCAGGTGAGGGAGAAAGCATGGCAGACATTATTCAAGAAACCACAAACCTGCAGACAAAATCTCGCAGTAGACCTTGATACTCATCACTTGCGGCCAACTCCTGCATGCAAAAGCCCTGCTGCTTAGAACTAGCATAGATGCTTGGCAACAACTACACACATACCCTCAAGGTTTAAATTTCACCTGTGCCAAAGAACAACACGACAGCTTCCAAGTCTGTGAATAGCAGAGGAAGCTCATCACAAATCCACCAGGATCCATGTGGCTTAAACAAGAAAACTGATTTTCTAGAAGACAACAAAGGTTTAGGGTTTACACAACAACAAACGAAAACAGCTTTTGTAAAAAGACCCAGTAAAGATTTCTTCAACCCTTTGCCCTTCAGCTGCTGCAAACCTGTAATATGAGTGCAAGCTCTTGTTCAGGAGGAGTTGATTCTGATGACATGGCTCTCAAAACAGTGATGATGCTCTTGATGTTGTGTGGGTGCTTGCTCTGTAACTCTGCAGTCACAAACGTCTGTAAGGCCCCCCCACATGCCAAGAAAGTCAGTACCAGCATGTGGCAGGTCTGACATGGAAAGCATGTGCTAGTAGACCCAGACTTGATCAAAGTAGCAGAAACAGACACAAACAAAAATCAACAAACTTCCATCAAGAACCCCACCTTGTTTTCTACGTCTCAAAACCATTAAATTGGCCACCACAATACAACATGGAAGCAGTAAGATACAGAGTCACAGTTCATGGAGCACACACAGCATAGAGTCAAGAGTACCACTGAGATCCAGCATACCTTCAAGGCAAGGGTTGCATATTCTGATCTTCGTTGCACAAGCTGAGCAATCAAGTCAGAAAAAATATTGTTGAGCGCCTTTATCTGCAAAAGATATTTTTCCAATAACTGTAAAAACACAATGGAATAACTAGATTAAGAAAATATGGTTTAAACCTAAACCCTAAACCCAATTTCCCAGAAAAAAAGAACATGTATCTTTTGATCAATTTTAGACATCACAAAAAACCTGGCCAGGAGCTTGCAAAGAGGTGACTCGGAGAGCTAATAAGTTTGCAACAGTGTTGAAATCATTTTCACTGGTGCCACGAGTGTGCTGAAGGATTCGGTCAAGAAGGTCCTTGGCAGCACGCAAGTGCGCAGGATTGTTGAGCCAACCCTCAAGCATGCTGGAGCCCACCACTCTCACCTCCTCAAAGCCAGCACCTCGCATCAGCAACCTGGGAAAACAATCACATCCTGATGCTATGTTTCTTCTGGGACATAACAAGAATTGTACAAGCTACAACACCACTGTTCAAAAAGCTAGATATGCAGAGCAGCTTCAGGATGAAATATATGGTAACAACACAAATGAGTGGAGTGTTATTCACTAGAGATTGAACTTTACAAGCAAACTGCACCTCAGGAGAGGATGAGGGTTGTCCTTGGTGGATGCTGCCCCTAACAGCTGCGTCAGAGACTGCAGAAATTCTGCCCGAACTT
>Ga0209611_10002567_pt1 | contig 31946 bp, 46 predicted proteins | sample S1TSphgellanicum_3_FD_187693 | JGI IMG/M metagenome (GOLD analysis project Ga0209611, IMG submission 187693) | Host-associated microbial communities from peat moss isolated from Minnesota, USA - S1T2_Fc - Sphagnum magellanicum MG (SPAdes) (version 2) | ecosystem: Host-associated > Plants > Peat... | reverse complement strand
AACGGCATGTTAGAATTTTAGAATGAAGATTAAGACAAGTGATGAGCGGATCAATTATTCACACAGACCTACACAAATCAAATAATAAGTTGATTAATGCATAGTTGGAACATTATTGGTGCATGGAAAAGCGATGGGCAAACATAGATTCATAAGACTCACCATGATTTGGACTTAGGGGAAACAACCATCTTCTCTTTTATAATATTCTATGCGATTATCCACAGGGTCTACATTTAAATGTCATTTTGTTTCGAGATTCCTAAATTACGAATCACACAACTTTGGAAACCCATAACTTTTTGTGCAAACCTTTAATTGAGGTGAAGTTTCAAGCAAAATTATAGTCATCATTGAGAACTTTCCAATGATATGTGACACAACACCTACACATAAGTAAATTAGGGCCATTTTCAACTTTTAGTGATTGAGAATCAAATTGACACTTTCATTTTTAGCCCTTCTTTTAGCCATAACTTGTGTTTTAAGTATTCAAATCGAACTTGCAAGCTTGTTTTAAACATTTACGTTCCAAGAGTTTATAAGGAATTTTTCAGTTTAATGAGTATTGACTTTTATGATCGTTCTATGAAGATTCATGAATATATTGGGGTTTCAACTTTCAAAGTGGGTATTCATTTGGGAGTGTTGAGAGTTCATTCCCTCACATCATTTTACATTCTTAAAAACATGGAATACTCCTCAGCTTCACTTTCAACTCACAATTTTACAAGCTTTTACTTTGATCATGCATCCAAAATTTGTAATCACAATTAGAAGACACTAAAAATGAATGATAAATGAAAATTGTGTAAACAATGTTTAATTGAAACGTTAACATGCGCATGCAAACATTTAAGTGTGATGAAATTCAGTCATTTATTTAAATAACATGTAATTTTACACATTGTGATGGAATGTGGGCATGTTTCAAGAAATGTTGAATTAATATGTACGATACTCTTACCATTTTTGACAATCGAAAGTTAATGTAATAAGAATGGTTTAATATGGAAAGGTGGACATAACTTTTTCACCTGTTAAGTGAAATTATGTAAAATTTCACATGGACAATCTATTTACTTTATTATTGGGTATGAAATAAATTTTTCTTTCACTGTTGATGGGCATGGAATTTTAAAAATTGCATGATTTTTGGTTATTGATTCACATTTTTTCTAGATCATATTTCGATTCCATACCAATTGATTTGAAATGTTTTACATAAGTTAAGGTTTATGCCATGTTACATACATTTAAATTCCAATCTACAAAAATTCTGCAAAACATGTACATTATAGAGAATAATAATATATCCATATTCATTATTCCTAAAATAAATTTGTTAAAAAAAATTTGACGACATATGAGAAATATCATCATGTTCGTATATTTAAAGTATTTAAATAAATGTAAAGAATCAAAACGGGGAATAAGATAAGATGATGTCTTTCTGCCTTCTGTGTTCACACTCTCAACAACTAAACAGAGCAATAGATGAGATGTTATAAATCTATCTACTGTGTTCACACTCTGTACAAATTTTTTTTGCTACGATCTAACCAGTCTCGAACCTTTCAACCTTACAGAAATACGATAACTTGTCCCTGTACAGGGCCCAACAAATTTTTTTTCTTGGATTGATGATGAATAATTTTCCTCTAGTTAATTGAATTGGTTTCCAATCGATTGGACTGCAATTGATTAGTCATGCAGTTTGTAATCATGCTGCGCAATAGACTCCAATAATGCAAGTGTACAGCTTACAGCTTTCACCATCCGCATACATACCTGGCTTCTAGCTTTCAAAGCATACTATACAAGTCACTGGGAGAATCCTCCCTGAAATGACCACATGGCATGTATGTGCAGAAACGTAAGACACTATTGAGCTCACATGACAAACTGCTGCAAACTCTCCTTATACAGTCGACCATCAGTAACTTCAAAACCCATTAAAAAAAAGCTGTTACAAGGAGTCTGCAACTTCGCAATGAGCCCAAGATGAGCTCCACTATAGATACTGATGTGAAAAGTATATGCATGAATCAACAGTAGGACTCTTAGAAACCGCGCATGGGTTTTGAACCTCGTGATGCTTTTGGGGCACGTTGCAAAGCTATAGACCATCGTTGAGCAGCACCAATAACGCATCTTCAAGAAAACAGGAAATTGACTACAAAAACAATAGTCTATAGCTTTGCAATGGGCTCCAAATAAGCTCCACCATCGGCTTGGTTGCAGATAAGTAATACTTGTTGGATTGCAGCGTGTAGTTCTCTCATCATCTGCAGAATCTTGTGGTGCTATTGGGGGCTCGATTGCAAAGCTGTAAACTCTCCTTCAGCATCCACGAAGGCCCGGCCTTCAAAAGGAACCTGCAGAAGTAAAGTGTATAGCTTTGCAATGAGCTCCAAATAAGCCTCACCATGAACATACATGTGGCACGTCGCATACTGACTGCAGGGGCAGCTTCTGCAAGCAAAACTAAAAAAGCATGCAGCATACCAAATACTGGCAAATTCCTCACCAAGAAACCCCAACATGCCAAAAACTATCTTGACAACACAAGACATTAAAGGCAACTATCAAACACTATCAAACAAAGACATCGGCGAACAGAATAGACAAAACAGTCATCCCCTTCCTGGATCTGCTGGAAAGCGTACAGTCAACCATGACATAGCCCAGAAGAAATCGACGAACTAATCGTCCATCAAATCAAGAAACAAAACAACAACGATTACCGTGGACCAAACTACTGAGCCGATCTGCTTTTTATATTTACCGAAGACCGAAGATCAACACAACAGGACCATGGAGCCAGGAGGGAGACAGCCCAAGCAAACAGTTTCAGTCAGTCACCCGTTTTTTCCTCCTGCTAAACGGATCTTCGAGCACCCAAACTAGCTTCCAGCAACACCGAAGCGCTGCTCTGCAATCTCACCCATGAAGGCAGAATTCTTACAAACCTCATCGTCTTCTTCTCTCGAGGACACAAGCACATCTCAGAATACGCCCCTAGAAATTATACTTCAAAATCTCCGAACACGCCTTCACAGGAGCACAATTTGCATCCTAAGTACTGGCGAGCCGCCGCCGCTTCTAGGTCTCGAATCTCATCTTCAGGGAAACCTTTGATAGTCTTGCTGCGGGTGGGCCCAGAAGCTTGCCCTAACCCTAACCCTAATCCTAACCCTAACCCTAGATTCCTTCAAAGCTCTGTGGTGTGTCTGGAAGAATCTGTGGTATGTTTTTCTATTGTCTCCTCTTTGCCTGATCCCGATAGGATCTGAATCCAGGAGAAAGATTCGGTGCACAGTTGTGCTGCGATCGAGAGTCTGACGATCTCGTGAAAAAAACCCAACCCTTTTTGAAGAAGAGCATTACAGCTTCTGCGCAGTGTAAGAAGAGAGAGACTAGCATATCTCTGTCGTCTTTGGGCGGAAGAAAAACACTAACGAATTGCTTTCAGGAACTGAGAGATACCAACCACTGTTGGAGATGCCATAGTTTGCTTCTTCTTCTGCTGCTGCTGCCAGTTTCCGTTGGATTGTGGAGAGGGTTGGGGAGCTTGTCCGGTTGGTTCAGCTCTTTTTCAAAGAGCTGGTGCTGGGAGGAGGAGGAAAGTCCTTATGGTGCTACAATAAGGAGAGGTGAAGGAGTGAAAAGAGAAGAAACAATGGAGGAGCGAAGTGCAAACATGGAGCATGTGGCTACTGTCATGCAAGCTGCAGCTGCATCGGTATCGACTGCTTCCACCAAACAGAGAGTGACCATCTTCCAAGCTACCATTCCCTCTGTTCTTTTTTCCCCATCAGGTATGGAATGATGGATGTACCGACCACGTGCTTTCTTTCTGTTTTCCTCTTTCAGTTTGGAGCAAGCAATTCCCAGCCATTTCTTCCTCTGTTTAATTGAATTTGGGAAAATTTTATTTCTGCTTCTGCAGGAGGAGGAAGGGAATGTTTCTCTTCCTTTGTGGGAGATCTTGTGGAATTGATTTTCTCGACTTTGTCACTCTATGATGACCGAGCATCACAAGTAGCTGTGGAGCACGTGATTGTCAAAGCTTTGAAGGAGGATGAGCCTGTGTTTGTGAAAGCATTTGCCAGTGTTCTTGTACAAACAGCTGAACGGATAGGCAAATCCAGCTCTGGGATTGTCCAATTGAAGCTGCTCAGATGGTCCTGCTTGCTCATCAACCACAACCCTGCAATTCTGTTAGCAAAATCTGCCTTCTTCCGCCTTGCTGCAATGCAAGGATCTTTACTCTTCGAGCTATCTCAGGGCACCACCACCGTTCGACTCCGACAATCAAGTCAACGCATCTTCTTGCATCTACTAAGTGAGGTACCTATGCAGATTGCATGAAGAAGATCATGCTTCTAATCTGATCTATTCATCACTCTCTGAGCTTAATTGTGTACTTCTCTGGTCTCCTTTTCTTTCTTGTGGATTTAGTTAACAACAGAAGTTGGAAAAAGGTTTGAATTATCAACATTCTTTGCATTTTCCTCATCTGGAACAATACGCAGGTATGAACATGATTGTAATTCGTTCCCTCATGTGGATTCCTACTATCATAGTCAGTTTTTATAGGTTGCTGCTGAGGCACTCTTCTGGAGCTTAAAAGGGTTCTTTGGGTAGCTCAATAGTGAGCTGAATTAGTCTTTCTTTTGAAGATTAAATGGGTAGCTGATCAAATGAATGCAGGAATGCAATATACCTGCTCCTTAGTTTATGGTTCATTATTTTTTCTTTTCCATCACCACATCTCTTGTTTTAGGGTTTAGGGTTGAGTGTTTAGGGTTTCTTCCAGTTTTCTGGTTGCTGATTTGCTGTTAGATCTGAAATCTTGATTCTAACCCAAGTGTAATTACAGTTGGTGGAAGGAAGATGCCCATTGTTTTTCTTTCACTTTTTGGGATTTTTGTAAATGTTGGGTCTTGATTGTAAGATGGATTAACACTTGGTTTTTGTTGTCATAAAGAGATGGTTTTCTGTCTTGCTCCACTTTCCTTTGAAGAAGAGTTCTTGTAAAGAAGATGCTCTCTCGTATGTAAAAAGGGTGGATCTTGATTCAACTTGTTTGCAGCTATCAGATCTTTTTGAGCACTATGTAATTGTGCTTCGGGAGTCTGTGCTGAGCATGGAGAGTAGCAGTGGGCTCATCAGACTGCTTCTTTGTTTCTGTGTGCAAAAATCATCACTTCTTGAGGCTCATAAGGTAAATGCCCCCCATGTTTGCCAATTTACTCTTGGTTTCATAGAATGTCTGTGGTCTGTTATCTATCTGATGGGAAAGTAGGCGTGCATAGTAGCATATCCTACAAGTTTGTGTTCTCAGGATTGCTTAATGACTTTGTCATATGCCCGCATTGCCCAATGATTTGATGTTGATGGGCATTCAGTTGATGTGTGGCTCCCTCCCTGCACTAGAGAAGTTCCAGTGAAGAAGATTCCAGCAAGAAGAAGCTACAGGCATATGAACAAAGTGGGGATGTTGCTGTTGTGGTGTTTCCTGCAGACTATATTTCTTGAGCTATACATCAAGCTTGTTCTAGGTGCTAGAGAAAAGCCTTTGAGGGCTTTAAGTGAAGCCTTCCAGCCTCTCCTGCAAAGGTTGTCACACACAGAGTTTGGGACAACTGTTTTGCCCTCCGCAGGGAAGATGTTGAAGCGAAATCCAGAGACTGTGATGGAAGCAGTTGGCCTCCTCTTGACATATACTAGCCTAGACCTTAGCAAGTACACTGCAGATTTGCTGCCAACTATACTGCTTCAAGCACGCCACAATGATGAGGCACGGCGCAAGGAGGCACTTGTCCTTGTCACCCAATTGGTCTTGCACTCCAGTGACCTTGATGCTGTTGCTGCAATGTTCCAGGCTGTGAAATCTGTCATGTTAGGTATGTTGTTTATCTTACCCTTTGAAAAGTGTTGTGTGGATTTCTCTGCAATCTTGGAGTCTATTGTGCTATGCAGGTCATTGTCATGGTCTGAAAGTTTTCCTTGTTGTTTTTTTTTCGCTTTCTCTTTACTTCTTTGGGTGTTTTGGTTTTGTCTTCTTGGGTCATCTTCTCCTCTTTTGAGTTTTGTTGAGTGGCCAGCAGCATCACTGCTGAGCTGAGTCTTCCTATTACTGCTGCTCTTGGGACAGAAAAACTCAGTACATTGGTTGATGTGTGGTGTTGGCCTCCACCCACTGTTGGCAGTTGATGAAGTCAGCACAGATGATTATCACCATCATAGTTGCTGTCAAATGTCAATGAAAGAACATCATGTGTTTGGCATTTGCTGTTGTTGTTGAAAACTCCTCCTCAGTTTCTTGTCTGTTTTATGGGGTTGGGGGATTGAGGAGGTGCTGGTGATGGTGTGGAGGATTGTCTAGCAAACTGTTTTCTTGTCCTTGGCTGTTGTGCAGGATCTGAAGGAAAGCTTGTGCAAGCATACCAAAGAGTGGGTATGTTGAATACCATATCTGCCCTTTCAAGTGCACCTGGAGGGAAAGCTGTTGTTTCTCTTGCGTCAACAATAACCACATACCTTATGTCAGTCTACAAAGATGATGGTACTCTCTCTCTCTCTCTCTCTCTCTCTCTCACACACACACACACACACAAACCATCCTTACCGTTTCTCTAAAAATTAATGCTCTACCTCTACAATGAACGAAGTCAAATTCCATTTCTTTGGGTTTGGAAGTTAAATGTTGGGGTTCTATACCTTGATATGCTCTCTGTGCAGGAAATGAGGAGGTGCGGATAACAGTGTTAGCAGCATTGGGATCTTGGCTTGCCAGAGCCGGAGAGAGCATACCTGCAGACTGTGCAATCTTTTTCAGTGCAGGCTTAAAGGAGAAAGAAATGCTCCGGCGAGCCCATCTTCGTTGCCTCCGGCAGGCTTTAAAAAATCAGGACTTAGTGAACAAGGTTTCTCTATCATATTTTTCTCTGATAATTGGAACTTTATGTTTTTTTAATTTTTACAATTGCCCATTTTTGGTTGCCATTCTCTCATGTGTTTCAAATGCAACTAACCTGAGTTGCCTCACATGTGAATGAACATCATCTTGCTTTGGGGAAGAAAAAAACTAAATTCAGCAGGACTGTTACTGTGTTTAGATGCAAAAATTGGTGGAGCCACTGGTACAATTGGTGAAGAGTGGTGCTACAAAACCGGCTCAACGAATAGATGGCATTTATGCTTTGTTGCTAGTGGCAAAGATTGCAGCTGTTGATGTCGGATCAGGTGGGTCTTTAGAGATTTACATGTGGTGTGCATTGCTGTTCTCTCTCATTCTTTACACCCATGTGTGTCAAGTCTGTTCAAGTTCCACAATTGTGGCAGTTTTCTGAACTTTGTTGTCTCTGCCAGTTTAATTTTTGCAGCCACTGTTCTTGGTTCCAGTCTGAACTTCTGCCCATTTTGAAGTGGCATCTTTGTGCATGAGGCTGTGGAGCTAGAGAGATTGTTTATTGCTCACTTTTGGTGTGTTGGGTTGTTCACAGATGACATGCTCATGAAAGAGAAGATATGGAACATTGTGTTGCAGAAAGATTCAGTGCTACTCTCTCCTTCTTTGGTAAAAAGATTTTTTTTTAGAACAGAAATCCTCAAGATTGTACATTTGTTTTCACATTGCTATCTCTTCTCTCAAGGTCAGCCATGTTGTAATGGGTAGTGTTGGTCACCTGCTGCAATTGGTGTTTTCTGTAGGTCCAAAAACTGCAGGTGGAAGATTGTGTTGCTCTTACAGAGCTGGTGGAGGTGATTGTTCTACAGCATCCAACTAGGTGGATCATTTCGCTCTTTTGAATGAACTTCCATTTTTTTTTTCTCATTATCCCAAACTGTTGCTTTTGTTCCTTTCGAATTTCTCCTCTAATAGTATTTGTGGGCTCTTGTCTGATATCTGATGTGATGTCTTGCAATCTGCATTTTAACAGGATGATGGCACATGCTGCTGGATTGGCTGATCTCTTCCAGGTGAACCAAATAGGCTTTTCTGCTTTGTAGCTTAAACTTCAGGAACTCTCTCACCCCCATCAAAGAAAGAGAACAAAACTTATAGGTTTAGCAATTCTAGGGTTTAGGGTTTAGGGTTAAGGGGCAATTCTAGACTTTTATTTCTTTTACCTTGTGCTGTCTACCCTCCTTCTGTGTCAAAAAGACGCCTTTTAAAACCCTGAATAGAGATTAAGACCAGAAAAAGAGAACATGAAAGCTGTAGATGATGATGATGCTGATTGTGGCTGCTGATTGCAGCTGCTGGTGAGTCTGCTTTGGCATCCATCATGGAGTGTTCGGAAAGCAGCTTCATCAGTTGTGTCACGATTCCATTCAGCTGATCTGTCACTGTCAGAAGCTCTGTTTGAAGGCTTCTGTGCTTGGATTCCAGTGCTGGATGAACAATTTAATGCTTACAAGACCAGGTAAGTAAGTGTTAGTTTAGATGACAAAGTGGGTTTGTATCCTGATCTTCTGTAAGCAACTTTATGTTGGCCATTTTTTGTTGTTCTTGAAATGTCAGGAGTAGTTACAAGATTGGCAGTGTGTATGAGAACAATGGCTGAAAGAGATTGTGGGTGGCAAAGCAATTACAGTGATGCTGTAGAGTCTGGAACAGACAGCAGCGCTGTGCAAAGTGGTATTTCTGGGGAGTTCCTGGCAAAGGCGTTGATTGTGGTAGTGAATGCTGCATTGGCATGCAAACCTCCCATTTGCTCTCGCCTTTTCTTGTTGTGCCATCACCCCTGCATTACCAGGGGTCGTCGGAAAGACATCATTTGGAAGGTGGAGACTAACTTTTTTTTCTCTTCGTGCAATGTGAACAATAGAGAAGGGTAGTCCATTGACTTTTTTACTCTCATTGATTGTTTGTATGCCATGAGCTAGCTGGTGAAGAAGCATCACCCACAGCATTCTACTGTGAGAATTAAGCTTTTCTTGCTTGCTCCAATTACAACTTTTTTTCTCCTCACTTGCACAAAATGGGTGCAGGCTGTGACCAAAAAAATGGAGAAAGAAGAGTTGAATGTAACCAGCATCCTTGCATTCAATCCTGCTGCTCTTTGTCAGGTGACCAAAGATGTGCTTCCTTCCTTCAGCTGCACAATGATTCTACACTACCAAATGCTGCAATGGAAAACAGCTATAAAAACATAATTGAAAGTGCATTTTGAACCCTAGACCCTAAAACCCTACTTTCAAAACCCTCAAGAACCACACAAGGAGGTTCCTATTTTTGAATGATTGGGTTGATGTGATGGAACTGCAGGTTCTACTAGGATCAAGTGGTCTCCTCAGTTCGAATGCTTCAGAGTCACAGGCTGCTCTTTCTGCTCTTGAAACAGCTATGCGATTGTTTCCAAAGCAGTTCTTCCCACAGTTCTTACTTGTATATATCATCACACTTCACCTAACTCCTTTTGCCAGTTGCAGTTGAATTACAGGTGTTTATTGAACTGGACACATATAACTGGGAGGTCAAGGGGAGTTGGGAGTCAGGAGTCCCAGGAGGGCAAGGGGAGTCAGGAGTGCCTTTTATGTTTTCTGATTGTCTCTTGTGTGGTCCAGTTTCAGCCTTGAATCGTTTCAAACTCTTTGCAATTTTGTATGCTTTGAGGGACTCTGTAGGAACTGGACACACTTGGTGATCGAACTCTTCATGATGCTCTATCTCAAAAGGACATCAAGGTAAAAACAGTTTTCCTCTTGACATTCTTCAGGGTAGAGACCTAGAGCATGCAAAGTGTGCAAAGGTCTGTTTGCTTGAGCTTGGTTAAATATATGGCAGTAGATTGTGATGAGTTTTATGGCATCCTTTTTTCCAAGTTTGTTGTTATCACCCTGTAGGAGGATCCATGACACATGTGAGTATCTTCAAATTGGACAGATCTTCAATACTTTGGAGGGAGTGCTGTCCACGGAGCAAGGAGTTTATATTGCAGAAGTTGTGATGGATAGGAATGTGAAAGGTGCTCGGGGCCGGTTTAAGATGTATGATGATGATGAGGTTTCCCCCCTTCTTCCAAGCTCACTCTCTCTCTCTCTCTCTCTCTCTCTATTTGAGAAGATCAGATTTGCAGCTGAGTTCTGGATGCATCATAGCTTTCCACAGGGAATTTTTTAGGGTTTTTGGGGTTCCTTATAGGGAATTGTTTTTAGGGTTCTTCCCTCGTTTGCATATCTTCATGGGTCTTTCAGTTTTGAACACAGTTTGTTCATGACACCATTTGTAATTTGCTTTCCAGGAGGAGTTACCAGTGAAAGAGCCACTGAAGAGTACACCCACTCAAAGACAGGGCATTGCAAAGAAGGACACAATTGTGGGTGGAAGGAAAGACACCACAAAGCAAGTGAAGAAGACTGGTGAGTGCTCCAAGAAAGTACCAGTTCCTAATACCCAGTTCTCACCTTGGATGTGATTCATTCCTGTCTTGGTTTCAAGGTGAACGGTCTCTTCCTGATTTCCTGCTCTATGCAGTTTTAGATTTGTGGGTGGTCATGTTCTAATCCTCTAATGTTTGGCAGGGGAAGCTGATAAGGCCAAGTCAGCAAAAGAGGAAGCACGAGTGGCACAGCTACGGGAGGAGGCAGCTATTCGTGCTAGAGTAGGAGTGATTCAGAAGAGACTCTCTCTGGTACTCCAAGCTTTGGGTACAGTTGCTGCAGCAAATCCTACATTTGCACATGAGCAACTGTCGCTCCTGGTCAGGCTTTCATCCTCTGTCCTTGACATTGTTTCCAGTCTAGTATCTGCACTAGCAATCTTCTTTTTGCATGTAATGTCCAGTCTGACATGATCAAGAGTCATTGATACTTCTGTCAGATGACTGCATCTCGCAGGTTGATAGGGTGCTTCCGCTACTCAAGTCAACCCTTGTAAGTTCCGAGGCATATGAGACAATGGAGAAGTTGGCTGGGTGTGTGGCAACTCCTTTGAGACATTTAGGACCAGATTTGGCAGCCACGCTCAGGATGGTGGCTCTGGCTTCAGTTTTAAAAGAATTGCAGACAACCCCCCCTGTAGCAGCAGCAGCAGCAACCAACAAAGGCAAAAGGGAGAATGAGAAATTGGGTGTGGTGGATAGAGTGGTGATGGGTCTAGTGATTGCCTGCAAGGATGGTCCACTTCCTGCCCCATCATTTGCTCTTGTTTTCCCAGTGAGGACCCTTTCTTCTCACGGACTTCTGGCCCGATACCATATTTTGTGGTTTTTATGGTACTCTGAAAATTTCTAAGGAATAATTTTTGTAGGTTGTTCCTTGATTTGAAGGAGTGAAAAGAGTACCTCAAGAAACAAATGGTTTCACAGCTAGTTGTGTGACATATTTCCTGTTTGGATATTGGAACAGATTTTGGAGCAAACTCTGCTGGCACCAATGAAGACGAGGCTGCATGACGATGTTCTCGGGGTCTTAGCCCTGCATTCTTCCCCTTCCATGCCCCTGCCTCGCCTCCGCATGCTTGCTGTATGCTCCTTACTTTCTTTCTATCTATCTGCACAGTGGTAAATTTGTGAGTTTAGGGTTTAGGTATGATTTTTGTCTCTGCAAAAGAATCATCAGTTTGTCATGTTACAGAAGCCCATGCGTCAAGAACACAGAATCAGCTGTTTCCAGCTGGTTGTAAGTCATTTCAGAATTGAGAAGTTAGAATTGTTGCCTGTTGTGGTTGATGTGCAGGTTCTGTACCATGTCCTTGGATGTGTTCCTCAGTATCAAGCTAGGGTGGTCCCTCTGTTGAATGAGCTCTGCAAAGGACTAGAAGCTGGTGACTTGGCTGAGGTCTGCTCATTTGAATTTTTAAGGGGTTTTTTTTTTTTTTTTTTCCCTTGCTGCAAAGCAGATATTCTTCCTGTGTGTCTTGAAGCTTGTTCCTGAAGATTTTTTGAGGAATTCCAATAGGAATCAGCAGTTGGGTTTTTCTTGATGGGTCTGGTATGCCTATCTTTGTGGTGGTGGTGGCGGCGGCTGCTGGACCAGGCGTTGGGTGGTGCGTACTCAGAGCATGCACATGTACGTTGTGCTTGCTTGAATGCAGTCAAGCATGTGCCAGCACTTAGTAAACAAGCAGCACCCGAAGACTCTAATGTTGCAACAACACTTTGGATTGCACAATATGACTCAGAAATGGTGAGTTTGTTGTCCTCTTTGAGCACCAGAATTTCACTTTTATTTAATTTTTTTTCCCCACTGAGTGGATATTCGTTTATGGCCTCTGACTGCAGTTGAAGCTCTTATGTGTTTTGGATTCTTCGCTTTTTTACCTGTGTTACTACAAATTTGTGACTTTTGCATATGATGATAGTCCAATGCAGAGATTGCCGAGGAGGTTTGGGATCTATATGGCCATGAGCTGGGAACAGACTATGCAGCAGGTCTCATAAAATTGCTTGCACATGCCAACTTTAATGTACGACAAGCTGCTGCCGAGGGCCTAGCTGCAGCAATGGATGAGAATAAACCTACCATGCAGGTATTGTTTGTCTTGTCAGAGCATGTATCTTATTTGACCTAAGAGAAGAATGAACAAAGATGCTCTGAAGATTCTTGGACGTAATTTTGTCTAAGGAGATTTCTCTTTTTTATGAGTCACGTCCTTCATTCAAGCTGGGTCATTTTGTGGGTGTTTTCTGTTTTCATCATGGAGACCTGAACGTGTGTTCTTTTGTTCTTTTTGCAGGAAACATTATCCACATTGTTTACTCTGTATGTCAGAGAACTGCCTATTGGGCATGGTGATGTCGACCCAACTTGGCCTGGAAGACAGGGTGTTGCACTGGCATTGCGTGCAGCTGCTGATATCCTCACTGCCAGAGATCTTCCTGTGGTGGCAACATTCCTCATATCACGTGCTCTTGTATGTTTTTCTCCTTCTACATGCTGTGTTATTATGATAATAATATTGTTGTTGGGTTTATTGGGTTTGATGCTCTTGCTTATGTTATGAACCTCTAATAATGCCATTGCCACCTTCATGTCTTCAGGCAGACCCAAACCAAGATGTGCGCTCAAGGATGGTGGAAGCCGGTGTGGCTATTGTGGACAGACATGGCAAGGACAATGTTGGATTATTGCTTCCAATCTTTGAAAATTATCTCAATAAGAAGGTGCCCTAAACCCTAAACCCTTTTGCAAAAAATGTAGTCAAATCAGGAAATCCTTCACCTTTCAGAGAACTATACCAGGAATCGAGAAACTGAGCTAATTCAGTTGATGTGTGATGGGTTTCTGCATCAGGCGGCAGATGAAGGGCGATATGATTTGGTGCGAGAAGGAGTGGTGATATTTCTGGGTGCTCTTGCCAAGCATCTGTCGTTGGTATGGAACTCATCCTACTTACAAACTGATGTGCAGTTGCAGTTGGGCTGTACGGTTTTGCTTTCTTTTCCCTGGTATCACTATTTGAGCTAGCACTGAACCCCAAACCCTAAATCCTAATCCCTGAGCAATACAGTTTCACCCAAGGTAACCAAAGACTTCCTTTGTGTCCTGTTTTCGTCAAGTGTAATTTTGGATGGGAGTTTGTAGAGAATGTACTACGGATGCTGTTAGTGAGGAGAGAGATATGGGGTGGATGACCCACCAGGATGATGCAAAGGTTTCTGTGATATTGGAGAGGTTGCTGGAAGTGCTGAACACCCCTTCTGAAGCAGTACAGCGTGCTGTCTCAGATTGTTTACCACCGCTCATGAAGTTCCAGCAGGTAACAGTGTCAGCTTTTTTTTTCTCTCTTGTTGTTGCTTTTCTTCTTCTTCTTCTTCTTCTTCTTCTAAGGGGGGCATGGTTAGGATCTTATCATCATTTTTATGCCATGGTTTTTTTGTCAGTTCAGAAATTTCAAATTTATTCTTTTTGGCCCCTGGCTTGGGTTGATGATGCATGCAGGAGGATGCAGAAGTGTTGGTTACAAAGCTCTTGGACAAACTCATGAAGTCAGATAAGTATGGAGAGCGGCGAGGGGCAGCATTTGGATTGGCAGGTGTGGTGAAGGGGCTTGGAATACCAAGTCTTAAACGATATGGGATCATGGATGCTCTCAAAGCAGGTGTAGAAGACAAGTGAGTTCTATGTGAAAATGGAAATGTTGTGCTTCTGTTGTGTAGCAAACCCTGAACCCTAAACCCTAAGCTACACCACATTATATTCTCCTTTTGGTCCATAATGACAGTTTTTTGGTGTAACACAGTTTTTGGCAATGTTTGTCTACTTTTTTGCAGGAACTCTGCTAAAGCACGTGAAGGAGCCTTGCTGGGTTTTGAATGTTTATGTGAAAAGCTTGGTCGGCTCTTTGAACCGTAAGCTTATCTGACCTGCATTGCTCAGTCTGCAGAGAGCTCAATCCCCTCTCTGAACTGTATTCATTCTTGTTGTGCCAGTTTTTTGCAATGTTACCTTCTCTGGGTTCTTATAGGGACATTTAATTGATTGGGTCTCATGGGGTTTTGACGTCAGAGTTCAGACAAATCTAATACAGAAAAATGTGGGTGATTGCAGGTATGTGATCCATATATTGCCAGTACTGTTGGTCTGTTTCTCAGACCCAGTTGTTGCAGTGCGGGATGCAACAGATGCTTCTGCACGTGCTATAATGGCCCAACTCAGTGCACAAGGCGTCAAGCTTGTGCTACCCCATCTGCTCAAGGTTTCTTTTGCCTCAAGTATTTCAAGCCAAGTCTGTGATGATGTCTATGCTTCTCTTTTCCATGAAACATTCCAACTGCATTCCTGCACCTTGTCCCTTCTTATTTCTGGAGAGATGCTTGCTGACCGATTGCAAGCATTAGATGACTGGGCTTAATGTTTAAACCCTAAACCCTAATGTGGCCATGGTTGTTTTTTGTCTTGATTTGACTGTTGCCTGCCCTTTTGGATCTGGTGTGCTTGGAGGGTGCAGGGGTTAGAAGACAAGGCTTGGCGAACTAAGCAAGGCAGTGTACAATTGCTGGGAGCCATGGCATTCTGTGCTCCAAGGCAACTATCTCAGTGTCTTCCAACAATTGTTCCGAAGCTGAGTGAGGTATTGTAGCTGTGTTTTTTGCATGATTAGGAGGAAGCAGTGAAAATTGGCCTCTGAGTCCATCCATGGCTCAAAATCCCATTCTTATTTTCCTTCTTGTTAATGGATGTGAGCAGGTTTTGACTGATACACATCCCAAGGTGCAAACAGCAGCCCAGACAGCATTGCAGCAGGTACTGGCCTGCCCCTGCACTACATTTTCAGCAAGGAATCAGGATGACCACTTTTTCTGCATCATAACATATGCTAATCAGTTTTATGTAGACACAATTCTGACCCCTTTTCAACGGGACATGAGAAATTGACAGGTCGGTAGTGTTATAAGGAATCCTGAAATTGCTGCACTTGTGCCAACACTTCTGCTATCAATAGCAGACCCCAATGAGCACACCAAGACTTCACTTGACCTTCTTTTGCAGGTTTGGGTTTTTTATACTATGCTGAATATCCATGTGTGCTTGTGTGTTGCTCTTGCTGCTGCTTTTCTTGGCATTTACAGGTTGTGGGCTATATGTAGGATAGAAAGTGTTTGGTGACAATGGGGTGTACTACTATCTCTTTGGTCTGTTTGGTTTGTCTGCAAGGCAACTCTACATGTGGGTGTGTAGCATATATAATCCCTAAACCCTAAACCTGGGACATTGGCTTCATGTCCTAAGATTCCTAAGCAGATGGGTATCTGATGCAAGCTCAGTAGACAATGGGTATTAAAGGGGGTGGTTCCAGATTATGAGATTGAACTGACATTTATCTGACATTGGTCTTCTGCAGACAACTTTTGTGAACTCAGTGGATGCACCGTCATTGGCATTGCTTGTCCCAATTGTTCATCGTGGTTTGAGAGAGAGGAGTGCAGAGACAAAGAAGAGAGCAGCACAGATTGTGGGCAACATGAGCTCTCTGGTTTCAGAACATAAGGACATGCTCCCTTATTTGGGTTTGCTACTACCGGAGGTGAAGAAGGTAAAAAGCTGTTGTTTTAGTTTATAGCAGAACTTGGTGTTTTACCAAACATTCCCCTCAGAATCACCATGAGACCAACAACATACTTCATATAATCCCTGCCAGAGTTTCTTATCAAATGTTCTTATTGCTGGAGTTAGGTTTTGGTGGATCCAATTCCAGAGGTGCGTACAGTCGCAGCAAGAGCGCTTGGCTCCCTCATCAAGGGCATGGGTGAAGAAAACTTCAAGGACTTGGTTCCATGGATTCTAGAAACATTGAAATCTGAAAATAGCAGTGTCGAGCGATCAGGAGCTGCCCAAGGTTTGAGTGAGGTGCACTTTTTTTCTATCCTGCGAAGTGGTCTGGCTATCTGTCTTTTATCCAAGGTGGTACATTGGTTTTATTCGTTTTTCCTTGTGGACACTTTTAATTTTTGTTCTTTGCCAATTGCAGGTGTTGGCAGCATTAGGGACATCGAAATTTGAGTCACTCCTGCCTGGTATCATTGCAGACTGTTCACATCCCCGTGCAGCAGTTCGTGATGGTCATCTTACAGTCTTCAAGGTGAGAAAAAGTGTTGGAAATTTGTGAGAAAGCTGCAAATGCTCATGTGCTCTCCTTGCAGGAAACATTCTTTGTTCGCTTTTTTAAGACTCTTACAATGACTAGTACTAATTCCCACATAAATTCTCATGTTCTTCAAATGTTCATCTGTGCAGTATCTGCCAAGTGCACTTGGCCCCATGTTTCAACAATATCTTCCACAAGTGCTTCCAGCAATTTTGGATGGTATGATAAAAGTCATAGTTTTGTAAACATCAGTGTGACACCTTGTGAGCTCAAAAGGGACAACTGCCACCCATCCATTTTTTCTTCTGGTAAAATGTGATGGGTGTTCTTGCTTGCAAAAAACTGCTGTTCTACAATGCTGATTGATTGGGACAGAAACAAAGTGAATGGGCAGTTGATACTTGGCCATTTGGATGGATACCAGGGCTTGCTGATGAGAATGAGTCTGTCAGAGACGTGGCTTTAAGTGCAGGACATGTTCTTGTGGAGCATTATGCAACAACGTATGTGGTCATTCCTTTGTTTTTCCCAAGATTTGTGCACTGTATTTTGGTGTTTTCATTTATTGCAGCTCTGGAATTGCTGCATCTGCTTCCTGGGTTTTTTTTTGGTCAATACGAAGTGTAGATGTTTGTGTTAATAGTTGGGTAACAAGTTCTGTTTTGGCATTGGGCTCCCTAGGTCACTTCCGCTTCTGCTTCCTGCTGTGGAAGATGGCATCTTTAATGATAGTTGGCGCATACGTCAGAGCTCTGTGGAACTCTTGGGTGATCTGCTATTCAAGGTTTGCAAAAAGCCTTTTCTTTTTCATAAACATTTCCTATTCTTTTTTCCCACCTTTTACATAAAGTATTTTGTGAACAAGTTGAAAGATGCAACGATAATAGAAGAATACTGGGCATTTTCTGCCATGATGTCATGTGCGCAGGTTGCAGGAACGTCTGGCAAAGTGGTGATAGATGGAGGAAGTGATGATGAGGGTGCAAGCACTGAGGCACATGGGCGGGCCATAGTTGATGTGCTAGGCAGACAACGACGAAATGAGGTTCTTGCAGCTGTGTATATGGTGCGTTCTGACGTCAGCCTCACAGTCCGTCAGGTAAAACTTCTGGTCCTGAGAGGGTTAAACCCCTGGTGAACTCATGGGAGTTATTTGGTCAGTCAGACACACAATTTGGGTCTGTCAATCAAGGCTTAAGAAGTTGGAAAAGGAAGTCCTTGACTTCAATCTCATCTGATTTTTGAAAATGTTGCTCACTCTCTCCAGGCCGCTTTGCACGTGTGGAAAACAGTAGTAGCCAACACTCCAAAAACTCTTAAGGAGATCATGCCTGTCTTAATGAGCACTCTGATCGAGTCATTGGCTTCTACATCTTCAGAACGGCGACAGGTTAGTGAAGATATATATGAACTAGAAAAAAATTCTGCTTTTCTTTTCCTTTAGAGGAGGAGCTGAAGTCCTTGTGTTTCAACCTTCTTACTCCAGTTGGTTATTTGAACTGCATTTTACAATACAGGTGGTCAGACAATTGTCTCTTGGAAAGTAAATACCAAGTTTTCCCAACTGTTCATTGGCCCCCTGAAATAAACCCATCCGTACTGCTTCTTCTTCTGTCAGGTTGCTGGCAGATCTCTTGGCGAGCTAGTGCGGAAGTTAGGTGAAAGGGTGCTCCCATCCATCATACCGATTCTAGCCAAAGGACTGGAAAACGATGTTCCAAGCACACGACAGGTACAGACCCTCTTTCTTGTGTCTGATACACATTGTGATCATGGAAAAATAGCTACGAAAGAATAAACAGGTGTATACCATGAACCCTAAAACCTAAAACCTGATGAATTTGGGGTTTGGTCTTCTGCAGGGTGTTTGCATGGGGCTCAGTGAAGTGATGGCAAGTGCAGGCAAGCACCAGTTAGTTGTATACATGGGAGAACTCATACCCACCATTCGAACTGCGCTCTGTGACAAGTATGTTTGTCACACTGCTTGTTTTTGGGTGGTGATTTTTTCCTTATGGTCTTTCTCTATATCTGTCAATATTGTGGGTCAGGGCTCTTTACGTCTCTATGTGTCTTCTGTAAGATCATTGAAGAAAAGTTTCTTGCCTTTTTGCCAATGGTTTCTCTTTGCAGAGAATGAATGTTTTCCAGCATAATGAGGAAAAGTTGCAGAGTTTTGTGGGTTCACTTTTGTTTTATTTGCAGAGTCGGGGAAGTTCGTGAGGCTGCAGGGTTGGCATTCAGCACACTTTTCAAGGTTCTTTTCTTTTCTTTTCTGAGTTCTTTTTTGTTTGCTTTCCCTCCCTTGTCTGGGGCTCCCTTTGAATGAAACTCACAGGTCTCTCGTCCTCACAGCACTTCGCATAATCTCATCTCTAATTCCTTGGACTCAACTATGGATGACAGAGTGCAGGAATGCAAGCTGTTGATGAAATTGTACCTGCTCTTCTTCATGCTCTAGAAGATGATGATACATCTGCAACTGCTCTTGATGGCCTCAAGCAGATCCTCAGGTAATTCCCTGCCACAGATCCTTCTCAGGTGGCCTTTTTTTGTCTTTGCAACTGATATGCAGTGTTCTATGTTATGTTTTCTCAGGTTTTGAATTCACAGAGTTTCCCATCATGCCCTTTCTGTTTGGCAGAGCTAGTATTGTGAGTGAGTAGTGTGTCTCAGACTTGAAAGGTCTTGTTCTAACCAGTACTCAATAATTGTCAAATGTGTTCCAGTGTAAGGACAGCTGCAGTTCTCCCTCACATCCTGCCAAAGCTGGTGCATCCACCATTGACGTATGTTTTTCTTTCTGCCTGGATTTTGAGTTTTTCTGCCATGGGTACAATTACATAGTATTGTGTTTAATATATGGTGTTTAGAGCTTAGAGTTCAGGTTTAGGATTTAGGGTTTCGGGTTCTGATTTAGGGCTTTTTAGGGTTTAGGGTTCTTCTTTTGAGTACACTTCCAAGTGTTGTGGTTAACCTCTTCAATTGATGAATCTGCATGTAGAGCTTTCAATGCCCATGCTCTGGGTGCACTTGCCGAGGTAGCAGGACCTGGTTTAAATGTCCATTTGTCCACACTACTACCACCCTTGATATTTGCAATGGGAGGAGATGATGAGGTGATGACAATTACTCTGTCACTACAACCAATTTCCTGAGTGTCTGTCTGTCTGTCACCAGGCTTGTGATTCTGGAACATGGGTTTTCTTGGACATGGAAATTAGACCCACTTTTCTGCTTAGGGTTTTGACTTGAAAGTGCACACTGTTGCAGGAGATTGCACCCTTGGCCAAACAGGCTGCAGAAACAGTTGTACTCGCAGTTGACTTTGAAGGACTTGAGTCTCTCATCTCAGAACTCCTTCGAGGCCTAGGAGATGCACAGGTGCATCCCTGAGCAGATTGCACACTTACTTACTACTACTACTACTACTGTATTAGTCTGTTGCTCTTATTGGGACATAACACTTTCAAGATCAAGTGTTTCTCAACATGAATGGAATTCTGCAGGCTGCTGTGAGAAGAGGGTCAGCAGACCTTGTGGGATTCCTCTTTAAGAACACAAAACTGGATGTGGAAGATGAGATCCCTACTTTGCTCTCTACCTTAATCATCATGCTCACCGACACAGACCCACGCACTGTGCAGGTTAGTTAAGGACTAGATTTTTCTTTTTGATACTGATTATCAATTTGTTCTCATTTGCCCCTGATGATTTTTCCTCCTGGCAGTACTATACCCATTATGTTTTGTCACTGGGAAAAAACACTGTATCTGGTCACAATTTTATGCAATAAATGGGTATTTTTGGGCCACACTGCTCATGGTGGATGATGGGTGGGTGGCACCTGTTGCCATTCCAGGCTTCATGGAATGCATTGGGAAGCATCACAGGAACCATTGCCAAAGAGAATCTGCCATCTTTCCTTAAAGTTGTTCGTGATGCTGTTTCTGCTGCCAAAACCAAAGAACGCCGGAGATCCAAGGTAGGAAATTTTTGTATCTGGATAATGAGAATCAAGTTAACAGGGATCCAAAATCCATCCATTTTTGTCTTCCTTTGCAAATGCTGTGAATCCATTGCTGAATTGAGAGGATGTAGTAGACTAAAATGTGTTCATAAAATCTGTGTTGTTGGTCATTCAGAATGTCAGAACTTTCGAACAGCAGGCACCTGATAATATATAAACTCAGTGTTCTTGTGGGTTTCGCTGTAGTATTCTGTAACAGGTGGGCTGCAATTGTGTAGGGGGGAGCTATTTTGATTCCAGGATTTTGCCTCCCAAAAGCTTTGCAACCAGTGCAGCAAATCTACATACAGGCAAGTAGGGACAACGTATTGTGAGTGGGAGGTGCAAGCATTTTGTTGCTTCTTTAAGACAACATAGCTGTTCTGGTGTGGGTGTCTTTTTCTATGATACCACTCTCTCTCTAAGTACTCTCTAAGTGATTTTTGTGTGATCGGTGGAAATGGAAAGCAGGGTCTTATGAGTGGATCAGCAGAGCTGAGAGAGCAAGCTGCAGAAGGTCTGGGAGAGCTGATTGATGTGACAAGTGAGGCTGCCTTGAAGCCTTTTGTGGTTCCTATCACTGGGTATGTAACACAGACTCAGCCTGAGCTCTGTGGACATTTCAACATCACAAAGTCATTGTACATCTCTCTCTGTCTGAATGGGTCATCATGTTTAATGACCACTGTCATCACTGCCATTGCAGGCCCCTGATTCGAATCATAGGAGATCGATTCCCATGGCAAGTTAAAAGCGCTATTTTAGGGACTCTTGGAATTCTGATCAGCAAAGGTGGAATTGCACTGAAGCCCTTTCTTCCTCAGTTACAAACTACATTCATAAAATGCCTCCAAGACAACACCAGGTTGGTGATCTTCTAGTGAACACAGTTTCCTAGTTATGGTCACATTAAATGGCAGTTTGTTGTCAGCGTGAGATGTTCTTCTAATTGTATTATGATGGCGGCTTTGGTTTTGCGGTTTGTTATTATCAGAGCTGTCAGGTCAAGAGCAGCTTGGGCTTTGGGCAAGCTCACAGGACTCAGCACTCGAGTTGATCCACTTGTTGGAGACCTTATCTCTGGCCTTCAGGTCCCAATTCTTACCCTGAAAACAAACTCCAATTTATTCCTTTGATGTGGCTAAACATGTTGTGTTTCTTTCAGGATTTATGTGACTGGTTGAGAGGGTTGGAGGAAGTGACTATTTCTATGGAGAATTTTCATGTGCAGGTGGCAGAAGGAGGAGTGAAGGAGGCAATGCTGGTGGCATTGAAGGGGGTGATGACACATGCAGGAAAAAGTGTGAGTGCACCTGTTCTTGCTCGGGTGGTTGCAACATTGCAAGACTTACTGCCTTCTGAGGAGGAGGAAGTAAGGACTTTGTCAGCAACGACATTGGGAATCGTCTCTCAGGTTTGCCACACAGAAAAACACTGACTGGGTCCTGGTAAAATTGTCCATATGAGTATTTCTGTCACAGTTTCTTCTTCTGAGTCAAGGACAAAGCTTGATAGAGAGAAGGAGGAACTCATTTGAGTATCAGGTATGCGGTGTGCATTGTGCTGTTTCCCAGGGCTGACTTTCAAAAGTGGTGGGGGGATGGATGGTAGTATGTTGGAGATGCAGAATTTGGCAATCTAGTCCAGGTATTGTTGACACCAGGCTCTTCACAAGTGTGGACACTTCGTCATGGCTCCACTCTAGCGTTTTCTTCTTTACTTCGGCATTCCACTCTCCGCCTGTGTTCTTCAAATTCCTGGCTTTCATCAGTTGTCAGCTGTCTGAAATCCAGAGCCAAGGATGACAAGGTAGGTCATCATGTACACTATCATCAATCGAGGGGTGGGTGATTGATTGCTCATTTTCCAATGCTCTCTGCCTTGGTACTATTGTCTCTACATTGCTTGACAGGCCCAGTCTGGCATCACCCACCATGTCTGGAAAAGTGTCTACATCTTGAGAACATTGTAACAGGTGAAACATCTCTTTGTGCATGGCAGGTGCCTGTGCGAGAGGCTGCCAGCAAGGCCATAGGAAGGCTGCTAGTTTATCAGAGGAAGGACAACTCTGCACCCTCATCTACAACTGAGTTGCTGCCTGTCTTGAGCTTGCTGTTGACAGATGACTCTAGTGATGTGCGCAGGCGAGCTTTACGTAGTGTCAAGGCAGTAGCCAAAGTAAATGTGGAAGGACTGGTAGCCATAGTGGGTCCAGGTGTGGCTGACTGTCTCAAGGATAGTAGTGTACCTGTTCGCATGGCTGCGGAGCGGTGTGCATTGCACGTTTTCCAGCTTGCTCGAGGTACCAGTTGTACTGCATTAATTACGCTTTTTCTTTTCCTATCAGATAGGGCTCAAGCTCTAATTGCTGAGAGTGAAATAGCTTCATGTAGAAAACATTGTAGAAATTCAACACAGAGTGGATTGTGTTCGGCTGTGGCAGGTACAGAGAATGTGCAGGCATCTCAGAAATACATCACGGGTCTGGATTCTCGACGCATTGCAAAGCAACCAGAACTCAGGTATATATGATTGTTTTATCTAGTAGCCTTATCTGCTGCTCTTTACACTAGCAAATTTCTGGTAGTTATATATAACCCAATGGCAAGGTTGTGCCCTCATATCTGAAACTGTTCAAATTGTGGGAAAGTCAATCCAGGTCAGGTTGGATTTGTTTTGTTGAGAAGGGAATGAGCGTGTGATTTTTCACTGTTTTATTGAAGGATTTCAAATCGGATGTCCCTGCATGCCACACAGTCTTGTATCTGATGCCTACCTCTACTTTGACTTACAGTGATGCCAGTGATGATAGTGAAGGCGACAACATTGCCTGATGGGAGTCAATGCGGCACATACGTCAGGTGAAAAAAAAATGAGAAAAGTCTTCAGAAAGCTGTTGTATCACCTGGTAGCTAACTGGTGAAATTTTCTTAGAGAGATAAGTTAATTGATGTGTAGAAGAGAAATGGCGGCAACTGTAGCCTATTTGTGCATGCACATGAGTTAATGCACGCTTGAATAATTTCTTGAGCTCCAATTTTTTTTCTACCTTTATTCTCATTATTGATTTTCAAAGTGGTGGGTAACTGAAGTAATGGCACTCATTGCTTTGTCTGCTGCATTCACCTCATGCAGAACATGTGAGTTGATAAGTGAGATTTTAGCAGGGACTTGTGACCCATTTTGAGTCCTTTGCCAATTTGATAACAATCACAAAAATGAATCAAAGGTCCACAATCTTCTATTGTCTGCCACCAATCATAGGGAGCAGCAGGATGCCAATAGTTGAACTGGGTTCTTAAAGTGTGTCCATGTCCATCATAACCACTGTGCTGCACCAATTCTGCTGTTCAACCCACCAGCCATGTGAAGTGCAATCTTGGATCAGACAAACACTACACCTGAGTCATAACTCTCTCTCTTTGGTGCCATGGTGACCTGATTGGGCCTGTCTTGTCAAGAGCTTCATGCAAATCGCCTTTTGGGAGTTGACAAGCCTTGCAGACCTGACAAAGGTCACATAATTGGATCTTTTTCCTTGTAGCCTTGGAGACCCGACACAGCTCACATTCTTGAATCTCTGCCTTGTAGCCATGTTGAGCTGACACACAGGCACATGTTGAGTACTTTGGGATAACCAACTCAGTGGCAACTTAGTTCACAATCGGAAATCATGGTCATGCTTCTTTGACCATTTGTGTTTGCGGAACTGAGATGGCATTTATGATGCAGCAACAAAATGCACATCTCGAGGTAGAAGACAGGTGTGCCCTCGGCAGTGTTACATCTAGGGAACTGAAGCCTTGGCTTCTGGCCTTTGCAACCATGCAGATGATGCCATTGAGGTTCTGCACTGGACCAAGTGAGATTCAAAATTGCAGTAAGATTCCCATGAGGCCTCGCTTTCCACCATCATGGTTTCATCCCTGATAGCATCCACAGGGACTTAAAAAGCCAGCAATTCTATTGAATACACAATTTTGAGCCTCAGGTTGCAGACCTTGGTTTCATCCATATGATTTCAGGGCTTGACTCCCAGTTTTTCTCGTTCTTCATTATATGCACATGGCATGACTCAGCTCCCATGCTCAACATTAATCAGACAAATCAATTCCTTGTATGAAATTGGAGCAGAAGCACATGCACAATATGTCTCATTTTGCCTAGTTTGCACATTTTTCAGAGGCACTTCTATTCTGGCAAGTTTCTCAAATGTCCTACAATCTCTCCCAGGATGTTTGTTTTCTAGGCCAGACAGAAATCAAAACCCAAATGCATCAACCAAAGTGCCATCTTCACAGGTTTCCTGTCAGCTTGGAAGAAACTGCTTGGGAGCAAGCAACACTGCAAGTTTGTGCGCAAAAACAAAACACACAAGATTTTGATCTTCAATACGATGCAGCATGTTCTCCATAACAGCACCAACACCACTCCTGAGGTAGGTCCAATCTTGTTCACGGTTTACAGTTGTTTCAAACATGGTTGACGTAGTATCAACATGCCAAGTACACTGGCAGAGTAGTAAATTGCCAAGGACTGACACATCTCCCAGCAACATTGTTCTCAAAAGCTGGTTTGCGACAACTCTTCTGAACTTCCTTGAGTTATGTATAATTTGAAAAAGCAGAACTAAAACTTGCAGTCCTGATTGTAATGTTCTGGTACAGATTGCAATGAGAGAGAGATCTGGCATATGTGGTGTGGGGGGAAGAGAGAGAGAGAGAGAGCGCATGTCAATCTCAGGGAAGCTGGCTCTTGAGCATCATCAAGACATCGATGTCATGATTGTCAAAGAAAGCTATGATGAAGAACTCAGAACTGACATGTAAGCTGATGGGCTTTGGGTTTGTCTCCATTGTGCAGGTAGGGAGGGTCATACACAGCCTTCAAACTGATCTGAAGACTGATGATGCTTCAGTATGACAAATTATAGAATCAGATCAAGATGGTTTTTTTCCAACCCTGAAGGAGCTTAAATCGTATGCTTTGAAGATTGTTGAGTTTGAGCTGAATTGCCTCCAGGGATTTGGTGCTTTGAAGATTGTCAAGTTTGAGCTGAATTGCCTCCAGGGTTTCATTGCTTTGAAGATTGTCAAGTTTGAGCTGAATTGCCTCTGGGGATTTGGTACTTTCAAGATGGTTGAGTTTGAGCTCAATTGCCTCTGGGGATGTTGTCACAATGCCAAGCTGCAGTTGGAACACAGCTCAAGCAATGGCACCAGGAACACTTCTTGTTGGCATCCACACCAGTGTAAAGAGCAACAAAAGCACCAGTGAAACCAGCCACTTTTAGCAGGGATGATGAGATGAAGAGCACATACTGATAAGCTTTGTGCCAGTGTTTTACAGGCAGATCAACCTCGATGCATAGAGGAAGCTCATCATGACACATCCAACCACACTGCGGCTTCATCAACAGCACAAAGCCAAGCAAAAAACCCAGAAAGGAAACCACCAAGGTGTGCAAAATTGTCAACAAAAGTAAGCAAACCCAAGTCCAAGATTGACAGCAACAAGGATGATGAGAATGCAGAGAGCTCTCCACACGTGCTGTAGTGAATTGTTGAGTTTGTGATAATCCCGGAGACAAAGTGTAAAGAACTTAGCAAATAAATTGCCTATATATATTTATTGCTGAAATTTCATAAATTATTATTTTTATTGTTGAAGTGGACTTTTAAATTTTTAAAATAATTATTTGACACCTAACTCCTGAACCTGAAAAAGTACTATGGTATATATTTTCAACATATTTTTTTGGTGTGTTTTATATGAGTTTCAAGAGAATCCATAATTATTTTAACACTAGTGACCATACACACCCAATGTTGCGGAAACAAGATAATTTCCAAGAAAAAAACAAGTCCCTCACTATATACTCACAGGGTGGGCACCAAGAAAAATATTTACCACTCATACATAATTCGCCAAAACATGAAGTAAAATTTTCAAAAATTGCTTATCGATTAGCATGCATCATCAACGTCATCTTCTTCCATGATTAGAGGAAGAAACACTACAACACATCTCAATGGGTTTTGTGACTTGGCTTGTTATTACAACTTGGGTTTTGCAACTAGCCAAATTGTTAAACCTGGGTTTTGTGACTCGGCTTGTTACTTACAACTTGGGTTTTGCAACTAGCCAAATCATTAAATTTGGGTTTAGCGACTTGACTAATTGCTAAACCAAAGTCACAAATATTTCAAATTGCTAAACCCAAGTTGCAAAACCCAAGATGTGTTGTAGTGAAACATCTTCTCACCAAAAACTTACATGGTTTTAAGAGGTGATTTCATCATGGAGACACTACATAACCCCTAAGAAGCTTTGTTCAAAGTCGATCTATGGACTATTGCATGGGTTTTCCACAGTACGTAGGGATAGTACACCAAGTGATTGCAATGCCAAGCCAGCAATGCTTACAACTCATGTTGGGGGCAGGAGCTGGCAAAGTGTATTTTTCCGCTGTGTGAGAACTACATGATGGTGAGCCAGTTTGCTGAGGCCCAGTCACATTTCAAGCACAGGTTGGTCAATCATGCTTTCGCAGCTCCCTTGAGAGCAAATTCTACAGGTCTGTTCAAACCCCATTGTATTGCCATTTGAATTTGTAAATTCACTCTGGAACAAATGTATACAGAAGTCTGGCTTCTTTTGCAGTTCCCCATTGTCTTGTGCATACTATCTTTATCTTTTGAATTAATTTCCTTGCAGTGCAGCTCATTACTGTAACATGCCCACAAAAGACTCATTTTCATGCTTCCGTAATACTTCTTTAAATGGAAGAGAGAGTGAGATGGAAAATTGTTGAAAACCTGAGGTTTCTGGAACTGCAGCCAATGATTGCTGCCACACAAGCACTCACCACAAGTGTAACTTAAGGCAAGTACACAAAATGCCTCAGGGGCTGCAATATTGAATCTGTTGCACAATCAGGTAATCTCTACATTTCAGGATCATTGTGTGATCAATTGAGAGACCTACATTCACATCTCCTTGCATTCCCTGCAAACAAGCTATTTAGAGGTTGTTAGAAGGGCAGGGGAAGAGGTCTCCAGATCTAAGTGCTAACTGAATAGAATCTTGGGGTTTTGCCAACATGTGTCATGTCCTTTCTAATAGGCTACAGCCATGGCTGGGGACAATGCTGTCAGGACTTTGCTTCAGAAGCTTACACATGCAGCACATGCTCCTTACTGGTATTTGTCTCCAGGTTCACAATTGTGACTGTTACTTGTTGATTGTCATACGATTGCTGATTGCAGTTAAAGGCAGAACTCTGAACTTTGCAAAAGTTTTCTGTAAAAGGGGTTGCAGTTTGATGCTACAAATATTCTATGCTTGTACTGGGGTTCAGAGAAGGTGGGTCTATCAAGGCGTGATTGATGATCCTTATGGTGAATTCTTGGTCAATGAGAACAAGTCCTTGCAGAAGGTAATTGTAAAACTTACATTGTGTTGGGAATCCTTTACCAGCCTTGTTTGGTCTTTGGCTTTAACCCTTGCTGACCTATCCACATACCTTGTGAACCTTACCTCATAGTACATCACTCATGCCAGATCATGTTTCTTCTTTATCTTTGTTTATAGATTGTGGAGGATTTTTGTTGCTTTGTTTGCAGATTCCTTTCACAGAGGATACCAATCAGAGAAATGTTGGTCCAAGACATCCTTACTTGAAACGCGTTAACATTGCATATGACTTTGCAACTGCAGAACTTCTCGATCTCATCATCCATAAGATGATCTAATCTGGATATAAGATGTTAATCAAAAGGGTGTTGTGTGCAATTAGAAACATCCCTTATAACAAGTTGAATGTCTTAAACTTCACAATATTGTTGCTGTATGTTGACCCTACCCTTTCCTCCCTTGGTTCTTTCATGTCTATGGGCTCATCCCTGAGTCAGTGTCTGAGTTTACTGGGCTTCATGGTTGTCTTTTGTTGCTGTCATACTTCTGTACACTCACTAGACTTTCAAACTACTTATTGTTCAATCTTGTGCTAACTGTGACTTTGGATGGGTGGAATCATATTGGCAGCTTGACTTGATGGGCATGCTGTGATCTGTCGAGCATTATTATTTTGTTGATCACATCTGTATCAGTGCTTGTGAAAATGAAGACTCTTTTGAGGCAAGCAGTGTAGGAAAGCATTCTTACTGAAGTTTGTGCCTTTCTGCAGCTACCTGAAAGGCAATAATTGTGACAATTGAGAAAAATATGTTTCTTGAAATGATATTTCCATGTACCACTTCATCATCTGCAATTGTTTGGTTTGTGAAGTGCCAAGTAATTGTGACATGGTATTTTCTTGTGGAATTCAGGGTGATTTCCTGGTGCACTATCATGGATACTGCATGAGGTGAGCTTGCAAAGAGGCCCTCTGCATTGTCTATGGAGAAGCTTCAGGTGAGGACTATAGACCCTCATGTGTTGTGTATATTAACATGAACACCATTGCCAAGGAAAAGGAATGGGCATGTTGCAAACCAGGTTGTATGGCTACTAGCTGCATTGGGTGCAAGTTGAGCAGTGGTGTGTTATTGTTTTGAGATATGAACCCTGCGATGCGATGCACAGTCATTGTTGGACTGGCTTTGAGAACGTCAGTTGCTGCATCAGACCCATACCATGAAGATCTCACATGCAATATTGTAAGTATTTTTCTCCCTTTGCTTTCACAAGTTTTTTGCACTTGAGGTGTTAGCCTGTTATGTGGCCTCTGACTACATAGACTGGGAATGTACAACTATGTGAATAGAATTGCAGGGAAAGAATTTTGTATATGAAGTCAAGGGAGGACCCTGCTTACTTAATCTGTCCAGTAGTGATTCTCATTTCTCATGATTATGTTGGAGATAGCAGGAGAGATCAACCTTATGGAGACAGCTGCAGGATATTGGCCAGAATGGGGCAGGCCCTGCTCATTATAACTCTCAACAAATAGGGTAGATTCAAGTGATGCCAGCAGTTTCCAGGGCATGGCATCTGGAAGCATAACTGGTCTGGAGACTTTCACTTTAGACTACAAGGTTAGGCATCAAGTCCAATCCTGTAGCTTCAAACAAAGTTTTAAAGTGGAACAGAAGAAGGAAGTGGTCAATCAGTGAATACCGGTCAATGAAGTAGGAACAATGCATGGGATGCTTACCTGTAGTAGTCATACAGGTGTTAGTGAAGGTAACAATTGGATATTGGAAGTGATAAAGAGAATGGTTGTCATTTTGTTCCCACTTTTAGATGAAGGTGATGGTCTGAGACTTTGTCAGAGGCCCTAACAAGGTTATGACTGCACTCATCCTTGCTGTGTTAGTTTGGTTTTGCTGGAACTGACAGAACAGTTTTCTCAAAAAAATTCCTGTAAATTTCATATGTTATATGCCTGTGCATGCTACACTTTTTACAAACCTTTGAACATTATATGACTTTTGAGGTTTGGAGCTAAGCTTACTCTTTTGACTGCCATCTTCTATTCTGGGTTTTGTGGAGAATAGCACAGCAGCTTGCTGGCCTTCTGCAAAGCTTGCCATCTGGGTTGGCACAACATGAGAATTGGGATAGAACTGAAAAGAGGAATAGAGAAAGCATGCTAATTATCTCCTAGAGAGGTATCTGTGATCTTGGCTTGTCTTTTGTGTTGCCATCTTGTAGTTTGTCTGGCTCTGTACTGGGCTGGTTGATATCAACCTTCATGCAGAGGACCTTGTTGGATAGATGAAGTTGGATGTGATCATGAGAGACAAATAATCCTGCATCAGAAGTCTTGCACTCTGGTTGAAGAAAAGGCAAAGCAAGGTCATTCTGTTGAAGGCTGGTTGAAGAAGTGTTTAGACTTCTGTATCTTTCCAGCAAGGAACATGCTTAAAGGAAGTTGATAGGTATTTTGTAAAGAAGGTGGAGAAGCTGAAGTCTATTTGTCTACATTATGCAATTGCAACTCAATGGTTATGGAGAAAGTGCTAGCTCACAAGAGCCTGCCTTCAATGGCAACAAAGCAGCAAAGAAAGGATACAAATCACATCAGGCAACTAAGGTTCACCCAAGTTGGGCAAGGCAAGCAGCAGATGACATTAATTTCAAAACTACAGTAGGGTAATGCCTCTGAATTTCTCCCCACATCATCTTGTTATGAACTGTCCATAGGAGCTCAAGGAAAGGTGCATGCATCTGTTGAGAGACAGTAAGAAAAGGCAACACAGAAGGTGGGTTTCACTGGGCATTTGTGCAGGAATCTTGATGCAGAGTTTATCAAAGAGCTGAAGTCACTTGTTGTGCTACTGAGGAATGGGTCACAGATGGAGCCATATTTGGCACATCTTGCCCAAGGCTTACAAGCAGTGGAACAGGCAGCCTAGACTTCTTCACACCTCTGCATCATCATCTAGGAAAAACTGCATAAATGACACCATTGCATTGTATTCTTGGACATCTTTGACAGGGACAAGGCATGGACCATTACACTAGGAATTAGCTGTGGACTCTGCAACTTATCTGGACATATTGTCATCTGAGTTACAGACTTTCTGTCACAAAAACTCTTTAGACTTTACAGATATAGTTAAAAGGCAATGGACCCATTTGATTGCTTCATTGAGGACCCATCCACATCGCTGAGATCTCCAACTACGTTTCTCTCGTTAGTTGACAGCTTGTTGCTTCTTGGGTCAGGATTCAATTGATCATGAAGTTCAAACCAGGTTATTTTTCTTTCAGCAAGTCAGTTGGGAAATCTAAGATGTTCAAATACACAACATACTTACAAGATGATAATACTTACTAATTCATCTTGTTGGTGGTAGTGCATACTAAGATTGACACAAAATGCTTTGGAACATAGCAATGGTAGTCTGAAGGAAAACATTTCATATGCTTTCAAATCAATCATACTTCTGAGAGATATTTCACTCTTCACCCAAATCTTCTTAGGGTCAAGTGCACTTTCAAATGTCCTCAGAGATTCCACCATTCACCCAAAGGGGCAATTACTTGTCCAAATGTCCTGAGAGATTCTGTTCACCCTGAGCTTCTTAGGGTCAAATTCGCTTGCTGCACGCCGTTTAGGGTTTGTAAGCTGCTTCTGACTTAAACCTCTCTCTCTCTCTCTCTCTCATTGCATGGCAAGAGAAGACGTTCATTTCTTAAGATCGAGAAGCTCATTTGTTTGCTTTGGTGTACTGTTCTCTCATCTCTTTTTCCAGAGAAGCGAGCGGAGATTTGTTGTGACAACGGTTCACTGACGACACGAAAGACTGTAGTCAGAAACTGGGGTTTCTCTCTCTTTTATCTCGAAGGTTAGTATGGCAGATTTTATGTTGGAGTCCTTGTTCGAATGGAGAGATTTTAAGAATAATCTGACTCAATGAGTTTTAGATCGTATGTACTTCA